>Ga0065721_10051195_pt1 | contig 15841 bp, 9 predicted proteins | sample Mesricmetagenome_FD_59108 | JGI IMG/M metagenome (GOLD analysis project Ga0065721, IMG submission 59108) | Mesophilic microbial community from rice straw/compost enrichment Sample: eDNA_1 v2 (version 2) | ecosystem: Engineered > Solid waste > Grass > Composting > Bioreactor | place: USA: Davis... | reverse complement strand
TCAAATTGGATACATTGACCTGAACGGTGCAGCGCGCTAGCGTCGGGTGTGCGCGCTGCTACACGTTTGACAAAATTCGCGCGCCCAGCGGGTCCAATCAACAAGTCCAAGAGACGGACGTCCGGGAGCCAAGGTGCAAGGTCGTATTCTGTTCGCAGCAGGACTGCTGCTGGCGTCGTTCGCCGCGCGAGCGGCAGTGGAGCAGCAACCAGGAGGAGCGCCAGTCGCGCGCCCGGTACCCACCGATGCGGCTGGCCGACCGGTCATCGATGAGCACGGTGGCAGGATCGTTTATACGACAGCCCCGCAAACGCTCGAGGCTGCCAGCAAACCCACGCGCCCCCTAGCCAGCGCCAACGGTAAACCAACGCGTCCGCCACGGCTGGAATCGACAGGGCTCTCGCCTTCTTATCAGGCGCAGTGGCATACCACTTCGTTCGGCACAGGCATCGGCTCGACTGGCTTCTACCCAGTGGACGCCGACAGCGACGGCGATCTGGACATCGTGCTCGCTTCCGGCGGCAATGGCGTCTGGTCTGTCGTGTCCTTCGATGCCACGACTCGCAGCTACGAGATCAGCTACCAGAGCCCACCCTTCCCGTCCGGTCCGTATGGATATTGGCGCAACATCTCGGCGCTGCACGTGATCGATTCCGGCACGACTCCGCATGTATGGGTCGGGCTGTCGGATGGCAGCGTCGAAATCGTCAACCTGCTGACTCATGAGACCGTGCAAACGTTCCAGCCCTCGACCACCAGCATCAACGACTTCGCGGTCGGCGACGTGGACAACGATGGCGACGACGATGTTGCGGTCGTCACAGCCACGCAGACGTTTCTGTACGACCCGCAAACATTCGCACTTCAACGCACGCTCGATCACGGCGGCACGCGCGTCGCCCTGGGCAACATCGACGATGACGCCGAGCTCGAGCTGGTGTTCAACACCGGCGCAGTGATCGAAGTGGCGGCGGCAAGCGTCACTGTGGAGTGGCAGTCTTCGATTCCCTTCGGAAACCGCCTCGGGCTCGCCGATATCGATGGCGACGGACGCGACGAACTGGTCAGCGCCGAGTCGTGGTATCTGATCCGCGCGTGGGATCTGGAGTTGCGCTCACTCAAATGGAGCATCAACAGCAGCCACGATATCGCCGCGTTGCGGCTGATCGATGTCACTGGCGACGGCACGCCAGAGGTCGTGTATGGCGATGGCCAATGGGGCGCGATCCACGTCATCGATGCGGCCACCCGCGCCGAGCTGTGGACGATTCGCAATCCGGAGCACAGTGTCACCGACATCGCAGTATTCGACGCCGATGGCGATGGCGCGGACGAGATCATGTGGGGAGCCGGCTTCACCTCGAGCGGGCCCGACTACATGTACGTACACGACCTCGCCGGCACGCGCGCGCTCGAGTGGCGCAGCGAGGATTATTCCGGCCCGTACTCCGCGGTGGATATTGGCGACGTTGATGGCGACGGCGACCTGGAACTGGTCGTGGCGTCTTACCGCAGCTCCAGCGGCTATGCCGACGGCGTGATCATGGTGTTCGACGCCACCACCAACGAGCTGGAGTGGCGTAGCGACGGCCAGGTGTTCGGCGGCTTCGCATGGACCGGCGTCCATGATCTGAAGCTGGTCAACATCGATGACGACCCGCAGCTGGAGATCGTGATCGGCACCGACCGCCTGTATGACGGCGCGCTCTACGTGATCGACGGCTCCACTCATCAGCTGCAGAGTCAAACGTTCCATGACCAGGGCTCGCCCTTGAACGTGCTCGACGTAGCCGATCTCACCGGCGATGGGATTCCCGAGGTGGTCGCGGGCAACACCGTTGCTCACACTGGCTCGCCGGGTGTGTTCCTGTATGCGTTCGATGCGACCACTGGAGCCGAGATCTGGAAGAGCGCGGCGCTGGCCAGCGGCTTTGGCGCAGTCACCGACGTCCTGGTGAGCGACGTAGGCTCACCGGGGCCCGACATCATCGGCGTGAGCTCGCTGGTGCACGTGGTGCGCTGGAGCGATCGTCGTCACATCTTCAGTGCGACCAACGGCTATCAGTCGGTGACGACGGGTGACGTCGCGGCCAATCCGGGCGTCGAAATCCTCGCCGCCAAGAGCACGGGCAGCATCGACGTGCTCGATGGCGAGACGCTCGACGTGCTCGATACTCACTCCGTCTGCAGCACGGCCATCAATGCCATCCAGATGAACGCCACGAATCGCGTGATGCTCACCTGTGACGACGCCCTGATCGTGTACGACCTGGCGGCTCGCGCCATCGTGGATTCGACGCCGACGCGGCGCTCGTCTCTGGGCATGGGCGCAAGCCTGGTGCGTGCCGTCAACGGCAGCCGCTCCATCGTCCTCGTCGGCGCTGACCAGGCGGTGAAGTTCGTCGACGCCAGCGGTAACAGCGTGCCGCAGCTCACGCTGCAGCCGCTCGCAGTTCACTGGCGCAGCCCGATCGACCTGCAGCTGTCTGCTTCCGATGCGGACAACGACCCGCTTCGCTTCGAGCTGGTGAGCTTGCCCTCCTTGGGCACGGCGACCTGGATCGATGCCACGAGCGGCAACCTGCGTTACTCCGCCGCCACGGCGACGACGGTCGGACCAGACTCCCTGCAGGTCAGGGTCTCCGACGGGTTCCAGTACTCGACCGTGCAAACGCTCCCGATCACGCTCACGAACACAGTGCCGACGGCAACGTCGACGCGTCACGACCTCATTACGGGCGCGACTGTGAGCGGTCGATTCACAGCGGCCGACGCGGATGGCGATCCACTGACGTATTCCGTTACGCGGCAGCCGGCGCGTGGCACGCTGACGTTCGATCCGAACTCGGGAACGTTCCAATACGTCGGCACCTCTTCAGGGACGGACTCGCTGACGTTCGTGGTCAGCGATGGCGTCTCGCAAGCGGAATCGACGGTGGAATTTCAGATCACGCCGCCCAGCAGTGGCAACCCGGGCGGCATCAAGAGCGGCGGCGGTGGTGGTGGATCGTTCGGGCCGCTGATGCTGGCGCTGTTGGCAGTGATGTCCACCCTGGGGAGGCGAGCGCATCGTCGCTCGCCTCACACGAGCTGTTAAGACCGCTTCAACGCCCGAGCGAAGGCATCGGCCATCGCTCCGGCGCCGACCGATTCCTCGCGACGCTGCTGCTGTTGGCGCTGCGGCGGACGTGAATCGCGGTCGCGACGGAAGTCGCCGGAAGCGTTGTCGCGGACGCGCTGGGCGGATTCGTCGAGGCGCATGGTGAGTGCGATGCGCTTGCGCTGCTGATCGACTTCCAGCACTTTGACCTTCACCACGTCGCCGGCCTTCACGACCTCGCGCGGGTCCTTCACGAACTTGTTCGACATCATGGAGATGTGCACCAGGCCGTCCTGGTGGACGCCGATGTCGACGAACGCGCCGAACGCGGTGACGTTGGTGACCACGCCTTCCAGGATCATGCCAGGCTGCAGATCCTTCAGCTCCTCGACGCCTTCCTTGAAGGTCGCGGTCTTGAACTCCGGTCGCGGGTCGCGGCCCGGTTTCTCCAGCTCCTTGAGGATGTCCTTCACGGTCGGCACGCCGAACTTCTCGTCGGTGTACTTGGCCGGGTCCAACTTCTTCAGGGTCGAGCCGTCGCCCAGCACTTCCTTCACGGGCTTCTTCAGGTCCGCGAGGATGCGCTCGACGACCGGATAAGCTTCGGGGTGCACCGCCGAGGCATCGAGCGGATTGTCACCATTCATCACGCGCAAGAAGCCCGCAGCTTGCTCGTATGTCTTCTCGCCGAGGCGCGGCACTTTCTTCAGGCCGGCTCGATTCGCGAATGCGCCATGCTCGTCGCGATAGCGCACGATGTTTTCGGCGAGCGTCGAGGACAGACCCGAAATGCGAGCCAGCAGCGCGGCAGACGCAGTGTTCACATCGACGCCGACCGCGTTCACGCAGTCCTCGACGACCGCATCGAGGCTCTTGGCCAGCTTGGTCTGGCTCACGTCGTGCTGGTACTGGCCGACGCCGATGGACTTCGGATCGATCTTCACCAGCTCGGCCAGCGGATCCTGCAGACGGCGGGCGATGGAAACGGCGCCACGCAGGCTCACATCGAGATCCGGGAATTCCTTCGCCGCCAGGGCCGAAGCCGAGTACACGGACGCGCCCGCTTCGGACACGACGATCTTCGTCAGCTTCAGTTCCGGGTGCCGCTTGATCAGGTCGCCGGCGAGCTTGTCGGTCTCGCGTGAAGCCGTGCCGTTGCCGATGCTGATCAGATCGACGTTGTGCTTCTGAGCCAGCAGCGCGAGATGAGCAATCGTGCGGTCCCACTCGTTGCGGGGGACATGCGGATAGACCGTCGCGGTATCGAGCAACTTGCCAGTGCGATCGACGACGGCGACCTTCACACCGGTACGCAAGCCGGGGTCGAGGCCCATGGTGGCGCGCGGACCGGCGGGCGCAGCCAGCAGCAGATCGTGCAGGTTATGCGCGAAGACGCGAATCGCCTCTTCCTCCGAACGTTCGCGCAATGCCGTCAGCAGCTCGGCTTCCAGCTGCCAGGCGAGCTTGACCTGCCAGGTCCAGCGAACGGTCTGCAGCAGCCACGCATCGGCCGGCTGTTTGCGATCGGCAATGTTGAACCGCGCCGCAATCTTCAGCTCGCAGGCGTTGAACGGCGCCGGACCGGTCGCCGGCGGCTGCATGTCTTCCGGCAACTTCAGGGAGACCTTCAGCAGCTCTTCCTTGCGGCCGCGGAACAGCGCCAGGGCACGATGCGAAGGAACGGTCTTGAGCGTCTCGCTGTATGCGAAGTAGTCGCGGAACTTCGCCGCCGGCTCTTCCTTACCTTCCGCAACGGCTGAGACCACCACGCCGTTTTCCTGCAGATGCGTACGGAGGTTGTTCAGCAACTCGGCGTCTTCGGCGAATTGCTCGATCAGAATGGTGCGCGCGCCTTCGAGCGCAGCCTTCACATCCGCCACGCCCGGGTTGTCGTCGCCCGCCGCCGTCTTGAACGCCGGCTTCAGATACTTCGCCGCTTCCGTCTCCGGCACCAGGGAATGATCGGCGAGCAGCGCCTCCGCCAGCACGTCGAGACCCGCCTCGCGCGCGATCTGCGCCTTGGTGCGACGCTTGGGCTTGTAGGGCAGGTACAGATCTTCGAGGCGCTGCTTGGTATCGGCGGCCTCGATGCTGGCACGCAATTCAGGCGTCAGCTTTTTCTGTTCATCGATGCTCGCGATGATGGCGGCGCGACGCTCTTCCAGCTCCCGCAGATACGACAGCCGCTCCTCCAAAGTACGCAGCTGCGTGTCATCCAGACCCCCTGTCGCTTCTTTGCGATAGCGCGCGATGAACGGCACCGTCGCTCCTTCATCCAGCAGCGCCACGGCGGCGATGACCTGCTCTGGTTTGGCCGACAGCTCGGCGGCAATGCGGGATTCAATCGACGGCAGCGGCATCTTCGGTCCGATCCACAGTGCGAAAACGAGGCGCGCACTATGAAGAACGAGCCCGGTCGCGACAAGGCTTGTGATTCGGCCGGGACTGGTCTAAGCAAAGTTCTGTCATGGTGCCCCCGAATCGACGCTCCTGAGCGGGCCTGCGGCTACACTGACCGCGCGTTACAACGAGTCGCTCGAGCTCGCATTCTTTCCTGAAAACGACGGATCGCGGGGATTTCACTGTGCGGATACAACCACCTGGCCTGCGTGCATGGAGCCTGGTCGCGCTGGCAATGCTCGTCTCGATTGCCGCCGAGGCGCGCAATCTGTCCCTGCCCGAGGCGAAGCCGGAGAGCCTCGGCTTTTCATCGGAGCGCTTGCAGCGTCTGGACGCCGGCATGAAGGCCGTGGTCGATAGCAAACAACTGGCGGGCATCGCCACGGTGGTGGCGCGTCACGGACAGGTCGTTCAGCAGATGACGTACGGACATGCCGACGTCGCCGGCCGCAAGCCCATGCAGATGGACTCCATCGTGCGCATCTACTCGATGACCAAGCCGATCACCGGGGTCGCGATGATGATGTTGTACGAGGAAGGCAAGTGGAAACCTTCCGATCCGATCTCGCGCCACATCCCGGAATTCAAGAATCTGAAGGTGTACGCGGGCAACGGGCCTGACGGTCAGCCCGTGTTCGTCGCGCCCACCCACGCCCCCACGCTCGGCGAGCTGATGTCGCACACCGCAGGCTTCACCTATGGAGTATTCGGCTCCACGCCGGTGGACAAGCTGTATCAGCAGTCCGCCCCGCTCGCCGCAACGTCGCTGCAGGACTTCATCGATCGCATGGCCAGGCTGCCGCTGCTGTATCAGCCGGGGGAAGGCTGGGTCTACAGCGTCAGCGTCGACATTCAGGGTTATCTGGTCGAGAAGCTGTCGGGCAAACCGTTCCCCGAGTTCCTGCGTGAACGCATCTTCGCGCCGCTCGGCATGAATGACACGGCGTTCTACGTGCCGAAGGACAAGATGTCGCGACTCGCCACGATCTATCAGTGGGGCGGCGAAGGTCTCAGCCCGCTGCCTCACGACGAGGGCGTGAATGAACTCCCTGCACTGCCTTCCGGCGGCGGCGGCCTTTATTCGACGGCCGCGGACTATCTGCGCTTCGCTCAGATGCTCGCCAACGAAGGCCAGCTCGACGGCAAGCGCCTGCTCGCGCCGAGCACGGTCGCGCTGATGACGGCGAATCACGTGCCCGATGCGGTCAAGAACCAGAGCGGCAAGTTCGGGATCGGCAACTATCGGATGCGGCCGGGCTTCGGCTTCGGTTTCGACGTGGCCATCTATGAAGAGCCGCTGCGAGTCGGCAGCCCCACCGGCAAGGGGACGTATCTGTGGGATGGCATCGCCGGCACCTGGTTCTGGATCGATCCCACCAACGATGTGGTATTCCTCGGCATCATCCAGCGCCGCGGCGGCCCTGCAGGCGCGCCAAATCTCGAAGACCTGTCGCGCCAGCTCACGTTCCAGGCGTTGGTCGACCCCGCTAAGTAAGCGGTTGACGGCGGGAGCGCCGCTCCCGCCCTGCTCTCCTCAGAACCTCTGCCCGAACTTCACACCGATGATGCGCGGCTGATTGGTCACGATATAGGGCTTCGTGCACATCTCCTCGCGACACTGAGCGAAGCGCGTGATATCGGCTCGTTTGTCGAACGCATTATTGACGAACACCTGGGCCGTCCACGCCCCATCGCCGATGCCGAACGCGAAATCGGCCAGACCATAGGCTCTGTTCTTGCCGAGGATGCTTTCGTCGAATGCCGTGAGCGCCGCGCGGCTTTCGGACTGATAAACCAGGGCCGCCTGCGCGAATGCATCGAGCGAACCCATCTGGAACCGATAGCGACCGGTGAGATTGGCCTTGTAATCCGGCACGACCGGCAGGGTCGTACCGTCGGGCGCACCGCGCAGCACATCGGGCCCACCGTACGGATCGTCAGCAAAACAGCCGCTCAGTGGCAACGGTTGGCTCTGAGCGTCGAGCAGCTCACAGAAATCGCCGCGCAGTTTGGCATCGAGGACCGACAGCCCGCCCGAGATCAGGAAGCTTTCGGTGGCCGCGAACTCCACGTCGGTTTCGATGCCTTTGATGCGAGCGCCGCCGGCGTTGGTGATGTTGGTCAGACCGTTCTCGCCGGTGAACGAGAACTGGAAATCGTCCCAGTCGAGCAGGAACATCGCACCGTTGAAGCGCAGACGGTTGTCCATCCAGGTGGTCTTCCAACCCACTTCGTAGTTCTTAAGGAAGTCGGCGTCGTAGGGCGGGAACGTGCCGCGACGATTGACGCCGCCGGGCCGGAAGCCCTCCGAGTACGTGACGTACACCATGCGACTGTCATCGAACTTGTAAGTGAGATTGACCTTCGGCGTGACGCCGTCCTCGTCCACGGATTTGTCGAGGTTCTTGCAAGGGGCGGTGTTGACCGCGCGGTACGGCACCCAGCCGGAACGATCGCCGACTTCGTCGCCCAGCACCTTGCTGCACAGCGCCTCGCCGCTGCTGCCGCTGTCGCTGTAACCCTCGCCATAACCGAAGAAGCCCGCCAGGGAGTTCTCGGCTTTGAACCAGCGCGCGCCGCCGGTCAGGGTCAGCCGATCGGTGATATCGAAGCTGAGCTCGCCGAACACCGCGTAATCGCGATCGATGCGCGTCTGCTCGGTCAGCCAGATCGTGTCGGGCCAGTCGGTCACTTCGTAGACGGAGGTGAGGTCGTCGATCTTGTAACGCTGCTCGATTAGGTGCTGCTGACGTTGGTAGAACAAGCCGCCGACGAAACGCACGCGCGCATCGGCAGGCGTCGACAGCCGGATTTCGTGGCTTTGACGCTTGTAGCGGTCCTTGCCCTGGATGTACTGCGTAGGTTCGATGATCACGCGGTCATCGTTGTAAACCGTGTACTCGTAGGACAGGTCGTAGAACAGCGAGTAGTCGGAATAGTCCTGCTCGGTGTCCACGCTGCGTTTCAGATGGGAGCCGGCGTACACGACATCGAGATTGGCGATCTTGCCTTCGACCGTGAGCGCCGCCTGCGTCCAGCGATCATCCGCGCGCTCCGGGCGATAGCGGGCCACGTTGAGATCGCCGAGACTGGGATCGTAGGCAAATGCGCCATTCGATTTCTGTTGCTGATGCATCAGAGTCGGCGTGATGGTCCAGCTGTCATTCAAGTCCACGCGCAAAGCGGCTCGCGCCCCGTAGGTGTCGACGTCGTTGTAATCCTTCTTGGCGCGGTCGGCGTTGTTGATGGTGATTTGTGCCGCTGGATAGAAACGATCCGCGGTCACGTTGCTGATATAGCCCGCGTCACGCTTGCCCCAGCCCACCAGGCGAATCGCTGCATTGTCGCTGACCGGCAGATTGGCAAACCCTTCGGCGACGTAACCGGCCTCGCCACCGAGCATATTGCCTTCGATGTCGTAACCGGCCGCGAACCTGGAGGGGTCCGGCTTGTTGGTGATGATACGAATCGTGCCCGCCTGCGAGCTGGCACCATAAAGCGTGCCCTGCGGCCCGGCGAGTGCTTCGACCCGCTCGATGTCATAGACGTGCACATCGAGCGCGCCCGTAATCGTGGTGATCGGCTGCTCGTCGAGATACATGCCGACCGACGGCATCGGGCCCGAGTGATTGCCATTGTCACCGCTGCTGACGCCGCGGAAGAACACTCGGGAGAAGCCGGGGCCGAACGATGTGTAGGACAGGCTGGGCAGGAACTTGGCGTAGTCCGCGAAATCCGTGACATGCAGCTCTTCGAGCTTCGCCGTGCCCAGCGCGGTGATACTCAGCGGCACTTCCTGCAGGTCTTCCTGCCGTTTCTGTGCCGTAACGATCACCTGTTCGAGGACCGCGCCCTCGTTGTTCTGGGCTGACGCATGCGACAGCGTCACGGATAACGCGGCGGCCAGTGGAACCGATAGCGATCTTCGACGCCCTTGTCGAAGTTTGTGAGCATGCAAGTGACGATCAACCATCTTGCTCTCCCCATGTTGTGGCCGCGGGTCCACGCGGCTCATTTTGATGATCAGTGCTGGATCAACGCTTGTCGGCAAACCTCTCTGGAACGGCTGGATAGGACTCGAGCACCGGCCCGAGGGCGCGCTGCAGGGGCTCGAGCCAGGATTCATAGTGGTGCCAGTGGTCGACGCCGTCGCGATAGATGGGACGGCGGACCTGCTCGGAGCTGGCGGTGCGCACGGCGCGCTCGTTCTCGTAGAAACGCAGACAGCGCTCGTCGAACGGCAGGCCGCAGTAGTCGAGCAGGCGACGCACTTCGGTTTCGGTGTCATCCACCATGGATTCGTAGATGACTCGATGCACGCGACCGGGCAACACGGCATCGAAATGGGCCATCAGCTCGACGTAGTCGCGGTAATAGCGACCGATGTCATCGAGCCCATACGTGAAATGCTGGCCGCGCGCGAAATGCTGTTTGAAGCCCGAGAAGCAGCAGCCCATGGGATGACGGCGCGCGTCGATGATCTTGGCCCGCGGCAGCATCAGTTGAATCAAACCGATGTGCGCGAAGTTGTTCGGCATCTTGTCGATGAAGAACGGCGCGTCGGTCTTGCGCTGGATACGAGTGTTGGAGATATATCGATCCCCCAGGGCTCGCAACTGCCCGGCGGACAACTCAGCCAGCACCTCGGGATACTTCGACGCCTCACCGCGGGCACGGCCGCCGCCCAGCGCACGCGCCATATCGATGATGTCGGGCAACTCCATCGTGCCTTCGACCAGCGGATGACTGGACAGGATCTGCTCCAGCAAGGTCGACCCGGCGCGCGGCAGGCCGACGATGAAGATCGGATCCGGCGCAGCCGAACCCCAGCCCTGACGCGCAGTGAAGAACTCCCGGGTCAGCAGCTGCTTCGAGCGATGCATGTGCTGCGAAGTCTCCTCGGGTTCGTATTGAATCATCTGCCTGCGCAGCCGGTTGCCTCGCTCGTAGTGCTCGAAGGATCTGGCGTAATCGCGCGCGTCCTCGAACGCTTTGCCCAGCGCGAAATGGAAGTGAAATCGGTCTTCCTCGCTCAAGTCGTTACGGCGCAGCTGCCCCTGCATGGCCACGACATCCGCATCGCTGAAGCGGAACGTTTTCAGATTCGCAAGACTCCAGTACACCTCGCCGAGCTGCGGTGACAGCTCGATGGCGCGGCGATACGTCGCGACGCATTCGCCGTGCCGGCCCGCCGTCTTGAGCGCATGCCCGTAGCTCATCCACACCTTGGCGTTGCTTGGATATTCCTTCACCACGCCGGCGTATATTTTCAGCGCACGATCGTAGTCCCCTACTCGCCCCAGTACCGCGGCGAGCAGATTCCGATAGCCTGGATTGCGGGGATCCGCAGCGAGCAGACGATCGATCTGTTCCAGCGACCGGGCGAGTTTGTTCTGCCGTTGCAGAACATAAGCATAGTTGTGGCGCGCGCCCGTGAAGCTTGGCGCCAGCTCCAGACAACGTTCCAGCAACACTTCGGCATCGGGATATCGCCCGAGGCGCGCGGCGACCTCAGCAAACATGCGGATAGCCGCGACATCGGTGGGATGCTGCTTCAGATGCTCACGAAGCAGAGCTTCCGCGACAGCAATCCGATTTTCGGCCAGTGCAGCGCCCGCTTCGAGCAAGCGAGGATCGCGAGTCGAGAAGCGGATGTGCTGAGCGTAGGCGTGGTCGGCGCCTGCAACGTCACCTGCCGCGGTAAGATGATCGGCCAGCGTGCGCCACGCATCGGGCAGATCGGGCTGCAGTTCGACAGCCCGTCGCAAGGCGGCGATCGCTTCGTCGCCCTGCCGGTTGGCGCTGTGAGCCAATCCGAGCAGAAAGTGCGCCAGAGGTTGTCGGGGAATGACCTTTAGAATCTCGCGCGCCTGTTCCGCGGCCGCCGACGGGTCCTGATCCAGCAGGCGCCGGGTGTGCGCGAGGGCGATCTCCAGGGTCCCGACCGGTTCTGGTGTTGCGCTCATCGTCAGCTGGCCAGTGACAACGCAAAGTCCCCGCGGCGATCATAACGCCGCTCGCACCCCGTGCGGCAAATGCATCGAGAGCTCGTAATGTCCGCCAACACGTTCAGCTTCCACCAGGAATGCATCGCTACTCCGATCGGCGACATGCTGGTCGTGGCCGACGAGCAGGACCGGTTGCGCGCGCTCGGTTGGGCCGATCTGCAAGAGCGCCTCAATCGACAGCTCGTCTCGCGCTACGGCAACTTCCGATTACGCTCCCAGCCGGTCTCGACCGCGATCCGCAACGGCTTGCTCGCTTATCTGGAAGGCAAGTTGGATGCCATCGATGCCATTCCGGTGGAAACCGGCGGCACGGTCTTTCAACGCTCGGTGTGGGAACAACTGCGTCGCATACCCGCCGGCACCACCATGAGCTATGCCGATTTCGCCGCACGGATCGGCCGCCCTAAAGCCGTGCGCGCCGTCGGCCATGCGAATGGCGCCAATCCGATTTGCATCGTCGTGCCCTGCCATCGATTGATCGGCGCCGACGGCTCGCTCACCGGCTATGGCGGCGGACTGCCTCGCAAGCGCTGGCTGCTGGATCACGAAGCTGCAGCGCAAGGCAGGCTGATCTGATAGATTTTTGCGCCTCGTTGATTCGCCGAAGGGATATCACAAGTAATGCAGCACGCTCATGCGCGCGGCGCCCCGCGTCGCTCGGTCATGATTCCATTGCTGGGGATTTTGTTGAGTGCCTGCGCCACCGCGCCGCAGTCGCAAGCCCCGACACCGCAAGCAACCCCCGCTCCATCCACACCCGCACCGTATACATCGACGTATCGAGCGCTGCCCTCGACGACCACACTGATTCGTGGCGCTACGGTGCTGACCGGCACGGGCACTCGTATCGATAACGGCGATGTGCTGATCGTCGACGGCAAGATCTCAGCGGTCGGTACACAACTGAGCGCACCGGCCGGCGCGAAAGTCATCGAAGCCAACGGTCGCTGGGTCACGCCCGGCTTGATCGACGTGCACTCGCATCTGGGTGTGTATCCGAGCCCCGGCGTCGATGCGCACAGCGACGGCAACGAAATGGTCGATCCCGTCACCGCGCAGGCCTGGGCCGAGCATGCGCTGTGGCCGCAGGATCCTGGCTTTCAGACCGCGCTTGAAGGCGGCATCACGACCATGCAGATCCTGCCCGGCTCGGGCAATCTGATCGGCGGTCGGGGCGTGACCGTGAAGAACGTGCACGCCACCACGTATCAGGCCATGAAGTTCCCCGGCGCGCCGCAGGGCTTGAAGATGGCATGCGGCGAGAATCCCAAGGGCGTCTACGGTGGCAAGGGCCAGGCGCCGATGACGCGCATGGGCAACGTGGCCGGCTACCGCCAGGCCTTCGCGGATGCGCAGGCGTATCGCGAAGAATGGAACAAATATCGGCGCGAGCTGGCCGAGTATGAAAAGAAACAAAAGGACGCCGCCGGCAAGAAGAAAGACGCCGACGACAAGCCGCCCTCACCCCCGAAGCGCGACCTGAAGTCCGACACCCTGGTCGGCGCCATGAATGGCGAGATCCTGGTGCACATCCACTGCTATCGCGCCGACGAGATGGCCATCATGATCGATCTGGCGAATGAGTTCGGTTTCAAGATCGCCGCGTTCCATCACGCCGTCGAGGCGTACAAGATTGCGGACCTGCTGGCGCAGAACGACATCTGCGGCGCCGAGTGGGCCGACTGGTGGGGCTTCAAGATGGAAGCGTTCGATGGCGTGATGGAAAACCTCGCGCTCACCGACATGCCCAGGAACAGTTGCGCGGTCGTGCACTCCGATTCTCCCGAAGGTATACAGCGGCTGAACCAGGAAGCCGGTAAAGCCATGGCCCGCGGCAATCGCATGGGCCTCGACATTTCGCGCGAGCACGCTATCACCTGGCTCACGCTGAATGCGGCCAAGGCGCTCGGCATCGACCAGGTCACCGGCACGCTCGAAGCGGGCAAGATGGGCGACGTGGTGATCTGGAATGGCGATCCCTTCAGCGTGTATGCGCTCGCCGAGGCAGTGTTCATCGACGGCGCGCTGGTCTACGACCGCAAGAGCCCGCCGGCCAAACCCGCCTCCGATTTCCTGCTGGGTCAGTACGAGACTGCTGTCAAAGGGAGCGCGCAATGAGAGCTCTGATCGCCTCCGCGTTGGCCGTGGTCGCCAGCAATGCCGTAGCGCAAGACATCCTGATTCGTGGCGCGACGGTTTACACCTCGACTGCCAAAGGCACGCTCACGAACACCGACGTGCTGATTCGGGACGGCAGGATCCACTCGATTGGCACCGGCCTCGCCGCTGACAACGCAACGACCCTCGATGCCAAAGGTCGCGCGCTGACGCCTGGTTTGTTTGCGGGTCTCACGACCATCGGCATCCAGGAAGTCTCGCAGGAAGCGACCACCGACGATGCGTCCATCGGCCTCGGCGCGCCCGCTTACGAGATGCAGTGGCGGCCGGAGTTCGACGTGTCGACGGCCTACAATGGCCGCTCGGTGCTCGTGCCGGTGACGCGCATCGAAGGCATGACCTGGACCGTGCTGAATCCAGGCATCGCCAGCAACGGCAACTTCCTCGCCGGTCAAGGCGCGGCCGTGACGCTGGACGGTCGCCAGGATGCCGTGCTCGATGGCAGCCGCTCGCTGTTCATCAATCTCGGCGGGCAGATGAACTCGCACTCCGGGGGCAGTCGCGCGGCACAGTGGATGGTGCTCGAGCAGGCCGTGCACGAAACACGCAATCGCGTCTCGGATCAGAAATCGCTGATGCATCCGCTCGGTCGCGAGGTGTTCGCAAGGTATCTCTCCGGCGGGCGCGTGATATTCAATGTCGACCGCGCAGGCGACATCGTGAAGACCATTGCGTTTGCCAAACGTTACAACATCAAGCCGGTCATCGCCGGCGGCGCCGAGGCCTGGATCGTCGCCGACCAGCTGGCGGAAGCGAAAGTGCCCGTGATCATCGACGCGCTCAACAATCTGCCGAACACGTTCGATCAGATCGGCGCGCGGCTCGATAACGCCGCCTTGCTCAACAAGGCCGGCGTAAAACTCACGTTCAGCATGTTCGAAGACAGCCATAACGCCCGGAAGGTACGTCAACTCGCCGGCAACGCCGTCGCGCATGGCATGCCTAAAGAAGCGGCTGTCACCGCGTTGACCGCCGACGCCGCGGACATCTTCGGCCTCGGCGCAACGCGCGGCCGGATCGCCGCCGGTCAGGTTGCGGACGTGGTGCTGTGGAGCGGCGATCCGCTCGAGGTCACCAGCCTCGCCGACCAGGTGTGGATCGCCGGCCGCCCGGTGGACATGCGCTCCCGGCAGACGGAATTGCGCGATCGTTACTTCGAACGACTGAAGCGCGCGACCGCGAACTGAGCGGTCAACCTCGCGAGACCCCGTGCGTTGATGGGAGGACGCTGGCTCACGCCGGCGCCTCCCCCAGGCATTGAGGAAACCACCATGTCTCGCATGTTTGTATCAGCAGCATTGCTGATTCTGTTGAGCTCGCCGGCGCTGGCGCAAATGCGCGGCGAAGGCGTCTTCGAACGCGCCGACAGCGACAACGACGGCTCCGTCACCCGCGAAGAATTCATCGCCGCCCGCGTCGATCGTTTCGCCAGGCTCGACCGGAACTCCGACGGTCATATCGACAGCAACGACATCCCCAAGCGCCTGTCCGCGCGCCGCCAGCGCCAAGGCGGTGGAGATTTCATGGTCGGGCAGTTCGATGCCGACGGCGATGGCAAGGTCAGCAAGGAAGAATTCGTGAACGGCCCGACACTGCTGTTCGACCGAGCCGACACGAACAAAGACAACGTGCTCGACCCGAAAGAGCTCAGCGCCGCGGAGCAAGCCGCGAAAGCAGCCGGCGCCGACTGGCGCAGCCGCAAGCGCCAGTAGCGCTAGGGCGCGCCGCTCCAGATCGCATCGTTCTTCAGCGGCGAGACGAACAGCATGCGCGCGTTCAACCCGGCGCGCGCCATGCCATCGACTTCGTACAGCGATTCAAACGAGTCAGCGCCGGCAGCCTGACTCGCTATCTCATCGAGACCGGCGCGGCGTGACAATGTTTCCGCCACATGCATCACGCCGTTATCCCGAGTTCCCGAAATCACGACGACCCGATTGCCGTTCGGGCCCGCAAACGTCGAAAAGTATCCAAAGTCTCGGAACGCTCCGCCCTCCGGCCCCATCGGCATCGCCGTGCTCACGTAATCGGTGCCAGTCTGCGCGTCGTGCAACTCATCGAACGATCCGCCCAGCGCAAGCCGAGATTGTGCGAACACTCGATCGCCCAACATGCCCATGCCACTGATGTAGCCGACGTAAACGATATGGCTCGT
>Ga0065721_10051193_pt1 | contig 15845 bp, 15 predicted proteins | sample Mesricmetagenome_FD_59108 | JGI IMG/M metagenome (GOLD analysis project Ga0065721, IMG submission 59108) | Mesophilic microbial community from rice straw/compost enrichment Sample: eDNA_1 v2 (version 2) | ecosystem: Engineered > Solid waste > Grass > Composting > Bioreactor | place: USA: Davis... | reverse complement strand
GGCGGCCCTGGGGGCCGGCGCGCTGCAGCAGGCCGCGCAGGGCGGCGTCCAGCGCGGCGTCGTCGCCGGGCGGGACTTCCACGCCGCTGCCGCGGCACTGCGCCGCGTGCGCCTGCACGAAGGCGTGGAAAGCCTCGTGCCGTTCCGCGCGCGAGCTGGCCTGCTGGATCGGCTCGGTGACGAAGAGCAGTTCGTTCCAGCCCTGCTGCAACAGGTGCTCCAGGGCCAATGGCACGGCCTGGGCGTTGTCCAGGCCGACCAGGTCCAGCGGCGCGTCCAGGGCGCGGTCCACCAGCACGATGGGCTTGCCCCGCTGCAGCGCGTCGTCCAGCACCTGCCGCTCGCGGCCCAGGGTGTGGAGGATGAAGCCCTCCACCTGGTAGGAAGCCAGCGCGGCGATGGCCTCGCGCTCGCGCGTTTCCTCGTTGCCGAGGTTGAAGAGCATGAGCATGTAGCCGGCGGCGCGGCAGACCTTTTCCGCGCCTTGCAGCACCGCCACCGAGAAGGGGTTGGCGACGTCGGCCACCACCAGTCCGATGAGCCGCGAGCGCCCGCGCTTGAGCGCCTGCGCCATGGGACTGGGCGCGTAGCCCAGCCGGGCGATGGCCTCCTGCACCCGCGCCGCCAGCTCCGCGCTCATCAGCTCGCCGCGGCGATTCAGCACGCGCGAGACGGTGGCTTTGGACACGCCGGCCTCGCGGGCAACGTCGTCGATGGTGATGCGGGAAGGAGTGGGAGAGGGAGAAGAGCTGCGCATGCCAGAACTGTAGGGCCTGGCGCGAGAAACCGGTTTCAGGGATTTGCCGGTGAAGACAGCCGCCCCGCTCAGTCCTGCATCGGCAGCGCCTTCGGATTGCTCTCCGCCAGCCTTTGCAGCGCGACGAACTCCAGGTGATGGCGCAGCGCCGCGTGCAGCGGCCGGCCCGGATCGGCGTCCCCGGCGCGGATGCGCTGCACCAGCACGGCGTTGAGGCCGGCCAGCGCTGCCTCCATCTCGCCGTCCTCCGGTAGCGGGGAGGGCGCTTCCGGGTCGTCCAGGTCCAGCAGCGTGCGCAGCGAGCGCCACTCCGCCAGCGCCGGCGCGTCACCCGCGCGCAACTGGCGCTCGGCGATGCCCATGGCGTTGGCGACCATCAGCGCGGCGTGCCGGTGCTCGGCCGGCAGCGCGGGCAGCAAGGTGTCGCGCAGCAGGGCGCGCGCGGCCTGCAGCAGCTCGGCGCCGTCGGGGTGGTCGCGCATCAGCTGTTCTCCGTCATGTTCAGGATCTCCCACTCCAGCTCCGGCGTGATGTGCGCCGTCAGCGCCAGGAGCAGTGAACTTTCCTCGCCGCGGACATGCCGCTGCGCCTGCTGGATGGAGATCAGCGCCCAGTTCATGTGCGCCATCACTTCCCAGTAGCGCACCTGGTCGCGCGGAATGCGGCGGCCGGACTCGGCCTCGTAGCCCGCATAAAAGTCCTCGCGCTGGCCGATGCCGCCGGCCTCCAGCTCGTTGCGGCCGAAGCGCCAGCACTTGGCGCAGAACCAGCCGATGTCCTCCAGCGGGTCGCTCCAGCCGGCGAACTCCCAGTCCAGGATGCCGGTGAGTCCCCGGCCGTCCACCATGTAGTTGCCGCTGCGGTAGTCGCGGTGGCAGAGCGTGAGTTCATCGGGCCGCGGCGCGTGGCGCTCCAGCCAGCGCAGGCCCCATTCCAGGACCGGGTGTGGCGTGTCGTGGCCGTCGAGCCAGCGCCGCGCGCGTTCGATCAGCCAGGCCGCGGGCGGCAGTTCCGGGCGCTGCAGGAAGTCCAGGTCGGGCCGCGGCGGACGGATGTTGTGGATGCGCGCGAGCTCGCGGCCGAGCTGTTGCGTGAGCTGCACCCGGTCGCCGCCGAGCTGCGGGTCCTTCACGATGCGGTGCGCCGCCGCGGTGCCGGCCACGCGCCGCATCACGAAGAAGGGCCGCCCGAACACCGAGCGGTCCTCGCACAGCCACAGCGGCTCGGGCACCGTCACGCCCGCGCCGTGCGCCGCCTTCAGCAGCGCGAACTCCTGCGCGCGGCCATGGCTGGTGGCGACGCCGGCGGAGGCCGAGTCGCAGCGCAGCACGGCCTGCAGCTCGCCGTCGAAGGCGCCGCCGTCCAGGGCCAGGTCCAGGCGCCAGTTCTCCTGGACCGCGCCGCCCGAGAGCAGCTGGGCCTGGGTGATGCGCGCCGCGCGTGCGCCGGCGGCTTGGGCGATGAAGTTTTCCAGGGCGGCGCGCTGCGCCTCCGGCAAATCGGCCGCGCTCACAGCGAGCTCACCAGGTGGGCGCCGTCCACCGCCAGCGTGGCGCCGGAGATGGCGCGGCCGGCGTCGCTGGCCAGCAGCAGCAGCGCGCCGTCCAGGTCCTCAGCCTCGCTGAAGCGGCGGCTGGGGATGCGCGCGCGCAGCTTGTCGCCCGCCTCGGACTGCAGGAACTCGCGGTTCAGGTCCGTCACCACGTAGCCCGGCAGCAGCGCGTTGACGCGGACCCCGTGCCGCGCCAGCTCCAGCGCCATCGACTTGGTCATCTGCACCAGCCCGGCCTTGGAGATGGCGTAAGGCGCCACGCCGCCGGCCTGGCGCTCTGCCAGGATCGACGCGATGTTCACGATGCTGCCGCTTCGGCCGCTGTCCACCAGCCGGCGCGCGGCCTCGGTGGCGACCAGCCAGGCGCCCTTGAGGTTCGTGTCCACTACCGCATCCCAGTCGGCCTCGGTGTGGTGCAGCAGTGGTTTCGTGACGGTGGTGCCGGCGTTGTTGACCAGCACCTCGGCCACGCCGGCCTCGGCCGCCAGGCGGTCGAAGCAGGCGCGCACGCCGGCGGCGTCGGTCACGTCCAGCGGCAGCGCCAGCGCCTGGCCGCCCAGGGCGCCGATCTCCTGCACCAGCGCCTGTAGCGCCTCCACGCGCCGCGCCGCCACGGCCACGCGCGCGCCGGCGCGGGCCAGCGTGAGTGCGAAATGCCGGCCCAGTCCGCTGGACGCGCCGGTGACCAGCGCCAGCCGGCCGTCGAGCCGGAACATGGCTTCGATCCCGCTGCTCATGTGCGCCCCGCCACGATCTTCTTGCCCATGCTGTAGCGGTGCACTTCGCTGGGGCCGTCGTAGATGCGGAAGGCGCGCATGTCGCTGAAGATGCGCGCCACGATGCGCTCGCCGGTGACGCCCTGGCCGCCCAGGATCTGCACGCAGCGGTCCACCACGCGCCACTCGGCTTCCGAACAGACGACCTTGGCGCGGCTGGACTCGAAGTTGCATTTCTGTCCCTGGTCCAGCAGCCAGGCGGTGTGCCAGATGTGCAGCCGCGCGGTGTGCAGGTCCATGTCGTTGTCGGCCAGCATGAAGCTCACGCCCTCGTGCTCGCCCAGCGGCTTGCCGAAGGCCTGGCGCTCGCGGGCGTAGGCCAGTGCCTCGTCGTGCGCGCGCCGCGCCTGCCCCAGCCAGCGCATGCAGTGCGTCAGGCGCGCCGGCGCCAGCCGCACCTGCGCATATTTGAAACCCTTGCCCAGCTCACCCAGCACGTCGGTGGCCGGCACGCGCAGGTTCTCGAAGCTCATCACCGCATGGCCGCCGGTGAAGCAGCTGTCCATGGCGTCCATCAGGCGCTCGATGCGGATGCCGGGGCGGTCCATGTCGGTGAGGAACATGCTGGCCGAGCCGTCCTCCATGCGCGCCATGACGATGGCGAAGGCCGCGCCCTCGGCGCCGGTGATGAACCACTTGCGGCCGTTGATCACGTAGTCGTCGCCGTCGCGCACCGCGGTGGTGGCGAGCATGGACGGATCGGCCCCGGCGCCCGGCGCGGGCTCCGTCATCGCGAAGCAGGAGCGGGTGTGGCCCTGCACCATCGGGCGCAGCCAGCGTTCCTTCTGCGCGTCGGTCGCCACCTGCTCCAGCAGGTGGATGTTCCCCTCGTCCGGCGCGTGGATGTTGAGCGCCGTGGGGCCCAGCGTGGAGTAGCCGGCCTCCTCGAAGACGACGGCCTTTTCCACGTGCCTCAGGCCCAGGCCGCCGAGCTCGCGCGAGGCGTGCGGCGTGAGCAGCCCGGCGGCGCAGGCGCGCTCGACCAGTTCGCGGCGCAGCGCCTCGCCGGGGCCGTGCGGCGTCTGGCGCGGGTCGCGCTCCAGCGGGATGACTTGCTCGGCAATGAAGCGCCGAGTGCGCTGCTGCAACGCCAGCAGCGCCGGGGAGAGGGAAAAATCCATGGGATGCAAGCGAGTTCCGGGAGGGCGCCGACCCTATGCAGCAAAGTGCAGGAAAGGCGCTGCTGGAGTATGTCCAGCCGGGGCGGGGCCGCCCCTAGGGAATGGCCCCCAGTAGGAGAGGGGCATCGGACCCGTTGCGGGTCCGACGGGTGTCAGGCGGTGCGGCCCGAGACAGGGATGTCTTCGCGTGCGGGCTGGTTGTCCACGGCGGGCTCGTCGGTGGCGCCGAACACCGGGGCGGAAAGGGCGCGGCCCAGGCCTTCGAGTGCGCTGTCCTTGTGCTGCGAGGCATCGGGTGCTTGGCGCCATGGGGCATGCGCGCCGTGGTGGCGGCCCTGCTGGCGCATCGATCGATATTTCTCGTCGAGTTGGCGCGCGTACTCCTCGCGATAGCGTTCGAAATGGGCGTCAGTGGCGCGTAGGTCAGCCATGGTTCAGTCCTCCGTGGAAAACCGTTTTCAAACGGACCGCTAGCGTGCCGCAATCGGTGTGCCCGAAGCCAGCGGCGCGCAGCTTGCCCATGGTAAGAGTCGAGGAAAACCAATCCAAGGAGTGATATGGCAACAGGCAGCCTGCTGGCGCTGGTGGATGACATCGGCACCGTGCTCGACGACGTGGCGGTCCTTTCCAAGGTGGCGGCCAAGAAGACTGCCGGCGTGCTGGGCGACGACCTGGCACTCAACGCCCAGCAGGTCACTGGCGTCAGCGCCGACCGCGAGCTGCCGGTGGTGTGGGCGGTGGCCAAGGGTTCGCTGCTGAACAAGGCGATCCTGGTGCCGCTGGCGCTGTTGATCAGCGCCTTCGCTCCCTGGGCCGTGACGCCGTTGCTGATGGTGGGTGGCCTGTTCCTGTGCTTCGAAGGTGTGGAGAAGCTGGCGCACCGCTGGCTGCATAGCCAGGCCGAGGACGACGCCGCGCACGCGCAGCTGGTGCGGGCGCTGGAGGATCCGCAGGTGGATCTGGTGGCCTTCGAGAAGGACAAGATCAAGGGCGCGGTGCGCACCGACTTCATCCTCTCGGCGGAGATCATCGCCATCACGCTGGGCGCCGTGGCCGGGCAACCGCTGATGACGCAGGTGCTGGTGCTGGCGGGCATCGCGCTGCTGATGACGATGGGTGTCTACGGCGTGGTCGCGGGCATCGTGAAGCTCGACGACCTGGGGCTGTACCTGCAGCGCAAGGCCTCGGCGGCGGTGCGTGCCATCGGCACCGGCATCGTGAGTGCCACGCCGTGGCTGATGAAGGCGCTGTCGGTGGCCGGCACGGCGGCGATGTTCCTGGTGGGCGGCGGCATCCTGGTGCACGGCGTGTCGGCGCTGCACCACTGGATCGAAGAAGCGACCAGCGAGCACGCCGGGTTCCTGGACGTACTGCTGACGAGCTTGTTTGACGCTGCCATCGGCATCGTGGCGGGCGCGATCGTGCTGGTGGGCGTGAAGCTGGTGCAGCGCATACGCGGCGGCCGCGCGATCGCTCATTGACCCAATGAGTTGCTGCTTTTTGAGGCAGCACAAGGGCTGCCCCATAGGAATCAAGCACTTGGGTGTACTGTGGGCAGGTGGCCCACAGTGTTGTCCACAGTCATCGGGGAAAACCCGCAGCCCGGACCAGACTCAAGCGCTGTGCGATGCGGGCCCTTTTGTGGCCCCTAAATGGAGCAACCCGCCAGCGGCCTTGATCCGTTGGCGGGTTGCCTGTCGCCCTCAAGCAGAAATCGGAGGCGGTACTTGGTTAGCCCTTCGGCGTTCCGTTCTGGCCTTCCGCAGTGCGATCGGTTGACGGGTTCACTTTACGCCCGTGATCCAGGGATTCAAGGGCGATGACGTTGCTGGTAGGGGTTAACGGCCGCCGTGCTTTGGGCCGAGAGGCCAGGGACTTCCCCAAACCGAGCGCGCAAAGGAAAAGGGCCTTGCAACAGCAAGGCCCTTTTCGAATTTGTGGTGGGACGAGGCCCCGCGAAAGTTGATCGCAACCCTTTGTCACGCCTGAAATTATGGGTGGCGTTCTTGTCATGTTGTCCGGGTTGTTATCCGGTCGCTGTGAGCCTCCCGAGGTGCCCGGTCATGAGGGGTCCACCCAGGACGCCTGGGCGGGCCGCGTGTGCCAGATCGGCGGGGTCGCAACCAGCAACCCGCCGCCAGCGGGTGGCCTGCTTTGTCCTGTCCGAAGTTCGGTGCAGTGGTGGTGAAAAACCGGCATGCACTCCGGTTCAGTGCAAATTGCAACGGGGACAGCGGGGACAGCGGGGACAGCTCTGTAAGTCACTGTCGCATAACGCTTCTTCTGTCCCCGCTCGCTCCAAATCTGTCCCCGCTCCCATTTTCGAGCGGGGACAAATTGCCTGGAATCCGCCTGTTTCCCGCTGGAACAAGCCTTGAAGGGCTCAAGCAACTTGCAGCGCGGGCGCAGCGTGCACGGTTCGTTGCGGCGCTGCGGCTGTTCGCGTATGCACGTTTTGTCCTGTTGAAGTGAGCCAGCAGCTCGAAGCCCTGCAGCTTGGTCCGCACCAGGCGCAGCAGCTGGCCCACCACCTGGCCGGCGCTGGCGCTGGTGGCCGGCCACGACGCCGGCCCCGTGCGGGCCACTGGCAGCGCTCAGAAGCGCGCCCCGGCCGGCGGCAAGGCCCACGGTCCACCGAGGCCAGCGCGGCGCCGTGGTGGTGCTGGCAGCCGGCGCGGCGCCCCCGGCCAGCAGCGCCAGCAGCTCGAAGCCCTGTAGCTCGGTCCGCACCAGGCGCAGCAACTGGCCCGCCACCTGGCCGGCGCTGGCGCTGGTGGCCGGCCATGGCGCCAGCCCTGTGCGGGCCACTGGCAGCGCCCAGGAGCGCGCGCCGACTGGCGGCAAGGCCCCCACGGTCCACCGAGGCCTGCGCGGCGCTGTGGTGGTGATGGCAGCCGGCGCGGCGCCCCGGCCAGCAGCGCCGGCAGCTCGAAGCCCTGCGGCTCGATCTCCACCAGGCGCAGCAGCTGGCCGGCGCTGGCGCTGGTGGCCGACTGCGGCGCCGGCCCCGTGCGGGCCACTGGCAGCCACAGGAGCGCGCGCCTGCCGGCGGCAAGGCCCACGGTCCACCGAGGCCAGCGCCGCGCCGTGGTGGCGCTGGCAGCCGGCGCAGCGCCCCAGCCAGCAGCGCCAGCAGCTCGAAGCCCTGCAGCTCCAATCCGCACCAGGCGCAGCAGCTGGCCCGCCACCTGGCCGGCGCTGGCGCTGGCGCTGGTGGCCCGCCTGGGCAGCCTCAGCCGCCGGCGCAGTAGCGTTTGACCGTGGCAGGCGACAGGCCCCAATGCGCAGCCGTCGCCGCGATGCTGGCGCCTTGCTCGGTGCGCCAGGCGCGCACCGCAGCCGGGTCCGCCTGCTGCGGCCGGCCCAGACTGGCCTTGCCCTTGTGCGTGCGGCCGGTTTCGGCCAAGGCGGCACGGGCCTTGTCGCGGCCGGCAGCCGTGCGCTCCACGATCCGGGCGCGCTCCATGTCGGCCACCTGCGCCAGCACCGCCAGGATTAGCTCGCCCACGCCCTGCGCGATCCGGCCCAGCCCGTGCACTTCCACGGCCACGCCACGGCGCAGCAGCTCGCGCACCGTGGCCTGCACGTCCAGCGCGTCCCGGCCCAGCCGGTCCACCGCGTACACGTGCAGCGTGTCGCCCTTGCGGATGGACTGGAGCAGCGAGGCGAAGCCGGGCCGCGCCGCCGCCGGCACGCCACCGCTCACGCCCTCGTCCTTGAATTCCTGATCGAAGCCGCCGCCCATGGCGTGGCGCTGGGCCTCAATGCTTTGGTCGGTGGTGGACACACGGTAATAGGCGACACGATGCATGGTGCAGAACTGGCTCAAAAGATAGTGTCTGCATCATGCCATAGCTCATAACCCCGTTTCAATAGGTTGTGAGCTAGGCTCAAGGCCCGTTTTCGGCATGGCTCAAAACTTACAACTTGTGAGCCACTGTATGAGCCTACCCGGACCGCGCCGGACACGGCGGCGCCGAACGGACACACTGCCCGCGCCCGTGTCCGTCGTAAAGGATGGGTGTGTCTGCAACCGGGCAGGGCGTATGCACCAACCGGACACACACAGGGCTGCATGCGGGCGCGGCAGTGGGCCGGCAGCGCCAGCAGCTCGAAGGCCTGCGAGGAGATCCGCACCAGGTGCAGCAACTTGCCTGCTGCCCGGGCGCTGCTGGGGCTGGCGCCGGCCACGGCACCGGCCTCGGGCTTCTCAGTTGGCCGACAAGGTGCGCAGTACCCCGGCCGGGTCGCGCTGGATCAGGTTCAGCAGCACCAGCGCCGGCCCCTGCGGGCTGCGGTCGCCGCGCTCCCAATGGCGCAGCGTCGCCACTGAAAAGCCGAAGCGCGCAGCGAATTGCGCCTGAGACATGCCCACGCGATGACGCACGGCGGCCACGTCCACCGGCTCAGGCCGAAACTCGCGCACCTCGACGGCTTCGCCCTTGGCGTGCTTGATGGCCTCGCCCAGACCCTGCCGGATGCTTTCAAACGCCTTGCCCATTGCTCACCTCTCCAGCCACAAAGACACCAAGACCTCCACCAGCCCGGCCAGCTCGTTGCGCTCCGCCTTGGTCAGGTTCGCCCGCTCGTTCTTGGCAAACAGCGTCAACAGATACAGCGGCATGGCCTCGCTGTGGAAGTAGTAGATGACGCGCACGCCGCCGCTCTTGCCCCGCCCGTCACGGCCCCAGCGCAGCTTCCGCACCCCGCCGGTGCCCTCGATCAGGTCGCCTGCCTTGGGATGGGCCGCTAGGTACTCGACCACCGCCCGGCGGTCGTCATCTCCCAGCAGCTTGGACGCCCGGCGCAGGTATTCGGGCAGCTCGGCAACGGTCATCATGTACCGCGGAAGTGTAATCCGCTGGATTACAGCCGCTCTCCAGCAGCGCCCAGGAGTGCGCGCCGACCAGCGGCAAGGCCCACGCACCGAAGCCAGCACGGCGGTGTGGTGGCACCGGCTGCCGGCGCAGCGCCTGGCCGGCAGCGCCAGCAGCTCGCTCCGCACCAGGCGCGGCAACTCGCCCACCGCTTGGCCGCTGCTGACCTGTGCAGACGCCTGCACGGACGCTCAAACGACAAGCGCCAGCGTGTTGCCGCGCTGGCGCTTGAGGGAGTGGACGCAGGGCCGCCAGCCGGCGGCTCAGGGCTCACAAGTCGTCTTCAAAGATGCTCGGCTTGACGTGGTAGCAGGGGGCTTTGCTCATGCCCGGCAGTCGGTGCTTGACCGTCAGCCGGTCCTTCTCATGCACCAGGTGGCCGCGCTGCTGCAGCAGCCGGGCCACGGCCTGCGGGTCGAAGCCCTTGCACACGTCGCGCCGGAAGGCTTCGGGGAACACCAGGTATTCCACCAGCGCGTCCCGCGCCGGGGACGATTCCGGCGTGCTCACCGCGTCCATGTACTCGGCCGCCGCGTCGATTCGCAAGGGCTTGCCTTCCTCGTCCACCAGGCGCCGGAAGCCGGCCCGCAGCGGGGTATTGGCCCGCCTGTCGTCCATGGCCCGGTGCGTCCAGGTGAAGAGCGCGTCCCCGTTCTTCTCCAGGAAGGCGCGCACCTGGCGCAGCATCGCGGCGGTTTCGCCGTTGCCGGCGTGGCCCCGGGTGCGCAGCCAGGCCATGAAGCACTCACGGGCCGCGTTCTCCGCTTCGCCCGGTTCCCAGCCGGTGACGCCCGCATGCGTCGCCAGCTCACCGGCCGCGCCCACCAGTGCGAAGCGGGAGGCCACGCACCACACCTGCGCATGCGAGTGCGCCGGCACCCAGTCCGCTTCCATGCGCCGCATGAGCGACTGCCCCAGCTCGGTAGCCTCGCCCATGTTCGCGGCCAGCCATTCCAGCCAGGCAGCGCCAGCCACGCCATAGGCCGCGGCGCTGGCGCTGGTGATGGCCTCAGCGAAAGCCTTGCCGGCCCCTGCGCCAGCAGCCACGCCGTGCAGTTCCTGGAACATGCCCAGGCCCGCACCAGCATCGGCCGGCACCGAGGGCATGCGCACCAGCTGGCCCTCGTTGGGCTTCTTGCCGGCCTCCTGCATGTGGTCCGCCAGGGTCTTTTCCCCGGACGACAGGAACAGCAGGCGCCAGGTGCGCCGCTTGCGTGGCAGCGGCCCACGGGAGCCACGAATCTTCTCCGCCTCGTTGCCCAGCATGTAGGCGCAGTCGCCCACTACCCGGCCGTCCATCTGGCCGATTTCGTCCAGGATCAGCAGGCAGTCGGAGTGCTGCACGGCCACGCTCTCCAGGCCGTTATCCGTGGTGCGCCATTGCTGCTTGAACTTGGGCGAGCCCCACACGCTGGCCGCCGCGAGAAGCGCCGTGGTCTTGCCCAGGGACGAATCCCCCACCAGGTGGAAGCCACCCGTCTGCACCTGCAGCGGCCCCACCAGCGGGCCGGCAAGGGCGCAGGACAGCGAAAACACCAAGCGCGAGTTGCCGGCGCAACGGGCCGACACGCCCGCCTGCCAGGCCTCCAGCGTGCCGCGACGCCGGAAGGTGTCTTCCATGCCGCTTTCGCTCTGGAACACGTAGCGCTTGCCCTCGCTGGACCCGATGCAGCGCGAGGGCAGCACGTACACCGGGCCGTGCCAGCCCACCCGGTCCGTGCAGGTCACCCGTGCGGCCGGGTTGCGGCTGTCGATGTACTGGCCCAGCAGGTTGCGGGCGCGCACACCGGTAGCCGTGCGCAATCCCATATCCCGCAGGCGCGCGGCCCACTCGTTGGACTCGCCGCCGAACAGCGCGGCCGGCGCTGCCCACGTGCGCGGGTTGCCGTCGCGGTTCTTGAACTCCAGCAGGTAGCCATAACCGTTGTCGGTTTCGTCGCGGGTGATGGCCGTCACGTGCAGCGGCTCGCACAGCCACTGCGGCGGCTTCTCGTTGCCGTCGTTGTCGCGGGCCACGTGCCACACGCCTTGTTCGTCCACGTGGAAGGGATCGCGGGGGCGCCGCTTGCCGCCGTCGCCCTCGCCATCGCCGGACCCGCCAGCGGCTGCAGGCGAGGCGCTGGCGCTGCCGTCCGGGGCCGCTGCACCCTTGCCCTTGGCCCGCTTGCGCGGGGCCTGCTGCGGGGCTTCCTGGGCCTCGGTGACGGCATCGGTGCCGGGCTCGGTTGCCGGCGCATCTTCAGCACCAGGAGACAGCGGCAGAGCCAGCAACTCGCCGGCCGCGCGCTCCACCAGCGCCAGCACCGCACCCGGCCCTGCGTGCTGCGCCAGGTCGTTGAAGTCGCTGCCGCCTTCGGGTAAGCCTTCGGGGAAGAAGGCCAAGCCGCCCGCGGCGCGCGCCGCGGCGCGGGCCTTGATGCGGCCGGGGTTCTTGCCGGTGCGCTCCTCGGTGGCCTTGTCGTCGTCGCCGGCCACCAGCAGCCGCGCGGCCGGGTACAGCCGCCGCAGCGCCTTGGCGACTTCGGGCAGGTTGCCGGAGTCGAAGGCCACGGCCACGGGGTGGCCCGCCACCTCGTGCACCGTGGATGCCGTGGCGTAGCCCTCGGCAAGCACCAGCAGGGCGGCGCCCTGCGGATCGCCCACCAGGTGCCACAGCCCCGCCTTGCGGCCCCCGTACAGATAGCGCTTCTCCCGCTGGCCGGCCGCGTGCTCCTCCTCGGTGGGCTTGGTGGGCGCGATCTGCTGCAGGTTCTGCAGCTCGCCGGCCTCGTTGCGCATGGGCACCAGCAACGTGCCATCCCGCATGAAGCGCACGCCGTGGGCCTGCACGCCCTTGCGCTGCAGGTAGGCGCTTGAGCCCTGTTCGCTGGCGTGCTCCCACAGGCGCGCGGCCTTCTGCGCCACCTTGTCAGCGAGGGCGCGGCGCCTGGCCTCTTCGGCCTCGCGCTGGCGCTGCTTCTCTTCGGCCGCGCGCTGCAGCGCCACCGGGTCCGGTGCCGGCGCGGCGCCGTCGCCTTCGGGGAAACGGAAGCCGTGGCCCTTGGCGATGGCGAACAGGGTGCCGATGCGCACCCGGCCGCCGGCCTTGATGCTGCGCCAGGTGTCGCGGGCGTCGGCTTGGTTGTAGTCCGTGCCGCTGCGGCTCCATTCGTCCCACAGGTCGAAGCCCGCGCCGTCCAGCTCGGACTTGCAGGCCATCGCCAGGCGCACCCAGGTTTCCCGGTCCACGTCCGGCGGGATGCACAGGAGCGCGCTGCGCACCAGCTCGGGCGTGATGACGCGCGGCGCGGCCGGGCCTCGCTGGCCCTTCGGGTAATGCGCTTGCGTCATGCGGTGCCGCCCTTGCCGCCTTTGCCGGGGCGCCCGGTGCCCACCATGGCAAGGGCCAGCAGGCCCACCACATGGCGCACCTCGCGGCCCAGGCCCCACACGCGCCAGCCCTGCACGGATTCAGCGGCGCGCTCGATGTCGCCGGCCCACAGGCCGGGCACCTGCCGCGGGTCCGTGCTCTCCTGCTGGTGCGGCGCATCGGCCAGCAGCGCCAGCACCCCGCCGGCCAGGCTCTCAGCTTCAGCCGCCAGCGTGCGCAGCCCGGCCGCCAGGCGCAAGGCGCTGGCAGCACAGCCCGGGGGCATCGTGGCGGCCCGCGCCAGCAGCTCGCCGGGCGGCATGTGCTCGAAGCGGTGCGGGGCCGCGGTGCCGGCCTGCCGGGCTTGGCGGCGCCGTGAGGCACCGCCCTTGTGCCTGCGGGCGGCGCTCATTGCCGATCCTCCAGCCGGACGGCATCGGCCTCTTTGGACGCCTTTGCCAGCGTGGCGGCCAAGTCGGCGCACATGCCGTGCGCCATGCTGATGCAGTGGCTGATGTGCAGACCCGTGGATTCGTCATCGATGGCAACGCGCCAATCCGGAGACCAACGCTCCAGCCGATCCGAAATCTCCTTGTCGCGCCGGGACCAGAACTCAAACGCCTTGAGGCTGTGCTGCGCGCGCGCCGCGAACTCGCACACGGCCAGCAGCGGAATGACCTTGAAGGCAAGCGCATATTGAGCGTCGGATGCCGCGTTGGAGGAACTGCTCAGCGCGTTGTCCAGCTCGTTGAGCCGCTGGTGGCGCCGATCCTCACCACTGCGGCGCTCGGGGCCGCGGTACTGCGCAGCGTCGGCAACGGTGGCGGCCGGCTTGGCGCCGGCGCTCATGACTGGCCCCCGCCCTGGCCGCCGATCTGCTCCAGCAGCGGCAGCGCCACGCACCAGGAGATGCGCCCGCGCAGCGCGGCGCGCAAGACGATTTCCCGGGCCTTGCGGCACAGGAAGTGCGGGGGAACGTAGGAGGAGGGGGAAGAGGAAGGTTGCGCAGGCAAGCGCAGCGTGCCGCCAGCGTGGGCGGACTTCGGGCCTTGGGCCATGGTTCCGGGCTCCTTGTTGAGCTTCAGAAGCCACCCGCCACGTTTTCAAGCGCAGCGGGTGGGCAGGGTGTTGAAAACACGCAACAAGACGTGCCGCCGTCCTTACGGATAGGCGCACCCTGCCCATAAACCTGACGGAATCCGGGCATGACAAAGCCGCGCTGACGTGGCGGCCGGACGCTTGTTGTGAGGTGTTTTCAAGCACCTGGGCACAGTTTGCCACACGGCCCAAACCGCGCCGCTGGCGCTGCCTGTCGCGCTGGCGTTCACGCTCGCGCTGCTGGCCTTCGTCATGCACGCGCTGGAAGCCTTGGCAGGCCGGGCAGGGCGCGGCAATGCGGCAGGTGCAGGGAGCACCAGGAGTGAGCCGGGGGGCGGTGTCCGCCTCCTGGGGCTGGATCTCCGGCGCGGGCTGCTCGGGGCCTTGCTGGGCTTCAGAGGTTTGCTTGGCGGTCGCAGTGCTCATATCGCAGCACCGCCTTCCAGCTGCAGGCTCAGCTGAACCGCCTCCCGGGCCTGCGCTACCGCAGCGAGCAGCCGGGGCTTCTCCCTCTTGCGTTGGAGCATGGCAAGGCTGCCCCGGCGTGCCGCCGCAAAGGACTGCGCTTCCGCGCGCTCCGCCGCCTGAAGCCGCGCCAGCAGTGCCGCGCCGCCTTGGGCAACGCCTTCCAGCACGTCCAGCACCCAGCGCCGGAAGTCGGCCGCCTTGGGCGTGCGCGCCAGCATCGCCAGCAGGTGCGCGCCGCGCAGGCTGAAGATGCGGACCTCTCGGGTCTGGGCTGGAACACCGCTTCGGTGTTCCGTGCCTGCACCCGACTGGCGAGGCTGGACGGTCAACTTGACCGTGCAGGTCATGGCCTCAGTGAACTCGCCAGCATGGCGCGCGTAGATGCGGCGGATTGCACTGTCGTCTGCATAGCCCAGCGCGCGCGCAATCTCGATTCCGCGCAGCCACGGCATCCCGTTGCGGTCCACCACGTTGAAGGTGACGGGCTCGAAGGTCAGGATGGTGCTGCTCCCTCCAGCCGGCACCGTCGCGCGGCAGAGCTGGCCGGGATCGCCCAGGGCTTGCCGTGTCGGCCAGGTGTCCGCAGAATCGCGTTGCTGCTGTAGTTCCCTGGGGCCCCGGACCGTTGGCGCGGTTGTCGGGGCCTCGTCATTTCCGGGCGTGCCTTGTCCTGCCCTGTGGGCGTGCAGTTGATTGAGCATCGGCACCCTCACGCTGCTGCTTGGGCGCCGGCTTGGCGCTTGGCCTGCGCCGCGCTGCTGGCCTTGGTGGCGCGCGCCTGCTGGCGCTGCTGGGCGGTCTCCTGCTGGGGCGCTTCGATCTGGGCTTGGAGCCATTCCCGGACCCGGCGCGCGGGCCATCGAGTGCAGCGCGCGCCCATGCGCACCGGCTCAGGGAAGGTGCCGGCGCGCACCCGCCCGAAGATGGCGGATGACTTCAGGCCCACCAGGGCGGATACGGCCTTGATGTCCAGCAGCGCCAGCTCCGCCAGGTCGGCAGGCAGGGCGTTGGCGAAAGCAGCCGCAGTGCTGGGGGCGGCAGACGACGGGGCAGGCGCGGCGGCCTGCATGGTGTGGAGCGTGCTGGGCATCGGTGGCCTCATGCGTTGAACATGGGGCCATTGCAGCGAGCACAGCAGCCGTTCGTAAGGGATAGAACGGTTTTCTACCGGGGGAGGAAACGGTTTTCTACCTCCCCCTGTTTACTGACGCGGATACAGGCGAAATCGGGCCAATGGTTGCGCTGCTGGCGCCTGTCCGCAGTTCGTAGGCTTGGGTTTCGCCCTCTACCCAAACCCATACAGGAGTGCCTGGGGGAGTTAATGCGGATGGAGAGGCACAAATCATCATCGCCCCGCCTGGTAGTGCCGAAGTCATTCCCATCGGCAGCTTCTTTCTTGCCCGTCTACAGGCAGAGCGAACGCCTGCCGCATCGTGTAAAGCTGGCCACTGCTGCACTGCCCAGTCCATCGCTTGATAGCGTTTTTCTTTGTGTACGTCTTCGCGCCAAAACAGTGCGAGAAACACCCCAATGTCTCGGGCGATCTTTGAAGGACGGCCGCCCTTAGGCACGGCCACCCAGCCCTTTGGTACTTGAAATTCCACAGCATCCCCATGCTGCCCCGATAAAAGGAAGCGGCGCCAGCCAGGCGGGGAACCCGGTTTTCCCCCCGTCGGGGTAGGCGCGGCAGGGTGTGATGGTAGGGACTGGATAGGCAAGGCGCTGTTCGCGTTATCTGTGGACGGCGCCTAAACTTTGCTTGTCCTCATAGCAGGGGCAAGCCATGGAAGCAGCGCAGTTCGAAGGCCTGCTCGCGAGCGTGGCCGACATGAGCGAGGTCCAGCTCG
>Ga0065721_10005684_pt1 | contig 15845 bp, 12 predicted proteins | sample Mesricmetagenome_FD_59108 | JGI IMG/M metagenome (GOLD analysis project Ga0065721, IMG submission 59108) | Mesophilic microbial community from rice straw/compost enrichment Sample: eDNA_1 v2 (version 2) | ecosystem: Engineered > Solid waste > Grass > Composting > Bioreactor | place: USA: Davis... | reverse complement strand
GATCCACCTCGCCGACGGCTCGTGGGACGGCTACATCGAGCCGCCGCGGCTCGTCATGGAGGGCTACACGGTGATTGCCGAGGAGATGCGGCGCGATTTCGCCGCTGCCGGCGACTGGCCGAGCCACGTCTATCTTCAGGCGGGCGTCGGCGGGCTCGCCGGTGCGGTCGCTCATGCGATCCGCCGGACCTGGGAGGTCCAGCCCGAGATCATCGTCGTCGAACCCGAGGCCGCGCCGTGCCTGAAGGCGAGCGTGGCGGCGGGCCGGATGGTGACCGTCGAGGGGCCGGATTCGATCATGGGCCGACTCGACTGCAAGACGCCTTCGCTGATCGCGTTCGAGATCCTGGCAAAAGCGGCGGACCGCTTCGTCACCGTCTCGGAGGTCGCCGGCGCGGCTGCCGCCATGCGGGCGAAAGCGCTCGGCTTCCCCACCACGCCTTCGGGCGCCGCCGGCCTGGCTGCCCTTGATGCCGAGCCCGTGCGTCCGCGCCGCCCTCTCGTCATCATCAGCGAAGGCGCAGTCGCGGTACCGTCCGGTTCCACCGGTCCCGCCTGACCTCGCACGGCGACTGACCCGGGTCATTTTCCCGCGCCTGGACCGGCCTGAAACAACTCCGGATCCCTTCTGCCGTCTGACGGGAAACGCATGTCCACACGCCAAAACCTGCCATTTGTTGCGTGAACGTTGCGATGTGCTGCGATCGTGCGGTCGAATGTTGCGCATTTCGTGCAACCTTAGAGTTTGGTCCCGAAAGGGTTTGACGGGCGTTTCGTTTCGTAGCCAAATGCGCACCGCCATCGCTCAACGATGGGATAACGAAGAAACGAGGGAGAGTGGGAATGTTGAAGTCGTTGATCCGTCCGCTGCTGGCGAGCGCCATGCTTGTGTCGATGATCGGCATGGCGGCCGCCGAAGTGACCTATGTGCGCGGCAATGATGGCGACCCGGAAACGCTGGACCAGCACAAGACCTCGCTGGTCGCTGAAGCCCATCTGATGCGCGATCTCTACGAAGGCCTCGTCGTCCACGACGCGAAGGCGGCCATCCAGCCCGGCGTTGCCGAGAGCTGGACCGTCTCTGACGACGGCCTCGTCTACACCTTCAAGCTGCGCGAGGACGCCAAGTGGTCGAACGGCGACCCGGTCGTGGCCGGCGACTTCGTCTTCTCGCTGCAGCGGATCATGAATCCGGAAACCGGCGCCAAGTACGCCAACGTCCTGTTCCCNATCAAGAACGCCGAGGCGATCAACAAGGGCGAGGCCAAGCCCGAGGAGATCGGCGCGCGCGCGATCGACGACAAGACGCTGGAAATCACGCTGGCGCAGCCGACCCCGTACTTCCTCGAGCTCTTGACCCACCAGACCGGCCTGCCGGTCAATCCTGGCGCGGTCGAGAAGCATGGCACCGACTTCGTCAAGCCGGAGAACATGGTCTCCAACGGCGCCTACAAGCTCGTGTCCTTCACCCCGGGCGACAAGATCGTCATGGAGAAGAACCCGAACTTCCATGATGCGGCCAACGTGAAGATCGATCGCATCGAATACATTCCGTTCGAGGATCGCGCCACCTGCGTGCGCCGCTTCGAGGCTGGCGAGGTGCATTCCTGCTCCGACCTTCCGACCGAGCAGATCAAGGACCTGAAGACCCGCCTCGGCGAGCAGGTGCGGATCGCCCCCTATCTCGGCACCTATTACTACGCGCTGAACACCGAGAAGGACGAACTGAAGGATCCGAAGGTGCGCGAGGCTCTCTCGCTGGTCATCGACCGCCAGTTCCTCGCCGACGAGATCTGGGCCGGCGCGATGCTGCCCGCCTATGCGCTGGTGCCCCCGGGCATCAACAACTACGAAGGTGGTGGCGCACAGTACGACTGGGCCGATGCCTCGCTGATCGACCGCGAGGACAAGGCGGCGGAACTGATGAAGGAGGCCGGCTACGGTCCTGACAAGCCGCTGAAGCTCGAGATCGCCTACAACAACTCGGAGAACCACAAGAACACGGCGACTGCGATCGCCGACATGTGGAAGCAGCTCGGCATCGAAGTGACCTTCAACGTCCGCGACCTGTCAGCCCACTATGCCACGTTGCGTGACACCAGCGACTACCAGGTTGCGCGCGCCGGCTGGATCGGCGACTATTCCGACCCGCAGAACTTCCTTTTCCTGCTCGAAAGCGACAATACCGGCTTCAACTATGCCAAGTACAAGAACCCGGAATACGACGCGCTGATGGACAAGGCCGCCAACGAGATCGATCTTGCGAAGCGCGCCGAATATCTGCGCGAGGCGGAGAAAATCTACATCCGCGACACGCCGTATATCCCGCTTCTGTCCTACTCGTCGCTCTCGCTCGTCTCGCCCAAGCTCAAGGGTTGGGAAGACAATATCCAGAACGTGCACGGCACGCGCTACATGAGCCTCGAGCAGTAACACTTGCGCTTCGCCGCCGTCCGGCCATGATGGACCGGACGGTGGCGGACAGCAGGAGAGTACGTCGATGCTCGGTTATGTCGTGCGGCGCCTTCTGAGCGCAATCCCGACCCTGTTCCTGATCATCACGCTGTCGTTCTTCCTCATGCGTGTGGCGCCGGGCGGACCCTTCGACCGGGAGAGGGCGCTCGAAGCGAAGGTGCTTGCCAACCTGAACCGGGTCTTTCATCTCGATCGCCCCATTTGGGAACAGTATTTCTACTATCTGAAGAACCTGGCGCAGGGCGACCTCGGCCCGAGCTTCATCTACCGCGACTTCTCGGTTCAGCAGCTTCTCGGCAACGGGCTGCCGGTGTCGATCCAGCTCGGCGCGACCGCGCTCGTGCTTGCGCTCCTGATCGGCTGCACGCTTGGCACGATTGCCGCGCTCAGACAGAATTCGTGGATCGACTATGCGGTCATCGCCACGGCGACCTTCGGCATCACTGTGCCGAATTTCGTGGTCGCGCCGCTCCTGTCGCTCGTCTTCGGCGTCTGGCTGTCGCTGCTTCCGGCCGGTGGCTGGGATTCGTCGAACTCGATGATCCTGCCCGTCATCACGCTGGCGCTGCCGCAGATCGCGGTGATCGCACGGCTGATCCGCGGCTCGACCATAGAGGCGCTCCGGTCCGACCACGTGCGCACGGCCCGCGCCTACGGCCTGCCGCAGCGCATGGTGGTGATCGTCCACGCGCTGAGAGCCGCCTGCCTGCCGGTGATCTCCTATCTCGGCCCGGCCGCGGCGGCGCTCCTGACCGGCTCGGTCGTCGTCGAGACGATCTTCGGCCTGCCGGGCATCGGGCGCTATTTCGTGCAAGGGGCGCTCAACCGCGACTACACGCTGGTCATGGGCACCGTCGTCATCATCGCCGTGTTCGTGGTCGTCTTCAACCTGATCGTCGACCTGCTCTATGCGGCGCTCGACCCGAGGGTGCGCTATGACTGACCTGACCGTCGCAACCCCGGCCCCGGCCGCGCCCATGAAGAGCCGCTCGCTGTGGGAGACCGCCTTCCTGAGGCTGCGCCGCAACCGCGCGGCGATGGCGAGCCTCGTCATCCTCGTAATCTACATTCTCGCCGGGGTGTTCGGGCCGATGCTCGCCACCCATCCCTACGACCGGGTCTATCCCGATTTCGTCAAGGTGCCGGCGTCGATCGAACCCTATCCGCAGCTCGACGCCCTCGTGCCGATCGCCGAGGAGGCGGGGCGGCGCGGCCGCCTCGACGTGCAGTCGGTCGCCATCGAAGGCAACCGGATGATCATGCGTGCCACCTCCGAGCGCGAGATCGATCCGCGCGTAACGCGCTACATCGACCGCTCGGACCTCTTCTCCAATGCGCAGGTGACGTCGCTCTCGGACGACAAGAAGTCGATCGAGATCACGGCCGACGTGAAGCGGCTACGCTTCATCGCCGGGACGGACGCCAACGGCCGCGACCTGTTCGCGCGAATCCTGATCTCGATCCGCATCTCGCTGATGATCGGCGCGCTCGCCACCGGCGTGGCGCTCGTCATCGGCGTCCTCTACGGCGCGACGGCGGGTTTCTTCGGCGGGCGCATTGACAATCTGATGATGCGCTTCGTCGACATCCTCTACTCGCTTCCCTTCACCTTCTTCGTCATCCTTCTCGTCGTCTTCTTCGGCCGCAACGTCGTGTTGATGTTCATCGCCGTCGGGGCAGTCGAATGGCTCGACATGTCACGCATCGTGCGCGGGCAGACGATCGCGCTCAGGCGTCGCGAATTCGTGCAGGCGGCGGAGGCACTCGGGGTGAGCTCCAGCGGTATCCTGAGGCGCCACATCATCCCGAACACGCTCGGCCCGGTCATCATCTACATGACGCTGATGGTGCCGAAGGTGATCCTGCTCGAGAGCTTCCTGTCCTTCCTCGGGCTCGGGGTGCAGGAGCCGCTGACGAGCCTCGGCGTGCTGATCGCGGAGGGCGCGCGCAACATGCAGGGCGCGACCTACATGCTGATCTTCCCCGCCATGGCGCTCACCATCCTCCTGTTTGCGCTCAACTTCCTGGGCGATGGCCTGCGCGACGCGCTCGATCCGAAGGACCGCTGAGATGACGACCGACAACGGCGAGCGCATCTTCGACATCAGGGACATCCGTGTCACCTTCGACACGCCTGACGGCGTGGTCGAGGCGGTGCGGGGCGTCGACATGCATGTCAATGCCGGGGAGACGGTCGCCGTCGTCGGCGAATCCGGCTCGGGCAAGAGCCAGATCATGATGGCGGCGATGGGACTGCTCGCCAGCAATGGAATAGCCTCGGGCTCGGTTCGGTACCGTGGCCAGGAAATGATCGGGCTGACGCGCGAGAAGCTGAACAAGATCCGCGGCGCCAAGATCACGATGATCTTCCAGGAGCCGATGACCTCGCTCGACCCGCTCTACACCATCGAGCGCCAGATCTGCGAGCCGATCCGCGTCCATGGCGGGCTTTCGGCGTCGGCGGCGCGACGTCGCGCGCTCGAACTCCTGAAACTCGTCCACATTCCCGATCCCGAGCGGCGGATGAAATCCTATCCGCACGAGCTCTCGGGTGGGCAGCGCCAACGCGTGATGATCGCGATGGCGCTTGCCAACGATCCCGACCTCCTGATTGCCGACGAGCCGACCACCGCGCTCGACGTGACGATCCAGGCCGAAATCCTCGGGCTTCTCTCCGAACTGCAGAAGAAGCTCGGCATGGCGATCCTGTTCATCACCCACGACCTCGGCATCGTCGAGGCCTTTGCCGACCGCGTCTACGTCATGCAGAAGGGCAATGTGGTCGAGACCGGGTCGACGGCGGACATCTTCCAGCGGCCGCAGAACGCCTATACGCGGATGCTGCTCGCCGCCGAACCGGAGGGAACCAAGCCGCCGGTCTCCGACGACCGTCCGATCCTGATCGACGCTGAGGATGTCAGCGTCACCTTCTCGGTCAAGGGCGGGATCCTGTCCGGCCCGGGCTACGAGGTGAAGGCGGTGCAGAATGTCGGGCTCAAGCTGCGCGCCGGGCAGACGATCGGCATCGTCGGAGAATCCGGCTCGGGCAAGTCGACGCTCGGGCGCGCGCTGCTGCAGCTCCTGCCGTCGACGGGACGCGTCGTCTACCAGGGTACCTCGATACAGGGGCTCGATCGAGCGGCGATGCGGCCCTACCGGCGCAATCTCCAGATGGTGTTCCAGGATCCCTATGGCTCGCTGTCGCCGCGCATGACGGTGGGCGAGATCATCACCGAGGGGCTGCTCGTGCACGAGCCGGGCCTTTCGTCGAAGGACCGCGAGGCGCGGGCCATGCAGGCGCTCACCGAGGTCGGGCTCGATCCGGGCATGCGCAACCGATTCCCGCACGAATTCTCGGGCGGCCAGCGCCAGCGGATCGCCATAGCCCGCGCGGTGATCCTCAAACCCACGGTGATCGTGCTCGACGAGCCAACCTCGGCGCTCGACCGCTCGGTGCAGAAGCAGATCATCGCACTCCTGCGCTCGATCCAGGAGAGCCATGGCCTGTCCTTCATCTTCATCAGCCACGATCTCGCGGTGGTAAAGGCGCTGTCGGACTATGCCATTGTCATGCGATCCGGAAAGGTCGTGGAGGAGGGGCCGACGCTCGAGGTGTTCGAGCGCCCCACCAGCGATTACACGCGCGACCTGATGGAGGCGGCCTTCAACCTGAAACAGGTGCTCCTGCGCCAGGCCGAGGCGCGCGCCTAGAGCGATTCCAGGAAAAGTGCGAAGCGATTTCCGTCCCGCACCGCGTGAAATCGGAGAGTTGGACTGTTCCAGGGGTTCAGTGAAACACGGCAGCAAGTTTCCGAACAAGGCGTGCCCATCGTGAGCCAGTCCGCCTCCCGCCAGCTAGCGCGTCATCTCAGAGCGACGGCAGGGCAAGTTCCTCGCCGCCGGTGAGTACGGCGGGGATCGGGCTCGTCGCCGCGGCAATCGGCAGGATCGCGGCGCCATGGGCGATGCTGTCGCGCGCGTCCTCGACGACGACGAGGCGGCTCGGACCATCGGCGGCGAGCGAGGGCAGGAGCGGTTCGACGCGGCGGCTCAGTGCCTGCAGCAGCGCCACCGGCGCGGTGCCGCCGAGGACGATCGCCTGCGGATCGAACAGGTTCTCGATCGAGGCTATGGCAAGGCGCAGCGCATCGGCGGCCTCGCCGAGCCATGCCTCAAGCCCGGGATCGCCGTTGGCGAGCCGCGTCTCGATCTCTCCCAGGCCGGAGAGCGGCGTCCCTGCCGCTTCAAGGCGCCCGGCAAGCGAGGCGAGTGAAAGGTATTGCCCGAGGCAGCCGGAATTGCCGCAATAGCAGCGCCGGCCGCCGGGATGGATGATCATGTGGCCGAACTCGCCGGCATTGCCCGAGCCGCCGCGATAGGCGCGCCCGTCGCAGATCAGGCCGGCGCCGACGCCTTCAGCGACGAAGACGTAGAAGAAATCGCGCAGGTGGCGCGCCACGCCGAACAGGTTTTCGCTCATCGCCGCCGCGGTGGCGTCGTTCTCGAGCAGCACCGGCACGCCGAGGCGTTCCGAGAAGGTGGTGGCGATTGCCCGCGTCTGGAAGCCCGGCAGCGAGCCGGGGCTCGGCGTCGCTGCGCGCGGCGCATCGAAGGGGCCGGGGGTGACGAGGCCGAGACCGAGCACGCGCTTCTTCGGCAGGCGTGACGCGCGCACCATCTCCTCACAGGTTCGGGACAGAAACTCGACCAGATAGGCGGTATCGGCCGACGGCGTCTCCCCGTGATGGGCGTGGACGATGTCGCCGACGAGATCCGAGACGACGAGATCGAAGCGCTCGCGGTCGACGCGGATGCCAAGCCCGTAGCCGCCCTGTGGGTCGATCTCGATGACGACCGGCGGCTGGCCGCGCGGCGTCGAGCGCCGCCCGCTCTCACGCACGAAGCGTACGGCCTTCAGTTCGTCGACGATGGCGGCGATCGTTTGCGGCGTCAGCCCGGTCTCGCGGGCGAGTTCGGCCTTGGAGAGGCCGTTCGCCTGGCGCAGCGCGTCGAAGACGAGGCGGCGATTGTAGATGCGCGACTGGGCGCCACGGCTGGCGGCACGGGTTTCAGGCGGCGTTCGCAACGGGCTCATCGCTCCTTATTAACACCCTTATATTAAATCTAGCAACTTAATGTATTGACTCGGCAAGTCCGCAAAATTAGGCTTTTGGCGCTATCAGGGAGATGCAAGTGAAGCCACTTGTCGAGATGCGGGACATCGCCAAGAACTTCGGCGGCGTGCATGCGCTGAAGGGTGTCGACCTCGATATCCATGCGGGCGAAGTGGTGGCGCTCCTCGGCCATAACGGTGCCGGCAAGTCGGTTCTCGTGCAGATCCTCTCGGGCGTGTTTGCGCCGTCGCGTGGCACGATCCGCATCGAGGGCAGGGAGGCGTATTTCGCCTCGCCTGCCGATGCGCGCGCCGCCCATATCGAGACGATCTATCAGACGCTGGCGCTTGCCGAGAATCTCGACGCGGCAGGCAACTTCTTCCTCGGGCGGGAGCTGACGAACAGCCTCGGCTTCTTGAGGAAGAAGGAGATGCGCGACATCGCCGCCGAGGCGATCCATCGCCTCAATCCGAATTTCTCCAACGTGACGACCCCCGTCCGGCACCTGAGCGGCGGCCAGCGCCAGGCGATCGCCATCGCCCGTGCCGTCCACTTCGACGCGCGCGTCCTGATCATGGACGAGCCGGCAGCGGCGCTCGGCCCGCACGAGACTGCGCAGGTGGGCGACCTGATCCGGCGGCTGCGCGAGCAGGGGCTCGGCATCCTCCTCGTCAGCCACGACCTGCACGAGGTCTTCGCGCTCGCCGACCGCGTCGTCGTCTTCCGCAATGGTCAGAGGGTCGGCGCAGCGCGCACGTCCGAGACCAACCAGGACGCGGTGTTGCAGATGATGATCGCCGGCATTGCAGAGCCGAGCGCCGAAGGGGCGGGAGCGTGAGCACCGCCATCCTTTTCCAAGGAGATAATCGGCGTCGCCGGCTTGACCGCGTCGGGCCGATCTGGATCGTGCTCGCGCTCGTCCTCGTCGCGGCCACGCTCCTGTCCGATCGCTTCCTGTCGCCCGACAACATCGTCAACGTACTGCATCAGGGCGCCATCGTCGGCATCGTCGCCCTCGGCATGACGGTCGTGCTGATCTCGGGACATTTCGACCTGTCGACCGGCGCGGTGGTGATGATGGCCGCCGTCATGTCGATCGTCATCGGCCCTTCGACGCCCGGGCTCACTGTGGTTGCGATTATTCTGCCGCTCCTTGCCGGCGCGGCGGTCGGCCTCGTCAACGGGCTCGTCGTCGCCGGCCTCAAGGCGAACTCGATCATCGCCACGCTCGGCATGCAGTTCCTCCTTTTCGGCGGCGTGCTCGCCGCGGTCGGCGGCGCACATGTGCGGACGGACGGCGAGACGGAGTTTTTCCTGGCGCTCGCCGGCGGCAGCCTGTTCGGCCTGCCGATGCCGGTCGTCGTCTTTCTCGGGCTCGCCGTCTTCGCGGCGGTGCTGATGCACCTGACCGTCTACGGCCGCCATCTCTATGCGATCGGCGGCGACGTCGAAGCGGCGCGGCGTGCGGGGATCCGGCTGGTGCGCGACGGCACGTTCGCCTTCGTCCTCTCCGGCACCTTCGCGGCGATTTCGGGCATCCTCGTGGCGTCGCGTGTGCGCCATCTCGATCCGACCGGCGTCGCCGGCTACGAGTTCCCGGCTCTGACGGCGGCCGTGCTCGGCGGCGCCGCGCTCTCGGGCGGGATCGGCCGGCCGCTCGACACGGTGGCGGCGATCCTCGTGATCACCATCGTCACCAACGTGATGACGCTGAAGGGTTTGCCGTATTCGAGCCAGCTCTTCGCGCAGGGGCTGATCCTCGCCGCGGCCGTCGCCTACCACGAATACCGCCGGCGGGAGAGCTGAGCCGTGCCGCCGCTTTTCAAGAGGCTCTTCGTCCATCCGCCGCTGGCGCCGCTATTGATCGTCGCGAGCTTCGTGCCCGGCTTCTTCGACGCCGCCAACCTCGTCAATCTCGGCAATCAGGTGGCGCTCTACGGCATCGTCGTCACCGGTCTCGTCGTCGTCATGATCGCCGCCGGCTTCGACCTGTCGCTCGGGGTCGTCATGGCGGTCGCCGGCGTCACCGCGATGACGCTCGCGCCGCACGGCCTGCCGCTCGCCTTTGCCGGCGCGCTTCTCGCGGGCGCGGCCTGCGGGCTCCTGAACGGCTTCCTCATCGCAATTCTCCGGATCAATCCCTTCATCGCCAGTTTCGCGATGCTGGTCATGCTCAGGGGCGGGATCCTCTACTTGACCGATACCCGGCCGGTCGCCTTCTACGACCCGATCCTGTCGAAGATCGGCCGCGGGACGATCCTTGGCGTACCGATTACGCTCCTCGTTGCGCTCGCAGTTATGCTCATCATCCACGTCGCGCTGACGACGCGGCCCTGGGGCCGGCACCTCTATGCGCTCGGTTCGGACGAACGCGCGGCGCGGCTCGCGGGCCTCAAGGTCAGGCGCCTCAAGATCGGCGTCTACGTTCTCTGCTCGGTGCTTGCCGCGCTCGCAGGCGTGCTTCTGGCTGCCCGCGTCTCGACGGGCTCGCCCATCGTCGGCGAGACCACGGCGCTGATGGCGGCGGCCGCCGCCCTTCTCGGCGGTGCGACCTTGCGCGGCGGCGAGGGTTCGGTCGCGGGTGCCGCCGTTGGACTGCTCTTCGTCGGCCTCATGGTCAACGTCATGAATCTTCTCGTCATTCCGGCCTACTACCAGCGGATCGCCATCGGCGCGCTCCTCATTCTCCTGGTGGTGATGGACGGCCTGGTCGCGCGCTGGCGCGGCCGCTGATACCGGTCAACGGCGCACCGGACCAAGCGCCGCAACAGGAGGGTCATTCATGAGGAAAAACCTTATCTCGCTCACCCGTCGCGCCTTGATGGGTGTCGCGGCCGGAGCCATCGCCGCCTGCCTGACCGGTGGCGCTCTTGCCGCCGACACCGTCGTCATCGGCCACTCGCAGCCCAATCTCGGCTGGGCCTATATCGCCGCCTTCACGAAGGCGCTCGAAGCCGCGGCCGCCGAAAAGGGCGGCGTCGAGGTGGTCACGCTTTCCGCCGACGGTGACATCGCCAAGCAGTCGAACGACATCGACGCGCTGATCGCCCGCAAGGTGGACGTGCTCCTCGTCACCTCGCTTGACGGGAACGCCGTCGTGCCGGCGCTCCAGGCCGCCCACGATGCCGGCATCCCGATCCTCGCGGTCTCCAATGAGCCGTCCGAGGCGGGCCAGGCGCTGATCTCCGGCTTTTCCGGTCCCGACGACTACGCGCAGGGCCGCATCGCCGCCGAACTGATGAATGACGCCCTGAACGGCGAGGGCAAGGTGGCGCTGATCGAGGGCTCGCCCGGCCAGAGCACGACGCTCCTGCGCACGCAGGGCTTCAAGGACAAGCTCGCCGAGCTTGGCTCCAAGCTGGAGATCGTCGACGCGCAGACGGCCGACTGGAACCCGGTCAAGGCCAAGGCGGTAGCCGAGAACCTGCTCACCGCCTATGGCGATGCGCTCAAGGGCGTCTTCGGCCATGACGACAACACGGCGGCAGCCGCGGCGGAGGTCTTCGCCGAAAAGGGCCGCAAGGACATCGTTGCGGTCGGCACGGGCGGCACGATCAATGGCCTGAAGGCGATCCGCGACGGGCTGATGTTCGGCACGATGGACCAGTCGCCGACGACCGACGCGCGGCAGGCGCTCGACTTCGCGCTGAAGCTCGCCAATGGCGAGGCGCTGCCGGCAAAACGCAACATCATCCCGATGCCGAAGATCACGGCGGAGAACGTCGGCGAGTTCAAGGGCGAGTGGTAGGCGGCACCTCGTGTGCCTCCGGCGGAGCCGGGAGGCTCCGCCGGACCACTTGAATCGGCGGCCCGAAAGCGCGTCCTGTCCGTTCCGGTGCGGCAAGCCTGCCCGGCAGGCGGATGCGGCGCGCGGGACGGGCGTCTCCCTTTCGCCACGCTTCGAGGCGGGCCATCCCGTCCGCCCCGCTTTTCCATCTTGAGGAGTATGTGATGTCCGATGTCTCGGTCGGCATGAAGATCTACGACAACGACTGGTTCCTGAAATACGGCCTGTCGCCAGAAGCGGCGGCCGACCGGATGGTGGAACTCGGCGTCGGCTTCGTCATCACCCAGAGCCGCTACATGCCGATGGCCGACAGCGCGGTGCCGAGCGCGGTGCCGGCCGAGATGGCGGATCGCTATGCCGAGCTCGACGACCTCGCCTTTCGCCGGGCGCTCGCCGAGCGCGGCATCGACTATTTCGCCTGCATGAATGTCGGGTTCGATCCGGAGGCCGCGCGCATGCATCCGGAATGGCTGCCGATCGACCAGCACGGCGTGCGCGGCGACATGGTCGATTGGTATGTTGGGATCGCGCCGGACCGCGACGCGTTCGTCGCCGCCAAGGCCGAGGCGCTGGAGGCGGCCCTGCATATTCTCAAGCCCGACGGCGTCCATCTCGGCTTCGTGCGATGGCCAGGTTTCTGGGAGACGTGGCTTCCGGAGAATTCCCGCGCCGACCTGCGCGAATTCTCCTTTGACGACCACACGCTCGAAAAATTCAACGCGGCGAGCGGCGAGGACGTTCCGCTCGGCGATCCGGTCCGCGCCGCAGCCTATGTCGCCGCCCATTGCCGCGAGGCCTTCACCGCCTACAAATGCGAGGCGACACGGGGGATGATGGCACGGCTACGCGCGTCCGTGCACCGCGTCAGGCCGACGGCGCCGATCGCCATCAACACGCTGCCCTTCTTTGCCACCGAGTTCGACGGCGCGGTGACCGAGGTGCTCGGCCAGGACGTGCGCGGGCTGCGCGACGTCGTCGACATCTTCGAGGTGATGGCTTACCACCAGATCCTGAAACGCGACGCGCGCTGGCCGGCGCAGATCGCCCGCGACATCGCCGACCGGGCCAGCCGCCGGGTGATGTGCACGCTGCAATCGGCGCCCCACTATCTCTCCGGCATGCATGCCGGCCGGGGCCGCGCCGAGGATGTGACGGCGGACGAGATCGAGACCGCGCTGCTCGGGGCGATCGAGGCCGGGCTCGAGGCGGTCTGCTTCTTCACCTTCGCCGATTTCCTCGATCCTGCGGCCGGCGCCCGCAAGGCCGAGGTGCTGCGCCATCACTTCTCTGCCTCGCGGCGACCGCGGCTCGTGCGCGGCTAGACCGGGTCAGGGAACCCGTAGGACGAGCCGGTCCGTCGTTGCGGAAAGTCCGAGCAGAGCCGCTTTGCCTGTTTCCCCTCCAGTCCCGCTTCGAAATGCGATCGCAGCGGAGCCGCGAGTGTCAGACGACGAGGCGAGAGCGGTCGGTCGGGGCGAGACGGACGGTCTCGAGCGGGCGCCAGAGCCAGCCTTCAAGCCGCGGCAGCACCTCTCCGGTCCAGGACTTCGAGGCGGCGAGGCGGCCGACATGGGTGGACCATGCGCCGACATCGTCGAAGGCGAGAAGCCAGGCGAACGCAGTCTCGCCGGCGCGCACCGGCAGACGCGGGAAGGTGTTTTCGGCGTGTTCGCTCAGGAAGGTTGCGACGAGGCGAGCGCCGGCGCGCTCGAGGTCGGGCGCAACCTCGGCGGCGAAGAAGGCGGAAAGGCCCTCCGCCTTGCCCGGGGCGAGGGCTGCGACCGACAGGGTGAAGAAATCCTGCCTGCGCGGCGCCTCTCCGGAAGCCGGGCGCACCCCGCGCGCAAGCGCCGCGGTTTCCGTGTCGGAGCCGGGGCGCAAGAGAAGCACGTTGTCGGAATTGACCATCGTAGCATTGGCGACGCCGCCATGGGCCTTCCAGACCGGCCCGCCATAGAAAGCGGCGAGCGACTGCCGGCGGCTTTCCATGTCGGGGAAGCCGCGCAGCCAGACGAAAGCGTCGGGATCATCGATGTCGCGGAACTGGGCGATGACCTGCATGCCGACGTCTTCCTGCGTCTCTATGAATTCGCGGTCGAAGACGTCAATGAGCGTCTCGCGCGTTCCGGGCTTCAGCCGGTAGCGGCGGAGTTCAACGATCGGGGAGAGCGGGGCGGATGCGACGGACATGGCGGGACCTCATAACAGGATGGCTGACCTGTTTGATAAACAGGATACTTGTCCTGTTTTGTCAAGCGGTTTATCGTGCTGTCCGGATTTTCGCCGTGACAACGGCAGGACGAGGCGAAGAGGACGGCGATGGGCAGGCTGCGCAAAAACGATCCGGAAGGCACGCGGCAGCGGGTGGTTGAGACCGCATTCCGGCTGTTCGTCTCGCGCGGCTATGCGGCGACAGCGGTCAACGATGTCAAGGCCGAGGCGGGGATTTCTGGCGGCGCCTTCTCCCACCATTTCCCGCACAAGCAGGACCTTGCGCTCGCCGTCATTTCCGGGCCGGTGGCGAAGGCAGTCGAGGCGACGTGGATCGCTCCCGTCGTCGCCGCACCCGATGCGGGCACCGGCATTCGCCGCGTCTTCACCGCGGTCGCCGACGAGCTTGCCGCGCGCGGCGCGGTAACCGGATGCCCGTTGAACAACCTCGCCAGCGAACTCTCGGGTGAGGGAGGTGGTGTGCGCGTCGAGCTCGACGCGCTGTTCCGCCGCTGGCGGGCGGCGCTCGCCGAGCGGTTCCGGGCGGATCAGGCCCGAAACCTGTTTTCGGATGTCGAGCCGGACGCGGCGGCACTCTTCGTCGTCGCCGCCTATTCGGGGGCGATGGCGATGGCAAAAGCCGCGCAGGATCCTGCGCCTTTGCGTGTCGCGCTGGGCGAGATCGAACGCTATCTCGGCATCGCCGGCAAGGCTCCCGTCACCGGCTGAGCGTCAGGTAGAGTTTCGGCAGGAGCGCAGGCAGCCGCTCGACCGCAGCGAGCGTCACCGAATTGGTGCGTCCGAAGATGCGTCCGAGTGAGGAATCGGCCTCCGAGTCCAGGCCCACGCAGAACGTGTCGATGCCGAGGCGATTGAGCCCGTGGACGGCGTGGCGCGCGTCCTCGACGAGATAGCGCCGGTCATCGACGTCGATGTCGGAGGGCTCGCCATCGGTGATGACGAGAAGCAGCCGCCGGTAGCTCTTCTGCGTGGCGAGATCGGCGCCGGCATGACGCATGGCCGCGCCGAGCCGGGTTGAGAGCCCGCTCTGAAGCCCTGCGAGCCGAGCCTCGCAGAGATCGCCATAGGGCTCGCGGAAATCCTTGACCCGGAGGTAGCGCACCTCGTCGCGCTTGTCGGAGCAGAAGGCGGCGATGGCAAAGGGATCGCCGAGCCCGGACATGGCCTGCGAGAGGAGGGCGGCCGACTGTCGCTCGACGTCGAGCACGGTGGCGCGCTCGGCGCGCACGCGGTCGGCGGTCGATTGCGAGATGTCGAGCAGGAGGAGGACGGCGAGGTCGCGGCTGCGGCGCTCGTAGCGGCCGTGGATGCGCGGGCTCGGCGGCTCACCGATACGCCGCGCGATGGTGGCGTCGATGCAGGCGTCGATGTCGAGGAACTCCCCCTCGGGCTGGCGGCGCAGACGCTCCGCGCGCGAGACGCGGGCCGAGCGGATCAGCGCGGTGAGCCGGTTGGCGAGGTCGCTCCGCTCCTCCCGGAAGCGGGCGACGAGATCGGAGGGCCCGTGGTCGGGCTGGTATTCCTTGACCGAGGTCCAGTCCGGCTGGTCGCGGCCGGTGACGTAGTCATATTCGGGATAGCGGGCGACGAGCATGCCTTCCTGGCTGATTTCGGCGAGTTCGATCCGGCCCTGCGCGTCGTCCGGATCGGCTTCCTGCTCGGTCTTGTCGGGCTGGTCGTCGTTTTCCTCCTGGCGGATGCGCGCGGAGGAGAGCACCTCCTCGGCGTCGGCCGACTGGCTATCGTCGTCGCCGAAGTCCCAGAGGCCCATATTGTCGTCGCGGTAGGGCGGTTGCACGACGTAGCTCTTGGCGTCGAACTGGAGGCGCAACTGGCCGATGTCGTTGCCGAGAAGGTCGCCGATCCGGCGCGAGATCCTCTGGTCGAAAAGGTCCGCTTCGAAAAAGGCCTTGCGACCCTTCTCGACCCATGAATCCCCGTCCTCGTAGTCCGGGTCGGCGAGCGCACGGGAGAGGCGCGCGAAGAGCGTGGCGGCAGTCGCCGCGGGGGCAGGGCGGGCGGTGTGGAAGGGCAGGAACAGGTTTCTGAGCCCGGGCAGTTCCCGCATCGCCAGATGCTCGACGCGGGCGTCCTCGATCAGGGAGACGATGGCGATCTGCGCCGGCTTCAGTCCACCGACCTTGAAGCGATGCTTCGAGAATTCGAGATGCGCGCCGATATGGGCGACCGCGGCGCGGTAGAGACGCGCCGCCTCCTCCGCCGGATAGCCGGGGAAG
>Ga0065721_10005398_pt1 | contig 15847 bp, 12 predicted proteins | sample Mesricmetagenome_FD_59108 | JGI IMG/M metagenome (GOLD analysis project Ga0065721, IMG submission 59108) | Mesophilic microbial community from rice straw/compost enrichment Sample: eDNA_1 v2 (version 2) | ecosystem: Engineered > Solid waste > Grass > Composting > Bioreactor | place: USA: Davis... | reverse complement strand
GACATCACCGATCCTTCCAATTATCGCGCCGCCAAGGATCTCGACGGCTGGCTGAAGTCGCGCGGCATCATCGGCCTGTCCGGCATCGACACCCGTGCGCTAACCGCCTGGATCCGCAGCAACGGCGCCCCGAACGCCGTCATTGCGCATGATCCGAACGGCGTTTTCGACATCGAGGCCCTGAAGGCCGAAGCCAAAGCCTGGAGTGGCCTGGAAGGTCTCGACCTCGCCAAGGAAGCCACGTCTGGCCAGTCGTCGCAGTGGACGCAGAAGCCCTGGGTCTGGAACGAGGGCTTCGATGATCTCAACCCGGAAGACGCCAAGTACCACATCGTTTGCGTCGACTACGGCGTAAAGCGCAACATCCTGCGCCTCTTCACCGGCCTCGATTGCAAGGTGACCGTCGTTCCGGCACAGACCTCGGCCGAAGACATCCTGGCGCTGAAGCCGGATGGCATCTTCCTGTCGAACGGCCCGGGGGACCCTGCGGCAACTGGCGAATATGCTGTACCGGTGATCCAGAGCCTCATCAAGACCGACATCCCGACCTTCGGCATCTGCCTCGGCCACCAGATCCTCGGCCTGGCGCTCGGCGCCAAGACGGAGAAGATGCACCAGGGTCACCACGGCGCGAACCACCCGGTGAAGGACCACACCACCGGCAAGGTGGAGATCGTCTCCATGAACCACGGCTTCGCGATCAACTCGAGCACTTTGCCGGAAGGTGTTGAAGAGACTCACATCTCGCTCTTCGACAACACCAATTGCGGCCTGAGACTGGCGGGCAAGCCGGTGTTCTCGGTCCAGCACCATCCGGAAGCTTCGCCCGGCCCGCAGGACAGCCACTATCTCTTCCGCCGCTTCATTAACATGGTGCGCGAGAAGAAGGGCGAACCGGCACTTGCCGAACGCTGAGAAATCTCAAGAGAAGCTAACAAAGCCCGCCATTTCGGCGGGCTTTTTGTTTAGCGGCGAACCAGCATCCAGAACCGGCCGCAAAGCAGCGCCGCAGCAGCGGCAAGACCCATGACGAAGCCGAACCAGACGCCCTCGCCCTTGAAGCCGAGCGGGAAGGCAAAGATCCAGGCAAACACGAAGCCGATCGGCCAATAGGCAATCAGCGCCAGGAGCATCGGCACCTTGGTATCCTTCAAGCCGCGCAGCAGACCAGCCGCCACCGCCTGCAAACCATCCACGAGTTGGAAGGCACCGGCGATGATGATCAGCGGTACGGCAAGCGCCAGCACCTCGGCGGCATCCGGCTGCCGCGTATCGAGAAAGAGGCCGCCGAAGAAGGCCGGCGCCACCGCGTAAAGCACGCCGCCAACCGCGGTGAACAGGATGCTGATCGCAAGCACTGCAACACCCGCACGGCGCACGCCAACCATGTCATCTCGACCGTTCGCCAAGCCGACGCGCACCGTTGCCACCTGTGCGAGCCCGAGCGGGATCATGAAGGCGATGGACGCCAGTTGCAGTGCAATGCCGTGAGCCGCAAGCTGCAGCTTGCCGATCATTCCCATGAGCAGTGACGCCGCCGAAAACAGGCTCGTTTCTGCCAGGATCGTGAAGCTGATCGGCAGGCCGAGCACGAAGATCTCCCACAGCATCGACCAGTCCGGTCGCCAGAACCGGACGAAGATCTCGAAGCTACGCATCCGCGGCTGGCTCTCGACATAAAGGAGCGCGATAAGAAAGCCCGTAAGGTTTGCCGAAACGGCTGCGATTGCCGCCCCGTGCAGTCCAAGCGCCGGTGCGCCGAAATGGCCAAAGATCAGCGTGTAGGCGACAAGCAGGTTCATGAAGAACATGCCGATCGTCACGTAAAGCACGATGCCGCCCTTCTCGAGCCCGGTGACGAAGCTTCTGAGCGCCATCAGTCCAAGCGCCGGAAACAGGCCCCAAAGCGCAATGCGCAGGTAGCTTTGGGCGTTTGCGGCCACATCCGGCTCCTGGCCGAGACGCAGCAGGATCGGTTCGGCGAACCACAACAGCGGCGCGGTGAGCACGCCGTAAGCCAGCACGATCCATAGCCCCATGCGCACGGAACGCCGCACGCCAACCGGATCATTGTGGCCGATCGCCTGGGCGACCAGCGGCACGACGGCGCTGGTGAAACCGGTGCCGAAGATGAAGACCAGGAAGAACATCTGCGCTGCAAGCACGACAGACGCGAGTTCCGTGGTGCCGAGCCAGCCGACCAGGATGACGTCCGTTGTGTGGATGGCCATCTGCGCCAGTTGCGCCCCCACCAGCGGCACGCCGAGCGCAACCGTTGCGCGGGCATGCGTGGACCACGAATTGTTATGGCTCCGGTCAACGATGGCTGACTGGGTCGACATGGCACTCTCCAAAGACGAAAACGCCGCAACCCATTTGGGCAGCGGCGGCTGCCAATGCCTATAGATCAGGCACCTGAAGGCAGCAACCTTGGCGGTTCATCCAACAGAATTTGTGGACGTTACTTCACGGAACTTGATGTGAAAGTTCCGGCTGCGCGGCCACCGCCGCCCCGTCCTTGCGCGAGATGCGCAGGAGGAAGACAGTGATGGCCAACGCCATGAAGATGGCCGCCATGAAATAAGGCGCACCGGCAAATTCCACTGCAGCCCCCTCGCCCGTAAACGCGCTGAAGAGCTGGGTGAAGATAGCCGGGCCGATGATGGTCGTCAGGCTGGTCAGGCTGGTGATCGCGCCTTGTAACTCACCTTGCGCCGACGCTGGCACCTTGGCCGAAGCGATGCTTCGCAGCGCCGGATCTCCGACATTCTCGATCGTCGTCAGCAGAATGACAGCGTAAACGACCCAGCCCTGCCAGGCGAAAGCATAGCCCAAGAGCCCGAGGCACGAGAAGCTCAAGCCGAGGACCGCGGTGCGCCATTCGCCCAGAACCGGCACCAGTTTCGGCAGCACGAAACCCATGACGATTGCCGCGCAGATGCCAAACATTCCGAGCGACAGCCCGATCTGCCCTTCGCTCCAGTTATAGCGATAGGCCGACACGAAGGACCATACGGACGGATAAACGGCATGCGCCAGCCAATACAGGAACATCACCAGCATGACCCAGCCGATACCGGGGTAATGACGCATCTGCTTCAACGCGCCGAACGGGTTGGCGCGCTTCAGTTCAAAGGTCCGACGGTTCGCCTTCTCCAGCGTTTCCGGCAGCAGGAACCAAGCCGCGATGAAGTTCGCGAGCGACAACAGGCCCGCCGCCAGGAACGGCGCACGCGGGCCAAGTTCGCCGAGCAAACCGCCTATCACCGGCCCGACTGTAAAACCGACGCCGAAGGCAATGCCGATGAGGCCGAAGTTCTTGGCACGCGTCTCGTCGGTGCTGATGTCGGCGATATAGGCGGAACAGGTCGCAAAGCTTCCACCGGAGATACCAGCCAGCGTGCGGCCGACGAACAGCATCCAGAAACTCGTGGCGGCAGCGCAGATCAGGTTGTCGACCGCAAAGGTCAGCACGGAGGCGAGCAGGATCGGCCGGCGGCCGAAACGGTCCGACAGGTTGCCGAGCAGCGGCGCGAACAGGAACTGCATCGCCGAATAGATCAGCAGCAGCCAGCCGCCATCGACGGCAGCGCCGCTGACATCGTCGCCTGTAAGCTCACGCAGGAATGTCGGCAGCACCGGCATGATGATCGCGATCCCGATGATATCGAGAAACAGGATCATGAAGACCAGGAACAGGCCGCGACGCACGAATTTCGGGTCAAGCATTGGGAGGTCACTCCAGCAAAAACATGCTCTGGAAGTGCGACCTAGTCGCCGACGCTACTTAGCGGCGAACGTCCACGTAAACAATACGTGAACATTTCAAAAGTTTTGATGATATTCATCAATGGTGAAAGACGCCGGGTGCTCAACACCCGGCGTCTTTAGAAGTCAGCATTGTTCAGACAGCGCCGGAAAAGGTGTCGCAGGCCCGCATGTCGCCGCTGTCGAAGCCGCGCTTGAACCAGGTCATGCGCTGCGCTGACGTGCCATGGTTGAAGCTTTCCGGCACCACGTAACCCTGGCTGCGTTTCTGCAGCGTGTCGTCCCCGATCTGCTGCGCCGCATTCAGCGCCTCCTCCAGATCGCCTTCGCTCAGGACGCCCTTCTGGTCGGTGAACTTGCCCCAGACGCCTGCATAACAATCGGCCTGGAGCTCGACGCGGATCGACATCTGGTTCGCTTCAACCTCGCTCATCCGCTGGCGTGCCTGGTTGAATTTCGGCAGGACGCCGGTGAGGTTCTGCACATGGTGCCCGACTTCGTGGGCGATGACATAGGCTTGGGCAAAGTCGCCGGCAGCTTCGAAACGCTGCTCAAGCTCGCGGAAGAAGTCGGTGTCGAGGTAAAGTTTCTTGTCGACGGGGCAGTAGAACGGGCCGGTCGCGGACGATGCGAAGCCGCAAGCTGAGTTGACCTGACCGGAAAACAGCACCAGCGTCGGCTCTTCGTAGCGTGCGCCGCCCGCCTCGAAAATGCCCTTCCAGGTGTCTTCCGTCTCTGCCAGCACAGTACGGACGAACTGCGTCGTCTCGTCGTTGGCCGTCTGGCCCGGTGCCGACTGCTGGTAACTCGAGCCTCCCATGTCGATATCACCGCCGGACAGCAGCGTCAGCGGGTTGATGCCGGTGATCCAGCAGATAATCAGGATCATCACGATACCGCCGATGCTGAGCCCTCCGCCGCCACGCCGGCCGCCGACCGGGATGCGAAAACCGCCTCGCCCCAGGGGACTGCCCATGGAGGCGCCACGGCGATCCTCAACGTTGTTCGACTGACGACGACCTCTCCATTCCATCTCTCGGACTCCTCTCGGGCAAAGCGCGGCCTTGCGCGGCATAACGCTGGCGGACGGAAAGTGATCCGTCCAGCGTGATTTGCGGGAGCCTGCGACTCACGCGACGCGCAAATCCTTCTTGCCCGGCAGGAACACTGTCAGCAAGCCGAGTGCCGGGAGGAAGGCACAGACATTATAAACGAAGACGATGCCGTAGTGGTCGGCAAACAGACCGAGCGCCGCCGCGGCAATGCCGCCGATGCCAAAGGCAATGCCGAAGAAAATGCCGGCGACCATGCCGACGCGGCCCGGGACAAGCTCCTGCGCCATGACGACAATGGCCGGGAAGGACGAGGCCATGATGAAGCCGATGATCGCCGACAGCGCGATCGTCACCGGCAGGTTGGCAAACGGCATGGCCAGCGTGAACGGAAGCACGCCCAGGATGGAGAACCAGATCACCACCTTCGAGCCGAACTTGTCGCCGATCAGGCCTCCAATCACCGTGCCTAGCGCCACAGCGCCGAGGAAGATGAAGAGCATGATCTGCGATTGTTGTACGGTTACCTGGAAACGCTCGATGACAAAGAACGTGTAATAGCTGTTGATCGACGCCATGTAGGCGTTCTTCGAGAAGGTCAGGATGGTGAGCACGACGAGCGAGATCACCACCGTCCGCCTCGACAGATTGTGCGTGTTCACGGCACGCTTGCGGCCCTTGTTGGCCGCCATGTGCCCCTTGTACCAGCGCGCAACGCGAGACAGGATGACGATACCGAGGAGCGCGCCAACCGAGAACCAGATGACGCTCTTCTGCCCATTCGGCACGATGATGAAGGCTGCAAGCAGCGGTCCGATCGACTGGCCGAAATTGCCGCCAACCTGGAATACGGACTGCGCGAAACCGAACCGTCCCCCTGACGCTAGGCGCGCCACGCGTGACGATTCGGGATGGAAGACCGCCGAACCAATGCCGATCAGGGAAGCGGCGACAACCAGCATGGCGTAGGAATGCGCCGTCGCCAGCATGACGAGACCGATCAGCGTCGAGGTCATCCCGACCGGCAGCGAATATGGGAACGGCTTCTTGTCGGTGACGATACCGATCACCGGCTGCAGCAGCGAGGCCGTGCACTGGAAGGCAAGCGTCAGCATGCCGATCTGCCAGAAGTCCAGCGCATAGTCGGTCTTCAGCATCGGATAGATCGACGAGATCATCGACTGCATGATGTCGTTGATCATGTGACAGAAGCTGACCGCCAGGATGACCGGGAGTACCGTCACATCCATGGATACGGCGGGCTTGACCTCGCTGACGGAGATGGAAACGGGTTTCGAGGTTGCGTCTGCCATCTGATCTCCTCCGCGCAAGCGGTCTTCGTCTGGGATGGCCGTTGCTGCAATGCTGTGACAGCGATTACTTATTCTTCTCGCAACCTACTGTCCATGTCGGCTTTGCCACTTCCGGTACGGTTGATGATGCTTGCAGCGCGTGCGCTGTCGATTCCTGTCGATTTGCGGATTTATGGGGTTCCGCTGCGGGCAACATTTGCCTATAAGCCGCGTCTAGCCTGAAAAGAACAGACGCGCCCGCCCGACCGGTGAACCCATCACCGTGCCGGCTTTTCGCGCAGGAAAAAAGCGGAAGAAGACCATGCCCAAGCGCCAAGACATTAAATCGATCCTCATCATCGGCGCGGGTCCGATCGTCATCGGCCAGGCATGCGAATTCGACTATTCGGGAACCCAGGCCTGCAAGGCGCTGCGCGAAGAAGGGTACCGGGTCATCCTGGTCAACTCCAACCCGGCCACGATCATGACCGATCCGGGGCTCGCCGATGCGACCTATGTCGAGCCGATCACGCCGGAAGTGGTGGCCAAGATCATCGCCAAGGAGCGGCCCGACGCGCTCCTGCCGACCATGGGCGGCCAGACGGCGCTCAACACCGCGCTTTCGCTCAAGCGCATGGGCGTGCTCGATCGCTATAATGTCGAGATGATCGGCGCCAAGCCTGCCGCAATCGACAAGGCCGAGGACCGCGCGCTGTTCCGCGAAGCCATGGCCAAGATCGGTCTTGAAACGCCGAAGTCGATGCTGGCCAATGCCACCGACATCAAGGATGCCGACCGCAAGACCCATGAAGCCGAGCGCGCGAAGCTGCGCGAAAGCCTCTCAGGCGCTGAGCTCGACAAGGCGCTTGATGAGCTGGAAAACCAGTGGAACCTCGGCGAAAGCGACCGCAAGCAGCGCTACATGAGCCACGCCATGGCGATCGCCGCCCAGGCGATCGATGTCGTCGGCCTGCCGGCGATCATCCGCCCGTCGTTCACGCTCGGCGGCACCGGCGGCGGCATTGCCTACAACCGCTCTGAGTTCTTCGAGATCGTCAGCTCCGGCCTTGATGCCTCCCCCACCACCGAAGTGCTGATCGAAGAGTCGGTACTTGGCTGGAAGGAGTATGAGATGGAGGTGATCCGCGACAAGGCGGACAACTGCATCATCATCTGCTCGATCGAAAACATCGACCCGATGGGCGTCCACACCGGCGACTCCATCACCGTCGCACCGGCGCTGACGCTGACCGACAAAGAATACCAGATCATGCGTAACGCCTCGATTGCGGTGCTGCGCGAGATCGGCGTCGAAACCGGCGGCTCGAACGTCCAGTTCGCTGTCAACCCGAAGGACGGACGCCTCGTCGTCATCGAGATGAACCCGCGCGTGTCGCGCTCCTCGGCGCTGGCTTCCAAGGCAACCGGCTTCCCGATTGCCAAGGTCGCCGCGAAGCTTGCCGTCGGCTATACGCTGGACGAACTGGAAAACGATATCACCGGTGGCGCAACGCCCGCGTCGTTCGAACCATCGATCGACTATGTCGTCACCAAGATCCCGCGTTTCGCCTTCGAAAAATTCCCGGGCGCCGAGCCGATCCTCACCACGGCCATGAAGTCGGTCGGTGAAGTCATGGCGATCGGCCGCACCTTTGCAGAGTCGCTGCAGAAGGCGCTCCGTGGCCTCGAAACCGGCCTCACCGGCCTCGACGAGATTGAGATCCCTGGCCTGGACGACGGTGACAACAGCAAGAACGCCATCCGCGCCGCAATCGGCACGCCAACCCCGAACCGCCTGCGCATGGTCGCCCAGGCGCTGCGCCTCGGCATGTCCGAGGCTGAGGTCCACGAAGGCTGCAAGATCGATCCGTGGTTCATCGCCCAGTTGAAGGCGATCGTAGACATGGAAGCGCGCATCCGCGAGCACGGCCTGCCGACGGACGCCGAAAACCTGCGCATGCTGAAGGCCATGGGCTTCTCCGACGCCCGCCTCGCCTCGCTCACGGGCAAGCGTCCGAAGGAAGTGGCCGAACTGCGCAACTCGCTCAACGTCCGCCCGGTCTTCAAGCGCATCGACACTTGCGCTGCCGAATTCGCGTCGCCGACGGCCTACATGTACTCGACCTACGAGACGCCGTTTGTTGGCGCTCTTCGTTCGGAAGCCGAAGTGTCGACCGCCAAGAAGGTCGTGATCCTCGGCGGCGGCCCGAACCGCATCGGCCAGGGCATCGAGTTCGATTATTGCTGCTGCCACGCCGCCTTCGCGCTGAAGGACGCCGGCTATGAAGCGATCATGATCAACTGTAACCCGGAAACCGTGTCGACCGACTACGACACCTCCGACCGCCTGTATTTCGAGCCGCTCACGGCAGAAGACGTGATCGAGATCCTGCGCGCGGAACAGGAAAAGGGTGAAGTCGTCGGCGTGATCGTCCAGTTCGGTGGCCAGACCCCGCTGAAGCTCGCCGAAGCGCTGGAAAAGAACGGCATCCCGATCCTCGGCACCGCGCCGGACATGATCGACCTCGCCGAAGACCGCGACCGGTTCCAGAAGCTTCTCATGAAGCTCGACCTCAACCAGCCGAACAACGGCATTGCCTATTCCGTTGAACAGGCGCGCCTTGTTGCTTCCGAAATCGGCTTCCCGCTCGTCGTGCGCCCGTCTTACGTTCTCGGCGGCCGCGCAATGCAGATCATCCACTCAGAATCGATGCTGCAGACCTACCTGCTCGACACGGTCCCGGGCCTTGTTCCAGAAGACATCAAGCAGCGTTACCCGAACGACAAGACGGGCCAGATCAACACGCTGCTCGGCAAGAACCCACTTCTGTTCGACAGCTACCTGACCAACGCGATCGAAGTCGACGTGGATGCCCTCAGCGACGGNACCGATGTCTATGTCGCTGGCATCATGGAGCATATCGAAGAAGCGGGCATCCATTCCGGTGACTCTGCCTGCTCGCTGCCGCCGCGCACGCTGTCCAAGGAAACGATCGACGAACTGGAGCGCCAGGCAACCGCCATGGCCAAGGCTCTCAATGTTGGCGGCCTGATGAACGTCCAGTTCGCCATCAAGGACGGCGTAATCTACGTGCTCGAAGTCAATCCGCGCGCGTCGCGTACCGTGCCGTTCGTGGCCAAGACGATTGGCGCTCCGATCGCCAAGATCGCGGCCCGCATCATGGCCGGCGAGAAGCTCGATGCCACCTTTGCCGCCTACGGCAAGAAGCCTGATCCGCGCAACCTGAAGCACATCGCGGTCAAGGAAGCCGTCTTCCCGTTCGCCAAGTTCCCCGGCGTCGATACGCTGCTTGGCCCGGAAATGCGCTCGACCGGTGAAGTCATCGGCCTCGACACGGACTTTGCACTGGCATTCGCCAAGTCGCAGCTGGGGGCCGGGGTCGAGCTGCCGCGCAATGGCACGGTCTTCGTTTCGGTTCGCGACGAGGACAAGATCCGCGTCCTGCCGGCAATCCGCATCCTGGTTGAAATCGGCTTCAAGGTGATGGCATCCGGCGGCACGGCACGGTTCCTCGGCGAAAACGGCATCGAAGCCACCAAGATCAACAAGGTGCTCGAAGGCCGTCCGCATATCGAGGACGCTATCCGCAACCGTCAGGTCCAGCTCGTCATCAACACGACGGACGGTAACAAAGCGATCTCGGATTCGAAATCGCTGCGCCGCGCGACCCTGATGCAGAAGGTGCCCTACTACACCACCATGGCAGGCGCTGAAGCGGCAGCCTTGGCGATCAAGGCTCTCAAGGCCGGCAACCTCGAAGTTCGCCCGCTGCAGAGCTACTTCTAAGCCGACAACCTTCAGCCGGTCAGGGAGACTTGACCGGCTTTCGCGTCAATGTTATTTAGCCACTAAGTTAATTAACCAAACGGCTAACTTATGCAGGTTGATCCACTCTCCAGCACGCTTTCTGCCCTTGCCGATCCCACACGGCGCGCCATCCTCGCGCGGCTTGCAAGCGGGGAAGCGACGGTGAACGAGCTTGCCGAGCCGTTCGACATGAGCCTGCCGGCGATCTCCAAGCATCTGAAGGTTCTCGAGAGGGCCAAGCTCATCTCGCGCGGACGCAACGCGCAATGGCGCCCTTGCCGCCTGGAGCCCGAGCCGCTGAAGGCGCTCGACAATTGGCTGGAGGAATACCGGGAGCTTTGGGACCGGCGCCTTGATCGGCTCGAAGATTACCTGGCGACCCTGCAGGCGAAGGACGAAACCAAGGAGGACAAGTGATGACCGACAAGATGGAGATCCTCAACGAACGGCTCTTCGCCGTCGACGCGCACACACTCTTCGGCGCTTTCTCCAATCCGGATCATCTGGAGCAATGGTGGGGGCCGCATGGCTTTACCAACAGGATCCATGAGTTCGATTTCCGCCCCGGCGGCACCTGGCGCATCACCATGACCGCCTCGAACGGCACGGACTTCGACAACCGGCTGACCTTCCGGGAGATCATCCCGGGCGAGCGCCTCGCCTTCCTCCATCATGAGCCGATGCATGTCTACACGATGGAGATCCGCTTCGAACCTGAGACCGACGGCACGCGGATGCACTGGCGGATGCTGTTCGACGCGACGGAAGAAAACCTGCAGCTCAAGAAATTCATTGCCGCCGCCAATGAACAGAATTTCGACCGCCTCGAAGACCTTCTCCAACAGCTGAACAAAGGACGCTGACATGACGACAGTAGACCACAGCGACAGGATGATCCAAGTCGACCGCCTGATTGCCGCCCCGCGCGATCTGGTCTTCCAGATGCTGACCGAGGCGAGGCACCTTGACCAATGGTGGGGTCCGGATGGCTTCATCACCGAAACGCACGAGATGGACTTCTCTGTCGGCGGCCTCTGGCGCTACACGATGCACGGGCCGGACAAGGACTGGCCGAACTGGATCCGCTACACGGAAATCTCGCCGCCCGAACGGATCGCTTATGACCACGGCGCCGAGATCGGCGAACCCGCCTGGTTTGAAGGCTCGATCACTTTAAAGACCGAAGGCACGGGTACCCGGATCACCATCACGCTTGTTTTCCCCACACCGGAAGCAAAGGAAGGATCGCTGAAGTACGGCGCGGTCGATGGTGGCAAGCAGACGCTGGCGCGCCTCGACGCCTATGTCACCTCATCGGTTGTAGAGCGCTAAACCGGCCTCATCGAGCAGGATCATGCCGCCAGGCGGCTGATCTTGCTCATGTCTTCCCTGAAGCGGATCAGTTCCTCCGCCTTTCGCCCCTCGTCCGGGATGCGCAGCAGATATGACGGGTGCACGGTGACAAACAGCACCCGTCCATCCTCCATGGAGATTGGTTCCCCGCGCACATCCTCCAGCCGCTGCCGCATGTCGGTGAGCGCAAACAGCGCCGTGGCGCCCATGGCGACGACGAGCTTCGGCTTCACAAGTTCCAGTTCCTGCGTTAGCCACCAGCGACATTGGCGCACCTCGCCCATGTTCGGCTTCTGATGGATGCGCCGCTTGCCGCGCGGCTCGTATTTGAAGTGCTTGACGGCGTTGGTGATATAAAGCGACTGTCGGTCGATGCCGACCAGAGCGAGGGTATCGTTGAAGAGCTTGCCCGCCGGACCGACGAAGGGCTTGCCGGCCAGATCCTCCTGGTCGCCCGGCTGCTCGCCGACGAACATCACCGTGGCATCCGGCGGCCCTTCCCCGAAGACGGTTTGCGTCGCGCGGCAATAGATGTCGCAGCGCGTGCAAGTGCGCGCCTCTTCCTTCAGGGCCGGCAGTGTTCCCGCAGGAGGCTTTGACGGCACCGGCGCATTCGCCGCCGCCTCCTGCAGCCGGTGATGGAAGGGAAGCGGCTCGCTCGCCGCCTTCCGCGCCATCTCCATCACGCTCGCCTCTGCATTCGCGATCAGGCTCGGGATCAGTTCCGCCTCGGGAAGGTTCTTCCAGTATTTCTTCGGCATCTCCTTCGTCATCATCTTCACCTTCAGCCGCGCCGGATTGAAGATGGAGGCGTAGTAGGTGCGCCAAAGTTCATCGGTCTCGTCGCGCAGATCCGGCTTCTCCGCCGGATCGTCGCTGGTGCGCAGCGTCTCGCCATCCCACGACGAGGATCCTTTCGGCGTCATGATCAGCCAGTCCATGTCGGTGAAGCGGCGCTGAAAGAACGGCGCCACCCGATCGACAATGAAGTGGTCTGGTTCGAACCAGGAAATGAAGCGCCGACGCCCTGCGACACCCTCCGGCAGCGGCATCTCCTTGAAGCGAACGAAGGCTGTCATCTTGTGGTAGTCGCGCCCAACGGCTTTCGCCATCCGCTGCGCCATCACCACATCAGCATCAGACGACATCTGCAAAAGCCGCCGGTCATACGCCAGCCGAAACAGCATGCGATACAGCAGCGCGAACCGGCTCGGGTGCGAATGGCAAATCACGGCACCCGCGAGCTTGATGAAGGCCGGCGGCACATGGAGCGGCGGTTGGTTGGGCAACGGGTCCGGCAATCGATTGTCGTCAAAGCCGAACAGGCCGTCGGCATCATCCATGCTACGCCAGTCGATCATCTCCGGCGGGATGCCGGCGCTCAGGTAAGCGCGGGCGGCGTCACGCCACTCCGTCAGGTCCCCCCTGCCCCTCAGCGCATAACGATAGATCATAGCAGTGAAAGCTGCTCTGGCTTCGGCTCGAACATGGCACGAAGGTCCGGGCGGTCAACGAGCCGGTGTGGCGTCCAGCCTTCGGCCGTGACGAAGGGCTGTATCTTGCGCAAAGATACCCCAAGCCGCTTCAGGTCATCGAGCCGCAGACGCCGGAAGCGGCGCGCGGACAGGATGCTCTTCACGGTTTTCGTGCCAAGTCCCGGCACGCGCAGCAGCTTCTCCTTGTCGGCGCGGTTGACATCCACCGGAAACTGTTCGCGATGCGCGAGTGCCCAGGCGAGCTTCGGGTCGAGATCGAGATCCAGCATGCCGTCCGCCCGCGTCGAGGTGATCTCGCCGATATCGAAGCCGTAGAAGCGGTACAGCCAGTCCGCCTGGTAAAGCCGGTGCTCACGCATCAACGGCGGCTTGATCAGTGGCAGGTTCTTCGACGAATCAGGAATGGGGCTGAAGGCCGAATAATAAACGCGTTTCAGGCCATAGCTGCCATAGAGCCGCGCGCTGGTGCCGAGGATGGTCGCATCATTGGCGCCATCCGCCCCAACGATCATCTGCGTGCTCTGGCCCGCAGGCGCGAACTTCTTGCGCCGCTTCGTTTGCAGCGTCGGCTCGGCCATCTCCTCCATCTTCAGCCGCAGGTTGCCCATCGACTGACGGATATTGTCCGGCCGCTTCTCCGGTGCGAACTTGCCGATGCCCGCGTCCGTTGGCAGCTCGATGTTGATCGACAGGCGGTCGGCATAAAGCCCCGCCTCCTCGATCAGGTGCGCGGAGGCTTCGGGAATCGTCTTCAGGTGGATATAGCCGCGGAAGTTATGGATCGTGCGCAGTTCGCGCGCGATTCTCACCATCTCCTCCATGGTGTGGTCGGAGGAACGGATGATGCCGGAGGAAAGGAAAAGACCTTCGATATAGTTGCGCCGATAGAATTCGAGCGTCAGCCAAATCACCTCTTCAGGCGTAAACCGGGCGCGCTCCACGTTGCTGGACGAGCGATTGATGCAATAGGCGCAGTCATAGATGCAGAAGTTGGTGAGCAGGATCTTCAGCAGCGAGATGCACCGCCCATCCGGCGCGTAGGCATGGCAGATGCCCGAACGTTCCGTCGAGCCAAGACCGCCGGAGCCGAGGGAATCGCGTTTCGACGTCCCGCTCGATGCGCAGGAAGCATCATATTTGGCGGCATCGGAGAGAATTGCCAGACGTTCTTTCAGCGACTTCTTCATTAGCTCGTTCTCTAAATGTTCTCCTCGCGGACGTCAAGACATTGACAAATGCAGCGGCATGGATTCTGATTGAGAAGGTTAGGGATTGGGCTCGGCAGTCGCGCAAAAATTCTGGCGATGATTGTCGAATTTCTGTTATAGTGCCCTAAATTCTGGGTTTGCGAATGGTTCCGAAGTTTTACTCCGGAACCTGTTTCTTTTTGTGTCCGCCGCAGCCGCGGGCACCGCCTGAAGGACAAGGAAATGGTTGATAAGGTACCGATGACGCAGAATGGCTTTGCACAGCTTCAGGAGGAGTTGCGCTGGCGCCAGCAGGAAGAGCGTCCCCGTATCATTGAGGCTATTGCGGAAGCGCGCGCCCATGGCGACCTTTCGGAAAATGCTGAATATCATGCCGCCAAGGAAGCCCAGAGCCACAACGAAGGCCGGATCACCGAACTTGAAGATCTGACAGCCCGTGCGGAGGTGATCGATCTGTCCAAGATGTCGGGCTCTAAGATCAAGTTCGGTGCCACGGTGAAGCTCGTCGACGAAGATACCGAAGAAGAAAAGGTCTACCAGATTGTCGGCGACCAGGAAGCTGACGTGAAGGCTGGCCGCATTTCCATCTCCTCGCCCATCGCCCGTGCGATGATCGGTAAGGAAAAGGGGGATTCCATCGAAGTCGTCGCACCGGGCGGCTCGAAGGCCTACGAGATCCTCTCCGTATCCTGGGGCTGATTCCGTGCCTTCCAGCGGGGCAAGAAACGACAATCCCGCCACTGTCGATATCCGTGACGCCGAAATCATCGCTCCGAATTTCAAGAAGCGGCTTTCCGGCGTCACCTCGACGATCATCCAGCTGATACCGATCCAGCGCGCACTCGGCCAGAAGGTCGCGGCGCTCGGTCCCGGTTTGCCGGATACCCTGCCCCATGTCGGTTTTCGCGATCTGCCGGCGCTGTGGAAGGCGCCGCGCGGCAAGCGCTTCCGGATCTGGCATGCCCGCCGCAATATCGAGATGTTGCCGGCAATCCTCATGCGCGATGTCCTGCGCATGCCGTTGAAGGTCGTCTTCACCTCGGCCTCGCAGCGCAAGCATACCGGCTGGACCAAGTGGCTGATCTCCCGCATGGATGGCGTGATAGCCGTGTGCGGCAAGACTTCCGCCTATCTGGAGGTGCCCAATACCGTGATATTGCACGGCATAGACACCGAGCGCTTTTCGCCACCGGCGGACAAGGCGGAAGCCAAGCGCCAGTGCGGACTTGATCCAAGTGCCAACATCATCGGCTGCTTTGGCCGCGTGCGCCACCAGAAGGGCACCGATCTTTTCGTGGACGCGATGATCCGCCTCCTGCCGTCGCGGCCAAACTGGAGCGCGGTGGTTGCCGGGCGCGCGACGAGCAAGCATGTCGCGTTTGAGGATGAACTGAAGGCACGGGTGAATGCTGCCGGTCTTGCAGAGCGCATCCGCTTTGTCGGTGAGCACACCAACATCAACGACTGGTATCGTGCGCTCGACCTCTTCATCGCCCCGCAGCGCTGGGAAGGGTTTGGTCTGACGCCGCTTGAGGCCATGGCGACCGGCGTGCCGGTTATCGCGACCAATGTCGGCGCCTTCCCGGAACTCATCGCAACCGGCCTCGAAGAAACCGGCGTCATCATTGCGCGTGACGACCTGGACGCCACGGTCATTGCCGCAGCCACCTGGATGGACGACGCGACACGCCGCGCTGTCGCCGCAAAACGCGCCCGCGTCCACGCCACGGAAAACTTTGCGATCGAAGGTGAAGCGAAGCGGATTGGCAACTTCTACGCCGGCATCCGCTAGCGCTTGAAACCTACCGCTGCGGCTTGCGCTTGAAGAGGTCGATATAAGCGTCGCAGA
>Ga0065721_10051192_pt1 | contig 15848 bp, 7 predicted proteins | sample Mesricmetagenome_FD_59108 | JGI IMG/M metagenome (GOLD analysis project Ga0065721, IMG submission 59108) | Mesophilic microbial community from rice straw/compost enrichment Sample: eDNA_1 v2 (version 2) | ecosystem: Engineered > Solid waste > Grass > Composting > Bioreactor | place: USA: Davis... | reverse complement strand
CCAAGTTCTGTGACGTCTGGGGACAGTGATACATCGATTAGTGTCCTCGCGGAGACAGGGATCTCCACCGATGTATATCCGATAAATGAAAACACAAGCACAGCATCAGCATCGGGGACCAGCAATGAATACTTGCCCTCCGCGTCTGTCGTAGTTCCCTGGGTAGTACCCTTGATAACTACGTTTACACCCGGTAGCGCTAGTCCATCTTCCGCAGATGTAACTGTACCAGTTACCTGTTGTTGCTGTAGAAGTCCTTTGAGGTGAGATCCGGTACCGGCTTCAGTACGCGGGCCTGAGGCAAAAACAGTCGTGATCAGGATGCACTGAATGACCATGCCCGACATGGCGTGCCAGATCAGCTTACTAAGGAATGGTTTGTTTTGATTTTGCATATCATAATAGATGATAATGATTAAACAAGAGGACGGGTCTTTGTTAACTCGGAGGCTAATGATCCGGCAATCGCTTTCGTCGGGGGCGCGAGCCAGAGATGTTTAAGTATGCGTTTCTTCATAGGCTGTTGGATTAATGAGAATGATTTCGGTGACTCATATATATATGTTTGGTATTGATTATAAATGTTCATACATAAACGCAATATAGAAGTTTTTTCGTTTACGATACATTCAACCGATTGATTTTTCGCGAAATTGTGATTTAAGAATGGCTGGCTAGATAATTTTTTACACGATCGGTATTTTCACAAGTATGAACATACTATTTTTATATGAACATTTATATAAATTGCGACGCCCGATCGGTAACGGTGACGGGAACGTTTAACTAGTTTTTAAAAATGAACAGACCATTGCTCTTCTTGCTTCTGTTGTTGATCTGTGTTGATCGCGTCGAGGCGAATGAAATCTGGGGTATCGGAAAGAGTGATAACTCCTCCGCCGATCTCGCTCTGGGACCGGCTGACTACAAGAAATTCCTAAGCAAAGATTTCGGTTTCGAAGACCGGTACTACCTGATTGGGAAGTCGCGCGCTGATGTGGATTTTCCTTATGTGTTGCCAGGGCCTGACGATACTTGGGGCGGAACCTGGGGAACGTCAGGATGGCGGACGCATGAGATTAATATTCTCTTCGGACTAAAGTCTTTTCCTTCGAATGGTGAATGGAAGCTGGTGATCGATCTGCTCGATGCAAATCCGAAGAAGTCGTTGATGAAGGTCATAATCAATGACAAGCAGTTTGAGAAATTTTTGCTTAAAGGTGTTTCGGATGAATCCATCACCGGCAAGCCATCGGCAACAAGTGAAAAGATCCTCGAGATTCCATTGCGGAATGGCGTTATTCAGACGGGTGGCAATGCAATCACCATCACGGTACTTGAAGGTTCATGGGTAGTGTTTGATCACATTCGCCTGGAAGGTCCTGACGGCACCACCCTCGCAATGAATGATGACGTATTCATTCGCGGTGTTAAGCCAGCGTCTTATGAACTCACTCGTGGAAAGCAAAGAATTCAACCCCTGCTCGTCGACATAGAGCATTTGAATGGAAGACCGCGCATAGACGTGGAGTTGGATGGGAAGGCGATTTATCAGACCACCCTTGATTCTGCGCGTTATCAACTTGAAGTACCAATGCCGGCCGTCAAGAAGGCGAAGCGCAGTTCATATCGCATTCTTGTGAATGGAAGGGAGGCAGAAACCGGTACGGTGGAACGATCTCCCGGTAAGTTGCAAACACCTGCCGATTATGTGGATACTCGTATCGGCACTGCGCATTCGCGCTGGATGATTGCTCCAGGACCGTGGATGCCGTTTAGCATGGTTAAGTTGAGTCCCGACAATCAGAACAGGGGCTGGCAAGCGGGGTACCAGCCGACGTTCGAGAACATTGGCACCTTTAGTCATATTCACGAGTGGACGATGGCTGGCCTCGGTATCATGCCTACGAATGGAAAACTTCAAACGAAAGTCGGCGACCAATTCGATCCTGATTCCGGGTATCGCTCACGCATTGACAAATCCACAGAAGAAGCACCCCTGGGCTACTACAAAGTGTACATGACCGACACGAGAATCTGGGCTGAAGTGACGGCCACGGAGCGCGCCGGATTTCAGCGTTACACATTTCCGCAAGACCAGGATGGGCGAATCATGATTGACCTTCATGTGGAGGCAGAATATGATTACAAACTGCTGGATGTCGAAATAAGAAAGGTAAGTGACTACCGAATTGAAGGAAGCAGTCACCAAATCTCACCCAGACCAACAGTGTGGAGTGAAGATGCTGACCAGGAGTATATTGTTCACTTTGTTATTGAGTTCGATCAACCAATCAAGAAGATAGGGGGATGGTTGAACGATGAACTTGTAGACATCGCCAAGTTGAAGGGCAAGGACCTGAAGGATGCGGGCGCCTACGTCGAGTTCGACACGAAGAAGTCTCCTGTTGTCCAGGTTCGTTCGGGAATCTCCCTTGTGAGTGTGGCCAACGCTGCTGAGAACCTCGCGACCGAAATTTCAAAACCTTTTGGATGGAACTATGAAGCGGTCGTTGCAAACCAAAAGAAGGTATGGAATAACTACCTGTCGCGGATCGAGATAGCGTCGGACAATCGCCTTGAGAAGGTGCGCTTCTACACCAACTTCTTCCGCTCGCTGTGCAGGAATACCTGGAGTGATGTGAATGGCGAATGGATCGCGCCAGACGAAACGAAACAAAAATTCAGCAATCCCAATCACGTTGCTCTTGGTTGTGATGCCTTCTGGAATACGTTCTGGAACCTCAACCAACTTTGGAATCTTGCGACACCGGAGTGGTCATCGAGGTGGGTTAACTCTCAACTCGCAATGTACGATGTCAATGGGTGGCTCGCGAAAGGTCCCGCCGGTATGGAATATATTCCTGTAATGGTGGCAGAGCACGAGATACCGCTGATGGTGTCGGCATACCAAATGGGGGTTCGCGACTTTGATCATCAAAAAGCATTTGAGGCGATGAAGAAGATGCAGACTACGCCCGCCGGACCTGTTGCGGGAGGGTTTGCCGGTAATCGCGACCTGGTGTCTTACATGAAGTTCAAGTATGTGCCGTCCGATCTCGGTAGATTCTCCAACACCCTGGAGTATTCCTATGACGATTGGAGTGTGTCGCAGTATGCAAAAGCGCTTGGTAAGGAAGAAGACTACAAGCTATTCGCTGAACGTGGTAACTGGTGGCGCAACGCCTTCAATCCCAAAAACGGCTACGCACAACTGCGCAATAGCAAAGGTGAATTTGAAGATCCCTTCGATCCATTCCAGTCTGGACGGAACCATCATTACGTGGAAGGCAATGCTTGGCAGTTGAGCTTCTTCGTTCCGCAAGACGTTCCCGCATTAGCGGACATCATCGGTCGCAAGACTTTTGTTGAACGCCTGAATTGGGGCTTTGTCGCGAGTGAACCGTGGCGATATAATGCGCCAAATGATCAATACTGGGATTACCCCGTTGTACAGGGCAATCAACAATCCATGCATTTTGCTTTCCTGTTTAACTGGGTTGGTCATCCTTGGCTTACTCAGAAGTGGAGTCGATCAATTATCGAAAGGTATTATGGTACCGGATTGGCTAATGCATATCTCGGTGACGAAGACCAGGGGCAGATGAGTGCATGGTTTGTGATGGCCGCAATCGGATTGTTTCAAACAGATGGTGGTTGCCGCGTGGAGCCTGTGTACGAAATAGCCAGCCCACTTTATGAACGCATAGTGATTGATTTGGGTAATCGTTATGGCCGGGGTAAGGAGTTTGTTATCGAAGCGAAGAATGCTTCGCGCAACAATAAATACGTGCAATCCGCGACGCTAAATGGCAAACCATTGACTTCATTCAAATTTCCGGCGAGTGAACTGTTGAAAGGCGGCAAGCTAACGCTAGTCATGGGAGATAAGCCCAACAAAGAGTGGGGTATCGAAGCAGGAGAGGGGCGATAGACAAAGAATGGTGCGAGCGATTTTGACATGCTGGTGCGTGATGTTATTAGCATCTATTCACATGCGAGTAGCCGCGCAGCAAGTTGAGGTGTTCACGCCTGTCCCAGCGTCGGCGATTACTGTCGAATCCAGCAGCGAATTCCCCGGCTTTTCCCCGGAGGAGACTGTCAATGGCAGTGGTATGAAAGGCCACAAGCACATTGCGCACAACCTGGGAAAGACAATGTGGATATCCAAGGTTTCAGAAGCACCGACGCAAGCTCGACCCAATACCCGTGAGGGAATAGTGTGGTTGTTGTTCACATTTGACAAAGTTCGCAAACCCGAGTTCCTGGAGATTTGGAACCACAACCAACACGATCATACTCGACGCGGTCTTAGGAAGGTTTATTTTCAATATTCGAAGGACGGAGTGAATTGGGCTACATTGCGAGACGGTGACCGTGATTACTTCATTATTCCTGAATCAAAGGGAATGAAGGAAGAACCTGCAGACTTTCGCCTCGACCTTTCTGGAATAAGTTTCCAATATTTCTGTATCACTGCCGACAAGAACGAAGGGAATTACTATCATGGTGGCTCTCCACATGCAATCGAAGACGCAAAGTGGAAGAATCAGAACATTAACTACTACGGGCTGAGCGAGATTCGCTTCTATGAAAAATCTCGTCAGGCGTTCCGCAGCCTTCCGTTGATTGATGATGTTGTATTCATACCTACCCAGGGTTATCGCAAAACGGCGAATGGTCCTGCGCGCGAATATCACATAAAGTTCAAGTCACCATTATTTCTTGGAGGAACCCTGGAGCTGACGTTTGATGGCAAAAAGATAACTGAGCGTATTCCTGAATCGAAGGTTGGCCTATACGACTTCACCGCGCTTTTCCCCGCCGGGATAATGGATAAGGCCGTTTCTGTTGATGTCGCGTTTAGAGGGCGGCAGGGAACTGTGAGGAAATCAATCTCGATGGAAGGCGCGAGGAAATGGGAGGTCTATTTTCTCCCTCATTCGCATTTAGATATCGGCTACACTCACCGTCACGAAGATGTGATGACTCTGCAGCTTCGGAACATCGAGCGTGCTGTGGCATTGTCGGAGCAAACCAAAGATTATCCTGAAGGCGCCAGGTATAAGTGGAATATTGAAACCATGTGGCCGGTACAGGAGTACTTCGAACGCTTTAAGGGAACACCACAGCTCGAGGCATTCAAGACCGCGGTGAAAGACGGACGCATTGCTTTGAACGCTTCGATTGGCAACATCCTGACGGGTTTGTGCAAGCAAGAGGAACTAACGCATTTATTTGATGACGCGCACCGAGTAGCCAAAACGTTAGGAGTAGACATTCGATCGGTTATGATCTCGGACGTCCCCGGAGCTTCCTGGGGAATCGTGACTGCAATGGTGGAGAACGGCATGAAGTATCTATCGTTGGCGCCGAATTATGTTCCACACCTGGAGACTGGTGGCAGTCGTGTCGGACTATCTCACAAGGAGTGGGGTGATTATCCGTTCTATTGGACATCACAGTCTGGCGATGAAAAAGTACTGTGTTGGTCAACGGGCAAAGGCTATTCATTCTTTCACGACTGGCTCGCTGGCAGACTTTCGTCAAGTGGGTTGGAGCCAATCTGGGATTATTTGAACGCGCTTGAGACTAAGGAGTTTCCCTACGAGCTCGCGTACCTTCGTTATACGGTACACGGTGACAACGGACCACCGGATACAGATATGCCGGATGTGATTCGCAGGTGGAATGAACAGTATGAGTATCCGAAGTTTCATATCGGCACAACGGAAGAGTTATTTACTCGATTTGAACGAATGTATGGAGACAAACTCCCGACGTTCAAAGGAGATTTCACACCTTATTGGGAGGATGGCGCAGCTTCGACAGCGCAAGAACTTTCAATGAATCGCTACAATGCTGAGCGGCTCAATCAACTTGAGGTGCTGCTTTCAATAGTCAAGGTTGACAATTACCCTTTTGAGAGTTTTTACCGGGCATGGAGAAACGTTGCATTGTTTTCCGAACATACCTGGGGAGCGTCCGCGAGTGGTCCTGAACCCGACTCTGATTTTACAAAGGCATTGTGGAAGCAGAAACAAGCGTTTGCCCTCAGGGCTGATTCTGTGACCGAGGAAATTATGAAGGAATTTCGTGCAGCAGTGCGCGCCAACGAGGGTGGTCAGTATGTGCACGTGTTCAACACGAACCTATGGCCGCGCACTGATGTCGTGGAATTTTCAACGACGAATGACCTAAACGGGAAAGTATTAGTGGATGAAAAAGGCAAGGAGATCATCTTGCAGAAGACGGGTCCCGATCGTTGGATGTTTATTGCATCGGATGTGCAGCCGATGTCATCAAAAGTCTACAGAATTGTCAAGTCCAAGCGCCAAATCCAGCAGACAAGTCTATTTCGCATCGAAGAAAATACTTTATCAAACGGATCGCTTTCTGTAACGATAGACCGAACTACAGGTGCAATTTCTTCCTTTACAGATCGGTCGGGTTTTAACTATGCCAAAGGGAAAGGTTTGAATGAATATGTTTTCACTGGCCGCAATGCTGCATTCCCTCGGTATGTGACGGCTGTCCGAAGCATTGATCGCTTAAGCGACGGACCTGTATCAGCTACGCTGCGTGTCAAAGCCGATGCTGCAGGCGTGCATTCTCTCACCACCGACATTACTCTTTACAAGGATATTGAGCGAATCGACATTCGGAACATTGTTGATAAGATTGATAATCGTGAAAGGGAGAATGTTCGATTCGCTTTCCCGTTCAATATCGACAATGCAGAAACCGTCATCGACCTGGCTTTCGCTGAAATTCGTCCGGAGCGGGAGCAATTGTCAGGTGCGAACAAGAACTTCTTCTCTGTAAACAATGGAGTGTCTGTTTCGGGTATGCGCAAGGGTGTCCTGTTAACTACTATTGGGACGCCTCTTCTGGAAGTTGGGGAAATGCAAGGTGAAGCATGGATGTCTGACACGCGCGAGTTCCTCGACTGGAGCCGTACAACGACGTCGTCGCCGGTGGTCTATTCGTGGGTGATGAATAACTCATGGAGGACGAATTACAAAGCGTCTCAAGCAGGTGAGGTGGAGTTTCGGTATTCTCTCATTCCCATCGAACCGTATTCGCATGATGCCAAGATGCGTGCTCTCGAAGTTGCGCAGCCCTTGGTTGCTGTGGTGTCGGATCTTGATAAATCGTACGAGACATTATTCCGCTTAAGCGGTAACAATAAGATTGCTGTTTCAACCATGCGACCGATATCAGATGGCTCGGGCTATCTGGTGCGTTTGGTAAATCTTTCGCCACAGCCGGCGCAATCATCTTTCGAATGGAAGGATCTGAATCCTTCTGATTTGTTTGTATGCGACAATGAAGGTAACAGCATTGTACCTGCGGAGAATTCTTTTTGGATTAAACCCTACGGAACGATCACATGGAGAATAAACACAAAATAGCGTTTAATTTGGTCGTTGTACTCCTGCTAGCGCTTGCTGTACAGTCCAAGCTGTATGCACAATCAGGCACAGCAACGTCTGCGAAACCGAACATCGTCTTCATTATGTCAGATGACCACGCCTATCAGGCAGTGAGCGCATACAACGACAAATTGATTCAAACACCGAATATTGATCGTATCGGCAAGGAAGGGGCTGTCATGCGAAACGCATTTGTAACGAACTCTATCTGTAGCCCAAGTCGTGCCGTCATTCTCACGGGTAAGTACTCCCATGTGAATGGAATGCGTGATAATGGGACGTTCTTTGATGGGAGTCAGCAGACTCTCCCTAAAATCTTTAAGACCCACGGCTATCGAACCGCGATCGTCGGTAAGTGGCATCTTTTCAGCGAGCCGACAGGCTTCGACTATTGGAATATTCTTCCAGATCAGGGGAACTACTACAATCCTAAGTTTATCAACATGGGCCGCGACACAGTCTACCAGGGATACGTGACCGATGTGACGACGAACCTCGCGCTTGAGTGGATTGATCAAAATCGAACGGAACCATTCTTTCTGATGCTGCACCATAAGGCGCCACATCGCAATTGGATGCCTCCGCAGCAATATCTGCGTGAGTTCAATGATCGCCAGTTTCCGTTGCCTGATAATTTCTATGATGATTATTCCGGGCGGGAAGCTTTGAAGAGACAGCTGATTTCAATGAAGGAAGGCCTGGACATTCGTTACGATAGCAAGGTACCGTGTGGTACATGCCCTGTGACGCCTGTGAATCACTGGGCTCCGGCTGAATTTGAGCGCGAGATTGAACGTCTGACTCCCGATGAGCGTAAGGCGTGGGAAGAAGCGTTTGCTGATGAATATGAGCAGTTTGCAAAGATCAAGGATGCGGACGAGCTACTGCGCTGGCAATATCAGAGGTTCATGGAAGATTACCTCCGGTGTGTGCATTCAGTTGACGACAACGTCGGCCGTGTGCTCAACTACCTTGAGGAACGGGGTCTGGCGAAGAACACGATCGTTGTCTACATGTCCGATCAGGGTGTATACCTTGGAGAGCATGGACTCTATGATAAGCGCTTCATGTATGAAGAATCACTCCGCACACCAATGGTCATCAAGTTTCCCGGCGTTATTCCTCAAGGTCAGGATATCGATGCCTATGTGTTGAACCTGGACGTCGCTCCCACACTTCTTGACCTTGCCGGAGTCAAGGTCCCGGCCGACATGCAGGGGGAATCCATGAAAGGACTGCTCCAACGCGGCAAGGCGAAGCACTGGCGCAAAGAAGTTTACTATCACTATTACGAAAAGTCTTTTGGAGGTACAGCGCATTATGGAATCCGCACGGAGCGATACAAGCTCATTCACTTTTATGATCCAATCGATTCGTGGGAATTGTACGATCTGAAGAAAGATCCTCGTGAGATGAATAACGTCTATGATGACGAAAACTATAGAAAGACTGTAGACCAACTGATGAAGAAGTTAAAAGGGATCCAGGACAAATACCAGGATCCGCATGGAAGGTAGAACAACGATTTGGAATTGATACTGTGTTACTAATGAGAAACTCTATTGTGAAAAATATTCAAGCGTTCTTGTTGTTCCTATGTTCGACGGCATTGTATGGCCAGGACGACTACACTCAGTGGGTAGATCCGAACATTGGTACAGCCCACAGTCGTTGGTTCTTTTACACGCCGGCTGCTGTTCCCTTTGGGATGGCCAAGCCTGCGCCAGCAACAAACGCTCACTATGGCAATATCCATGGATGGGATGCTGTTGGCTATGATCATCGCCATGAATCGATCGAAGGATTTCCAAATCTGCATGAATTTCAAATTGGCGGAATTGTGTTCATGGCATCGAACGGATCACTCAAGACGATTCCAGGAAAACTCGAACAACCCGACGAAGGATATCGATCACGGTTTGATCGGAAAGACGAAATCGCAACCGCGGGGTATTATTCGGTTTTGCTTAAAGACTATAACATCAAGGCGGAACTCACTGCCACCGAGCGTGTCGCGTTTCATCGGTACACCTTTCCCGCAGGCAAAGATTCGCATATTCTATTTGACATTGGGAACAAGCAAGGGGAGAGTGGTAATGTAAAAGATGCTAAAGTCTATTTGACGAATGACGGCCGTATTGAGGGATTCGTGACTACGTTGCCCGTGTATGTTCAGAAGTATCAGCCGGGCGCGGAAGTCAGCATGTATTTCTCGGCTATTGTCGATAAGGAACCAGCGTCGTTCGGTGTGTTTAAGGGAGTTGAGTCGAAGGCAGGTGTGCGGGAAGAATCCGGGCATGGTGCCGGCTTGTACCTCACATTCGAAACAGGTGAACAAGAAAGCATTACCATTAAGGCTGGCTTTTCATTCACCTCGATTGAAAACGCAAGAATGAATCTCGAAGCTGAAGCAAAGGAATTAAACTTTGACAAGGCAAGGTCCGAAGCAAAACGTAAATGGAATGAATACCTGGGACGAATCCAAGTCGAAGGTGGCGCACGAGCTGACAAAGTAAAATTCTATACGGGACTGTATCACGCATTACTTGGACGAGGACTCGCCAGTGATGTCAATGGAGCCTATCCGAGAAACGACGGAGGCATCGGTCAAATACCGATCGGCGCCGACGGCAAACCTCAGTACAATCACTACAATACCGACGCCGTGTGGGGTGCTTTCTGGAATCTCACACAGCTTTGGGTACTTGCATATCCCGAGTACTATTCAGACTTCGTTAAGAGTCAGCTGTTGGTCTACCAGGACGCTGGATGGTTGGGTGATGGAATTGCGAATAGCCGTTACGTGTCTGGTGTCGGGACAAACTTCGTCAGCTTGGTCATGGCCAGTGCATACATGTCCGGTATCCGCGACTTCGATGTAGAAAAGGCTTATGAAGCAGCTCTCAAGAATGAAGTTGATGGAAAGAATAGACCTCGTGGCGCGGGAAAACTCGATGTAGAACAATTTGTCAAGTATGGCTATGTGAATCATCTGGACGAAGGAAACGACTGGCAGGAGACGTGGATGTTCTCGGCCTCTCACACCCTGGAGTATTCTTTTAGCTCTTATGCCGTTGCACAATGGGCGCGAGCGCTTGGTAAGAAGGACGACTACAAGAAGTTGATGCGTTTGTCTAACGGCTGGGAGCATTTGTTTGATCCAAAGTTGAAACTCGTGCGCCCGAAACTGGCGAACGGTGAGTTCATTGACAACTTTGATCCATCACAACCGTGGCGCGGCTTCCAGGAGGGAAATGCCTGGCAGTACACCTTCTATGTACCTCATAATCCTGAGGCTCTGATAGCCAAGATTGGACGTGAAGAGTTTAATGTCCGACTCGACAGTATCTTTTCAACTTCTCAGAAAAATGCATTTGGTGGTGGAACCACACTGGATGCCTTCTCGGGTCTGGCTGGGTTGTACAACCACGGCAATCAGCCGAACCTTCACACGTCATGGCTTTTTAACTATTCAGGCAAGCCTTCGCTGACCCAAAAATGGGTTCGCGCAATCTGCAATGAGTTTTACGGCACCACAGGCATTCACGGATACGGATATGGTCAGGACGAAGACCAGGGACAACTCGGAGCGTGGTACGTGATTTCGAGTATGGGTCTGTTTGACGTTAAAGGGCTCACGGATCTGAAGCCAACTTTTGGTATAGGTAGTCCACTATTCGACAAGATCACCATCAAACTTCATCCAACCTACGCGAAAGGGAAGGAGTTCGTAATTCAGACGAGGAATAACAGCGAACAGAACATGTATGTACAATCACTTGCCTTCAATGGCAAGAGACTGCGGAAGCCTTTCATTGGGTTGAAAGAAATACTGAATGGTGGGACGCTCTTGCTGGAAATGGGCGATAAATCAAAAGATAACTATAAGAAGTAGCGTAGGGTTGTTTACTGTTGAATTGAGTGACGGAATTGCAGCTAAAGAGAGAGCAGAGATTGCTAATATGTTCAAACATATGTACATTTGTACCAAACTGAAGCAGGAAAAAGTTTTATGAGTATACAACAAACAGACGCCAGTATCAATTCAGGCACTTCATCCGGGTTTGTGATAAAGGTTTCACTCGTAGCAGCCCTCGGAGGACTACTATTTGGATATGACACGGCCGTGATCGCCGGCGTAATTGGTTACTTGCAAAAGCGATTTGAGCTTTCTCCTATCATGACAGGATGGGCAGCAAGCAGTGCAATCTGGGGATGTGCTTTCGGAGCGATGGTGGCGGGTTACTTGAGTGATCGCTTTGGACGAAAGAAGGTGCTGATTATCACAGCAATTTTGTTTGTTATTTCATCCATCGGAGCCATGATTCCCAGAAATCTTACGGAATTCTTGATCGCGAGATTCATTGGAGGATTGGGAATAGGTGCGGCCTCGATGTTGTCACCCCTGTACATTTCTGAGATTGCTCCTTCTCGGAATCGCGGGCGTCTTGTCAGCCTGTATCAACTTGCGATTGTCATTGGTATCAATCTCATCTATTTCGTGAACTTGTTGATCGCATCCTTGGGTGATGAGGCATGGAATGTGACAACAGGTTGGCGTTATATGCTGGGCTCGGGAACGATCCCTGCGTTATTATTTCTCGTGCTTTTGTTGATTGTACCAGAGAGTCCGCGTTGGCTGGTGAAGAAGGGAAGGGATGAGGAAGCGTTCGATACGCTTGAAAAGGTGAACGGCAGCGTTGAAGGGAAAAACGTCCTGAACGAAATCAAGGATACTTTGAAGCAGGAGGTGGGAACGCTTTCGGATCTCTTTAGTAAGAGACTGAAACCAGCCTTGGTCATCGGCATTGTTCTGGCGCTTTTCTCTCAGATTACGGGCATCAACGCGATCATCTATTACGCGCCAGAGATTTTTAGAGCTGTAGGATTTGCTTCTGAATCGGCGCTGTTGCAGACCGTGCTGATTGGAGCCATCAATACACTCTTCACGTTTGTTGCCTTGTGGCTCATCGATCGCGCGGGTAGAAAAACGCTTCTGCAATGGGGCGTAGCGGGTATGATCATATGCTTATTTGCCGTTGGCATGTGCTTCCAATTCGGCCTCACCAATGGTCCCTGGTTAGTCCTCTTCATCCTTGCTTTCATTGCCTGCTTTGCTTCGTCGCTTGGGCCAATTCCCTGGGTGTTGCTTTCGGAGATTTTTCCAACCAAGACGCGAGGTATTGCAATGTCGTTTTGCACCGTCGTGCTATGGGTTGGTGTGCTGGCCATAACGCAGTTCACGCCCTGGCTTCTCGAACATGCAGGTGGCGCATACACATTCTGGTTGTTTATGCTCAACGCTATATTCCTCTTGTGGTTTGTATGGAAAAAGATCCCTGAGACCAAGCAACGTACGCTGGAGGAAATCGAACAAAGCTGGAAACACTAAAAGATATCAATTGTGAAAGTTGCAGTCGGAGTAGACATGGGAGGAACCACGATCAAGCTGGGCTTGATCCACAACGGTGACGTTGTGGCTCAGACTTCGCTGGCGGCGTCGTCTCATATGAACCTGATTAGTCGGCTTGCTGAAGTGGCAGACAAGGCCGATGAGTTGCTTGATCAACATCACGCAGAACCCTTTGGGATTGGCATCGCCTTTCCGGGAATAGTCGATAATGTTCGACACCGGGTGCTGTCAAAGTATGTGAAGTATCCGGACGCCCAGGAGGTTGACTTTGCACGATGGGCGATTGAGCGTTGGAATATTCCGGTCGCGCTTGAGAATGATGCTAAGGCCGCGCTAGTAGGCGAATGGCAGTTTGGAAGCGGGAAAGGTGCCAAAGACCTCGTGTTACTCACTCTTGGAACTGGCGTAGGGTCGGCCGTGATGATTGATGGTAAGCTTCTCTCGGGAAGAAACTTCCTCGCGGGTAATCTCGGTGGGCACATGACGATCAACATGCATGGTGAAACCTGTAACTGTGGAAATATTGGCTGCCTTGAGACAGAGAGTTCAACGTGGGCCCTGGGGGCACTAGTGAGAAAAAATCCAGAGTATGCTACGAGTACCTTGTCCAAAGAATCTGAGATCGACTTTAAAACGCTTTTTGAACATGGTGAAGCAGGTGATTCGCTGGCAGTTAAGATCCGCGACAACTGTCTCAAGGCATGGTCATTAGGGATTATCAATCTTATCCACGCGTTCGATCCTGAAATGATTGTCATCGGCGGAGGGGTCATGGAGAGCCACCATGTCTTGCTCCCGCACATACATCGCATGATCGCCACCCACTCCTGGGTAAAAAATGACCCTCCCCAGCTGTTGGCGGCAAAGCATCCACAACTAGCTGGATTGTTAGGAATGTATCATCTATTAACGCAGGGCAAACATGCCCATTCAACTATACTATGAGATCAAATTTTGACAAACATCCGTTTATTCAAGTTAGCCGAAACAGTAAAGATTGTATTACGAACTGGAGCAGCATCGTCGGGAGGATCAACGAAATTGTCGCAGCAAAAGGTAAGCGCCGTGTTGTTGTGGTGATTGATTGCTACCAGGGTGTATTGCACGAGGAAGTAGAGCCGGCACTCAAGAACGGACTGCGTCACGATCTGTTCGTCAAGAGTACGTCAGCATTCAAAACTCCTGAGTGTATAGCGGCGATGGTATACCCGGATGTCACCGATGACCAGGTATTTGGCGTCATGACCAAACTTACTATCGACAAGTTTTTTGATAACGAAAAATTGTCTGCGCTCAAGCAACAGATCGCTGCAAAAACAGAGGGTGTTATCGTTGTTTACGGGGAAGGTGCTGTCCACGTCGCACCCGAAAGCGATGTGTTGATTTACCTCGACATGGCACGTTGGGAAATTCAAACTCGAATGCGCAAAGGTCTGATTAATAACCTTGGCGTTGTCAATAAAGGAGCCGAGTTCTCACTTCAGTATAAGCAATCATACTTCGTCGATTGGCGTGTGCTTGATAAGCACAAAATGTCCTTCTTCGACAAGATCGATTGGGTCATCGATACCAACAAATTGCAAGAGCCAAGAATGGTATCGGCGTCACTCATTCGCAAAGCACTGGATGTCGCAGTGACGCGACCATTCCGTGTCGTTCCATTCTTTGATCCAGGACCTTGGGGCGGGCAATGGTTAAAGGAAGTAGCAGACCTCGATCGGTCAGCGGTCAATTATGCATGGGGATTTGATTGTGTGCCGGAAGAGAATAGTCTGTTGTTGAAGTTCGGAGATACAACCGTCGAGATTCCTTCTATCAACCTTGTGTTGAAGAAGCCGGTTGAGTTGCTGGGTAATAACGTGTATCAACGATTCGGTGCAGAGTTCCCAATTCGCTTTGACTTACTGGATACTATGGACGGTGGCAACCTGAGCTTGCAAGTCCATCCAACAACCCAATACATCAAAGACAATTTTGGAATGGAATACACCCAGGACGAGAGCTACTATCTCCTGGATGCTAAGGAAGGAGCGAAAGTATATCTCGGACTACGCGAAGATGTGGTGCCTGAGAAAATGATCGAAGAACTTAAGCAAGCCCAGGAAGAAGGACATTTTGATGCAGGAAAACATGTGCAGGACTGGGTAGTGAAGAAACACGACCACGTCTTGATTCCAGCAGGAACAGTACACTGTTCAGGAAAAGATACAATGGTGCTGGAGATCAGTGCGACGCCCTACATATTCACTTTCAAACTTTGGGATTGGGGAAGACTGGGGCTGAATGGAAAACCCCGACCGATCAGTATCAATCACGGAGAGAAAGTCATTCAGTGGGACCGTCGGGTTGAATGGACAAAAAACAATCTGATCAACCGATTCGAGAAGATCAATGAAGGCGACGGCTGGACCGAAGAGCGTACGGGGCTTCACGAGTTTCAGTTCATAGAAACAAGGAGACACTGGTTCACGGGCAAGGTCCCCCATCATACGCACGGCGGTGTGAACGTCATCAACCTGGTCGAAGGCCGGGAGGCGATCGTTGAAAGTCCGACCAATGCATTTGAACCTTTTGTCGTCCACTACGCAGAGACGTTTATTGTTCCAGCAGCTGTCGGTCCTTACACAATTCGGCCGTATGGTGAATCCGAAGGAAAACGGTGCGCAACGTTGAAGGCGTTTGTGAGAACGGAGTAGCATCTCTTCGTGAGTTTCCAGGTTCCGGGTTTCGGGGTACGCTCGTGGGTTGCAGTACCTATTGGGAGAACAGTCACGCGTTCCGAATAGTGTATTCAGTGTTCAGTTTCAGTATTCAATAGGTTCTTCGCCTGAAGGCGAAGGTGACTTTGGTTGTCATTCTACAGCCTTGAAGCTAGAGTCTCCGCGCATCGAAAATCTTCAAACACAACATTGACTCCGAGTGGGTGACCCGGCTACTGGCACCCGGCACCTGGCACCCTAGCGAAAACTCCGCGCATAGTTGCCACCCACGATGTATCC
>Ga0065721_10005198_pt1 | contig 15850 bp, 9 predicted proteins | sample Mesricmetagenome_FD_59108 | JGI IMG/M metagenome (GOLD analysis project Ga0065721, IMG submission 59108) | Mesophilic microbial community from rice straw/compost enrichment Sample: eDNA_1 v2 (version 2) | ecosystem: Engineered > Solid waste > Grass > Composting > Bioreactor | place: USA: Davis... | reverse complement strand
CGCTGGCGGACGGACGAACGGTTGAAGCCGGCATCGTCGAGACGGCAGCCGGGAAATACGAGCTTCGCCTTCCCTCGTCCGAATCCGGCGGCCTCGTTCGACTGGATCGCGCGTTGCTGGACCGGCTGCTGGGCGCAAGCGGCGAAGCGCAGCTTCGTATCCGTTCGGCCGGAGGATGGGCGGCATTGCCGCTTCGGGACTTGGCGGAGGCCTTGGAGGATTACGCAGGCGGCGGCGGTTACGTGCAGGCCGGCTTCGAGCTCCTCAAAGGCGAGACCGGCGAACGCATGCTGGCCGAGCTGGAACGGGCCGGGCTGACGGCGGTGTCTTCGCCTTTCGAATACAGCCTGGCTTTGCACGACGAACAAGGCCGGTCGATGAAGCTGGATTCGACCGATCGCTATCTGATCCGGGCGATCTATCTCGACCGTCCGCCGCTTGAGAACCGCACGGCGGTCGTCTGGTTCGACGAGAAGGCCGGACAATGGCGCCCGGTTCTCTCGCGCCTGACGAGCGAGGGCGGCCGCAACGCGATCGTGTTCAAACGGAAGGGCGCCAGCGCGTACGCGGCGGTCGCTTCGCGGCCGACGTTCGAGGATGCGAAGTCTCATTGGTCCCGCGAGGCGGTCGAGGAAATGGCCTCGAAGCGAATCGTAAGCGGAGTCGCCGACGGACGCTTCTCTCCGGAAGGAAAAGTCACGCGGGCGCAATTCGCGGCGATGCTCTCTCGCGCGCTTGGCCTATCGGAAGATCGGAGCGGGTCTGCGTTCAATGACGTGGAAGCCGGCAAGTGGTACGCTCCTTCCGTGGCCGCCGCGGCCCGGGCAGGGCTGATCCAAGGCTATGCCGACGGCTCGTTCCGTCCGAACCGGACGATTACTCGGGCGGAAATGGCGGTCATGCTCGTCAACGCGCTCGGTTACTTGGGCGAAGACGACGGCGGCAGCGGCCGATCAACGGCGCTGGACGACTATCCGGACGCGAAGGCCGTTGCCGGCTGGTCCGGAGAGGCCCTGTCGGCCGCGTTGGCGGCAGGCCTGTTAACGGGCCAAACCGACGGGCGGCTCGCGCCCGAGCGGACGGCCACGAGGGCGGAAGCGGCGGTCGTGCTGCAGCGCTTGCTGGACCTCGTCGCATTCGATTTTTAAGCGGTGCGATTCGAATAACGAATAGACACGGGCGATGATCAAGAAGCCTTCGCATTCCGCGGCAGACGCGAATGCGAAGGCTTTTTGGCCGAATCCGGACTTCCCGGCCGCTCGCGTCGAATCGCTTTAGGCTCGGGTAACCGTAAATGAATGCTTGCACCTAACGTAACGTCATGTTTTATAGTATAGTTACCGGTAAATAGATGCGCGGCAAAAAAAAGAGGTGGTTATGAAGCAGCTATGGAAAGTAGGCGAGCTGGCCAAGCTCACGGGACTCACGATTCGTACGTTGCGGTTTTACGATCAGATCGGCCTGTTTTCTCCGTCGGCGCATTCCGATTCGGGGCATAGGCTGTACAACGAAGCCGACCTGTCGAGATTGCAGCAAATCCTGTCGTTGAAAGAGCTCGGCTTATCGCTCGAGGAGACGAAGTCCATCGTCCTCGGCGAGCGCTTCAGTCCGTTGGAGGTCGTCTCGCTGCAGATCGACCGCCTGAGGGAAACGATCCGGACGCAACGACGGCTGCTGAACGAATTGGAATACGTCTCCGCGCTCATGCAGTCGGAGCAGCCGGTAACGGTCAAGGAATTCACGGGATTATTGGAATTGATGAAACAAAGCCATCAAAAAACGATCTTGGAACGTCGGATGATTTGGGGTCGCAGCTTGGACCTGTTAGGCGACTTCCTCGAGATGGATGCCGACGAATCGAATCAAGGGAGCTGAGAAGGATGAACGAACGTTCTGCCCTGCACCATACCTTCGTCATCGAACGGGTATACAAAGCCTCGCCCGCAAAGGTTTTTGCCTACTGGGCGGATCCTCGCCTGAAGGACCGGTGGTTTTCGAAAGCGGATAGCTTCGACTTCCGGGTCGGCGGCGCGGAAAGAAGCCAAGGAGGACCTCCCGGAGGGCCGGTATTTACGTTCGACGCCCGCTACGAGGACATCGTGCCGGACGAGAGAATCGTGTATACCTATAATTTGGATATGGACGAGAAACGAATGTCCGTGTCCATTACGACCGTCGAGTTCAAAACCGAGGGCGCGGGAACGAAGCTGATTTTCACCGAGCAAGGCGTTTTCCTGGACGGCCTCGATAAGCCGGAGCTGCGCGAGCACGGCACCAAGGAGATGCTGGACAAGCTGGGCGCGCAGCTGGAGCTCGCGTAACGGCTTGAATCTGTCTGTCGAGGAGGAACGGGCATGACGGACAACGGCGAAGAAAGCCAAGAGGTCCACGAAGCCGGGGAATACGAACTGGTCGCGACGCGGGACATCCCCGCACCCCCCGCTCTCGTATACAAAGCTTGGTCTAATCCGGAGCACCTGTCGCAATGGTGGGGGGCCGAACGGGTTTACGAACACTTTCCGCAGGTTCGAGTTTCGTCCGCGAGGGATCTGGGAGTTCGGGAGAATCTCGAACGGCTCGAGGCGCAATTGCGGAAGATGTCGGTATGAAAATAAATTTCGAATCCCCTTTTCGTCGCTAACGCGAAGAAACCATCCCGGATCGCGGATGGTTTCTTCGCGTCGCGGGACGGCTCTTATTTCTTCGCCAAAGCGTCCAGCTTCTTCTGAGCCTTGGCCTTCAGCTTGGCGTCGCCCAGCGCCGCCGCTTGCTTGTACGCGAAGGCCGCATAGTCCTCCCGCCCCTCGTCCTCCAAGGCGTTGCCGGCGATCCAATATTGCTGCGCGGTGTCGCAATACTGAAGAACGATCGCGGGTCCGACGGAAGCAAACTCGCGGTACATCTCGATCCTCTTCGCCTCCGTATCCATCCGATCGGCCAGATAGAGCATGAAGTAGACGGCGATTCCCGGAGAGACGGCGTCCGCCTTTTCCGACTTCGTCGTCGCCTGCGTGATCAGGTCGCGCGTTTCTTGAATCTGCACGGCCGTGTCCGACAAGGCCATCGCGTAAGCGAGATAGGCTTGGGCGTTCTTCGGGTTTTTCTTGGTGACGCTATCGTAATAACTCTTGACCGTCCGGATCAGCTTCGTCTTTTTGCCCGCCAATCCGTCTTTGGAAGCCTTCAACGATTTGGCCGCCTTATCGAGGTTGGCTTTGGCCGCGTTGATCTTCTTCTGCAGGGAAGCCGACGGTCCGCCGAAAATATAGACCGGCACGTTCTGCCCGAAGTTGCCCTTGGCCGTCGTCGCGCCTTTGTAATAGTGAAGGCCCTGGACGTATTGGTTGTAGGCGATCTTGCCGCTGTCCGGATTCTGCACGAGAATGTTCGTCGAATACGCCGCCGCCCAGGCGGGATGATCGAGCGGCGCGTTGTCGCTGAAGGCGGTTCCCCATAAGTAGAAAGGCTTCCGCGAAGAAATCTGCCCCGATACGATGAATACGGGCTCGCCGGCCAGCGTCGCTTGATATTTCTTGTTCGCGTTCTCGTAGGCGGCTTGCGCGGCGGCGACCGCTTTGAACGCCGCGGCGACGTCGGCGCGCGCCTTCTGCTCGGAGGCCGGAATCGTCCTCTTGGAGAGAGCCGGCGGCTGGTAGACGGACGTCTGAACGGCCAGTTGCTCGCTTACGTCTTTCAGTCGCAGCATCGAGGCTCCTTCGACCGTTAGCACTTGCATCGGGATTCGGGCGCCGTACCGATTGACGACCGCCTCGGATTTATCGGCGGACAGCGTCCAGGCGAAGCCCAAAGCCTTCAACGTATCCGCCAGCGGCACCAGAACGTTGCCGCTGTCGACCTTCGGAGTCAGGACGGTCGGAATCACCCGGCCGTTCAGCGCCATCGCTTTTCCTTGAATCTCCAAGCTATCGTGGACTTTAATCGTGTACGTGCGCTTGTCCTTGCCGTCCTGCGACTCGCTCGCGATCGTCAGCACGTTCTTCCCTTTCGTCGGGACGGAAGTCTCGGCGAAGTTCCGGACCGCGACGCCGTCGACGGCGACTTTCGCGCCCGGCGAGGCGGGATGGACGGTCAGCTTGATCGTATCCCCGGCCGAGTTCTGCAAAGCGTATTCGCTAATGTCGGGAGAGAACGCCGGAGAAAGCCGCAAGCCGTCGCCCAGCTCGAGCGATTGAAGGACCGCGGAGCCTGAGCCGTCGGCCATGTCGATGACGATCGAGCGGTCTTGAACCCGGACGCCGAAATTCAGAAACTCGAACACTTCCAAAGGCACGTAGACGTCCCCGTTCACGTTCATAGGGGGCAGGGACAGCTCGGCCGTTTGCAGCGGGTTGCCGTCCCCGTCCCTCTTGATATAGGAAGAGCTGCCGACTTGAAACTCGACGATGCTTTCGTAGTACAGCGGGGTGTTGAGATAATAACGGTCGCTCTCTTCCCGATCCTGGTCGACGTTCAACATGTAATAGTGATAAAGAAATTCGTCTTGAACCCGGTTTAAATCCGTTACGGCGATCATTAAGCGACCGGCTACCGTAATCAGGTCCGCTTGAATCGTGCCCGATTCTCCCAGAACCTCTTTCTTGAGGTTGATCGTGACGTCGTAATTCGCTGTTCCTTCCACCCGTTCGTCAGCGGGGCCGGCCGCGTAAGAGGCGGCGTTCGTCGTGAAGAAAAGAACCAGAATGAGCGGCAAAAGTCGTTTCATGGGCTGCGGGGTCTCCTTATGGTAAATACTAGGATGCCAAACAATCCCATTCTACCAGAAAGACCGATCTTTGCGCATCCATCACGTCGGAAAATTAAACCGGTTCGACCGCCCGACCGCGCTCCATCGATCGGCCGAAATCGTGTCCCGTCGGGTTCTGGAACACGCGAAGTCCGAACTCCGGCGCCACGGCGAAAATATGATCGAAAATATCGGATTGCACCGACTCGTAGACGGCCCAATTAATGTCGTTGGTAAAAGCGTAGATTTCGAGAGGGAGTCCGGTATCGCCGGACGCCAGCTGCCTGACGATGAGCGTCATCTCCTGATGGATTTTCGGATGATGCTTCAAATACCGCTGCACGTACGCCCTGAAGACGCCGATATTCGTAAGCTGCCTGCCGTTCACTTTATTGGATCGATCGATTCGATTTCTTAAATTGTACTCTTCGATCTCGCTTTCCTTCTCCGCGATATAATCGGCGAGCAGATGGATTTTCCGGAATTCCTCCAGCATCTCCCGCGTGCAGAAGCCTATGCTGCTCGTATCGATATAGATGGAGCGCTTGATTCGTCTTCCGCCCGAGCTCTGCATGCCTCTCCAGTTTTTGAAGGAATCCGAGATCAAGGCATAGCTGGGAATCGTCGTGATCGTTTTATCGAAATTTCTCACCTTGACCGTGTTTAAGGAAATGTCGATTACGTCTCCGTCCGCGTTGTATTTCGGCATCTCGATCCAGTCGCCCACTCGCACCATATCGTTGGAGGACAGTTGAACGCCCGCCACGAGGCCGAGAATCGAATCTTTGAAGATCAGCATGAGAACGGCGGACAAGGCGCCGAGTCCGCTCAGAAGAATAATCGGGCTTTGGCCGACGAGGTTGGCGATGACGACGATCCCGCCGATGAGGAATACGACGATCTTGACGACCTGGATATAGCCTTTGATCGGTCTGACCTTCGACACTTCGAACGACCTGTAGATATCGTCGAAAGCGTCCAGCACCGCATTCAAGCTCGCCAAGGCCACGATAATGATATAAGTAATCGCGCCTTTCTCTATCCCGTATTGATACTTGGGAAATTGAGAGGCGAAACCGTAGATGATGATGGCGGGCACGATATGGGCGACCTTGTGAAACACCTTTCTTTCCAAAAAGATATCGTCCCAGGTATACCGGTTGTTCAAGATGATGTGGGCAATGATTTTCAGCACGATCTTCTTCGTTATAAAATGGGTTGCTATACACAGCCCGGCGATGCAAAAGATCATGATCAAACTCGAAAGATACGCGGCCGTCTCCGGATGAACTCCGTATTCGTCCAATTGGCCTTTAATAAACTCCATGATGTCCTCCTTATCCTCCGGCGTCAGCTTACTATTATAAAATAGCATCTTGCTTCAAGCAAAAGCCTTCGTCGCGTCAAGAAGTTACATACGGATTCGGAAAGGCCGAGTTTCGGAATCGCCGGAAAAAGTAAAGCATGGGGCGGAAATCCGCTCCATGCTTTACAAGCAATAGACGCCTGGCCGGTGTCTCCTGCTTCGGTGCTAATATTTCCCTTCCATACCTTGCTTAGATAAGATCCGATTTCTGCAATAACCTCTGAATCAACGCAGCCACCTCGGCCCGGGTCAAGTAACCCTTCGGAGCCAGCGAAGATCCGTTCCTGCCCTGGACAAGGCCGGCCTGCACGTTGTCGGCGACTCCGCTTTGCGCCCATCCGGACACGGCGGACGCATCGGCGAACGGACGAAGCGCCGCGTCCGCGGCGGATGGCGTCAGCTTTTCCTTCAGGCCGGTCAGCGCCATCGCTTTGGACAGAATCAACATAGCCTGTTCCCTCGTCACTTTGTCGTTCGGCCGGAAGGTGCCGTCGTCCAAGCCGCTGATCAGCCCGTACGCGTAAGCCGTATGAACCGCGCTTCCGTACCACTCGCTCGGCTTCACGTCCGAGAACGGCGTCGCTCCGTTCTCCGGCTTGAGCCCTAACCCGCGAACGACGATAGCCGCGAATTCGGCGCGGGTGATTTCCCGGTCGGGACGGTACAAACCGTTCCCCGTTCCGTCGACGACCATCCGCGAGCCCATGTCGTTGACCGCGTCTTTCGCCCAATGCTTCGTCATATCGTCGAATTCGAGAGGATGCCAGACGACCGCGTAAGCGCTGTTGGTCAAGCTGTTGATCCGGGCCTCGTACCTTTCGCCGGTCCGGCGAACTTCCGTCGGCACGTGGCGTACCGATCCGTCCGGCTCGACGACGACTCCCGTCGTAATCTTGTTCGGATCGATGCCGTCCGGAAGAGCGATCGTTCTTTCCACGTACGCGTCGAACTTCTCGACCTCGAAGATCCGGTCTCCGTGTACGGCGGTTACCGTAAAGCTCCATGGCTGGCCGACAAGCTCGAGCCGGCCTTTGGCAGCCGCGTCGTTAGCGGCCTTAAGCGTCTCGGCAGTCGGAACGGCGATCTCGATCCGCACTTTGATGTCTTCCAAGGCCACCGCACGGCCTGCCTGCTCGGAGATCGAGCCGATTTGGATTTGCCGCGCCGGGAGCGTGTACGTCGCGGCTTCGGTTTTGAACTCCAGAACGGCCTGCTTGTCCTCCATGTTCTTGACCATCCGGCCGTTCAGTTCGCCGACGACGATATCGTACTTCCCGCTCTGACCGATCGGAATGGTGACCACGGCATGCTGCCCTTCCGCCGCGAGCTTATCGTTGAGCTTCTTCTGGTCCACGGCTACCGTCAGGACGGTCCGATCGCCTCGCTTGGAGTCCTTGGCGGTGCCCGCCTTCTCGACTTTCCCGTTCACCAGAATGTCCACGCCCGTTTCGTTCGGCGCGCTCGGCGCCGTCGGAGCGGAAGGCTGGGACGGCGAAGGGCCGCCGTTATCCGTAGGCGGGGCTACTGGAACGACCGCGTTCGATTCCGCCGACGCCGCGCTTCTTCCCGCGCCGTTGATCGCTCTAACCGTAAAGGTATAGCTTACTCCGTTCGTTAATCCCGTGACCGTAATCGGACTGGATCCTCCGGCCACGACCTCGTTCCCCGGCGATACGATCACTTCGTATCCCGCGATCGGGCTTCCTCCGTTGTCCGTCGGAGGTGTAAACGATACGACGGCTTGTCCGTTCCCCGCGGTGGCCGTTACGTCGGTCGGCACTCCGGGCAGGGCGGACGGAGTGACGGTCGCTACGTTCGATGCGGCGCTTAAGCCGCCCGGATTTTCCGATTTGACGATAAAGTAGTAGGTCGTGCCGTTAACCAGGTTAAACGCGCCGTAAGTCGCGGAAGTGACGGTCGCCACTTCGGCGAAGTCGGACGGATTCGGATCGGTTGCCATGTAGACGCGGTATTGCGTCGCATCCGGTACGGGGCTCCAGTCCAGAGTCGCCAGGCGGTCTCCGCCCAAGGCGGTCACGTCGTGCGGATTGGCCGGAGCGTTCGGCAAGTTGACGGCTTGCGTCACGACAAACGATACCGGCGCCAAACGATCCGCGGTAACCGTAACCGTTGCCGTATAGGTGTCCGCAGGCAAGCCGTCTTCGACATAGAGATCGAAGCTTGTCGACGCGCCGCTAGCCAGACTGGAAGAAACCGGATCCGTCGCGATGAAATCGTTAGCGTTCGCTCCGCTTAGCGACACCGACAGATTCGTCAATGCGCCGGTGCCGCTATTGGAAATAGTAACGGGTCTCTTCTCTTGGGTCCCCGTTGGATATCCTAACGTTAGCGACGTTAGCGTCTGATCCGAGATCGGAGCGATCGAATAAGAATACGCATCCGTTACCGTGATCGTCGCCGTTCCCATTTTGCTAGTGTCGAACGTGGAAGTGGCCGTGATCGTATAATCTCCCAGTTCGGCGTCCGCCGCGACGGTTACTTTCCCCATGCTATCTACCGTTACCTTGTTGCCGGAATCGCTGCTCGACCACGTTGCCGTAGTCGCGGCCCCCCCCACTGCGTCTACCGTGTACAGGAGTTGTCGGACTCCTCCCTGCGCAACGCTCGCGGAGTTCGGATTGACGGTTACGCCGCGGACGGCCGGCTCAACGTACTGGGCGACTCGAATTTGGTTGTATTTCCCGGCCTCCGGACTCTTCTCTTGCCAGGCTACGAATAATTCATTATTTCCTGCGGCTATTGCAGGATCGACAGCCGTTTCCCCGACGTTCTTGTTCAGGCCGTCGTTGGCTCCTCCGTCGACAAACGTCCATTCCGTACCGTTATACTTCTTGACTCGAATTTGATAAATAATCGTAGACAACTTTATTTCTTGCCACGTGGCATACCATTCGTCGTTGAACGCTATCAAAGCGGGCTCTCTGACTTGAAACCCGTCATACCGGTTCAAACCGTTCGTACTGCTGCCTTCGGCGTTTGCCCAATCCGTCCCGTCATACTTCTTGGCTCGGATTTTGCTGTCGGTCGATCTCACCGGCGCTTCTTCCCAAATGACGACTAAAAAATCGTCGAGCGCAGCCATTGAAGGTTTCGTTCCGTTGTAATAACTCACCATATTTATTCCGGTGTTCATATCGTCGCCGTCCACGCTAGTCCAGCTCGTACCGCCATCATATCTTTTGACCCGGATCTGTCCCGAGGTTCCGTTCGATTCTGCCCATGTCACATATAAAGATCCTTTGAATGCAGCCATGGCGGGAAAGGCTGCGCCATTCGCTCCATTCCGGTTCAACCCCGTTTGACCTTCTCCGTCGAGGCTCGTCCAGGTCTTGCCGCCCTCGTATTTTTTGACTCTTATTTGGTTAACGTTGTTATCGTTAGTTTCATGCCAAGCCGCATACAAGCCATCGTCGAATACGGCCAGAGCAGGCGCTGTGGCTGATTTTGAAGCGGTTATGTTTAACCCGTTCCCTTCGACGACCTCCGACCAAACAGAGCCGTCGAAGCTCTTGACCTTAATCTGACTAGGGCTGGTGGGAAGATTCATTTCATCCCATGCCACGTAAAGCTTGCCGTCGGCTACCGTCATGGTAGGATTGTTCGCGTTTCTGTCGTGATAATTCAATCCGTTGCCGCTGATGTTTACCCAGTTGTAGCCTATCAATCTCTTGACGATTATTTTATTGACCGAGTTAATCGATTCCAACCATGCCGCATAGACTTGGTTGTTGTATACGGCTATGGTCGGATAGTTGGCATGGTTAGTAACGGCCAGATTTATCCCGTTTACCCCGCCTCCGTCAATCAGAGGCCAACTGGCCGATGCCGCCAAAGATTTGCCGCCGCCGACCGACAGAAGAGGGATGAACAGCGTAAACGCTAGTATCAGATAAGCCGCCTTTCGTAATCTCTCTCTCCTCGTATGCTTGTTCGTTGCCGGGACCATTTCAAATCTTCCTCTCCGTAGTAGCTTTCAGTCGCATAGTCCAGCCCAGCATAGCCGATCGCACCTTAAAGAAACCTTAAAGATCGACATTTCTCAACATAATAAAACAGGCCCCACCGCATAACGATGAGAACCTGTTACTCTACGCAAATCCGCAATGAGCCTACGCCGATCTCACCGGGAGACGCACGGTCACTCGCGTGCCCCGTCCCGGTTCGCTTTCCAGCTCCAACGACACGCCGTACTCGTATTTCAGCCGCTTGTTGATGTTCCTTAGCCCGACCCCTTCCGGCTCGTCCGGATCCGTTCGCTCCAGCAGCGTCTTCAAGCGTTCCGGCGCGATCCCGACGCCGTCGTCGGCCACGGCCAACCGCCACTCCCCCTTCGACTTCCGCGCCGTCATCGTCACCGTGCCGCCCTCCAGACGATCGCCAATACCGTGGCGAATCGCGTTTTCCACCAGCGGCTGAAGCAGAAGCGGCGGCATGAGCAAGCCGTAGGCTTCCTCGTCGATATCGTATTCGAAGCGGATGCGATCCTTGAACCGGGCCCGTTCGATGTCGACGTACGTTCGGATCAGGCTGAACTCTTCCGCGAAGCCGATTCGCGCCTCCGCGTTGCTGAACCGGAAGCTCCCGCGCAAGTAATCGGCCAGATCGGCGATCATTTTCCGCGCCCGCTCGATATCCTTATAGCTGGAAGCCACGATGCTGTTCAGTACGTTGTACAGAAAATGTGGCTTGATCTGCGATTGCAGAAACGCGACTTCCATTCGGACCGCTTGTCCGAGCGAATCCTTCATGGCGAGCAGACTGCCGATCCGTGCCTTCAGCTCCTCCAGATCGAACGGCTTCGGCAAGTAATCGTTCGCCCCCGCTTGGAAGGCGGCCACTTTGTCCTGCGGCTGAATGGCCGCCGTCACCATCAGGACGGGCAGCTCCGGAAGCGAGTAGCGCTTGCGGATTTCCTGGCACGTCTCGTAGCCCGACATGCCCGGCATCATCAGATCGAGGATGACGAGATCGATGCGGCCCGACCGGTCGATCTGCTCCAGCGCCTCGTACCCGTTCTTGACCGCGACGACGCGATAGTCGAGCGACTGAAGCGCGTCCAATAGCACTTTCAGGTTGACGTACTGGTCGTCGACGATCAGCACCGTATGCTTGCCGCCTTCATTCGTAACATAAGGCGTGGCGAAGGAATAATCGGCATCCTTGGGCGCGGCCTGAGGAAGAGGATAGACCGCGGGCACGTTCGCTTCGCTCCGCCGGTCGGCGATCGGAAGCGTGAACGTGAAGGTCGAACCGGCTCCCGGCGCGGATGTCGCCGTAAGCGTCCCGTGCTGGAGCTCGACCAATTGCTTCGCGATCGCCAGCCCTAACCCGAAAGCGCGTTGCGGATCCCCTTCGATGGATTTGAACGGCTCGAAGATCAACGGGAGAACGTCGGGCTCGATGCCTTTGCCCGTATCCCTCACCGAGATTTCAAGTTGCCCTTCGCGCTCTCTCCCGGTAAGGACAACCCTTCCGTTCTCCGTATGCTTGATCGCGTTATCCAGCAAGTTCCCGATGACTTGGCTCAAGCGGATTTCGTCGGCGTAGGCCAGCGGCAAATGCGCAGGGATGCGGTTCTCCAGTCGAGTCCGGTTTTCCGCGGACAGATACGAATAGAAGCGCACTTGAGCCTCGGCTACCGAACGAACGTCGATCCGCGAAGGAACGATTCTGAGCTCTCCCTGCTTCAGCTTCGATAAGTCCAAGATGTCGTAAACGAGCTGCGACAGATTTTTCGTAATGTCGGTAATCAGTTGAAGCTTCTCCCGCTGGTCGGCCGTCGGCGGATGCGCGACATCGTCCAGCATCGACCTCGAGATGTTAAGAACCCCGTGCAGAGGCGTCTTGAATTCATGGGAGGTGCGAGCCAGAAAGTCGTCCTTCTGCTTGTCCGCCTGCAGCAGGCGCCCGGACAGCTCCTCGATCTTCCGAAAAGCGTTCGAGAACCGGAGAGACATCAGCAAGGCCAGCATCAGCAGCACGAGAAAAGGTTCGATCGGCGCAAGCGAATAGATCGGCACGCCGAAGTACACGTTCATGTTCTGGTTCAGGACGAGCACGTTCAAGGCCATCGCCGCCACGGCCAGATACCCGCTTCCCGGCACTCGGTGCATGGCCGTGTAGACGAAGACGTACATGGCGTACAGCAAGGCGAACGTCACGTAGAGCGACGTCACCTGGCGAAACGGCACCGTCGACAGCTCGACCGCGAAGCCGAAGTTCAGGGCGGCCAGAATCGCCCCCGCCGCCAGTCCGCCCTTGGCAAGCCGTTCGAAGCAATAAGGCCGAAAGGCGGTATACGCGTAGAGGAAAAATCCGACGCCGACGCCGACCGTCGCGACCATCTGGATCCGGAAATACAGCCAGAACGGAATCGGGCCGATCGCATCGAAGAGAACCCTCTCGCCGCTGACGCTCGTGAAGATAGCGATCAAGAGACAGACCGCGCCCAAGACCGCCAGCGAAAAGTCGTTTCTCCGCTGGGAATACAAGCCGACAAAATACAAACCCATGATCAGGAAGGCGGTTAGCGCGATCCAATCATGAGCTGTTGCCCGGTCACGCAGACTGGCGATCTGATCGGCTTTGCCCAGAAGCAGCGATTCTCCGATTCCGCTGGCTACCCGAAATTCATAATTGGCTACCTGAACGAGAATCTCGTTCCAGCCCGGCTGCAGCGCGAAATAAGTCGCGTAAGGTTTGTTGAGCGCCCGGTACCGCGGCTTCTCGTCCGGATGGCCGCTGGCGCCGACGACCTGCCCGTTGACGATGATCCGGTTGGAGATCTGGATCGCCGCCGTTTTCAGCCCGTACGCACCGCTCGCGTCGTCGATCCGGACTTGCAGCCGGTAGGTCCCCATGCCGAGCGTGCTCATCTGCTTGGACCAAGAGCCGGGGACCCGAATCGTCGTCGAGGTGGCTTCCTCCGCCGGGGAGGTCGACAGCAGCCGATCGGGGTAAAACTCCCACTGCCCGTCCAGCCGAACGGCCCCTTCCTCCGCGAAGTTCCACCCGGTTAGGTCCAACGCTCCGTTTTCCGCCAGGGGCATGGCTTTCTTATGGATGGAGAAATACGTCAACAGAATCCCGTAAGTGGCGATCAACAGTGCCAACGTGAGAAGCGCCGCCGCGCCTATTTTCCTCATCGGACTTGACGCTCCGGTTTGTCGAACGTTTCCCGGAACAGCCGCAACGTCTCTTCTTCCAGCTCGGTTCCCAATTGAACGCGGACGGCTTGTTCCAACTGCCGGCAGACGTGATGCGCCTCGGCGCGATTGCCCATCTTGAGATGAAGCCGGATCAGCTCGCGCCCGTCTTTCTCGGAATCCGGGGCCAACGTCAGCAGCTTCCCGAGGCTGTCCGCCGCAAGCGCTAGATTGCCCTGGGTTCGAAAGCTCTCGTAGCCTCTGCGGAGAGCGCGGACGAAAGAAGCTTTCAGTTCCAACTGTCTAGCCGTCGCCCATCCGAAGTCGCAATCTTCCAGATAGTCGCCTTCGTACATCCGGTTCATTTTGTCGTAGACTCTGTCGTCCGTCTCCCCTTCGCCCAGCGCCTTGCTCAGCAGCTGCTCGAACTCGTCGGAGTCGACCGCCAGCCCGTCCAGATCGGCGACGAACCCTTGACTGGATTTGCGGATTTGGATCGGAAGCCGGTTCTCCGACAGGCTTTTCCTTAGATAGGAGAGGCACGTGTAGAGATAGGTTTTCGCCTTGCTCAGGTCGTAGCCCGGCCAGAGCGCCTCGAGGATCGATGCGGTATGGACGGCCTTGCCCGCATGGTGGATCAAGTACGCGCAGAGCTCCTTTTCCTTCTTCGTTCTCCAGGGCAGCGTCTTGTTCGTCCCCCCCGGAAGAACGATCCGAAAGCCTCCCAGACAGCGCACGGCCGGAAGCAGACTCTCGCTCCGGCGCGCCTGAATGGCCGATTCGGACAACGATTGGCGGATCCGCGCAACCGCGTTCAGCAATCGCTCCACCGTAAACGGCTTCAGGAGGTAGTCAGTGGATTGGATCTCGAACGCTTCGACCGCGTATTCCGAGTAAGCCGTCGTGAATACGATCGGCATTCGGGGAAAGACTTCGCGGATCTTCCTCGCCGCTTGCATGCCTTTCATTCCCGGCATCTGGTTATCCAGGAACACGGCGTCGACAGGGGCGTTCCCCAGCGCTTCGATCGCTTGCAGCGGATTGAGATACCTCCCGGCGATCTCGACGTTTCCGATCTGCCCGAGCAGGATTTCAAGCAAATCCAGCGCGTCCTCTTCGTCGTCTATGAGCATTACGCGAATCATCGGTGCTCGCCTCCCGTTATTCGATCAACCGCAGCTCTCTCGCCCGGGCGACCGTCGTTTCGGCGATGCCGAACCGCTCGGATCGACTAGCGTTCTTAACCTCCTTAAATCTTAACCCCCCGAATCTCCCGAGTCCACCCTTTCGCTAGAACACGCAATAGGCGCTTCCGAATATCGGAAGCGCCTATTGGTTATTAGATTATGGGAGGTGGAAGTTACTTAGCTAATGCCCCGCCGGTTGCCGGATTTTTCGGCTTGCGATGGAAGAGGCGGTAGGTTCCCTTATGAAGCAGCGGGAGCACGTAACGGTCAAGTCCGAAGCGCCCTGCGTTCGTTCCGGCGACGACGACCAGCATTCCGAGAAGCAGCAGCCAAGGGTTCGTATTGACGGTTCCGGCGAAGAGGAACATGAAGTTCATCAAGAGTCCGAAGAATGCGGCGGTCAACGTCAAGGTACCGAGGATGAGTCCGAGTCCGACGAGGAATTCGCCCCAAGGGATCATGACGTTAATGATCTTCACGTTCGGCAGCGCGATGTGTTCCAGGAACGCCTGGTAGGTCGGGTAGACCGCCTCCCCCGTCGCCTTATCGACGATCGGGTTGTTCACGGCGTTGTTCAGGAAGCCCGCTGCGTTAAATGCCGTCTCCCCGGTCAGCTTGTGCCAACCCGCGGTCAACCAGGCATATCCGACTACGAATCTTACTATCGTTACGATTATGGCCGCTAGGCGGTGATCTCTCCAAAATTTCATCATTGTCGCTCACTCCTAAATGGGATGTAGTCTGCTCTTTTATATTGAATTAATCTGATTATCCGTCCGTCCGGTTGTTCTTGCTCGCCGATGCTCGAGATCGATTGCGGGACATCGGAATCACCTTCTTTATTGGCTTTGTTGTCTTCCATGTCTTATTGTACGCGGGATTTCGGTTTTTGTTTGTGATTATAATCACAATCCAGGCCGTGTTCATCATATAGCCACATTTTCTCCGTCGAGCTTAACCGAAAACAAGATTAAAAGGACACGGTAGATGCTTTAATTTGTGTAGTTATCCGACGTCCGGATCTTGCTATAATCGCTTGAAGAAAGGAGGGACATTCGGTTCACCTATTAATGAAAGCGCTTAATCCATGAGGACAAATTTTATGGGAGAGGATTGAGGTTATGACCAGCAAGCTGAACAGGGCGGTCCCGATCTTGCTCGCGGCGGCTTTGCTTCTGCCGTCAAGCTGGCTCGCCGCGGAGGCCGAGGCTGCTGAGATCGCAACCGTGTACCACGAAACCTTCGCGGCCGGCCAAGGCGCCGCCGTGCAATCCGGCGGCGCCAGCCTGACGCCGGTGACCGGCAAGGTATTCGACGGCAATGCCGACGGCGCGGCCCTTTACGTCGGCAACAGAGCGAACAACTGGGACGCGGCGGATTTCAGATT
>Ga0065721_10002182_pt1 | contig 15854 bp, 13 predicted proteins | sample Mesricmetagenome_FD_59108 | JGI IMG/M metagenome (GOLD analysis project Ga0065721, IMG submission 59108) | Mesophilic microbial community from rice straw/compost enrichment Sample: eDNA_1 v2 (version 2) | ecosystem: Engineered > Solid waste > Grass > Composting > Bioreactor | place: USA: Davis... | reverse complement strand
GAGTTATTCCGTAGAGATGGGTAGATTCCCACGCGTTACTCACCCGTCTGCCGCTCCCCTTGCGGGGCGCTCGACTTGCATGTGTTAAGCCTGCCGCCAGCGTTCGTTCTGAGCCAGGATCAAACTCTCAAGTTGAGAAATTTGATTTTGGCTTTAATGGTCACGCATGAATCGACGAGAACTTCACACCTGTCGACACATCCGAAGATGCATCGCAGTGTAACTTTCTCTTGAAACGTGACCGCCAAAGTCTCTTTGATCTCAAGGACTTACGTCCTTTCGAGATCGCCGGCTTCCGCCGCCCACGTTTCTCTTTCTTCCCTATTCAATTTTCAAAGAGCGGACCCCACAGGAGCGGGATCATCGGCTTATCGCTTTTGGCTTCAGCCGTTTCGAGTGTCGCTTGCGCGGCTCTCTTTTGGTGAACACTAGAACGAGTTCGTTGGTCGCCAGCGGCGCGCCGCCCTCGTTGTGTGAGCGGTTTATAGGCGGGACCCCGGACCGGAGTCAACAGCGATTTTCAAAAATCTGTCTTTTTTTGATTTTTTTCCGTTCCGCCCCGCGCATCGGCCGCGGTTTTCGCCTGCGCCTATATATAAAGTGTGGAACGTCGTTTTCCAAGGCCGCACAGCCCTTCCCGGGAGGTCGAAAATTTTCGCTGCGAGGGTCGTTCCGGGTCGGATAACGGCGATATTTGACCAAACGGTCAAAATTTTTTTTGACCGGAAAGGCAAAAAAGATTCGGCAGGCCCCTAAACTTTTTCGTCGGACCCCGAAAATTTCCGATCCGTTCGATGATCTCTCGATGAATCGTGGCGCCGAATCCCGTTCCCTCGAGTCGCCCACCCCGGCGCGGCCTGTTCGGGTCTCGTCGAGACACCACCCGGCCAGGCTCCCCGCAACCACCACCCTCCCCTTTCGGCGCCTCTCGCCGCGTCCCGCAATCGCACGGGCTCGGTCCGTCGTTGACGGAGAATTCATCCTTCCCGCCGGCTTGCCATGCCCCTGCCCGATTTCGCGCTAGAACACTTCCGGGACGCGGCGACGGGCGGCACCACGCCCCGCGCATTTGACTCTTCGGTCAATGCGGGGCACATCTCGAACCTCGAACGGAAAAATGGCGCCAAAACCAGGGGAAGCGCAGGGCTCGATGACGCGGGAGGAGTTTCTTGCCCGGCAATTGGGGGACGAGCCCCCGTTGCTCGCCGACGGCCGGCGGCCGCCGGATAGGCGCGAGATCTCGTTCCGCTGGCTCTCCGGCACCTTCATGACCGCCATCACCTCGAGCCTTCTGATGGGCGTCGCCCTTTTCGGCGCCGTCGAGGGCCGCGAGCAGCTCACCCTCCCCGCCGAGGCACTCGCCTCCACCGAGATGCAGAACCGCGACACCGGCACCGTCGAAAAGGGCTCGCGTCTCGTCCAGTCCGTGGTCACCGCCAAGGTCTCCGACCGCGAGATCATGGAAGTGTCGACCATGGTGCGCGACGGCGATCGCGACGTGGTGCGCAAGCAGCCCTTCGCGCATGTGAAGATGGCGCTCGCCACCCCGCGCGCGACCACCAAGCAATATCCCCGCTTCGATCCGTTGAAGATCTTCGCGACCGGCAACACCGACGTCGCCGTCTCCACCCGCACCGGGCAGATCTATGGCGCCGACGTCGATTCGGAGATCAGCCTGCGCACGGTCGATTTCCCCACCGAGGCTGCGGGCCGGCCCTTTGCGCCATCGATGACGCTCGACGAGGCCGAGGAGACGGTGCGCACCAACGGCTCGGTCCTGACCGACGGCACCGTCCAGCTCGCCTCGCTCTACTACGTCGACCCGCGCCGCTTCGGCACCAGCGCCTACGACCTCGACTTCAGCGCGAGCCTCAACGCCCGCGTCATCAAGGAAAACGTCTCGATCGCCGCGCTCGACCCCTTCGCACGCAACGAAACGCCCGAATTCGTCGACGACATCGTGCCCGTGCGCAAGTCGACCTCGCTCGACGAGGCGCTCGACGGCGCGGGTTACGGCAAGGAGCAGTATGCGCAGGCACGCGACGCCCTCGCCCGCCATGTCGACGTCAGCGCGCTGAAGGACGAGACGGTCATCAGGGTCGGCGCCCAGCAGGTTGGCGACAAGGCGGCCGAGGTCGTCCGAATCTCGATCTATCACAAAGGGCGCCACGTCGTGACCGTGGCGAAGTCCGACAGAGGCGGCTTCGTCGCCGGCGTCGAACCGCCGGAAACGCCCGCCGTCGCCTCGGCCTTCGACGATACGTTGACACCGGTCGCGGGCAATCGCGATCTGCCCACCATTTACGACGGCATCTACCGCGCCGGCCTCTCCTACGGCATGTCGCTGGACATGATCGGCCAGGTCGTCCGCATGCTCGCGAGCAACGTCGATTTCGAGGCGAAGTTGCACTCGACCGATTCGCTCGAGGTCTTCTTCTCGGTGACCGACGAGGAGGGACTCGCCACGGAGGAATCGGAACTTCTCTTCGTCAGCGCCAAGTTCGGCTCGAACACGATCCGCCTCTACCGCTTCCAGCATCCGGGCGACAATTCGATTGACTACTATGATGCGGAGGGCAAGAGCGCCGAGCTGTTCCTCCTCCGCAACCCCGTTCCCAACGCCCAGTTCCGCTCCGGCTTTGGCATGCGCCGGCACCCGATCCTCGCCTACCGCAAGATGCATACCGGCGTCGACTGGGCGGCGCCGCGCGGCACGCCCATCATCGCCGCCGGCAACGGCACAGTGGAAAAAGCCGGTTGGGATTCAGGTGGTTACGGAAACCAGACGCTGATTCGTCACGCTAATGGCTACGTCTCTTCCTACAACCACCAGAGCGGCATCGCCAAGGGGATCAAACCCGGCGCCAAGGTCCGCCAGGGCCAGGTGATCGGCTTCGTCGGCTCGACCGGCCTCGCCACCGGACCGCACCTCCACTACGAGCTGATCGTCAACGGCAACAAGGTCGATCCGATGCGCGTGCGCCTGCCCGACGGCAAGACCCTGAAGGACGACGCCCTCGTCGCCTTCAAGCGCGAGCGCGACCGCATCGACGCGCTCCTCAACATCAAGCCCGCCACGGAGGTCGCGAGCCGCTGATTCGGCCGCACCGTTTCCACGTCCGATCACAATCCGAGATTGCGCCGCTTCGCCGCGGAAAGATTGGCTGCGGCGAGCCGGTGCGATTCGCCGAGATAGTCGGCGAGCATGGCGTCGTCCATGAACGAATCGTCGGTACGCTGCAGCCATTTGAAGCCGCGTGAGGCGAGATAGGGAGCAGGCCTCAGGCCCGGCGCTTCCCGGTAGAGCTCCCACGCCGCGTCGGAGACCTTGAAGGTGACATGGAGCCGCCCGTCGGCCTCGACGGCGCCGATGGCGAAGACCTTGTCGCCAACCTTCCAGACATGCGCGCCACCCCACTGGACGACGTGATTCGTCGCCGGCAATGCTGCGCAGATGTCGTTGTAGGTCTCGAGCGTCAGCACGAATCACTCCTCTCCAAATAAAGAGAGCGGGCCGAAGCCCGCTCCCGAAGTCAAATATGCCGATCACCCTCAGGCGGCCTGCTCGGCCTCCGCTCCGGCGTCTCCCCTCGCCTTCCTCGGCACGAAGAGAAGCCTGTCGGATCCGGCGGTGATCTTCACCGTGGAGCCGTCTGCGATCTCGCCCATGAGGATCTTCTCGGCCAGCGGGTCCTGGACCTCCTTCTGGATCACGCGCTTCAGCGGGCGCGCGCCATAGGCGGGATCGTAACCCTTGTCGGCCAGCCAGGCACGGGCGCTGTCGTCGAGCTCGATCGTGATCTTGCGATCGGCGAGCAGCCGCGAGAGCCGCTGGAGCTGGATCTCGACGATCGCCCCCATCTCCGACCGGCGCAGCCGGTGGAACAGGATGATCTCGTCGACCCGGTTCAGGAATTCCGGCCGGAAGGCGGAGCGGACCACCGCCATCACCTCCTCGCGCGCCGCATCCGCGTCCTGGTCCTCGGCGAGCGCCGTCAGGTATTCCGCGCCGAGGTTGGAGGTCATCACCACCATCGTGTTNNNGAAGTCGACNGTGCGGCCNTGNCCNTCNGTCAGGCGNCCGTCGTCGAGCACCTGCAGGAGCACGTTGAACACGTCCGGATGCGCCTTCTCGATCTCGTCGAACAGAATCACCTGATAGGGCCTGCGCCGGACCGCTTCCGTCAGTGCCCCGCCCTCGTCGTAGCCGACATAGCCGGGAGGCGCGCCGATCAGGCGGGCGACCGAGTGCTTCTCCATGTATTCCGACATGTCCATGCGGACCAGCGCCGTCTCGTCGTCGAACAGGAACTCGGCGAGCGCCTTGGTGAGCTCCGTCTTGCCGACGCCGGTGGGGCCGAGGAAGATGAACGAGCCGATCGGCCGGTTCGGATCCTGCAGCCCGGCGCGCGAGCGCCTGACCGCCTTGGAAACCGCCTGTACCGCCTCGCCCTGGCCGACGACGCGCCTGGCGAGTTCGTCCTCCATGCGCAGGAGCTTCTCGCGCTCGCCCTCGAGCATCTTGTCGACGGGAATGCCGGTCCAGCGCGAGACGACATGGGCGATGTGGTCGGGCGTGACGGTTTCCTCGACCATGCCGGCCGCATCCGCGTCGCCGCGCGCCTCGGCCTCGGCAAGCTGGCGCTCGAGCGCCGGAATCTCGCCATAGGCAAGCTCGCCGGCCCGCTGGAATTCACCCTTGCGCTGTGCAATAGCCAATTCGTTGCGGGCCTCATCGAGCCGGCGCTTCAGGTCCGCGGCAAGGCCGAGCTTCTGCTTCTCCGCCTGCCATTTCGCCGTCAGCGCGTCGGACTTTTCCTCGAACTCGGCGAGGTCGCGCTCAAGCCGCTCGAGACGGTCGCGCGAAGCCTGGTCGGTTTCCTTCTTCAGCGCCTCACGCTCGATCTTGAGCTGCATGATACGGCGGTCGAGTTCATCGAGCTCCTCGGGCTTGGAATCGACCTGCATGCGCAGCCGCGCAGCCGATTCGTCGACGAGGTCGATCGCCTTGTCGGGCAGGAAGCGGTCGGTGATATAGCGGTTCGAGAGCACGGCCGCCGAAACGAGCGCCGAATCGCCGATGCGCACCTTGTGGTGCTGTTCGTACTTCTCCTTCAATCCGCGCAGGATCGAGATCGTATCCTCGACCGTCGGTTCCTCGACGAAGACCGGCTGGAACCGGCGTGCGAGCGCGGCGTCCTTCTCGACGTGCTTGCGGTACTCGTCGAGCGTGGTCGCGCCGACGCAGTGCAGCTGCCCGCGGGCGAGCGCCGGCTTCAGGAGGTTGGAGGCATCCATCGCCCCGTCGGCCTTGCCGGCGCCGACCAGCGTGTGCATCTCGTCGATGAAGAGGATGATCTCGCCATTATGCGCCTCGATCTCCGAGAGCACGGCCTTCAGCCGTTCTTCGAATTCGCCGCGATACTTCGCACCGGCAATCAGCGCGCCCATGTCGAGCGCCATCAGCTGCTTGTCCTTCAGCGATTCCGGAACGTCACCGTTGACGATGCGCAGCGCCAGGCCTTCGGCGATCGCGGTCTTGCCGACGCCCGGCTCGCCGATCAGCACCGGATTGTTCTTGGTGCGGCGCGACAGCACCTGGATGGTGCGCCGGATTTCGTCGTCGCGGCCGATCACGGGGTCGAGCTTGCCCTCGCGGGCAGCCGCCGTCAGGTCGCGCGCATAGCGCTTCAGCGCATCGAAGCTCTGCTCGGCCGAGGCCGAATCGGCCGTGCGGCCCTTGCGGATGTCGTTGATCGTCTGGTTCAGCGCCTGGGGGGTGACGCCGGCATTGGCGAGGATCTTCGAGGTTGCCGCCGATGCCTCGATCGCCAGTGCCAGAAGGAGCCGTTCGACGGTTACATACGCGTCACCCGCCTTTTTCGCCGCGTCCTCTGCGGTCTGGAAGACCTTGGCGAGCGGCTGCGAGAGATAGAGCTGGCCGTTGCCGCCCGTCACCTTCGGCAGCTTGGCGAGCGCCGCCTCGACACCGACGCGCGCGTCCTTGGCGCGGCCGCCGGCGCGCTCGATCAGCGAGGAGGCCATGCCTTCCTCGTCGTCAAGCAGCACTTTCAGGAGATGTTCGGGGACGAACTGCTGATGGCCGTCGGCGACTGCCCTGGCCTGTGCCGACTGGATGAAGCCGCGCACGCGTTCCGAATACTTCTCGATATTCATCTATGGCTCCTTTGCATGTCTTGCCCCGCAGGCGCAAAACAGTGGTTCCGGAAAGGTCCCCGCATTCGGCGAACCCTTGTCTTGTCGAGGATATGGGGATCGCCCCGCGACCGTGGAAGACCCCCAAAAACAAAAAACCCCGGCGCGCAGACGCCGGGGTTTGAAACCTCTTTCGCCGGATGACCTCAGTCGGCCGCGGCGACTTCGACGGGAGCGCCTTCGCCCTCGCCATTGCCGCCGGCTTCACCGGCCTCGCCGCTGCGGGCACGCCGCGGACGCCCGCGCCGGCGGCTCGTGCGGGCGCCCTCGACGGGCGTTTCCTCGCCAAGTGCAACCTCGGCCGGCGTGCCGGAAATGACCGGCTGCGGCGCGTCGGGCTCGTAAGGCGCACGATCGGTCTGCTCCGTGCGGCTTTCCTGGTGATGGCCGTTGCCGTTGGCATAGACCGGCGCCGGCATGACGTTGCCGTTCACGCTTGCGTCGAGTTCGGCGTCATCGTCACCGATGTCGTCGCCGTCGTTCTCGCGGCCCTGGTGATCGCGGTCNTCGCGCTGGAAGCGTTCCTGCAGCTGCGCCTGCGCGGCNGCGATGATGCGGTTGTAGTGCTCGGCGTGCTGGAGATAGTTTTCCGCCATGACCCGGTCGCCGGCGCTCTGGGCGTCACGGGCGAGGTTCATGTACTTTTCGGCGATATGCTGGGCGGTGCCCCTGATTTTGACGTCCGGACCGGAGCTGTCGTAGGTGCGGGACAGGGGGTTTTGACCCTTGCGATTGTTGTTGTTCCCGCCGCCGCTGCCGCCGCGGCCTCGCCCACGCTTATTTTGCTGTCCTGGCCTCATTCCACAATCACCTAGTCATTTTCCTGAAAAAATCCGATCAACGCCGGCGCCCGTCATNGGGTTCGCACACAGCGCGGCGACAGAGGTCCGTCTTCGACGGTCTGGTCGCTGTCCTGGGTCTATTGACAGATACCCGCACTGGAAGCCGCCCTGCGGACTGACCGCCATCCGGCGTGCCCCGATCAGAACCTTGGCTTGGATCGAATCTGTTTCAAGACCTGCGATCCAGTGCTAGCCGGGAACCTAGACATGTTTTGCCGCGATTCCAAGCGTTTTCTTGTCGCATGTGCAAAATCGGTTATCCGCTTTCATTGCAATGCGATTTCCTGAACAGGATCACCCGCTCGGTGCCGGAAAGATCCTTGAAGACCTCCACGCGTTCGAAGCCGGCGGACGCGAATACTACGCTGACATCTTCACTTTGGCCTATGCCGATCTCGACGAGGACCACCCCGTCATCGGCAAGGCTTCGAGGCGCTTGCGCCGCGATCTCGCGATAGGCAACGAGCCCGTCCTGCCCCCCGTCAAGCGCCGCAAGCGGATCGTGGAGGCGAACTTCAGGGGCAAGTTCTGCAAGATCCTCAGTCCGTATATAGGGCGGGTTCGAGACGATTACATCGAACGACCCGGAAATATTTTCGAGCCAGTTGCCGGCCTGCGCCGTGTAGCGCCCGGAGAGGCCGAGACGCTCTGCATTCTCCGTCGCCGTTGCGACCGCGCCCGGCGCGATGTCGATCCCGAGGCAGGTGGCCTGCGGGCAGGCGGCAACGAGCGCGAGCCCGACCGCACCGGTGCCGATGCCGAGATCGACGATGCGGCAGGCGCCACGCACGGCGACCACTTCGCGCATGATCGGCAGCGCCGCTTCGACCAGCGTTTCGGTATCCGGCCGCGGCTCCAGGGTATCCGGGGAGAGATGGAGAAGAAGACCATGGAATTCGCGTGCGCCGAGGATGCGGTGGACCGGCCGGCCGGCGAGGCGCTCCGCCATCGCCGTGCGCACCGCACGCGCGCGGTCCGGATCGACGCGATCGCCGGCCCGTATCACAAGCGCCGTGGCGTCGAGGTCGAGCAGTCCACCTACGAGGAGGCGGGCATCCAGCCCCGCCGTGTCGATCCCCTTTTCGGCAAAGGCGCGGCGCAGCTCGGCGACGAGCGCTCCGACCGTCTCCTCGCCCGCCTCAGCCCTCATGTCCGCCGAGCGCGGCGAGCTGGCCCGCCTGATAGTCGGAGATCAGCGCGTCGACGATTTCGTCGATCTCGCCCAGCATCATCCGGTCGAGCTTGTAGAGCGTCAGGTTGATGCGGTGGTCGGTGACGCGGCCCTGGGGGAAATTGTAGGTGCGGATGCGTTCGGAACGATCGCCCGAGCCGACCTGGCTGCGGCGCTCCGCCGAGCGCGCCTCGTCGGCCGATTGCCGTTTCATGTCGTAGAGCCGCGCGCGCAGCACCTGCATGGCCCGCGCCCGGTTCTGGTGCTGCGACTTTTCAGACGAGGTCACGACGATCCCGGTCGGCAGGTGCGTGATGCGCACGGCCGAATCGGTGGTGTTGACGTGCTGGCCGCCGGCGCCGGACGAGCGCATCGTGTCGATGCGGATGTCTTCCGGGCGGATCTCGATGTCGATCTCCTCGGCTTCGGGCAGGACCGCGACGGTGGCGGCCGAGGTATGGATCCGCCCACCCGATTCCGTCTCGGGCACGCGCTGCACGCGGTGCACACCCGATTCGAATTTCAGCCGCGAGAAGGCCCCCTTGCCCGAGACCGTGGCGATGATTTCCTTGTAGCCGCCGACCTCGCCCTCGCTCGCCGACAGGACCTCGACCTTCCAGCCGCGCTCGGACGCATAGCGCTCGTACATGCGGAACAGGTCACCGGCGAAGAGCGCCGCCTCGGAGCCACCCGTCCCGGCGCGAATCTCGATGATGGCGTTCTTGTCGTCGGCCGCGTCCTTCGGCAGGAGCAGGATCTGGATTTCANGCTCGATCTTCTCGAGCCGNTCCCTGACCTCCGGCAGTTCCGCCTCGGCAAGCTCGCGCATCTCGCGNTCGGTAGCCTTGTCGGACAACAGGGCCTGGAGGTCGGCGCGCTCGGCCTGCGCCTTCTCGTAGTCGCGGATCTTGGCGACGACCGGCTGCAACTCCGAATATTCCGAGGCGAGCCGGACATAGGTCTCCGAATCCGGACCCGCTGACATGCGTGCCTCGATCTCGCCGAAACGACGTTCGAGTTCGCGCATCTTTTCGATCGGAAGCTTGGCCATCTGGTCTTTTTCTAGAGGCTGACGCCGTTGGCGGCGGCGAAATCGGTCAGGATGTCGCGAATCGGACGCGCGTCACCGTTGGCCTCGAGCGCCGGCAGAAGTTCGGCCTGCAACTGCTTGACGTCGAGCGAGAGCAGCATCGACTTGACCGGTCCGATCGCCGCCGGCGCCATCGAGATCGAGCGGAAGCCGAGCCCGATCAGCGCCATGGCGGAGAGCGGCTTGCTCGCCATCTCGCCGCAGAGCGTCAACGGCGTGCCGGATTTCTCCGATGCAAGCACCGCCTGGCGCAGCACGCGCAGGAACGGCCGGCCGAGCTGGTCGAAGCGGTCGGCGACACGCGCATTGCCGCGGTCGACCGCCATCAGGAACTGGAACAGGTCGTTGGAGCCGACCGAGACGAANTCGACCTCGCTCATCAGCTCGTCGAGNTGCCACATCAGGCTCGGCACTTCGAGCATGGCGCCGAACTGCAGCTTGCGCGGCAGCTGGTAGCCGAGGCGGGAGAGCCGCTGCACCTCCTTGTTCAGGAGCTCGCGCGCCTGCCTGATCTCGGCAACCTCGGTCACCATCGGCAGCATCATCTTCAGTTCGCGCCCGGCCGCGGCCCTGAGCATGGCGCGGAACTGCGTGCGCAAAAGTCCCGGCCGGTCGAGCGAAAGCCGGATCGCGCGCCAGCCGAGCGCCGGGTTTTCCTCTTCCGCCGAGCGGAAATAGGGCACGACCTTGTCGCCGCCTATGTCGAGCGTGCGGAAGGTCACCGGATGGTCGCCCGCCTGCCTGAGGACGTTGCGGTAGAACGCCTCCTGGTCCTCGAGCTTCGGCATGGTCGAGGCGATCATGAACTGGAGCTCGGTGCGGAACAGACCGATCCCCTGCGCTCCGGATTCGGCGAGCTGCGGCAGGTCGACGATCAGACCGGCATTCATCTGCAGCGTGACCGGTACGCCGTCGCGCGTCACCGGTTCGACCTCGCGCAGCGCGCGGAACTGCTCCTGCCGGCGGGCGCGGAAGCGCACCTTGTCGGCATAGGCCGCCTCGAGGTCCGGCATCGGCCGCAGGTGCACGACGCCATCGTCGCCGTCGACGATGACGGGATCGCGATTCTCGGCGAGGGACACGACACCCGCCGCCTGGCCGACGACGGGAATGCCCATGGCGCGCGCGACGATGACGACGTGGCTCGTCACCGCGCCTTCCTCGAGCACGAGGCCGCGGATCGCCTCGCGCGGATAATCGAGCAGCTCGGCCGCACCCATGGCGCGGGCGATGATGATGGCGTCCTCCGGCAGCGAGGCGCCGCCCGGGACGAAGCCGGTCAGCTGGCGCAGGAGCCGATTGGCGAGGTCGTCGAAATCGTGCAGCCGCTCCCTGAGATAGGGATCGGTCATGTGGATCATCCGGGCGCGGGTGTCGCTCTGCACCTTCTCCACCGCAGCTTCCGCCGTGAGGCCGTTGCGGATCGCCTCCTCGAGCTTGCGGACCCAGCCGCGGTCGTGGGCGAACATGCGGTAGGCCTCGAGCACGGCGCGGTGCTCGCCCTCCATGGAGACGTCACGGCGCGAGAGCATGTCGTCGATCGAGATCCTCAGCGAGCCGAGCGCCTCGTCGAGCCGCTTCAGTTCGGCCTCGGTGTCCTCGTTGAGAAGGTCGGTGACGACCATCCGCGGCTCGTGCAGGACGACGTAACCGAGCCCGATGCCCTCGCCATAGGCGTTGGCGTTCAAGGTCACCGGCCGCGTCAGGTCGAGCTCGACGCCCGAGCGCGAGATCTTTCGCAGCTCGCCGGTCGCGATCATCTCGGCGAGCACCATCGACACGGTTTCGAGCGCCTCGACCTCGTCCTCGCGGTATTTGCGGTGNGCCTTGTTCTGGACGACGAGCACGCCGAGCGAGCGGCCGGCGCGCAGGATCGGAACGCCGAGGAAGGAGTTGTAGATCTCCTCGCCCGTCTCCGGCAGGTAGGTGAAGGCGGGATGCGACTGGGCGTCGGAAAGGTTGAGCGGCCGCGCGCTGGCGGCGATCGTGCCGACGAGGCCCTGCCCCATCTTCAGTTGCGCGAGGTGGACGGCGGCCTTGTTCAGGCCTTCGGTCGCGAAGAGCTCAAGGGCGCCGTCGGCGCGNAGCACGTAGAACGAGCACACTTCGGCGACCATATTCGCCGCGATCTGGCGGACGATCCGGTCGAGCCGTTCCTGCGCATCCAGCGGCTCCGCCATCAGTTCGCGCAGCCGCTTGAGAAGCACGCGCGGACCTGCCGCTAGGTCTCTCATGCGCTCCGTCTCCGTTCCCCTGCCGGTGTTCTTCCCCCGGCAATGCAAGCTCCGCGCCAGATGCGGAGCCCGTTTCCTATGGGATCAACTCTTATCCAGACCGTAGACGGAATGCAAAGCCCGGACCGCCAGTTCGGCATAGTCGCCATCGATGAGGATCGAAATCTTGATCTCGGACGTGGTGATGGCCTTGATGTTGATGGATTTTTGGGCAAGTGCCCGGAAAGCGGTCGCGGCCACGCCGGCGTGGCTGCGCATGCCGATGCCGATCACCGAAATCTTGGCGAGTCCGGTTTCGTGCTGCAGAACGTCGAAGCCGATCGTCTCCTTCTCCGCCTCGAGCACCTTCAACGCCTTCTGCACGTCGCCCGAGGGTACGGTAAAGGTCATGTCGGTGCGCGAACCGTCCTCGGAAATGTTCTGGACGATCATGTCGACGTTGATATGGGCCTCGGCGAGCGGGCCGAAGATCGCGGCCGAGACGCCCGGACGGTCGGCGAGGCGCCTCAGCGAGATCTGCGCCTCGTCTTTCGCATAGGCGATGCCGGTGACAACTTCCTGTTCCACGATTTCATCCTCGTCGCAAATAAGGGTTCCGGGCGGATTGAGCGGGTCGCTCATGCCCGGCGCATCCGGATCGTCGAAGCTCGAGCGCACGAAAGTCCTGACCTTGTGCACCATGGCAAGTTCCACCGAGCGCACCTGCAGAACCTTGGCGCCGAGCGAGGCCATTTCGAGCATCTCCTCGAAGGCGATCCGCTTCAAGCGCCGCGCCGAGGGCTCGATGCGCGGATCGGTCGTGTAGACGCCGTCGACATCGGTATAGATGTCGCAGCGATCGGCCTTGACGGCGGCGGCGATGGCGACCGCGCTCGTATCCGAGCCGCCGCGCCCGAGCGTGGCGATGCGGTTGTCCGGGCCGATGCCCTGGAAGCCGGCAATGACGGCGACCTGGCCGAGGCCGAAGCGGCGAACGATTTCGGACCCGTCGATCTCGAGGATGCGGGCAGCGCCGTGCACGTTGTCGGTCTTGATCGGGATCTGCCAGCCCTGCCAGGAGCGGGCGTCGACGCCCATCGCCTGCAGCGCCACGGCGAGGAGACCGCTCGTCACCTGCTCGCCGGAGGCGACGATGGCGTCGTATTCGCGCGCGTCATAGAAGGCATGGTTGCCGCCGGCCACGCGCGGCATGTTCTCCACCCACGAGACGAGCTCGTTGGTCTTGCCGGCCATGGCGGAGACGACGACCGCAACTTCGTGGCCGAGATCGACCTCGCGTTTGACATGACGCGCCACACGGTGGATCCGGTCGAGATCGGCAACCGAGGTGCCGCCAAACTTCATCACGATGCGCGCCATGGAGACCTAACGTCCTTGCCGTGGAGATCCGTCGGCCCGAACGGGCAGACAATCGAAATCGGCGCGGGGAGGGTCCGCACCGGCCGCGGCTTCCATAGCGAAAACCCCGCCCCTTCGCAAGCAAGGCGGGGATGGCGCTTTGCCTCGGCTATGGCGAGGTGCTGCGCAGCGACGCGGGCGGACGGACTACCGCACCGGGCCTCCGATTGCCCAGCGATGGCCGAAGGGGTCGGTGAGCTGCCCGTAGCGGCTTCCCCAGAAAACGTTCTCGAGCGGCATCGCCACCTGCGCGCCTGCCTCGACCGCACGCGCGAACCAGCGGTCGGCATCGTCGACCTCGAGGTGAATGGTCACGCCGTGCGGTGCGCTCGCACGCATGCCCCGTTCGGGGAAATAGTCCCACATCATCAGGTCGCTTCCGTTGATCCTGAGATGCGCATGCATGAGACGCTTGCCGTCCGGAGCCGGCTGACGCGAGATTTCCTCGGCGCCAAACGCCTCCTTGTAGAAATCGATGGCTGCCTTGGCGCCATCGACCGTCAGGCAAGGCACAATACCGTTGAGCTTCTCCATCTCATCCTCCATCGCCGCGTGCGGTTGCACCTTGTCTAGCATTCCGCTAGGAATCATTCAAGTATACACTTAAATGAGGATGTCGTGGTTCGTACTTCGCTTACCGGGGACGTATTTGGAGCGATCGCCGATCCGGTACGCCGGCACTTGCTGGAACGTCTCGCCACCGGAGAGCTCAGCGTCACGGAACTGACGGAGGGCACCGGACTGACGACGGCCGCCGTCTCGCTCCATCTCAAGACCCTGGTGACGGCCGGCCTCGCCCGACGGCGGATATCCGGACGATACCGCTACTACCGTCTCGATCCCGCTCCCTTGAGAGCGGTGGCCGACTGGGCCTCTGCGCTCGAGAATTTCTGGAACGAACGGGCGGACAGGTTGAAGGGGCTCGCGGAAAGTTCGGATGAACCGAGGGATTGACCTTAGGATCGAGCGAGACGTTGCCGCCTCGCCCGAGCGGCTCTGGCAATGCCTGAAACGCCGGGAATTGCTGGCCGAATGGTTCTTTGCGGTCGATTTCGAGCCGATCCCCGGCCACAGGTTCACCATCCTCGGCGATGCGGTTCCGGGATGGCGCGGCTAGACGAATGTCGAGGTGATCGAACTCGACCCGCCGCGCCGCATGGTCTGGGCTTTCGATTGCACATCTGAGGCGCCGCCATCGCGGGTTACGTTCTCGATCGAACCCATTGAAAGTGGATGCCGCCTGGTGATCACCCATGAGGGCGAGGCTCCGGGGCCTCACGTGCCGGCTCCTCAAGGCCGGCTGGACCGACTACTCGAAAAGGCTTGCAGCCCTTGCTCCTCTCGTCCCGGGACAATTCGCGCCTTGACTTTTCCGCCCCCGGGGCCGACCTCAGGACGAGCACCCGAGGCAGGAGCGAGGCGGACATGACCGAGACGACCAGCACGAGCGGCGAAACGACGATCGATCCGCGCGAGATCGCGCATTTCACCTCGCTTGCCGCCGAATGGTGGAACCCCGCCGGCAAGTTCCGTCCCCTGCACAAGTTCAACCCCGTGCGCCTCGCCTATATCCGCGACCAGGTCGCTGCCCATTTCGGACGCGACCCACGCTCGGCCACGCCGCTCGCGGGCCTGCGCGTCCTCGACATCGGCTGCGGCGGCGGGCTGCTGTCCGAGCCGCTGGCGCGCATGGGCGCTGACGTGGTCGGCGCGGACGCATCCGCTACCAACATCGAGGTGGCGCGGATCCATGCCGCCGAAAGCGGCGTCGAGATCGACTATCGCGCCACCACCGCCGAGGACCTCGCCGCGGCGGGGGAGCGGTTCGATGTCGTCCTCAACATGGAAGTGGTCGAGCATGTCGCCGACGTCGACCTGTTCCTGACGTCCTGCGCCAGCATGGTGCGGCCCGGCGGCCTGATGTTCGTCGCGACCATCAACCGGACGCCGAAGGCGCTGGCGCTCGCCATCTTCGGCGCCGAATACGTCCTGCGCTGGCTGCCGCGCGGCACCCACAAATACGAGAAGCTGGTCCGTCCGGAGGAGATCGAGCGGCCGGTCACCACCGCCGGCATGGCGATCGTCGATCGCACCGGCGTATTCTACAATCCGCTCCAGGACCGCTGGAACCTGTCGCGCGACATGGACGTCAACTACATGGTCCTCGCCGCGCGACCGCAGCAGCCGGACGCCTGACGGCAGAGCGCCGCGCTTCGATCAGATCAGGTCCTCGGGGAGGTCCGGAAGCGGCGCTATCTCGATCCCGTCATCGATCAGCGCCACCACCTCGTCGCGGCTCGCCTTGCCGTAGATGCCGCGGGCCTTGGCCTCGCCGTGATGGATGCGCCGCGCCTCCTCGGGGAAGCGCTCGCCCACGTCCTCGGCACTGGATTTGACCGCGCGTACCATTTCGCGCAGCGCTCGCATCATCTCCAGCTTTTCCGGGTCGAGCGCCAGCGTCCCCTTGTCTTCCGACGTTCGGACGGCCGGCGCCATCAGCGCCTTGCCGACCTTCGCCGAGCCGCAGACCGGGCAGGTGACGAGACCGCGCGCGCTCTGGCCGTCAAAATCGTCGTTGGAGCGAAACCACCCTTCGAATTGGTGGTCCTTGTCGCACACGAGCGCGAAATGGATCATGCCACCCGCTCCCGCCGCGCCTCCACGGCTCCGTCATCGATCTCGTAAGCCCGACGATTCTTGAGGTTGGGGATCCGGGCGCGCGCGGCAGCCGATTCGGCCGGATCAATCTCGGCGACGACGATGCCCGGCTCGTCGCCATCGGCTTCCGCCAACACCCGGCCCCAGGGATCGACGATCAGCGAATGGCCGTAGGTCTCGCGTCCGTCCTCGTGTCTGCCGCCCTGCGCGGCCGAGATCATGAAGGCACCGTTCTCGATGGCACG
>Ga0065721_10005525_pt1 | contig 15857 bp, 14 predicted proteins | sample Mesricmetagenome_FD_59108 | JGI IMG/M metagenome (GOLD analysis project Ga0065721, IMG submission 59108) | Mesophilic microbial community from rice straw/compost enrichment Sample: eDNA_1 v2 (version 2) | ecosystem: Engineered > Solid waste > Grass > Composting > Bioreactor | place: USA: Davis... | reverse complement strand
ACCGTCAATTCGATGCGACTCATCAGCGCGATCGACGGTCTCATCAATCCATTTAATGACTACACCGCATTCATCTCGACGGCTGAGAATGCTGAGATAAAAATTATCATCTCGAATACGACGGAGGCAGGAATCACATTCGATGCTTCCGATGGAGACATGAACACCCTTTCCCGAACATTCCCTGGCAAACTAAGCGCGTGGTTATATCATCGCTTCAACTTTTTTAAGGGTGATCCTTCAAAAGCTCCAATACTGTTGCCTTGTGAACTGGTTGAACGAAACGGCGAACTCCTTCGCGACGCTATTCTTCAATATGCACGGCATTGGAAGTTGCCAGTTGAGTTCGAAACATGGGTGGTGGAGCATTGCGGGTTCTGTAATACCCTTGTTGATCGAATCGTCCCCGGGTTTCCGAAGGATAACGCCGAAGATATCTGGCAACGGACTGGCTACCGTGACGAATTGATAGTCAGCGCCGAGCCTTATCATCTATGGGTTATCCAGCCGCTGACCACCGCGACCTTCACGACGGAAAAACTAAGGAATGACTTCCCGCTCGAGAAAGCCGGATTCCGGGTAATAATCACACCTGACCTCACCCCCTACCGCACAAGCAAGGTCAGAATTCTGAATGGGGCACATACTACGATGGTGCCGGTGGCCTGGCTTCGTGGCATCAGGACGGTAAAAGATGCGATCAATGACAAGTTTGTCAGCGCGTTCATTAAGGAAGCAATCGCCGAAGAGATTATTCCGACGCTGGACCTCCCGCGACAAGATCTTGAACAATTCGCTGCAGACGTTATTGAGCGGTTTCAAAATCCGTTTGTTCGACACGAACTGTCTGCGATTGCTCTTAACTCTATTGCCAAGTTTCAGGTCCGCGTACTTCCGTCTATTCTTGAGTTCCACCGAAGAACAGGAAAACTACCCGATCGATTACTCCGTGCACTGGCAGCGCTGATCGTTTTTTACAAAGGCAATTGGAAAGGAGAGGCAACTCCGGTGAAAGATACCGCGGAAGTCATGACTTTCTTCGAGGACAGCTGGAAAGATCCGTCTACGGTTGTTGAGCACGTGCTATCCAACGAACAGTTGTGGAACACCAATCTCGCAAGAATAAACGGAATGAAAGATACCGTACAGAAAGAAGTCTCTGCGCTTCTCGCCTTGGAAAAGGGTGCGTAAAAATTCTACTTTCTGACTTCCTTAACAATTTGCAGGGCCTGTGCGACCTTCTCTGCAAGCGCGTCCCAGTTCTTGCTTTGAAGAATATCCTTCGTGAAAAGCTGAGAGCCCATTCCAACGCATATCGCCCCTGCTTTGAACCAGGCGGTCAGGTTCTCTTTGACAGGCTCGACGCCGCCGGTAATCATTAATCGCAGATCGGGGACAACGGGCATAATCGCTGAAACGAATCCTGGTCCAAGCACACTTCCAGGGAAAACCTTGATAACAGCCGCACCATTATCGCGAGCATTTACAATCTCGGTAAGCGTTGCGCATCCGGGGATCCATGCGATACTGTGCTTATGGCATACTTCCGCCATTTCTGGTCTGTAAATAGGCGAGATGATGAAGTCAGCACCCGCATCGATAAACTTTTTTGTAGTCGCAGCGTCCATCACAGTACCGATTCCGAGCATGAGATCGGGATACTTGTCTTTCTGACGCACGAGGTGTGAGAATATCTCAAAGGAATTCGGACGGCGATTTGTGAATTCGAAAGCTCTAACTCCACCGCGATATGCAGCTTCGAGTACCTGCTGAGCTTCCGTTGCATTGTCGTGTGTGAACAGCGGAACAACTCCTGTAGTTCGCATCACGTCGATGACTTGTTCTTTGCTAAAAGTCATAATCCTATCTTAATAGTTTTCCAACATTCTGACCTTTGACAAGCGACTCAACTTCATCCACCGTAGAGAGATTGGCGTCGCCTTCTACTGAGTGCTTAAGCGCACACGCCGCCATAGCGAACTCAAGCGCATCCTGATCAGACTTATTCTCCAGCAATCCGTAAATAAGTCCCGCCATAAAGGCGTCACCAGACCCTACGCGGTCTACGATATGAGTCAGGTCGTATTCTTTGGATTGCAACAGTTTCCCGTTCCAAAGCACTGCCGAAATACGATTATGCGACGAACTGATCGACTCCCGTTCGGTTGTCGCAATTCTTTTTACGCGATCGAATCGCTTGTTGAAATTTACACAGGCCTGCTCGAATGTTTCTCCTGAAATACCAGCGCAGTTTTCCATGTCAGTGATCCCGGCTATCACAACGTCACAATGATTGATCAATTCAGGCATGACGTCACGCGCACTTTTTCCGTACTGCCAAAGATTTCTCCGGTAATTAATATCTCCGGAGACTTTAACGCCTGCGCCGCTGGCAGCAGTTAAGGCCTCGAGGCAGACGGCAGCCGCGCCTTCGGAGATAGCTGGAGTAATGCCTGTCCAGTGGAACCACTCCGCCCCCTTCAAGGCTTCCGACCAATCAATCATGCCGGGTTTGATGTGCGCAAATGCCGAGTCAAACCGATCGTAAATAATACGAGACGCGCGTTGCATGGCACCGTTCTCAAGAAAGTATAGGCCCATGCGCTCCGGTCCATACACAATCCAACGCGTATCCACTCCGTGTCGGCGAAGCGTTTCGGTTGCGGCCTCTCCGAGGTCGTTTTCGGGGAATCGGGTCACGTGAGCCGAGGGAATCCCGAACCGGGCCAGGGACGTTGCCACGTTGGCTTCCGCTCCGGCATAGGTGACATCGAAAGAGGTAGCCTGCGTAAAACGAGCAAACCCTGGTGTCGAGAATCGAAGCATGATTTCACCGAGGGTAACAACTTTAACTCTGCCCATTGTGTTTTATGACTAATATGGCCTTGAAGGTAAGGCTAATCCGCGAAAATATCCCAGCCGAACGGCATGTTAAAGAATCCTTTGATATAAAATATAAAAACGTTGAAAAGAGCGTAAATTGACGGCCCAATTTTAGCATGACATGTCAACCAAGATTTTAAAGATTCATCCGTCGGATAATGTGTACGTCGCCCTGAGCGACCTGAAAGCCGGAGAGCAGGTTTCATTCAATGGAAGCGCAGTTACGCTTACAGAAAATATTCCAGCAAAACACAAATTTGTTATGTCCCCGCTGGAGCCCGGGGCCGAAGTGATCATGTACGGCGTGCTCGTAGGAAAAGCCGTCAAGCCGATCTCCGCCGGAGGCTCCATCAACACACAAAACGTCAAACACACATCGTCATCGTTCTCAAGCAAGACAAAAGAAGTCAAGTGGACAGCTCCCGATGTATCACGGTGGAAGGACAAGACGTTCATGGGATATCACCGCGAAGACGGCCAGGTGGGCACCGCGAACTACTGGATTGTACTTCCTCTGGTGTTCTGTGAAAACCGGAACGTACACGCCATCCGCCATGCCTTCGAAGAGGCACTCGGCTTTTCAAAGCCGGATGTCTATAAGAATTTTGTCCTTGACCTGGTAGGGCATTACAAAAAGGGTGATCTCAACGCGGTTGAAACCCAGCAATTCATCCCCGACAATACGGTGAATCGCTCTCGGATTTTCGACAATCTTGACGGCATCAAATTCCTGACACACGAAGGTGGATGTGGCGGCACAAGACAAGACTCCGAAGCCCTTTGCGCATTGCTCGCCGGATACATCAACAACCCGAACGTTGCTGGTGCCACGGTACTCAGCCTCGGCTGTCAGAACGCACAGGTGTCGATCCTGAAAGAAAAACTTACCAAACTCAATCCATCTTTTTCAAAACCACTGGTTATTGTCGAACAACAAAAAGAGGGAACCGAGCAAGAGTTGCTTGTCAACGCTATCAGGAAGACTTTTCTCCACCTGGTAGAGATCAACAAGCAGGAGCGCAAACCTGCGCCTCTCAGTAAACTCGTTGTAGGTCTCGAGTGTGGTGGCTCGGACGGTTTCTCCGGTATCTCGGCCAACCCGGCGATTGGTCATACTTCGGATCTCATCGCCGCGCTCGGAGGCACATCCATCCTCTCAGAGTTTCCCGAACTTTGTGGCGTCGAACAAGAATTGATCAACCGCTGCGCCGACGATCGTTCTGCAAATCGTTTCATTGAACTGATGCGCGCGTACGCACGCGCAGCGGAAGCGGTAGGTTCCGGCTTCGACATGAACCCTTCACCAGGAAATATCAAAGATGGATTGATCACCGATGCAATGAAGTCGGCCGGTGCTGCAAAGAAGGGAGGAACTTCTCCTGTCACCGATGTTCTTGACTATACTGAATATGTAAAGCGTCCTGGATTGAATCTGCTGTGTACGCCGGGCAATGACGTAGAAAGTACAACGGCACTTGTAGGATCCGGTGCAAACATGATTCTCTTCACAACGGGATTAGGCACTCCTACCGGCAACCCGATCGTTCCGGTCATCAAAGTCTCATCCAACACCGCGCTGGCAAAGAAAATGCCCGATATCATCGACGTCGACTGCGGCGATGTCATCGCAGGAGTAAAAACTATTGAGCAATGTGGTGAAGAAATACTCGACCTCATCATCGAGATCGCCAGCGGACGAAAGAAAGCCAAGGCGGTGTTGTTAGGTCAGGACGACTTCATACCGTGGAAGAGGGGGGTATCTCTGTAGATGCTCTGGCGATGAACGTTGATAAGTGATGCCCTACGTCAACACATCAACACGTCCACACATCAACACATCAACACGTCCACACATCAATACATCAACACGTCCACACATCAATACACCTCCACATTCGATATCACCGGGCACGCCTTTGCGTCCGTGATATTGATTCGAATCCGGTCAGTAGTGACAGGGTTGACTTTTAGTATGCGCTTGTAGCCAATGGTAGTTGCGGACGCCAGGGGTTGCCATGATCCATTTTGCCAGGACTCAACGGTGAAGCTCTTTACTCGCTGACCGAGCTGAATGTATTCCTGGATGAGGACATATCGGACTTCCTTAGCGCCACCAAGAGCAATCTCTAACTGAGCCGTGGTTGTTCCATCGTTGGTGGTCCAATACGTATCCTTGTTCCCATCGGTAGTTCTTTCACCATCGTACGTTGAACTTCCTCCACGAACCTCGCTCGCTTTGACTGACGCGTTCAATGCAAGATTCTCCTGAAAGGTTTCATCCAGGATCTTTCTGAATCCTCGTAGGGCATCGACGTCGCGTTCGTTCAACAGACCGCGCCTGTCAGGGGGCACGTTGAGCAGCAAGGTCGATCCACGGCCAACGGATGTGAGATAGATGTCAAACAACTTTTCAGGTGACTTCACCAGCGAATCCTCCGCTGCATGGTAGAACCAACCCGGGCGGATGGAGACATCTACTTCAGCAGGTATCCAGTGCGTTCCATCGGGATGACCAGTATTCAACAATTCGGTGATGCCTGCTTTACCTGCGAAGAGTGTATCGGGAGTGATTGTATTCCAGTTTGTCTCTCCTGCCACGCCGCGTTCATTGCCAACCCACCGAACTCCGGGTCCGGCATCGCTGAAGAAGATAACTTCCGGTTCCATGTCTTGAACCAACTTGAGGGTTACTGGCCACTGGTAGTATGTCGATCCATCAATGCTCCTTCTCTCATCGGCGCCACCATAGTACCCCGTGCCTCCATTGGCTCCATCAAACCACATCTCGAAAACAGGCCCATAGTTCGTAAAGATCTCCTTCAGCTGATTTCGATAATATTCAATGTATCCGGGACGTCCGTACTCTGCGTGATTCCTATCCCAGGGTGAGAGGTACACACCGAACTTCAGCCCATGCCGGCGACAAGCTTCGGAGACTTCCTTCACAACATCTCCCCTTCCGCCCTGCCAAGGACTATTGGCGACATCATGATCTGTATACTGACTCGGCCAAAGGCAGAACCCATCGTGATGTTTGCAAGTCAGAATTGCTCCCTTGAACCCAACGTCCTTGAAAACAGAGATCCATTGATCTGCATCAAAACTTGATGGATTAAAAATCGAAGGCGACTCATCTCCGTACCCCCATTCCTTGTCGGTGAATGTATTGGTTGTAAAATGAATGAAGGCATTCATTTCCATTTCATGCCAACGCAATTGCGCTGGAGACGGTATCGGAAGGACAGCCGCGGGAGGTGGCGGAGTCTTTTCGCTGCAGGACAACAAACCAATCGCCAACAGCAGGGTATAAATCGACTTCATGGGGTTAAAAATATGGAGGAAATGGAATAAGTGGAATAAAGGGAGGCACGAGTATTTTGATTAAGTTTGCAACAAACCATCAACAGTAACCTTGTACATCACTTACATCTTAATCGGCATCACTGTCATTATCAGCTTCTACGCGTTTAATTCTGGGTCGTTGATGTCGCAGTTGATCATGAATCCCTACTACACGCATCAGAACCGACAATACTATCGGTTTGTGACATCAGGATTTATCCATAAGGATTACACTCACCTGCTTTGGAACATGCTCTCATTTTTCTTCTTCGGAACTGCGATTGAGAGACAATTCTACATGGTGTTCGGAAAAAGTGCTCCGATATATTTTATCGCTCTTTATTTAATGGCGATTGTGGTGTCTGATATTCCCACATTCTTCAAGCATCGGAATAACCCGAGGTATAATTCACTCGGAGCATCGGGAGGTGTCGCGGCGGTCATCTTCGCGTACATAATTTTCGACCCACTGTCCGACATATGTTTGTACTTCGCCATCTGTATGCCAGGATTTATTCTCGGTGCTCTGTACATCATCTTCTCCTGGTACCAGGGACGCAAGGCGAATGACAACATCAATCACGATGCACACTTATGGGGCGCATTATTCGGGCTTATCTTCTGCATTGTAGTCGAGCCCGCGTCGATAGTCAATTTCATTGAACAACTAAAAAACTGGAAAGTATTTAACTGACATGCAACTTTCAAACACATTAGGTCGGCTTCGTCTGACAGGAATTATCGAAGGATTGTCGTTTATAATCTTGCTCGCTGTTGCCATGCCATTAAAATACCTCGCTGGAAAACCAGAAATGGTCAGTATCGTCGGGATGGCTCACGGGGTGCTGTTCGTACTATACATCTTCCTCACGGTCGTGGCGAAGTTCCAGTACCCGTGGAGTTGGAAACGTGTTCTTGTTTTGTGGGTCGCAAGTGTTGTTCCGTTCGGAACCTTCTACGCTGACTACAAGCTCCTGCGTCACGAACGCGCGTGAGATTCGACGAGGGATTCAAGTTCCTCTTCTTCCTCCACTGAAGTCTTTTCTGCCTGAGCTTTCTTCCTGAGGGCGATGTCGATTGGATTGCCGAAGATGAAGAACAACTTTTCGCGCAATGTGCTGGCGTTTCTGACATCACGGATCATATCCGCGTATTCGTGAAAGTTGATGTGAAAGGGGTTGCCTTTATGTTCGATATTGTGGGTAAGGCCATATTCCGCTTTTTCATCCTCTTCCTGGTAGGTCCCAAAGATGCGATCCCAGATAATAAAGGTTGCACCGTAGTTCTTGTTGATATACTTCTCCTGTGATCCATGATGTACACGGTGATTCGAAGGAGTAGCGAATACATACTCAATGATTGGATGCAATTTGCGTATGTACTCCGTATGCACCCAGAACTGGAACAGAACGGCAATCTGGTTCGTCACAAATATTATGATGGGGTGAAAGCCTATCAAGCTAACGGGAAGGAAAAAGATTATCTTAATATACTGCACCCAGCTTAAACGGAAGGAGACTGTGAGATTGTAGTACTCTCCCGAATGGTGGGCAACGTGCGTGGCCCACCAGAAACGTTGCCTGTGTGAAATATTATGTGCCCAGTAGCTGCAGAAATCGAAGATGATATAACACGGAATGAAAGTCCACCACTGAAGTTCCATTCGCCATGGAATGACATTATATATCCATACGAGAACAGTAAAGATTGCCAGTTTCAGGGCAGCGCCAATCACGACGTTCCCGATTCCAACCCATATCGAACCGAACGTCTCCTTCTTTTCATAATACTGTCGGCCTTGCCAATATGAAATGGCATATTCGATAATTACAAAAAAGAACATGGCGGGCGCAGCCCAGATGATGATGTCAGGCGCACTGCTTTGCATTTTGTCAATTTCATGCCACGAAATTTTTTCTGCGCCGAAGAGTGTCTTAAGATCCAATGGTTCAGGTTTACATTACAACGTTGAGTGGCCTGTTTGAAAACGCGTTCAGATCGGAGGGTTGGCGCCACTTTGGACACAAAATAGTAAACTAATCACTAATTCACAGCATTTAATTAACAGTGACGATGGAAACTTCGATTGAACCATCCGCTGAGGCACGATTTTGTTTCCTCAGTTGAACATGAAAGACAAGAAAGAAAAGCATAGAGAACCTTATCGACCCGAAGACACTCCCAACCCTCCTCAGATCATTGATCCTCAAGGTGAGCGCGAGAAGGAGAATCCGGTAGAAGGTAAGAGCGCGTCGGAACGGCGCAAACCCGATCCAGAAGCGTCAAAAGATGGCAAGCAACACTTGCTTTCGGACGAATCAGATATTGAGGACGAAACGACCATCTAAGGGGTATAGGACCGTTTACGAGTTCGTAAACGATCCTTTATTCCATCAATCGAGGACGTCGATGCTCAAGACATTATTGTTTCCGACGGGTGGTGTGACAAACCCCCTCGTGACAACAGTATAGTACTTTCCAGCATCGAGCTCGACATTATTGGCAGTAACGGCCGGACTATCCTCATCCGGGCTTGATACGGCCAGAGAATACTTGCCTGCATCAATCTCCTGGAATTGAGTCGCCTCCTTGAAAGCCTTCGGGGTAAAGAGTGGCGCGGATCCGTCTGCCGTCAGTTCAAACGCTGGCGCATCCGGAGAAAGATTGACAAAACGAATCATTGCCTTTCCACTCGAAGGAGCATCAGCACTATCTACGACCAGCAAAGCCTCTACATCCGACAACGTGTTCACCGCAAACACTGAATAGGCCTTCTGATCTTCGAAACTGAAGATTGTATCCACCACGGCGTTGTCTGCATTGGCGACGTTGAATTTTATCCCTCGGTTGCCGGTATAGAAATTCAGATACCCGGTATAGGAAGAGTACTCGAACGGCCTTGAATTAATTACCCGGCCATCGACGACAATGTCAAAGTCTGGCGCATCGGGAACAGCATGAAACAATGAGACAAAGGCAACCGGCACCGGTTGGTTCAGATGATCGTCATCGTCAAGACACGAAGCCAACAACACAGCAAGCGCCAGGCTGAGGAAAAAAATCCGAGATTTTAGAAAAAACAAGCGCATTCCATTATTTCTCATAATGATTTAACCAATTTTAGAGTTTAACGATGATTGATACGGCGAGAAACCGCCGTCTGTTCTATATACATATATAACTTCCGGATGATTCAAAAATTGTGGAAAACATTGGCCTGAGCAGTGTATTTTTGAAAAATGCCGGTTTGGAAATATGAATGACCAATCGTCTTCTTTACTAGCGCGATGATCGACCTCTTGCACGGACTTATTCAACGACCGATCCTATACCTGGCGGAAAAGTTGTCCGCGCGGCAGTTTCTGATCTTGTCCAGCATCTTGGTAGGACTCACTTCAGGGCTGGCGGCAATTGCAGTCAAATACCTGGTGCACTCGATCGGTCGTCTTGTCAATTTCTATGCATCCAACTACGAGGAGTTCTTCCTTTTCGCCCTGTTTCCAACGGCTGGGATTCTCCTGACCGTTTTTTACATCCGCTACTTTCTGAAAGGCAGGCTTGCCAAGGGAAGTGCAGAGATTGTCTATGCGATTGCCAAGAAGTCGAGCAAAATACCCGCATACCAAACATATTCACATGCAATCACGAGTGCACTAACCGTAGGGTTTGGCGGCTCAATGGGTCTTGAATCCCCCATGGTGAGCACAGGCTCGGCTATAGGATCCAATTATGGAACCACCTACAAACTGCCGTATAAAGAGCGTACAATTCTTCTGGCTTGTGGGGCTTCCGCTGGTATCGCGGCCGCGTTCAACTCGCCCATCGCGGGTGTACTCTTTGCCATCGAGGTCTTGTTGGCTGACGTCAGTTCGGCGGCGTTCATCCCCTTGATTATCTCCGCTGCGTCAGGAGCGCTGCTTTCTAAGATCATCCTTGAAGAGGGAATCATTCTTTCATTTTCCCTTCAACAGCCATTTGATCATCACAACGTCCCATGGTATGCGCTCCTCGGTGTTGTCGCGGGTTTGACTTCGCGTTACTATGCGAAAACGTTCACGTGGGTTGAAAATAAGATTCACAACGTAGAAAACCCATGGACTCGCGCGATTACCGGTGGGCTATTGCTGTTCGTTATCCTTTTACTGTTTCCCCCACTCTTCGGCGAAGGTTACAGTACCATAATTCGCCTTGCGGAACTCCGACCTGACGGCTTATTTCAGAATAGTGTTCTCTTTCCCCTGTTTTCGTCTGGTAGCGAGCACATAATTCTGCTTGGGCTACTCGTATTCCTGAAACCTATCGCCGCGGCAATCACATTGGGCAGCGGCGGAAACGGCGGAAACTTCGCTCCTTCACTGTTTGTCGGCGCTTATCTTGGCTATGTGTTTGCCCGAATCGTGAATTTGCTGGGATTGGCATCCATTCCCGAAACCAACTTCACGCTTGTCGCGATGGCCGGCATTCTCAGTGGAATATTTTACGCTCCTCTTACCGCGATCTTCCTTATCGCCGAAATAACTGGCGGGTATGAACTCATGATACCGCTAATGATTGTGTCGGCGCTTAGCCTAACCGTTGCACACTTGTTTGATCCCCTCTCCATGGACTCGAAGAAGCTGGCAGGAATGCTTCGCGGCAGTATCGACACGCGTGACAAGTTTCTCTTAAGCAAGATCGACATTAACGAATTGATCGAGACAAATTTTTCGATTGTCAGACCCGATGACAATTTGCAGGCATTGATCAAGGTCATTGCTCAATCAAGCCGCAACATCTTCCCGGTCGTTGACGATGACGGCAAACTTTTGGGAATTATCCATCTCGATCAAATCAGGAATATAATATTCGGCACGGAACGACGCGATGATATAACGGTGAGAGAACTCATGACGGAACCTCGCGTCGTGGTACAGTCAAATGAGAATCTATACCAGGTCTTGAACAAATTCGAAGAAACTAAACTGTGGAATCTCCCTGTTACCGAGAAGGGCTTGTACAAGGGGTTTCTGTCGAAGTCTACGATCCTTACACGGTACCGGGAGGAATTACTTGAATCAGCCTAGCCTCAGTGCACAAGTTCGACTGTTTCGAACCAGTATTTCACAAACGACGAGATCTTCTTGCTTACTTCTTCAGAAGAGGAAGGCTTGACTATGAAAGAGCTCGCGCCCGCGGTATAACACTTGCGTAGTATCTCATTGTTGACTGTCCCTGACAGGATCACAACCGGAATGTGCGCATAACGAATATTGGACTTCAACCTTTTCAGAATCTCGACTGCGTTCACCGGAGATGCGAAATAGTTCAACATAATCAGTTCCGGGAACTTGGTACCGCCCTTTTCGCATGAAGTCATATAGGCAAAGAGATCATCACTGGTCGCGACAAACTCAACTTTTACCGGGTAGCGATTTTCGTCGATTGTAGTTTGAGTGATATAACGATCATCGTCGTCGTGCTCGAGCATCAAAATTGACCGCTTCATGGGAACTGAATATAAAAGAGTAAAGAGTAAGGAGATATCGGAATAGACGCCAGTCTACTTGTCTTCGGACGGTCGTGTAAAAACCTGAGCTCGAATGCCAATGTGGTCGATAGCCGCCGCAAACTGGCTGAAGTCGACTGGCTTAATCATGTAAGCATCGGCCCTCAGGTCAAATGACTCCACGTAGCTCCTACCCTCACGCGACGATATTAAAGCGACCACCGGTATCTTACTCTTTTCAGGATCCTCCTTTAGCTTCCGAAGAATTTGTATGCCATCTACGCGCGGCATTTTCAAGTCCAATAAAATCAGCGATGGCGACGGTTGAGGGCCAAAAAGAAGTTCAAGGGCCTTTTCTCCATCATCAATATGAACAATCGGTCGGGAAAGTTTCAACTTCCTCAGCGCATGGAGTGTCAGCTCTGCATCATCCGCATCGTCTTCTATTAGAAGGATCTGAAACTGGCGATCGGTCATCTCTCCCATGGGTGGGCTACAAACTACGGTCGAATGAGTAAAAAAACAAGTGCCTACCGGCCGTAACGAGTTGCATTGTTATGGACGGTAATAACATGCCACAAGGAGGCTGTGTACGCTGAAATAGTCGCTCTGAACGGCATTGTTTTTTTACTCGCTTCTCGCAAACAACAATCATCATGGACAGACAACGCGAAGAACAGGAAAGGCGGGAAACTCCTATCATCGATGGAGATGCAAGACCTGACATACCCGTCGACAGTGATGAAATCCGGGAAAAGCAACGTGAAAGACGTAACAAGAACTTTGAATCGGAGCGTAAAAGCGATATCAATTCCCTGGAGGATCACAAGGATGCGAAGTGAGTGGTCATGGTTGGGCACGCGTTTTTACACCCGTGATACTTAAATCAAGTTCACCTATGAAAATCAAATATTTTACAAGAGCAACAATCTTATTCTTGTTCTCAGTCGCATCTCTTCCCGCTATTGCAAATAGCCCGTCAACACTCGAAAGTCGCGCCGTACACTTACAGTACCGTCTTGAGGAAATCAAGTCGATAGATCGTTCAACTCTCTCTAAAGACGAAAAAAGAACACTGCGAAGGGAAGTGCGCGAAATAAAGAAGGAACTCGCCGAAATCAGCGGAGGTGTGTACCTGAGCGTAGGCGCCATCATTCTTGTCGCGTTGCTGTTGATACTGCTCTTATAGGATCGAATTTCATTTGAACTGTAAGAGGACTCCAATGGCGGAGATTCACCGCTCACGCCCGTCGGAGTTTTTAAAATAGATCAATTTCCCGGTCGCATTCATGGTAACATCGCAACCAAGGGTCAATTGACCTGTAGGATCATCGCTTTATCGAAAAGACTTGCTTCTCACTTGATGTTGTCTTATAATAAAAAAGCAACACACTATGTCCGTTGTTCGGGTTTTCCGACGTAGGTTTACATAGATAGTTCTGACTCCTCGTCAACTACACCTTGGCATGATTTTTTTCCAAGTACTCTTTCTTTGATTTTGCCAGGTTGGTAGCAGAACGGCGGCTGAGAATTAGAATGGAGGGTAATACCTTTGCCTGATTGACCGATTGATCTTAAAAAAATTGCCCTATGAGAAAGAAACCAACTCGCTCTTCTCCTTCTCTGCCAAAAAAGACAAATTCAAGCAAGGCAAATGGCGTAGCAGTTCTCCCCGAACGTTCGGAGGCGAAGTCCTCAACCTCTGAAATCTCGCGCGAGCAACTCAATGGGCATGTTGACGAGCGAGAACTCCTGCGAGTACTCACCGAGATCAAGAATGGAAACTTTTCCGCGCGCATGCCTTTCGATCAAGTCGGATTGAGCGGAAAGATTTGCGATACAGTTAATGAGATCATTTCGCTCAATGAGCAGATGATTGAGGAGTTCAAGAAAGCAGGGCAGATCATCGGTAAACAAGGAAAACTCAACAGACGCATAGTAGTTCCAATAGCACGAGGAGCATGGAGTCACGGAGTGGAATCACTCAACAATATGATCTCCGACCTTGTTCATCCCACCATTGAAATTGCGCGAGTCATCAGCTCTGTTGCCAAGGGTAACCTTTCTCACACTATGCCACTTGAGATTAGTGGTCATGAGTTGCAAGGAGAGTTTGCGCAGATCGCCAGGGAAGTGAATGACATGGTGAAACAGCTCAACCTCTTCTCGATGGAGGTTACGCGCGTGGCGCGCGAAGTAGGATCTGAAGGAAAACTCGGAGGACAGGCAAAAGTCAAGGGTGTAGCCGGAGTATGGAAGGACCTCACTGACTCGGTGAACCAAATGGGTAGCAATCTTACAGCCCAGGTGCGCAACATTGCGGAAGTTACGACCGCAGTGGCAAGAGGAGACTTGTCGAAGAAGATCACAGTGGATGTAAAAGGAGAAATCCTTGAACTCAAGAACACCATCAACACTATGGTGGATCAGCTAAACTCATTCTCGTCTGAAGTGACGCGGGTAGCGCTGGAAGTGGGGACAGAAGGAAAACTTGGTGGTCAGGCACAGGTGAAAGGTGTCGCGGGTACTTGGAAAGACCTCACTGACTCCGTGAATCAGATGGCATCCAACCTGACAGGCCAGGTGCGAAATATCGCTGAAGTTACAACTGCGGTGGCGAAGGGCGATCTGTCCAAAAAAATCACCGTTGACGTTAAGGGAGAAATTCTCGAACTGAAGAACACCATCAACACGATGGTGGACCAGCTGAACTCATTCTCGTCAGAAGTAACGCGCGTTGCTCGTGAAGTGGGATCCGAAGGTAAACTCGGAGGACAAGCAACGGTGAAAGGTGTTGGTGGTGTTTGGAAAGATCTCACCGACTCTGTGAACCTGATGGCGTCTAACCTGACGGGGCAGGTACGGAATATTGCGCAAGTGACAACCGCCATGGCGCGCGGAGACTTGTCGCGCAAGATCACTGTGGATGTAAAAGGAGAAATTCTCGAGTTGAAAGACACAATCAACACGATGGTGGATCAGCTCAACTCGTTTGCGTCGGAGGTAACACGTGTGGCGCGTGAAGTGGGATCTGAAGGTAAACTCGGGGGACAGGCTACTGTAAAAGGCGTTGGCGGCGTTTGGAAAGATCTTACCGAATCGGTGAACCAGATGGCATCCAACCTCACAGGACAGGTGCGGAATATCGCCGAGGTGACCACCGCTGTTGCGAAGGGAGACCTCTCGAGAAAAATCACAATGGATGCGGAGGGTGAGATCCTGGAGTTGAAGAATACGATCAACACGATGGTGGATCAGCTCAACTCGTTTGCGTCGGAAGTAACACGTGTTGCAAGAGAAGTGGGTTCGGAAGGGATGCTCGGAGGCCAGGCGGATGTACCTGGTGTAGGTGGTACATGGAAAGACCTTACCGACTCAGTAAATAAGATGGCAGGTAATCTCACCTCCCAGGTAAGGAACATCGCAGAGGTAACAACGGCCGTGGCGAACGGTGACCTTTCGAGGAAGATCACCGTGGATGTAAAAGGCGAGATCCTTGAATTGAAGAACACCATCAACACCATGGTGGATCAGCTCAACTCTTTTGGATCCGAGGTAACACGCGTTGCTCGCGAGGTAGGTTCTGAAGGAAAACTTGGCGGACAGGCCACGGTGGTCGGTGTTGGTGGTGTATGGAAAGACCTTACAGAGTCGGTGAACCAGATGGCATCGAACCTCACGGGACAGGTACGTAACATCGCTGAGGTAACAACGGCGGTGGCGAAAGGTGACCTTTCAAGAAAGATTACTGTCGACGCTAAAGGAGAAATTCTGGAGTTGAAGATCACAATCAACACCATGGTGGACCAGCTCAACGCGTTTGGTTCGGAAGTAACGCGCGTGGCGCGCGAGGTGGGTTCAGAAGGAAAACTTGGCGGACAAGCCGATGTACCGGGTGTTGCCGGAACGTGGAAAGACTTGACCGACTCGGTAAACAAAATGGCGTCCAACCTCACATCGCAAGTGCGTAACATCGCCGAGGTGACGACTGCTGTGGCAAACGGTGACTTGTCGCGCAAGATCACGGTGGATGTACAGGGAGAAATCCTCGAACTCAAGAACACCATCAACACGATGGTGGACCAGCTCCGCGGTTTCGCCTCAGAGGTAACTCGTGTGGCGCGCGAAGTAGGTACCGAAGGAAAAC
>Ga0065721_10005829_pt1 | contig 15858 bp, 13 predicted proteins | sample Mesricmetagenome_FD_59108 | JGI IMG/M metagenome (GOLD analysis project Ga0065721, IMG submission 59108) | Mesophilic microbial community from rice straw/compost enrichment Sample: eDNA_1 v2 (version 2) | ecosystem: Engineered > Solid waste > Grass > Composting > Bioreactor | place: USA: Davis... | reverse complement strand
GTCGAGCGCCGCGCCTCCGAGCCGGTCGTGCCGCTCGGCATGTTCCGCAATCCGACCGTGAGCCTGCTGATGATCGTCTCGATCGTCAGCGGTGCCGTCGGCATCGGCTCGGTCAACTACATGGCGCTGTTCCTGCAGACGACGACGGGGCTTTCGCCCTTGCAGGCGGGGCTGATGTTCGTGGCGCTGACGGGCGGTATCGCCGGTGGCGCGCTGGTTGCCGGCCGGCTGATCTCGATGACCGGCCGCTACAAGTTCCTCGCGGTCTTTTCGACCGGCGGCAACGTGCTTGCCTTCCTGCTGTTCGCGCTGCTGCATCCCGGCACGCCACTGGCGCTGATCCTGTTGGTGATGGCGCTACAGGGCCTCAGCGTCGGCTTCGGCCAGCAGGTGCCGGTGGTCGGCGTACAGAATGCGGTCTCGCCGAAGGATGTGGGCGCGGCGACGGGGGCGGTGTCCCTCACCCGCATGGCCGGTGCCTCGGTTGCCATCAGCATTTACGGTGCCGTGCTGTCGGCAATGATGGCGAGGGAGAAGGGGCTGCTGCCCGAAGGGCTTGACGTCGAGACGCTGACGCCGGCCGAACTCGCGGCACTGCCGCAGGCCACACAAACGCTGATCGCCCAGGTCTACGACACGGCCTTCCAGCCGGTCTTCCTGACCATGGCCGGCATCGTCGCGATTGGGTTCGTGGCCTCGCTGGCACTCAGGAACGTCCTGCTGCCGAGCTTCTCCAAAACGAAATGAGCGCCCGAGGGGGCGCTCATCCTGGCTGAAATTCTCCTGCCGCTCAGTCCCGCACGATCATCAGGTCGTTGGGCGAGAAATATGCCACCACCGTCTCGCCCACCTGCGGCGGCTTCGACGACGGATCGTTGAACATGTCGAAGGACACGGTCTGGCCGCCGATCGAAAGCTTGGTGCGGATGACCGAGCCGAGGAAGCTCACCTGCTCGACCGTACCGCTAACCGAATGGTCGCGGCCGCCCGCCTGCGTCAGCGACAGCGCTTCCGGGCGCAGCGCCAGGCTGACCTTCTCGCCTGACCTGACATTGCCCATGGGCTCGGTGAGCTTCACGGTGGTCGTGCCGATCGTGGCCGTGTTGGCGGCAGGATCGGCCACCGTCGCCTCGATGATCGACAGTGTGCCGACGAAGGTCGCGACGAATCTCGTCTGCGGCTTGTTGTAGATCTCGAAAGGCGTGCCCACCTGGTCGGCGCGCCCCTGGTTCATGACCACGATGCGGTCGGAGATCGACAGCGCCTCTTCCTGGTCGTGGGTGACGAAGACCGTGGTGATGCCGAGCTGGCGCTGGATGGCGCGGATTTCGTCACGCAGCGACACGCGGATCTTGGCGTCGAGCGCGGAGAGCGGCTCGTCGAGCAGCAGCACCTGCGGCTTGGGTGCCAACGCGCGGGCCAGCGCCACGCGCTGCTGCTGGCCGCCCGACATCTGGTAGGGATAGCGGTCGGCGAGATGCTCGAGCTTGATCAGACTCAGCATTTCCTTGACACGCGTCTCGATCTCGGCGCGCGGCTTGCCGGCGACCTTCAGTCCGAAGGCGACGTTGTCGAAAACGTTCATGTTCGGAAACAGCGCATAGGCCTGGAAGACCATGCCGATATTGCGCTGGTTGGGCCTGAGATTGATCTGGCTCCGGCCGTTGATCGTGATCGTGCCGCCGGTCGGCGTCTCGAAGCCGGCGATCATGCGCAGCACCGTCGTCTTGCCGCAACCCGAAGGCCCGAGGAAGGAGACGAACTCGCCCTTCTCGATCGACAGGTTGAAATCATGCACGACCTGGATCGGCCCGAAGGACTTTTGGATGTTGGTCAGGGTCAGAAAGCTCATGTCCGTGATGGTTCCTCAAGTCGGTCGGGAAGCGCTCTTCTGGAAGCGCGATACGAGTTGGATAAGGCCGAGGCAGCCCCAGGTGATGACGAAGGCAATCACCGCGAGTGCCGCAGGCTCGTAGGCGCGGTTGGCGCCGAGAAGCTGCATGAACGGACCGAAGGCTGGCCTGTTCAGGAGTGCCGCCATGGTGAACTCGCCGATGACGATGGCAAAGGTCAGGAAGGCACCCGAAAGCACGGCGACGAGCACGTTCGGCAGAATGATGCGCGCCAGGATCGTCGTCCAGCCGGCGCCGAGGCTTTGTGCGGCTTCCGTCAGCGTCGCCACGTCGATCGTCCTGAGCCCGGTATCGACCGCGCGATACATGTAGGGCAGGGCGAGGGTCGCATAGCCGAACATCAGCAGGATGTCGGTGCCGAAGGCGGTGCCCGTCAGCGGCAGCCAGCTCGAGGTGTTGTAGAGCCGGATGTAGCCAAAGACGATGACAATCGCCGGGATGACGAGCGGCAGCAGGGTGACGAATTCGATGTAGGGCCTCAGGCCCGGCAGCTTGAGCCGCACCCAGTATGCGGTCGGCACGACCAGCACGATGCCGAAGATGATGGTCACGATCGCCATCATCACCGAATAGCTGAAGGTATTCTGGAAACGCGGATCGCTGAACACCTTCACATAGGCGTCGAAGGACAGTTCCCCGCGCCGCATCATCAGCGAGAAGCGGGTCATGCCGATCAGCGGCAGGACGAAATAGAGAAGGCCGATGACAAGCGCGAGCCAGGCGAACAACTTCTTCATTTCAGCCACCTCTCACTGCGGGCGCGAAGCCAGATGTAGAGCGTGTTGGCGACGCCCGTGACCACGATCATGCCGAAAGCGAGCGCATAGCCGAGATGCGGATTGCCGAGAACGTCACCGCGGATCTGGGCAAACAGCAGGATCGGCACGATCGACAGCGACGAGCCGGTCAACGCGATTGCCGTGGCAACCGCACCAAAGGCATTGGCAAACAGCAGCGCGAAGGTGCCGAGGATCGAGGGCAGCAGGATCGGGAAGGCGACATAACGCCAGTATTGGAAGCCGCTCGCGCCGAGGATTTCGGCCGCCTCGCGCCATTCGCGTTTCAGGCCGTCGATCGCCGGCGTGATGATCAGGATCATCAGCGGGATCTGGAAGAACAGATAGGTGATCGTCAGGCCCCAGAAGGACAGCAGGTTGAAGCCCAGCATCCTGAGGTCGAAGCCGAAATTGCTCCGGAGCAGCACGTTCAGAAGCCCGACCGGACCCAGCGTCGCAAGAAAGGCGAAGGCAAGCGGCACGCCGGCGAAGTTCGACGCCACGCCCGAAAAGGTCATCAGCGGGCTGCGGATCCACTTCGGCAGTCCGCCGAGAACCACAGCCGCGGCCATGGCAAAGCCGACCAAGCAGCCGATCAGCGCCGAGGCGACACTGATGCGGATAGAGATCCAGTAGGCGGCCAGGATCGACGGCGTGAACAGGCCCCAGATGTTTTCCAGAGTGAAGCTGCCATCCGGATTCTGGAATGCGCCGACCACGATGCGCATCGTCGGCAGTATCAGGAACAACAATATGAAGGCAGCAAAGGGCACCACCCCAAGCCAATGAAGGGGAAGACGGAAGCCTGCCCCTGATTGCGCTTTCGTGCCCGAAACGGCTGAAGACATACGTTTGGCCCCAATTTCCGCGCAGCTGCGCGCGCCCCCTCAATTTGAAGAAAATATGTCGCCCCGGCAGGCTTCCGACACTGCCGGAGCGACAATTTCTGGTCAATTACTGCACGTTGGCGCCGACGACCTTGTCCCACTCGCCGACAACGGCTTCCTTGTTGGCATCGACTTCCTCAAGCGTCGGGAAGTAGGCCTTCTCGTAGGAAGCAGCCGGCGGCAGCTTGTCGAGCAGTTCCTGCGGAATCTTGCCGGCCTTGACCATCGCGTTGAAGCGGGCCGGGTGGCAATAGCCCTTCAGCCAGGCGAGCTGGCCTTCGTCGGAGTAGAGGTATTCCATCCACAGCTTGGCCGCGTTCGGATGCGGCGCATAGGCCGAGATGCCCTGGACATAGACGCCTGCGAGAACGCCGGTGTCCGGAACCACGACGTCGGTCGGCGGGTTGTCGTTCAGCGTGTCACGCCAGGACAGCGCATTGTAGTCCCAGGCGATCACGATCGGGGTCGAGCCCTGGGCGAGCGTGCCGGACTTGCCGATGACCGGCACGAAGTTGCCGGCCTTGTTCATCTCGGCAAAGTATTCCAGACCAGCCTGGCCGGCTTCCTTGCCGGACTTCGCACCCTTGGCGAGACCGGCGGCGAGAACGGCAAGAATCGCCTGGTTGGACGCGCGCGGGTCACCGGCGAGCGCCACCTGGCCGGAATATTCGGGCTTCAGCAGGTCAGCCCAGTCCTTCGGCGAATTGGCGACGAGGTCCTTGTTCACGAAGAAGGCCATGACGCCATAGTAGTCGGCGTACCAGTGGCCTTCCGGATCCTTGATGTTGTCCGGAATTTCGTCCCAGGTCGAAACCTTGTAGGGCTGCAGCAGGCCGTCGGCCTTGGCCTGCGGGCCGAAGGCCAGACCCACGTCGATGACGTCAGGTGCCTGCGGGCCCTTGTTGTCCTTGTTGGCCTTTATGGCCTCGATTTCGTCGGCCGAACCGGCGTCGGGGTTCAGCTCGTTGACGGTGATCTTCGGATACTTCTTCTTGAAGCCTTCGATCACTTCGCCATAGCCGCACCAGTCATGCGGAAGCGCGATCGTGGTCAGCATGCCTTCGGCTTCGGCCGCGGCCACGAGTTCTGCGGACGGCTCGGCATAGGCGAGCGAGGTGGTCGCCATCAGTGCGGCGGTGGCCGCGGCGATCATGGTATTGAACTTGGTCTTCACTGACTTTCTCCTCTGTTGGGTTCAGCTTGAGGTGCTGTTAGTTATCGTTGATGAAGTCTATGTGACACTTTCAGGCGCTCCTGGAAACGTCGATTTCTCCTTGCCAAGCCGGATTCCGGTTCATGTCCGCTCACTCGCGGGCGACGGCTTGCGGAAGAGGGGCGTTGCCTCGAACAGCCCTTCCAGCATCGCCATGCGTTCCCTTGTCCGCTCCCAGTGAGAACCTTGCACCGCTTCGATCAGCGCTTCCACCACAATCAGCGTGACCACCGACGAATCCCACGCCGATGGCGCCTCGATCGCCAGCCGGAAGCTGTGGGTGGCGTGCTTGCTGATGGGGGACCCCCATTGGTCGGTAAAGAGAATGATTTCCGCGCCATGTTCGCGCGCGGTCCGCGCCAGCGCCTCGAGTTGTGCCTCGTAGCGGCGGATGTCGAACAGGACGACGACGTCGCCACGGTTCATGTTGAGCACGTAGTGCGGCCAGCTCGAGGCATTCGACGAGATGCGGGTGACCGCCGGGCGGATGACCTGCAGATGGGTGAAGAAATATTCGGCGATCGCACCCGTGATGCGGCCGCCGGCCAGATAGATCGCCCGCTTGCGGTCGCCGACCAGCTTCGCCGCGGCGTCGAACTCGGCCGGATCGAGCGAGCCGAGCGACTGGCGCATGTTCTCGATCACTGCATCGGCAAAGCGGTTGAGGATATGCGCGCCCGGCGCGTTGGGCGCCATCCGCTCGTGCTTGGTGATCGGGTTGGAAATCGTCTCTTCCAGCTCCTGGTGGAGCCGCGACTGGAACTCGGTGAAGCCCTTGAAGCCGAGCTTCTGCACCATGCGGACCACCGTCGGCGTGGAGACGCGCGCGGCCTCCGCAACCGTCGTGATCGAACCCAGACCTGACACCGGATAATTGTCGAGAAGGCTGTTTGCCAGCTGCTTTTCGGCGCGCGTCATCGAATCGTAACGCGCGGTAATCATGTCCGAAACCGTCTTTGTGGCGTTTGGCACCCTGCGACCCCAACTTCCCCTCGACCAGTCTGATGCTGGATGTTGCGAAAATATGAAATGGAAACCCCTACGGGTGTCAACAGCTTTTTTGGAGCATATTCTCCACACGGCGGATTGACAGAAATTTCGTTTTGAAGAAGTCTTTACAAAAAACGAAGGCCGAGGGGATGTCAGAACATTTCCAGTTGTTGACCGGAGATGATGGTCCGGTTGTTTCCATCGAGAATGCCGACGGCCGCTCTGCGCTGCTGCTCGTCTGCGAACATGCGTCACGCCGGCTGCCGCGCAAGCTGGGAACGCTCGGGCTTTCCGCCGATGCGCTCGAGGCGCATATCGCCTGGGACCCCGGCGCCCTTGCCGTGGCCAAACAGCTTTCGGCCCGGCTCGATGCGGCGCTGATCTTCCAGAACTTTTCGCGTCTCGTCTACGACTGCAACCGCCCGCCAGAGGCTTCCGACGCCATGCCGGTGGTCAGTGAAGTATTCGAGATTCCCGGTAACCGCGACATGAGCCCGGCCGAACGCCAGGCGCGTGTCGACGAGATCTACCGGCCGTGGCAGAGGACGCTCGCCGATACGATTGCCGCCCGCAAGGCGGCCGGTCGCGAGACCGTCGTGGTCACCGTCCACACCTATACGCCGGTCTACAAGGGGGCTGCCCGCGAGGTTCAGATCGGCATCCTGCACGACACGGATTCGCGCCTTGCCGATGCGATGCTGAGGCGCGCCGAAGGCTGCAACTATGACATCAGGCGCAACGAGCCCTATGGTCCGGAGGACGGGGTCACGCACACGCTGCGCGAGCACGGTATTGCAAACGGATTGCTCAACGTGATGATAGAGGTCCGCAACGACCTCGTTCGTGACGACGAGGGCCAGACCAGAATTAGCGACTTGCTTGAAAGCCTGCTTTCGGGGAGTCTGGCGGAAAACGACAATACAGGGGGAAACACCAAGGCGGATGCCATCTCCAGATAAACAGGGAGACATTCGTAATGGAATTTGAAAAGCAACACGGTGCCCGATCAAGGGGAACGACGGGCCCGTACTGGGAGAGGGCGCTTTAATGCCTAGGGGGATCATCGCGTTCGTGAAGCTGGTCGACGGCTTCAATCGTCGCGTTGGCCTCATCACCATGTATCTGATCTTCGTGATGATGGCCATTCTGTTCTATTCGTCGATTTCGAAAGCGCTGCTGCTTCCGGCAAACTGGACACTCGAATCCGCGCAATTTGCCATGGCCGCCTATTTCATGCTGGGCGGCGCTTTTGCCATGCAGACGGGGGACCATGTCCGCATGGATCTCTTCTATAGTCGCTGGTCGGTGCGCCGCCGTGCCGCGATGGATATGCTGACTGGCATTGCCCTCATCACCTATATGGGCTTCATGCTGTTCGGCGGCATTTCGTCGACGACCTATGCCTTCCAGTACAACGAGAAGAGCTTTACCGCCTGGGCGCCCTACATGTGGCCGATCAAGGTCATCATGACGTTCGGCGTCCTGCTCATGCTGCTGCAGTCGATCGCGAACCTCTTCAAGGATATCGCGGAAGTTCGCGGGAAGCCGATCGCATGAGCTACGAACTTATCGCAATCACCATGTTCGCCTCGATGATGGTGCTGCTGCTCACGGGGCAGCGGGTCTTCGCCGTCATCGGCTTTGTCGCCGTCATCGCCGCCTATCTGCTCTGGGGCGAGGGCGGTTCCGAAATGGGCTTCGCCGCCGCGATGAAGCTCGTCAAATGGTACCCGATGCTGACGCTGCCCATGTTCATCTTCATGGGCTACATGCTGTCGGAATCGGGCATCGCCGAAGATCTCTACAAGGCGTTTCACGTCTGGATGGGACCGATCAGCGGCGGGCTGGCGCTCGGCACGATCGGCCTCATGGTCATCATTTCCGCCATGAACGGCCTTTCGGTGGCCGGCATGGCCATCGGTGCCACCATCGCCCTGCCAGAACTGCTCCGCCGCGGTTACGACAAGGTGATGGTCACCGGCGTCGTTCAGGGCGGCAGTACGCTCGGCATCCTCATCCCGCCGAGCGTGGTGCTGGTGCTCTATGGCATGATCGCGCGTGTACCGGTCGGCGAGCTCTGGGTCGCTGGTGTGTTCCCAGGCCTGCTGATGGCGGTGCTGATGGGCGGCTACATCTATATCCGCTGCCGCCTCAATCCCACGCTCGGCCCGGCGCTGCCGCCGGAGGAACGCAACGTTCCGATGTGGGAGAAGATCAAGCTGCTGTCGGCCGGCATCATCCCGCTCGTCATCTTCCTGCTGATGATGGGACTGTTCATCAGCGGCAAGGCGAGCCTCGTCGAAGCTTCGGCCATCGGTGCGGTCTCGTCGCTGGCGGCAGCCATCTACCGCAAGCGGCTGACGCGTCAGGTATTCCTGGCAACGCTGCGCAACACGCTCGGCATCTCCTGCATGTTCATGTGGATCCTCGTCGCCTCGCTCTGCTTCGGCGCCGTGTTCGACGGCCTGGGCGCGGTGAAGTCGATCGAGCGCTTCTTCCTGGGCGAGCTCGGCCTTCAGCCGTGGCAGGTCCTGGTGCTCATGCAGCTGTCGTTCATCATCATGGGCATGTTCCTCGACGACACGGCCATGCTGGTGATCGTGGCACCGCTCTACATCCCGCTGGTGGGCGCTCTGGGGTACGATCTGGTGTGGTACGGCATCCTTTACACGATCACCTGCCAGATCGCCTACATCACGCCGCCTTTCGGCTACAACCTCTTCCTGATGCGTGCCTTTGCGCCGCCAGGAGTGACGATGTCCGACATCTACCGGTCCATCTGGCCGTTTGTCGGCATCATGGCGATCAGCCTGCTGATCATCGGGTTCTTCCCGGAAATCGCGACCTGGCTTCCCGACCAGGTCTACAAGAAGTGACACCGGATCCGCCGGCCTCCGGCGGATCCCAATCAGAAGAATGGTCGCAGATTGCGTGAAAGCACCGATCGGAAAGCGACTGAAACAACGTAAACAACAGAGGGAAACGAGAGAATGAACAGCAGACGTCAATTCCTTACCAAGGCCGGAGCGCTGTCCGTCGGTGCTGCAGGCTCGGTGCTTGCCGCACCGGCAATCGTCAAGGCCCAGGCGCCGATCAAGTGGCGCTTCCAGACCTATGCGGGCGCCGCGCTCGGCGAACACGTCACCAAGCCGATCATCGACGCCATCAATGCGGCTGCGAAGGGAGAGATGGAGATTGAACTCTATTTCGCCGACCAGCTGGTGCCGACCGGCGAACTGTTCCGCGCGCTGCAGGCCGGCACGATCGACGCCGTCCATTCCGACGACGACTCGATGGCCTCGCCCGCAGAGGTCGCAACCTTCGGCGGCTACTTCCCGCTTGCGACCAAGCAGATCCTCGACGTGCCGGTTCTGTTCAAGCAGTACGGCCTTGCCGAGATCTGGCGTGAGTCCTATCAGAAGGTCGGCGGCGTCGTCTGGCTGTCGTCCTCGGGTCAGGACCCCTGCCACTTCAACACCAAGAAGCCGATCAACTCGCTCAAGGACCTCGACGGCCTGCGCCTCTACACCTTCCCGACGGCCGGTCGCTTCCTGTCGCGTTTCGGCGTCGTGCCGGTGACCATCCCTTATGAAGACGCGCAGGTCGCCGTGCAGACGGGCGAACTCGACGGCATGGCCTGGTCGGGCATCACCGAAGACTACACGGTCGGCTGGGCAGACGTCACCGACTACTTCCTCACCAACAACATCTCCGGCGCCTGGATCGGCTCCTTCTTCGTCAACGAGAAGAAGTGGGCGGAACTGCCCGAGCACCTCAAGAAGCTGGTCATGACGGCGATCGAAGCCGGCAACAACTACCGCGACCAGTGGTACTGGGGCGGCGAGGCCAAGCTGCGCGCCGAAGGCTCGAAGCTCAAGCTCACCACCATTCCGAAGGAAGAGTGGAAGCAGGTCGAGGACGCGGCCAAGGAGTTCTGGAAGGAAATCGCCGAACAGGGCGAAACCGCCGCCAAGGTCGTCAAGATCTTCGAAGAGTACAATGCCGTGCTCGAAAAGGCGGGTCCGCCCTACACGATCGGCTGATCCATACAAACCGCCGGTCCGGGACTGTCCCGGACCGGCATTCCGAAAACGACGTTCAGAAGCGCGGCTGGAGCAATAAATGAGCGCATCTTACACATTCGACGAACTCAAGAAGGATGTCGCCGAGGGCCGGATCGATACCGTGCTGGCCTGCCTCGTGGACATGCAGGGGCGCCTGATGGGCAAGCGCTTCCATGCGCAATATTTCGTCGACAGCGCATATGAAGAGACCCACAGCTGCAACTATCTGCTCGCCACCGACATCGAGATGGAGACGGTGCCGGGCTACAAGTCGACGAGCTGGGAAAAGGGTTACGGCGACTACACGATGAAGCCCGACCTTGCGACGCTTCGGCGCATTCCGTGGCTCGAGGGAACGGCGCTGGTGCTCTGCGACGTGCTCGACCACCATACGCACGAGGAAGTGCCGCATTCGCCGCGCGCCATTCTCAAGAAGCAGGTCAAGCGCCTCGAGGCGATGGGCATGAAGGCGTTCATGGCCTCCGAACTCGAATTCTTCCTGTTCGACCAGACCTATGACGACGCCCGCGAGAGCGGCTACCGCGACCTGCGGCTGATCTCTGGTTACAACGAGGACTACCACATCTTCCAGACGTCCAAGGAAGAGGACGTCATGCGGGCGATCCGCAACGGCCTGCACGCCGCCGGCATCCCGGTCGAGAACTCCAAGGGCGAGGCTTCCTCGGGCCAGGAGGAGATCAACGTCCGCTATGCCGAGGCGCTGGAAATGGCCGACCGGCATTCGATCATCAAGAACGGCTGCAAGGAAATCGCCTGGTCGCGCGGCAAGGCCATCACCTTCCTTGCCAAGTGGAGCAACGATGCCGCCGGCAGCTCCTCGCACATCCACCAGTCGCTGTGGTCGCTCGACGGCAAGCCGCTGTTCTTCGACAAGGAAGGCCGCTACGGCATGTCGAAGCTGATGGAGCACTATGTGGCGGGACTGCTCGCGCATGCCGGCGAGATCACCTATTTCCTTGCCCCCTACATCAACTCCTACAAGCGCTTCGTCGCCGGCACGTTCGCGCCGACCAAGGCGATCTGGTCGAAGGACAACCGGACGGCCGGCTACCGCCTCTGCGGCGAGCACACCAAGGGCATCCGCATCGAGTGCCGCGTCGGCGGCTCCGACCTCAACCCCTATCTCGCCTTCGCCGCACTGCTGGCTGCCGGCATCGACGGCATCGAGAAGAAACTGGAGCTCGAGGCGCCCTATGAGGGTGACGCCTACGGCGCCAAGAAGGTGCGCGAGATCCCCAAGACGCTGCGGGACGCGGCCGTCGAGCTCAACAAGTCGAAGCTGCTGCGTTCGGCCTTCGGTGACGACGTGGTGGACCACTATGTCCGCGCCGCCCGCTGGGAGCAGGAGGAATACGACCGCAAGATCACCGACTGGGAGGTCGCGCGCGGCTTCGAGAGGGCGTGAGGCGCAGCTGCGGCGCGCTGTCGCGCTCGCCGCAAAACCTGAAGAGGTATTGGAGGCGGGCCGCGCAGGGTGTATCGGACATTTGAGAATTCTTGAGATGGGAAAACGATCATGACCATGATCCAATGCATTTCGCCGGTCGACGGCTCGGTCTATGCCGAGCGCCCCGCGGCGTCCTACGAAGACGCGAAGGCGGCAATCGCGCGCGTCCGCATGGCACAGAAGACCTGGGCCAAGCGGCCGCTCGAAGAGCGCGTGTCGCTTGTGCTCAAGGGCGTTGCGCGACTCAACGAGATGGCCGACGATGTCGTCAGGGAACTCGCCTGGCAGATGGGCCGGCCGGTCCGCTATGGCGGCGAGTTCAAGGGCTTCAACGAACGTTCCAACTACGTTGCCTCGATCGCGCATGACGCCCTGGCGCCAGTGCTGGTCGAAAAGAGCGACAAGTTCGAACGCTACATTTCGCGCGAGCCGCATGGCGTCGTCTTCGTCATCGCGCCGTGGAACTATCCCTACATGACGGCGATCAACACGGTGGCTCCGTCACTGATGGCGGGCAACACCGTCGTGCTCAAGCATGCCAGCCAGACGCTGCTGGTCGGCGAACGGCTGGCACAGGCCTTCCACGAGGCGGGCGTGCCGGAAGACGTGTTCATGAACATCTTCCTCGATCATGACACGACCTCCAGGCTGATCTCCGAAGGCCAGTTCAACTTCATCAACTTCACCGGTTCGGTCCAGGGTGGCCGGACGATCGAGCGCGCCGCGGCCGGCACCTTCACCGGCATTGGCCTCGAGCTCGGCGGCAAGGACCCGGGCTATGTGATGGAAGATGCCGACATTGACGCCGCCGTTGACACGCTGATGGACGGCGCGACCTACAATTCCGGCCAGTGCTGCTGCGGCATCGAGCGCATCTATGTTCACGAGAGCCTGTTCGACGAATTCGTCGAGAAGTCGGTGGCCTGGGTGTCGAAGTACAAGCTCGGCAACCCGCTCGACCAGGAAACGACGCTTGGCCCGATGGCCAACAAGCGCTTTGCCGCGGTCGTGCGCGAGCAGATTAGCGACGCGGTGTCGCGCGGTGCCAGGGCGCTCATCGATCCCAAGCTCTTCCCCGAGGACGATGGCGGCGCCTATCTCGCTCCGCAGATCCTCGTCGACGTCGATCACTCCATGACCTTCATGACCGAGGAAACCTTCGGTCCGGCCGTCGGCATCATGAAGGTGAAGAGCGACGAAGAGGCGATCGCGCTGATGAACGACAGCAAGTACGGCCTCACCGCCTCGCTCTGGACCAGCGACGTCGAGCGCGCCCGTCGCGTCGGCGACGCGCTGGAAACCGGTACCGTCTTCATGAACCGTGCCGACTATCTGGATCCGGCGCTGTGCTGGACCGGGGTCAAGGAAACCGGACGCGGCGGCTCGCTGTCGATCATCGGCTTCCATAACCTGACCCGACCGAAATCCTACCATCTGAGAAAGTCATCCTGATGTCGATTACCGCAAACTGGAGCTATCCGACCGCCGTCAAGCTGGGGGCAGGACGGATCCGTGAACTCGCCGACCACTGCAAGTCGCTCGGCATGAAGAAGCCGCTGCTGGTCACTGACCGCGGCCTGGCCTCGATGGAGATCACCAAGCGGGCGCTCGACATTCTCGAAGCCGGCGGCCTCGGCCGCGCGATCTTCGCCGATGTCGATCCGAACCCGAACGACAAGAACCTCGAGGCCGGCGTCAAGGCCTTCAAGGACGGCGGTCACGACGGTGTGGTCGCTTTCGGTGGCGGCTCTGGGCTGGACCTTGGCAAGTGCGTGGCCTTCATGGTCGCCCAGACCCGTCCGGTCTGGGATTTCGAGGATATCGGCGACTGGTGGACGCGCGCCAATGTCGAGGGCATCGCCCCGATCGTGGCCGTGCCGACCACCGCCGGCACCGGCTCGGAAGTCGGCCGCGCCTCGGTCATCACCAATTCGGCGACGCATACCAAGAAGATCATCTTCCATCCGAAGTTCCTGCCTGGCGTCACCATCTGCGACCCGGAGCTGACGGTCGGCATGCCGAAGGCGATCACCGCCGGCACCGGCATGGACGCCTTCGCCCACTGCCTGGAAGCCTTCTCCTCGCCCTTCTATCATCCGATGAGCCAGGGCATTGCGCTCGAAGGCATGCGGCTGGTGAAGGAATATCTGCCGCGTGCCTACAAGGACGGCACGGATATCGAGGCGCGGACCCACATGATGTCGGCCGCCGCCATGGGCGCGGTCGCCTTCCAGAAGGGGCTCGGCGCGATCCATTCGCTGAGCCACCCGGTGGGCGCGGTCTATCACACCCACCACGGCACCACGAACGCCGTCGTCATGCCGCCGGTGCTGCGCTTCAACCGTCCGGCGATCGAGGACAGGATTGCCTCGGCTGCCGCCTATCTCGGCATTTCCGGCGGTTTCAACGGCTTCTACGACTTCGTGCTCCAGCTGCGCGAGGAGCTCGGCATTCCGGACAAGCTTTCGGCACTCGGCGTCGGTACCGACCGCATCGATGAAATGGCGGAAGCTGCGGTGGCCGACCCCTCGACCGGCGGCAATCCGGTGGAACTCACCGTGGAAGCAGCCCGCAAGCTCTACGTGGAGTGCATCTGATCCCGCGGGATCCGAACTCAGGAATTAATCTGCGGCGCGGGTCTCTCCCGCGCCGTTTTCGTTGGATGAGCCGGTCTCAGGCGGATGGGCGGAACAGCCAGTCGAGATGATCGTCGCCGAACTTCTCGACCAGCACATAGCCAAGCTCGCGCAGGATGCGCTCGGCGCGGGAAGGGCGGCGCAAGAGGTTCCAGCGGCTCGGCCGGTTCTCGACCATGATCCACGGCCTGTGGCGGCGGATCGTCTCGCGCGCGCCCGTGAGCGCCTGGGCCTCATAGCCCTCGACATCGAGCTTCAGGAACGAGCAGACGGCGAGATCGAGGCTGTCGATGGTCACACATTCGATCGGCCCCTTGCCGGTGATCCGGCCGGTGACGGTGCGGGCGCCGTCCTTGGTGCCGATGGAAACAAATTCGTGGCGGTCGGATATGCCCCGGGGGTGGGTGGTGACGACGTCATCAAGATCCCATTCGGCGATATTGCGGACGAGGCATTCATAGGCAGCCGGATTGGGCTCGAAACTGTGGACGCAGTCGAAATAGTCGCCCATCACCCGTGACCAGGCGCCGACATTGGCGCCGCCGTCGATGGCGAGTTCGCGCCCGGGAACCAGATCGAGGGCATGCTCCAGCTGGGAAGTCAGAACAGCCTGCCGTTCTCCGAGGTCGATGCGGCTGCCCCTGCGATTGCGGCCGGGCGCGGCGTCGATGTCCGGAATCCAGAATTCTCCGATCTTGTGCATTCACCTTCCTGCATTCTGGGATGGGTGAACTCTAAAGGCTTCGGAGCGTCATGCAATTCCGTGCGCGCTTCCGCCGCAGGCGGTTTGCAGGCTTTTTCCTAGAAACGGCGGTCGATGAGATGTTTTGCCGCGGCCCCGGCGCGCAGGAAAAGCGCCCTCGGCTTGCGTAGCGGATCGGGGCTCACCGGCTCCGTCTTCAGCGGCATGGCCTCGCGCCGTCCCATCGCCACGTCTGCCATCGCCCGGCCGAAGACCGTGCCCGGAGAAATGCCGCGGCCGTTATAGCCGGTGATCGACCAGACACCGTCTTCCGGCTCGTGGAAGGCGGGCAGGTTGTTGCGCGTCATGCCGATCGTGCCGTCCCACCAATATTCGAATTCGACCTTGTCGAGGAACGGGAACAAGGCCCTGAGCGACCGGCGGGAGAAATCGCGGTGGGTGGCGGACGACAAGCTGTCGAGCGCGCCGATGGAGCCAAAGATCAGCCGTCCCGCCTTGTCCTTGCGGAACGAGGTCATGACCAGGCCCGTGTCCCAGCAGCCATGCTCCTCGGGCAGGATGCGGGCGGCAATGTTTGCCGGCAGGGGAGAGGTTGCGAACTGGAAGTAGCGCATCTCGGTGATCTCGTCGCGGTGACCGCTCCAGTTCATGCCCGGTACCATCGAGGCGTAGGCGTTGGAGGCGATGATCACCTTCCTGGCCGTGACCTTGCCCTCCGGCGTCTCGAGCTCGAAGCCTGTAGCCGTCTTCGTCCCCTGCAACACCGGTGTCGAGGTGTGGATCCTCGCACCGGCTGCAAGGGCTGCGCGCGCAAGGCCATAGGCATAGGCGAGCGGCTGGACGGTGCCGGCCCGGCGGTCGAGCAGCGCGCCGGCAAAACCCTTCGCGCCGGTCAGCCGTTCGGCGTCGGCAGCAGAGACAACCTCGACCGGGGCGCCACGCTTCTGCCACTGCTCGGCGCGGATGCGGATTTCCTTGACGCCGGCTTCGCCGACGGCCATGTGCAGCGTGCCGTTGCGCACCGCCTCGCATTCGATGCCGTGTTTTTCGATCAGGGAATAGACGAGGCCGGGACCGGCGCCGAGATCGTCGAGAATGCGGTTGCCGACGTCCGCGCCAAGGGTGGAGATCACCTCGTCCGGGCGCACCCACATGCCGGCATTGACGAGGCCGACATTGCGCCCCGAGCCGCCGTGGCCGATCGTGCG
>Ga0065721_10051189_pt1 | contig 15868 bp, 15 predicted proteins | sample Mesricmetagenome_FD_59108 | JGI IMG/M metagenome (GOLD analysis project Ga0065721, IMG submission 59108) | Mesophilic microbial community from rice straw/compost enrichment Sample: eDNA_1 v2 (version 2) | ecosystem: Engineered > Solid waste > Grass > Composting > Bioreactor | place: USA: Davis... | reverse complement strand
GGCCCGCGCCCGGCTATCGCGCGTGCATGATCGGCTCGCACAGCGATGCGGTTGTCGCCGACGCGGTGGTGAAGGGCATCGGAAACTTCGACATCCGCGAGGCGTTCGAGGGCATGCTCAAGCACGCCGACACGATCGTTCCCGGTGACGACGGTTTCGGCCGCCCCGGCCTCTCCGGCTACCTCGAGCGCGGCTACGTTTACGACGGCGAGGCGCATGCCTCCGCCAGCGCGGCGCTCGACTACGCCTACGACGACTTCTGCATCGCGCAGGTCGCCCGCGTCCTCGGCGAGGACGAGCTGGTCGAGAAGTTCGAGAAGCGCGCGCTCAACTACCAGAACAACTTCGACAAGGAGACCAACTTCATGCGCGGCCGGCTCAAGGAAGGCGGCTTCAAGGAGCCCTTCGACGAATTTGCATGGGGCGGCCCCTACGTCGAAGGCGGCCCCTGGCAGAGCACGTGGTCCGTTCAGCACGACCCGGCCGGCCTCATCAACCTCATGGGCGGCCCGAAGAACTTCGTGGACAAGCTCGACGAAATGTTCGCCAAGCCCGGCACCTACCACACCGGCCCCGACGGCTACAACAGCGTGATCCACGAGATGGTGGAAATGGCGCGCCTCCCCTTCGGCCAATACGCGCACAGCAACCAGACCGTGCACCACGTGCCCTACCTCTACGTGGCGGCCGGCTATCCGTGGAAGACCCAATATTGGGTGCGCCGCGTGATGGACGAGGCCTACAGCCCCGAGGGATTCGGCGGCGACGAGGACAACGGCGAGATGTCCGCCTGGTATATCCTCAGCGCGATCGGCCTCTACCCGCTGTGCCCGGGCCGCGACGAATTCGTCATCGGCTCGCCGATGGTCCGCAAGGCCGTCATCCAGCTCCCCGGCGGAAAGCACCTCACGATCAATGCGCCCGACAACGCGCCGGGCAAGGTGTTCGTCGAGTCGCTCACGGTGAACGGCAAGCCCTACGACAAGCTCGCGATTCCCTACAAGACGCTCATGGAAGGCGCCACGCTCGACTTCACGATGAGCCGCGAGCCGGCGATCCGCACCGAACCGTGGCGGCCCGACCAGCTGCCGCAGTCGCTCTCGGAATACGTGGATCTCACGATCGACCCCGAAACGGCGAAGATCAAAGACCCGGCCTTCCCGCAGAAATAAGCCGGATTCCTCTTCCGAAAGGGCCTCGCGCAAGCGGGGCCCTTTTTATTTCCACCTCCCGCTGACCGCCTCAGACGCTCTTGGAGCAGGTCACGGACCTCCGGGCCGCGGCAGCCACAAACGGAGGAGCGCGTCCCGCGCAATGTCACCCCCGCAAACCGGCCGTCATCTCTTGGATCCAAGCCATCGCTCCAGGAAACCGGGACGCCTCTCTGCGAAACCGGGACATCGCCTCTGGAAACCGGGATGCCTCGAGCAGCTTCATCGCTTCGGTTGCAGGCGTAAAACTACACGCCAATGCCGGTGCTTTGGAATGGCTCGACTTCACGGATTCTGGAAGGCTGTAGTCATGCGAAAGCACGGATTCCTTGCGGTGCTGGCGGCGGGAATGGTCGGATGGTCAACGGCACGAGCGGAGTCGCCGTCCGACTGGCTGGCGGATACGCAGTGGTATGTGCCGGCGGCCAATCTGCTCGCCTACCTCACACCGGGGTCGGATCTCTCGACGCCGATTCCGATCGGCGATCAGACGCTGTGGAACATCACCAGCGCCTCGGGCGGGACGTTCACCGGCGAAAGCTCGGCGACGTTGACGATTCTCGGCCAGGATACCGTCTCGACCTCATCGATGAGCGGCATCGTCACTCCGGAGGGGCAGGTGCGCATCGTCTTCACTCCGAACGGGGAGTCGGCGGGCGGACCGGTGACCGTGGGCATCGGGCAGGTGCGAAACTTCGTTGGGGGGCGATTCATGGAGATGCAGATGCTGACGGGGACCGGGTCGGCTTACGTGACGCATTGGGCCTACATGGCGCAGGTGCCGGACGGGCCGTTCACGCCGCCGACGGACTGGGACGAAGGGACGCTGCTCTCGACGGAATGGGCATGGATGGACGGCACGATATGGAATCTGGCGGCGCCGGGAGTTTTCGGAACCGCGGACCCCGCGCAGTTTTCCGTAACCGGTTATCGCAACGGCTATTTCTGGGGCACGGGCCTCGCAGCGGATGGCGATGCGTTCACGCACATCGGGTCCGTGACGCCGGAGGGCAACGTGCTTTTCAATGTGCTCGTCGACGGCGTGCTCACGAATCTCACCGGCCAGATCGTCGGCGACGCCACGACGGGAACGATGGCCCTGCGCGGCTACGTGGGCACGGAGAATTTCGGCGATGCTGCGATCGCCTCGGTGGTGCCGGAGCCGGAAACCGTGGCGCTGCTGGCGGCGGCCGGTGTGCTGGCCATGGGCGCCGCGCGCAGGAGACGTCCTGCGACGGCCCGCAACGCGTGAGCTAGATCCGGGTGATACGCGCCCTCTTGCGCTTGCTGACGTTGCCGTTGCCATCCACGGCACGCAGGCGGACGACATGGGCGCCGGGTTCACGCAGTGCGAGGCGCAACACCCAGCGTTTCTCCTCCGGCCCCTTGCCGCGCAGTTTCGTCTTCCGCCATTTCGTGGTTCCGGCTCCGGGACGTTTCAGACGGTATTCCACCCGCCCGGCGTAGAGATCGTCCGTTACACGGCCTTTGAGCCGGATCCGGAGGGCCTCGGTCGCCCGCCGCTTCTTCACTCCGCGCAGCCGGGGTCTCGTGGTATCGAGGGAGGCCCGATAGAGTTCGCTGCCGGTGGCGGGCGTAATCGCCTCGAAGAGGAGCGATCCATCCGGCGCGACGTGGGAGACAACCGTTCCAATGCTGCTAACGGACCCGGGATTGATATCCTTCACGAGGCGGGTGCCGGCGACGGTTCCGTCCGTGGCCCAGATCTCGTAGCCGTGGGAGTCATCGGCGGCGGCGAAAAGAAGTTCGTTTCCGATGACGCCGAGAGGCCGGGGGGACGATCCCAGCGGGCCCGGGCGGATTTCCACGAACAATGATGTGCCCGCCGGTGTGCCATCGGTGCGCCAGAGTTCCGTTCCCTGCGCCGGCGTGAATGCGGAAAAAAGAACCATCCCATTCAGCCCGACGAAGAAAGCCGGGAAGGAATCTCCCCCGGGATTGAGATCGCCGAGCATCACCGTTCCCGCGGGCGTGCCGTCACTGCACCAGGGCTCCCGACCGGTGGCGGGGATGGCCGCGGAGAAGAACAGCCGGTTCCCGATGCCGACAAAATTGGAGGGGGAGGATCCCGCCGCCCCGGGATTGATGTCCAGCGTGACGGTGGTTCCCGCGAAGGTCCCATCGCTCACCCAGACTTCGGTGCCCGTCGCTCCATCGGTGGCGGAAAAAACACCCGATCGCCCACGGGCGTCATCAACGTAATGTTGGAGGAATTGGCCCCCGGTTGGATATCTCTCACGAGAGTCGTCGTGAGGAAGGTGCCCAGCGTGCGCCAAAGCTCCCGCCCCTCGGCCGGCCGTTCCGCGGAAAAGAACACGGCATTGCCCGCCCGCTGAAAGGACGCTGGCGAAGAACCGGACGCCCCCGGCCAGATGTCCATCACCAGGGAAGTCCCCGCTGCCGTGCCATCGGTGCGATAAAGTTCCGCGCCGGTCGCGGGGATTTCGGCATCGAACATGAGCGCCCCGTCGATCTCCACAAGACCGAAAGGGTTGGAACCACTGGCGCCGGGATTCAAATCGAAAATCCGAGCGGTATTGGCGGCCAGGCCTTCCGAACGCCAGAGCTCTGCCCCGCCATTGTTCTCATACGCCCGAAAAACCAGCAGCCCATTCAAGGAGCCGAAGCTGTTTGGCCCCGGGAATGCCGTCAACGGGCCGGGTAGGATATCCGCGACCGGCACCGTGCCTCCGGGCGTGCCGTTGGTGCGCCACAACCCCGGCCGGTCACCCCATCGTTTGCCGTAAAATAGACGATTCCGCCCGCAGTTTGTAAATTCCTCGGGGACGATCCGTCGCTCCCCGGCGCGATATCCCGCACGAGTTCGACCTTCCAGCGCTTCTCCTGCGCCGTCACTTCCGGCAACCCGACAGAAAAGCCGACGACAAGGGCCCAATGAAAAGACACGTAACTGGACAGGCGCCGGATATTCATGAGGCAACCGTCGCAACGGATTTGCAAAAGTCAACCCATCCCAACCACGACAGCAGCATCTCAAGAGATTCCTGTCCGAAAGACGGCGACCCGTTCGTCGAGTCTTTGAAAAACGAATACCTGCCATGAGAAATCCTGCTCCCAAGAATACGGTCTGCCTATGGTTCGACAAAGATGCGGAGGAGGCCGCGCGCTTCTATGCGTCGGTCTTCCCGGACAGCGAGGTCGGAGCCGTGCATCGCGCGCCCTCGGACTATCCCTCCGGCAAGGAGGGTGACGTGCTGGTCGTCGAATTCACCGTATGCGGAATCCCCTGCATCGGACTGAACGGCGGCCCCGGCATCACGCACAACATTGCCTTCTCCTTCCAGATCGCGACCGACACGCAGGAGGAGACGGATCGCTATTGGGACGCGATCGTCGGCAACGGCGGCGAGGCCAGCGAATGCGGATGGTGTCAGGACCGCTGGGGCATCTCGTGGCAGATCACGCCACGCACGCTCACCGAGGCGATGGCCGCAGGCGGAGCGGAGGCGAAGCGCGCATTCGAGGCCATGATGACGATGGGGAAAATCGACGTCGCCGCGATCGACGCCGCACGCCGCGGCTGATCCGACGAAGACTGGAAAAATCTGCACGGAACGCGGGACGGATACCGGCATCGCATGCGATGGTGTCGGCAATGGGCACTCTCACGTTTCTCAAGGATCTCGCAGTTTCGCGAGCGGCCCGCGCCTACCTGAATCACCACTTCAAATCCCTCGGCCACATGACGACGCTCCGCATCGATTCCGAATCCCACACCATCGAAGTCTCCGCCGATCTGGCCGGAGAAACGCAGCCGATCGAAGCGAAGGTCGCCTATCGCCTGGAGGAACAGGACGGCGCCCTCACCTTCGTTCCGACGAAGGTGGAGTGTTCACGCCCCTGGCTCGAAATGCTCGCCGCGCAGATGCTGGCAGACAACCCGCCGCGCGTGAAAGTGCCGGAGGGTCTGCCTTCCACTCTCGTGAAAATGCTCAAACTTTGAGCGTGCCGAAAGCGGCTCCAAAAGTCATCCGTCGGACGGCTTCCATGTCTTCTTGTCCTTCCAATCAGGATGGGCAAAGAGGACCACGTCGTCGATCAGGAGCTCACCCTCGCCGGGGCCGACTTCAATGAAAAACGTCATTGTCGAATGGCCCTTGAGGTCCGCGGTGCGGGTCCACTTGATCTGCGTCCATTCGCCGGGACTGGATTTCACCGGACGCGCAAGGTAGCTTGATTCGGAAATGCTCGGCCCGAGTCGCAGCATCAGCGGCTTGGACAACGAAGAACCCTCCGCAAGCTGCGCCCGGAAGACCGCCTGAAACTGGATCGCGTCCTGCGGGATGCCGGAAAACGTCTGCTGCACCAGCACGGATTTTTTCGGATCAAGACGGATGCGCAGCACTCCGTCGGCAACCTCCGCCGCCTTCGGCAGTTTCCAATGCTTCGCACCGTTCGAAAAATCCGCGTTCTTCAGCAGATTTTCCTGCGTGCGAGTCGAGGAGGATTGCTCCGACTTCTTGCGAGCCTTGCGCCCTTCATCCTCAGCACTTTTCTCGTCAGCGTCATCCTCCGACGCTTCCTTCGGCTCGTCGCCGATCCGAACTTGCGCGGCGTCGGTCACGACGATCTGCGGGACATTTCGATACAGCGCGATCTGCCCGGTAACCGTAATCTCCCGATCGCGAAACCGCTGCCGCGGACTCTCGCCAAAAGCGGACAGCAGATTCGCTGGAATGATGACTCGAAACACCGTCGCACGCGGCTCGCCGTCGAGTTCGAGCACCAACGGTCCGGTGCCGGCGGGAATCTGCCCCAGTTGCGTAACGGTTCCCCGCACGGAGGCCTCGCGACCTGCCATCGATCGCGCTTCCGCGGCGGTAACCGTCGCCGCAGGAGCGTCTTTCAAGAAGACCACCAACAACAGGACGGCAATTGAAACCCATCCGCGCATGCCCGGACTGTGATCCCGACGCGCTAAAATGTCGAGCGGTCGAACCCGCGAACGACGTCTCAATGTTCCGTCGCCTTCTCCGCGCCAAGCCCGGTGTTCGCGCGGACTTCGAGTTCGGTGAACTTGTCCTCCGACGAAGGCTCGTGGGTAAAGAGCGTGCCTAGGATCGCACCGAGAAAGCCCAGCGGCATGCTGAGCAGCGCCGGATTCTTCAGCGGAAAGATCGGATTCTCCTTCATGAAGTCGGGACTGACCAGAATGAGCGCTATGCTCGAGACCAGTCCGACCCCAAGGCCGCACACCGCACCGGTCGTGTTGAAGCGCTTCCAGAAAATCGACAGCACGATCGCGGGAAGATTCGCACTGGCCGCCACGGCGAAGGCCAGTCCGACAAGGAAGGCAACGTTCACCGTCGGCCCGAGGATGATCGCAATTCCAATCGAGAGCGCACCAACAACAAACGCGGTGATGCGCGCGACACGCACCTCCTCGCCAGGCCGGTGTTCTCGACCGTGATGAATGACGTTCGTGAAAAAATCGTGCGCAAAGCTCGTGCTCGCGCTGATCGTGAGTCCGGCGACGACGGCAAGGATCGTCGCAAATGCCACCGCGCTGATGAACGCAAAGAAAATGTTGCCGCCCAGTGCGCGCGCAAGTTCCGGGGCCGCCATGTTTGTCCCGCCATGGGCGTTGATGAAGTCCGGCCCGAGCAGGCTCGCAGCGCCGAACCCGAAGAACGTCGTCATGATGTAGAACAGGCCGATGATCACCATCGCCCACACGACGCTCGACCGCGCCGTGCGCGCGTCGGGAACCGTGTAGAAGCGGATCAGGATGTGCGGCAGGCCCGCCGTGCCGAACACGAGCGCAAGCCCGAGCGAGATCTGGTCCCACGGGTTCTTGAAGAGCAAGCCGGGCGTGAGGAAGTTGCGCGTTACCTCAGTGCCATCCGCGGCGGTCGATGAAATCGCGGTCAGCGAATCGAAGAACTTCATCACGCTGAAGTCGAACTTCGCCATCACGAGGATGCTCAGGAAGATGCTGCCGCTCATGAGAAGCACTGCCTTGATGATCTGCACCCAGGTCGTGGCGATCATTCCGCCAAACACGACGTAGACGACCATCAGCACACCGACTCCGATCACCGCCTGCTCGTAGCTGATGGCGGGAAGCAGAAGCTTCACGAGAGCTCCCGCGCCCACCATCTGCGCGATCATGTAGAAGATCGAAACCGTAAGCGTGCTCAGCGAGGCCATCGCGCGAACCGGCCGGGGTTTCAGCCGATATGCGAGAAGGTCCGCCATCGTGTATTTGCCCGCGTTGCGGAGCGGCTCCGCGACGATGAAGAGCACCGTGAGATAGGCGACAAGAAACCCTACGGAATACATGAAGCCGTCGTAGCCATTCAGTGCGATCATGCCCGCGATGCCGAGAAAGCTCGCCGCGCTCATATAGTCGCCCGCGACGGCCAGGCCGTTCTGCCATCCGGTGATGCGCCGGCCCGCCGCGAAATACGCGCTCGAGCCCTTCGATTTACGCGCACTGAAATACGTGATCACCAGCGTCGCCGCGACGAACGCCAGGAACATGAATAGCGCGACCCGGTCGGTTTGCGCCGGGGGATCTGCCTGGGCGAAAAAAAGCGGCATCATCGTCCAAGCTTCTTCAAGACAGCGTCGGAATCGCGATCCCAGCGCCGCGCCACAACGACGTAGAGCCCCGCAAGGATCCACGCCATGAAGAACTGCGAGAGCGCAAACAGATACGCGAGATTCAGCGAGCCGAATACCTCCCGGCTCATGAACTCCGGATAAAAGCCCACGAGCACGGGCAGCGCGAAGTAATAGATGACGAAGAAAATCGTCGCAGGAACGAGGAACTTGATCTTGTCCGCAAGGAGGATCCTGAATGCCGGATCGCGGGCGATGGCGTCCCAATCCGGCGCGGCCGGTGCATTGTCGGGGGAGGACATGTCGCGGGCTATAGCCAATCGCATGGCCACCGGAAAGGGAAAATACCCGTGGTGTTCTGCACCAGACAGGCCCGGATTCCTGACTTCCGGATTCCAGATGAACTCCAGCACATCCTCATCCCATCGAAGGAGTGCTTGCCGAAAACCCGATGCACGATCGTGCCCGCCGCCCGGAATCCTCTTCTGCGGCGGGAGCTCTGGGGTTCGCCCGCAACGGCCGCTCGCCTCCGATTGACGCCAGTGCCCCGAAGATGCGGATGCAAGGATCGATAACGCGTGACCTTCGTCAAAGGGAATGAGCCTGACCCAGTCGGTTCCGAAAAACTCGTCACCGGGTCTGCTACCCGCAGAACCAGACCCAGCTCACCGGTCGGTATTCCAGGCATTCACCGCGCCGGATTCCATCGGCGCGAGGGTTCCACCCGTTGCGAGGCCGGATGACAACGAGCTTGCCTCGTGCACGCGGCGGCGTGGAGATTTCCCGGAATGGCACGGCTTCCCTTCCCCCTGCAGGTCGTTCTCGTCGCCGGATGTGCCTTCGGGATCATGTGGTTCTCCACACCGTCCCCGCATGCGGAGTATGACTACACGCGCCGCGTCGCCGTCTGGCTGCTCGACGGTTCCACAGGCACGGGAGTCCAACCCCCGCCGTGGTTGAACGAGATGGTTCCCCACGACGGCCGCTATTTCAGTGTCTTCCCCCTCGGCAGCGTCCTGAGCGCGATGCCACTCGCCATCCCGACACGCAATCACGACAACTTCTGGTTCGGGGTGCCGGAGCAAAAGGCGACTCAGTTTCTGCTTCTCCGGGGATTCCTGTCGCTCATCGCTGCCGGCATCGCGGCCTTTGCATACGCGCTCGCGGGTCGTCATGGTCTGCCGGCCTGGAAGAAGATTCTCTTCGCGTTCACGCCGCTCTTCGCGACGTGCCTGTGGCCGAACCTGTCCTACGGCGGCGCCTGGCAGATGGCTCTCGGTTTCGCCGTCCTTGGCACGCTTGGCGCGATCTATTTCTCGACGGGAACGCCACGGCCGTTTCTCGCCGGCGCCTTCTTCGCACTCGGGTTCGGCAACCGCACGGAGATTCTTCTCACGGCGCCGATTCTCTACTTCCTTCTCCTCGGCCAGCGCCCGCCGGACTGGCTGCGCCGTATCGTTCTGTTCTCGATCGTGCCCTTCCTTCTCGGCGTGGCCACGCTCGCCTACAATGCCGCACGCTTCGGCACACCCTTCGATTTTGGCTACGCACGCATCCCGGGGGTTCTCGAGGAGCCATGGTATCGCGACGGCATCTTCGCACTTTCCGCCATCCCGCGGAACGCCTACGCGATGCTCATCGAGCCGTGGAGACAACTCCCCGAATTTCCGTGGCTGGTTCCCACCGGCTGGGGTGGCTCGCTGTTCCTTTACTCGCCCTTCCTCCTGCTCGTGCTATTCCGCATCCGCCGCGGTAACCCGACGATGCGCGTCGCGTGCTGGACCGCCGTTGCCATGCTCACATTCCTTCTCTGGATTCACGGCAATCCCGGCGGCTGGCAGGTGTCCTACCGCTATGCGAGCGTCCTGTTTCCGTGGTTGCTCGTCCTCCTCCTCGAAGGCGAACCTCGAAAGAAGATCGGCTGGGCGCCGGCGTTGATCGCCGTCTCGATCGCGATCAACGGCTTCGCGAACTGGATCTTCTGCCACACCCCCTACATGCGCCCCTAGCGTCGGCAGGGGCTCAGGGGCAGTGCGGGACGCTACTTCCCCTGAATTCCGGCGGACACCGTCTGCCCGATCCGCAGTGGAATCGGCGGTTGCCCGGTTACATGAATCCGCACGGGAAAGCGCTGCGGCAGACGCACCCAATCGATCGTCTGGCTCACGATCGGCAGCAGATCCTCCGACGACGTCGAGCCGTCCTCGAGGAAAATTCCCCACCCGATGCTTCTGACCTCGCCCTCGAAGGGCTGCTCCGGGTGGCCCATCAACGTCAGCCGCACACGGTCGCCTTCGTTGACATGCTTGAGCTGCGTTTCCTTGAAATACGCTGCGATCCAGAACGAGCTGGAATCCACGAGTGCGAGGAGCTGCTGACCGCCGTAGACGTAAGTGCCAGGACTCGTGTTCACATTCGTGAGGTATCCGTCCACGGGAGCCACCACTTTCGTGTAGTCGAGATTCAGCTGGGCGGTCACGACGTCGGCCTGGGCGGCCGCGACGTTTGCCTCGGCGGCGGCGTAGTTGTCCTGCGCATCCTGATACGCCTTCTGGTCCACGACCTGGGTCTTGTAGAGCTCGGTCATCCGCTGCAGATCCTGCTCGGCCTGAAGCCGCGCGGCCTCGGCCTGCTGCAGCTTCGCTTTGGCGTTGGCGAGGGTCGCCTGGAACGGGGCGGGGTCGATCTCGAAAAGGAGGTCGCCCTTCTTTACCGCCTGGTTGTCCTTCACTGGAATCTGGATGATCGGTCCGGCAACGCGCGCCGCGATGCCAACGACATTTGCGCGAACCTGTGCATCCCGGGTCCATGGCCGCGTCGTGTAGCGGTCATACATCAACAACGCCGCGACCACGGCGAGTGCGATCGCCGTGCACGTGACGAGATATTTCGAAATCGATTTTGTCACGGGGCGAGAACGAGACCGAAAAGACAGCCAAGAAAGACCGCAAGCGCAATGAAGAATGCAGGGAGCTGCCAGACATGCCGCGTCCAGCAAAGGCGCTCGGCGAGTGAAACGAGGAACCACGCAGCGAGAAATCCCAGCGTGCTTACCATCATTCCCCAGGGAATCAGAAATTCGCCGATCCGGATCTCCGGCGTGCGAAGCTGGTCGAGCCACGACATGGCGACCAGTTTCCATTTCCGCGACCGCCGCGCAAGCGCGAGCGTTCGCCGAAGCGGTCCGGCTCCATGGAGATTTGCTTGCGGCGGAAAGCTTCCGGCATGTTGCATACCGCCATGGCGCGCGCCCTGACAGCGGTTCGGAATTTCTTTGCCGACGGCGCAATCCGCTACGGATTGAAGTTCGGGCTCGCCGGCATGCTGGCGGTGTTTCTCTCACTCGTCGTCCGCCTGCAGGAGCCGACCTGGGCGCTCTTCACCGTCTACGTGCTCATGATCGCGCATTACGTCGGCGCGATCGCCGAGAAATCGATCTTCCGCATCATTGGCACCACAGTCGGCGGCGTGCTCGGATACCTGATCACCGCAACGTTCCAGCAGAATCCGGTCATCTTTCTGACACTTGTGGGTCTTGTCGTGGGCGCGGCCACTGCGATGTTCGGCCAGAGCAAGTATCCCTATGCATTCCTGCTGTGCGCGCTGACGATGGTCGTCGTCGTGAGCAACGGCATGAGCGACCCGGACCACTCGTGGTGGTTCATGCTGCTGCGTATCGAAGAGGTCAGCGTCGGCATCCTGTCGGTGATCGTCGTCCAGTCGCTGTTATGGCCGCGCTTCGCACGGGTGGAGTTCGGGCAGAATGTGCGGTCGGCCTTCGCCGATCTTCGAAACTGCTTCGCCGAAAGCGCACCGGTCATTTTCGACGGCCACAACGCGGAGGCTGTGCGCCGCGCGGAAGGGTTTCCCTCGCGGGTCACCGCCCTGCGCGGCCTCCTCGATTTCGGAGCGCGGGAAAGCAGCTATTTCCGCGCCCGGCTGCCCACGTATTCCGAGATTGCGACGTGCGTGTCGCGCATCGCGTCGGCGATTGTCACCCTCGGCAGAACCCTCCCGAGTGACTCGGTCTACCGGCAGGAGGTCTCCGGCGAACTGCGCGCACTGCATGATCGAATCACAGCATCGCTCGACGAACTTTCACGGGAGGACTCCACGGTGGATTCCCGCCGTGCCCGGCGCGAGGCTCTCGAAGACGCCGTGCAGGCGCTCGACCGACGGCTCTCGGACATTCGGGAGACGGAGGGAATGCGCGGTGTCGATCCCAGGATCGCGATGTCCCTCGGCATTCATGTCACGGCGCTTCTCGACCTCCGCGACCAGATCAAGCGTGCACACGAGCTGCTCGACTCGTTGCCCGCAGACCCCACCCAGCGCTCTGTCGAGACGGAGCCGTTCGCTCCTCCGACTCCTCCGCCATTCTGGATGAAAACGGGCGTGAAATCCGCGATCGCTGTCGTCGCCGCCCTGCTGATCGACAATTGGGCGCATATTCCCGGCGGCACGATGTTCGTCCTTGGCGCGTGGGTCTTCACTGCTCTCGATGCCACGAGTCCCGGCGGGCAGGGCGACCGGCGATCCTTTCACTACGCGGCCTACAACGTCGCAGCGATGCTCGCCCTTTCGCTCATTCTCATCGCAGCGCGGCCAATGCTCTCCAGCTATGCGGTGATGAACACCGTGATCTTCACATGGCTGTTCGTGTGGGGCTATCTGACCTATTCCACGCGCGGCATGACCATTCCCATGCAGCTCGCGATGCTTGCCTCCGTCGGAATCCTCGCCCTGAACGGACAGCGACCGATTCCGTTCCAATCCATCATGGATTTCTTTCTCGGCATCGTGCTCGCGCAGATCCTGTCCGCCCTCATCCAGCGAACCCTGTGGCCGTCCCTGCCGCAGTGGGAGATGCGGGACCGGTTCATCGAGTTCCTGCGCACGTGCCGCGCAATCGTGGAACAGGGGCCGCAATCCGTGCCATTCTGGAAACGGGTCAGGCTGGCCCTGATCCCAGGCGAAACCCTGCAGCGCATTCACGTCCTGAGGGAGCCGCTTTGCCCGGCCGGCGAGCCTGAGCAGCTCGAGGCGTATCTCCATTCGCTTCAGCGCGTCGGCGGCCATCTCCTCGTGACCGTCGGAAAACTCGACCCGTTGATTCCAAAGGAGCACAAACCGGAGGCATCCAGACTCCTTCGAGAGCTCGAGGCCGAGTTCAACCGGCAGATCGATTCGCACCTCGCCGGGCTTCGCAAGGGCGACCTCGCCACGCTGGACGGCGGAGCCATCGAAGATCTGCTCGAACGCTGGATCTCGTGGGTCGGCAGGCTTCGCATCTGGATGCTCGAACACGGATACGAGCCGATCGACGTCCTGCGCATTCTCGGACTCTCCGCCCGCTATGAGGAGGCCGGGCGGGATTTCATCGTTGCGCGCAAGCAGGCGGCAAAGCTTCGTCTCCCCCTCTACATCGGCGACTACGCGCTCTGACGTCCGTTGAGATAAACGGCCATGGGCGGGGTGCGACTGTCCACGACCGCCTCGATCGCATCGTTCACCGAGCCCGCGTAGGGAATTGCAATGAAATCCGCGCGGAATCCGGGTCGCAGTTCACCAATGCCGCCACCGATCGCCGCGCCCGGATTGCGCGTCGCCATGTCGAGAATCTCCGCGGGCGAAACGTCTGGAAAATTTCGCCGGAAGGTTCGCATCTCATCGAACAGGTTCAGCCCGCGATTGCTCGCACAGCTGTCGGTGCCGAGACTCACACGAAAACCAAGCCGTCGATGGGTCTCGAACGGGAACGGCGCGCGCCCGAAATACTCGTGGCAGTTCGGACAGTGCACGATCGAGAAGATTCCCGACTTGTTCGCCAGCATTTCCTCATCGCCGGGTGCGAGCTGGTTCATGTGGGCGAGAATCGCCCCGCGGGGCAGCGCCTCGGCTTCCAGCAGAAGACGGATCGGGGACTTTCGGCCGCAGTCGCGCATGTCGCGACCGAGGGATTTCAGGAAATCAAAGAGCGGTCCAGACCCCTGCGCGAACATCTCCATCTCCTCGTCGGACTCCGCGAGATGCGTGGTGAACGGCATGCCGTATTTCTCCGTGCAAAAACGCGCGAGCTGATACAGCTCGATGGACGTCGTGTAGGGCGCGTGTGGGGAGAGTCCGAACCCTCCATGCCACGTCGGATGCTGCTCGAAGAACGTCAGCGCCCCAGCCACGACATCCTCGGTGTGAATGCGCGAACGGATATCGAGAAGCTCGTAGAACCACCATGTGCGCACGATCGGCGGCGGCATGCGCACCATGAGCTCGGGAAACGACTCGATGTTCAGCACGGTGGTCGTTCCCCATTTTCGCAATTCCTCGAGTCCGTCGGAAACGGATTTCAGGTAGTCGTCATCGCTCAGGGTGCGCTTGACCTCGTTGATCCGCCGGACCCACGCGGAGAAGCTGCCTGTCGAAAGGATCGCACCGCGCATCACGGTGAAATCGAGGTGACAGTGCGCATTGATCAGCCCGGGGAGAAGAATCGCATCGCCGTGATCAACGACGTCCGCACCGGAAAATGCCGTGCGGAGGTCTGCGAAACGCCCCACCGCCTCGATGCGACTGTCCCGGACTGCGACGGCTCCATCCTCAATGGCCGGCGACGCCAGCGGCAAAACAATGCGGGCGCGGTGAATCGTCACGAAACCCCTTCGCGTTCCAGTGAGCCCCCGTCCGCGCGTCGCGAAGGGTTCTGCACATTCTGCTTCGCGATCGGACGAATGTCCGCGACCAGGAGATTGCATGCCTCCACGCACAGAATGGGCAACGACCCGTCGAACTTGATCTCCGAGGGATCCTCCGTGAACGGACTCTGAATCTCCGGAGAAATCCGCCAGAGCTGGCGCCGCAGACAACCGGTCCGGGAATTGCAGCGGTTGCGGATGGCCTCCCCCGCCTGTTCATCGGTCACGAGATTGGTGACGCGGTAACGTCCGGTCTGCCGGCCCAGCGTCTCCCGGAGATGGATGGGAACCAGTTCGTTCCGTCGAAACGCAAACCACGTTCCCAGCGCGGCGGGATAAAAAAAGTCGAGTGCTCTACGAAGATCGTCGAGGGATTCGAGACGCAGTTCCCACCCACGACGGAGATTCGGCGCGGTTTTCAGCGGACGATAGTTTCCCTCCCCGTCGTATTTGGCGATCTCCCTGGCGTCCTCCGGACGGGTGGCGATCTCCAGGACTCCCGTGTCGTCCACGTGCCTGAGCACGGGGCCGGGCATCACCTGCACCTGACCAAGCACAAATCCTCCGGCTGCGAGAAGCTCGGCCAGATACTCCGCTATGATGGCATGGGGCTTGAACATTCAGTCCCAATGATAGCGGACTCCCGGCTAATTGCCGATTAGTTGTTCGGGGTCAGACGACGCGACGGCGCTTCACCTTGAGCTGCGCCATGGACTTCTGCAGAGCGGCCTGCAGCGCTGCATGCTGCTCGGCGCTGACGTGCTCGTTCTTGAGCGCCTCTTCCGCACGCTTCATTGCGGCCTCCGCGGCGGACTCGTCGATCTCGTTCTCGTTGATCGCCATGTCGGTGAGCACGGAGACGCTTTCCTGCGTGACCTCGACAAATCCCTCGCCCACGGCGAGCCGGACCTCCTGTCCGCTCTTCATTACACGGAGTTCGCCGGGCGCGAGCTTCGTCATGAGCGGAATGTGCTGCGGAAGCACCTGCATCTCGCCTTCGATGCCGGGAATCACGACGGAATCCACGTCGTCGGAGTAGGTCTTCGCCTCGGGCGTGACGATTTCGAGTTTGAGAGTGGCCATTGGGAAACGTTGATCGCTGGGAGCCGGGAGTTGAGAGGACGGGCCTCTCAACTCTCATCCAAAGACTCCAGACTATTCCTTGATCTGGTCGATGCCGCCCTTCATGTAGAAGTTCACCTCGGGCACATCGTCGTGCTTGCCCTCGAGGATTTCCTCGAAGCCGCGGATGGTCTCGTCGATGGACACATACTGGCCGGGCGTGCCGGTGAAGACTTCCGCAACGTGGAACGGCTGCGAGAGGAAGCGCTGGATCTTGCGGGCGCGGAAGACGGTGAG
>Ga0065721_10051175_pt1 | contig 15873 bp, 13 predicted proteins | sample Mesricmetagenome_FD_59108 | JGI IMG/M metagenome (GOLD analysis project Ga0065721, IMG submission 59108) | Mesophilic microbial community from rice straw/compost enrichment Sample: eDNA_1 v2 (version 2) | ecosystem: Engineered > Solid waste > Grass > Composting > Bioreactor | place: USA: Davis... | reverse complement strand
CTTCGACCAAGAAAGGTTCCATCACGTCGTTCCAGGCGGTGTACGTGCCGGCGGACGACTTGACTGACCCCGCGCCCGCGACGACGTTTGCGCACTTGGATGCGACGATCGTTTTGGAGCGCTCCATCGCTGAGTTGGGTATTTATCCCGCCGTTGATCCGTTGGCGTCGAACTCTCGCGCTTTGTCGCCGGACATCGTCGGTCAGGAACATTACGATGTTGCTCGGGGTGTGCAGAAAGTGTTGCAGCGTTACAAAGACCTGCAGGACATCATCGCGATTCTGGGCATGGACGAACTTTCGCCTGAAGACAAGCTCACGGTGTTCCGTGCGCGTAAGATTCAGCGCTTCCTGTCGCAGCCGTTCTCGGTGGCGCAGGTGTTCACGGGCCGCGAAGGTAAGCAGGTGCCGGTGGCCGAAACTGTTCGTGGCTTCAAAGAAATTCTGGAAGGTAAACACGATGATGTGCCGGAAGTGAATTTCTACATGAAGGGCAGCATCGACGAGATTAACGAAGCGTAACGAATCTCTTAATCAGAATCTGGCTCGGCGATTTCGTTTTTCTGAGACAGATTGAGAGTCAGGTGAAGATTAAGATTAAGAACTGAAACAAATGGCCACGCTGAAACTGGAAATTGTTACGCCGGAGGCGAAAGTTTACTCCGAGGACGTGGACATGGTCACGTTGCCGGGCGTCGAAGGTGAAATGGGTGTTTTCCCGATGCACGTGCCGTTGATGACCCAGCTCAGCGCTGGCGAAGTCGGGGTGCGCAAAGGCAACCAGGATTTCTTCCTTGCCGTCGGTGAAGGCTTTGTGGAGATCACCGGAGAGAAAGTAACCATTCTCTCCGATATGGCGATCAAGGCAGAGAACATTGACGAAGCAAAGGCTGAAGAAGCGCGGAAACGCGCAGAAGCGCGTCTGACGGAGAAACTCGACGATGAAGAAGCGGCACGCGTCAGTGCCGCGCTGGCGCAATCACTGGCGCAATTGAAGGTCAAGCGCCGACAGAAATAAATTTCTGTCACGTTGAATTCAGTTGTGCTTCTCGGATTGGCTTATTCAGCCGAATCGTATTTCCACGAACAGTTTTCGGAGGAATAAAGTCGTTTTTTTGGCGGGGCACGACGGCTTGAACATGTTGATTCCACGGCTGTCGAAAACTCCACTCTGCGCCGGTAACGGCCAGCACTGACGAGCTCATTTTTCTTCAAGATTTTAGTGGATTTATTGCGCTCGTCTGGTAGAGTCGCGCCCCTCGCAGTTGGGGGAAATTCGCGACTGCGATTAAATTAAGAGCGTTCGCTCAAAGGGATTTGTTAGCGTGACAAACAAGAAAAAAGAAATCAAAAAGCCGGTTCGCAATGTCGCTCATGCTCCGGCCTCGGCCGCAGCAATTTTGGGACGTCCGATGGTGGCCAAATCGGCCAAGGTTGATCGTTCCCTCAAGAAGGTGAAGCCGGAATGGCAGAAATATTACGACCGTTTGTTGGAGTTGCGCGAGCAACTGTTGAATCAGATGAACGGTCTGGCCAAGGAGTCAGCACAGGAAATTGCCGGTTATAGTCTGCACATGGCGGATTCCGGGACGGATAATTTTGACCGCGATTTCGCGTTGAGTCTGTTGTCCTCGGATCAGGATGCGATTTACGAGATTGAAGAGGCGTTGAAGCGTATTGAGCGCGGCACCTATGGGGTTTGCGAATTGACCGGAAAGCCGATTCCCAAAGCCCGCCTGGAAGCGATTCCGTGGACGCGATTCACGGTGCAGGCGCAGGCGCAGCTTGAACGCGAAGGCGCTTTGCGGCAACGTAGGCTCGGGCAATTGGGAACGGTGGATGCCGCTGCGAGTGCTGATGTCGAGGAAGACTCCGACGATACGCCCGACGAAAAGCCGCCCAAAGAAAAGGAACAGCAGGAACAGGATTAATTTATGCCGCGCGAAATTATTACGATCGAATGCACTGAAGCTCGCAAGGAGGGTAAATCTCCTTCGCGTTATACGACGACCCGCAACAAGAAGCTGCAGACGGAGAAGTTGGAGATTAAAAAATACAATCCCGCCCTCCGTCGGCATACGTTGCACAAGGAAATCAAGTAACTCACTCTTATGCCTCGCAAGACCAACACCGATAAGTCCGATAGCCGCGGCCGTCGCGGCGCGATGGAAAAACGCACGCCGCGTCCGAAGCCGAAGATTGATTTCACGGTGGACGCGCTGGACTTCAAAAACACGAATCTGCTCCGTCAATTTGTGACCGAGCAGGGCCGTATTCTGCCGCGCAAATACACCGGTTTGCCCGCGCATTATCAGCGGCGTCTCAATCGTGCGATCAAGCGCGCGCGTCAGATGCTGTTGGTGAAATAATTTTTCAGCCCGACGCTTTTGCGGTGTCGGGCTTTTTCATCGTCGCTATTTGCAAATGATTTGCAATTAGCAAGGTGTCATTTTTTTCGGGTTATTGCGGCGAATCAGAATTGTCTATGGATTATCTGCTGCTGCTTTCGAGTATTGGGCTCGGGGCAATCACCGTTTTCGGTCTCAAACTTTACGAAGCGCGGCACATTCGATTGTTGAATGCGTTTACAGGCGCATTCCTGTTGAGCCTGACCGTTCTTCATTTGCTGCCGGAGCTTTATCACGATCACGGGCCTTCGGGGGGTGTGAAATCGTACGGGCCATTGTTCATTGGTGGATTGATGTTGTGCGGTTTCTTCGTGCAGGTGGCCTTGGACGTGATTTCGATGGGGATTGAGCACGGGCATTCGCATTCCGTTTCCGGACGAATGCCGTGGGGAGTTGTCATCGGTCTATGCCTTCATGCGTTGTTGGAAGCCATGGCGTTGGGCGATGGACATGCGCATGGGGGACACGATCATCAATCGCCCACGCGGCGATTACTGCTGGTGAGCATCATCGTGCATAACTATCCGGTGGCGATTGCGCTGTTGGGAATGTTGCTGCAATCCGGCATGAAGCGCTCCTCAGCATTGGGAATTCTGGCATTGTTTGCGGCCATGGCGCCGTTGGGAATGTTCATCAGCTCACATACGGTTTTGGCAAACTACACGCAGGCGTTGATGGCGTTGGTAATCGGCATTTTTATGCACATTTCGACGACCATTCTTTTCGAAGCCAGCGATGTGCATCGGTTCAATTTTGCCAAGCTCGCGGCGATTATCTTTGGTACCGCGGTTGGAGTGGCAGGAGTGTTAATTGCGGGTCATTGACATGGGTTCGAAGGCGACCAGTAAAGTTTGCGACGACCGACCCTGGCAAGCCCGCTTGCGACAGCAGTCCCGCAAACTCACCGGACCGCGTCGCGCGATTCTTGAGTTACTAGAGCGGGAGGATCGACCGCTTTCGAACAAAGAAATTTTCCAGGCGCTTCCGAAAGGGCAGTGCGACCTGGTCACAGTTTATCGTTCCGTTCAGATGCTGGAGCGATTAGGTATTGTGAAACGGTTTCAACTGGGCGATGGCGCGGCGCGCTTCGCGTTGCTGGAGTCAGGCGATCATCATCGTCATCATCTCGTCTGCACGCGTTGCACGCGCATTGAAGAGATTGGCGAATGCATTGTGCGCGAGTTGGAACAACGAGTCGCCGCGCGAAGTAAATTCAAGGCGGTTACGCACCGCCTGGAGTTTTTCGGCATTTGTCCCGCTTGCCAGTCATGACAAACGAGAAGGCCGCGCTTTCGCGCGGCCTTGATTCAGTTTACTGACAAAATCTGGTATCCGACTGACAGCTTCATGTTGCTTCCTCGGTTTCCCAACTGGCCAGATGCAGGTATTCCTTGATTTTCCGGCGTTCGTAGCGGTTTTTCATCGCCTTCTTGGGCTGGTTGTCCGCTTTACGAAACGGATGTTTGGAGTTTCGGATCGCATCACTGATGGTTTCAATCATGGTTTTGGTCATAGCTCGTGACTGATTGAGTTTTTTTAGAGGATAACCGGCCCCAGGGCGCTTCCTTGACGCACCCTTGAGGGAGTGTTACTGAGACGAGCATAACACCTCAGACGGTTTGACTCTATGACCACTCCGCAGCGCTGTCATTCAAAATTTCAGAAAAATGTTCGTGCCTGTCGCTTTTGGTTAACATTGCCTGACCAAATCCCAACTCAATTGAATGGAAAACCGGTTTGGTCAAATTGCTCCCGTCGAATAGAAGCGGATTTGCGCCGCGACCTGATTTTGTTAGGAATAGAACGTGCAAGATTTGATTTCCAAAGCCGCGACACTGCTGGAGGCGCTGCCATACATTCAGAAGTTCAGCGGAGCGACGTTTGTGGTGAAGTACGGCGGGTCATTCATGGATTCACCCGATCCCGCGGTGCGAAATGGAGTTGCGCGCGATATCGTTTTTCTCGAAGCGGTGGAAATCAATCCGGTCGTTGTGCACGGCGGTGGCAAGGCCATTACACGTGCGATGGAAAAAGCCGGGCTCAAAGCCAACTTCATCCAGGGCCAACGCGTTACGGATGACGCAACAGTGCGGATCGTTGATGAAGTGCTCTCGCGCGAAATCAATCCTGAGGTGGTGGCGACGATCAATTCACTGGGCGGCGAAGCGAAAGGTTTTGCCGGACCGGACATTTTCAAATGCCGCAAGCTCTTGTTGGATGATAAAGAAAATCCCGGTCAGAAAATTGATGTCGGATACGTCGGCGAAGTCATTGGCGTGAACACCGCGCCGTTGCTGGAATGTATTTCACGAGGAATCACTCCGGTTATCAGTCCGACCGCGCGCGGTGAAGATGGCAAGATTTACAACTGCAACGCCGATGTTGCTGCGGCGCAAGTGGCCATCGCGCTCAAAGCGAAACGGCTCGTGTTCATGAGCGATGTGCCGGGCTTGATGCGCGATCCAAAAGATCCGGCGACCGTTATCCCGCACTTGCAAACCAGCGAAGTGCCTGGCTTGAAAGCCGCAGGCATCGTGGACAAGGGAATGATTCCGAAAGTAGATAGCGCAGTGGCGGCGATTCGATCCGGCGTGGAAAAAGTTTCATTCGTGGACGGTCGCGTCCCGCACGCTGTCTTGCTGGAAATCTTTACCGACGCAGGCGTGGGAACAGAAGTGGTGCTGTAGCCAAAACGGCAACTGACCACTTATTTCGATTGCTCCAACTGCCGCAGGAGCGTTTTAGCGCAGGCGTCTGCAAACACAGCGTCATTGATTGCGCAATCCAACTCTTGCACCGGAATATCTGCGCGCAGGCTTTGTTTAAGCGCGGAAAATAACGCAGTGTCTGCTGCCGGATCATGAAATGGACCACCCGGCGCGCCGATCATACTTCCGCCGCGCAACGGCAGCACTACCGTCACCGGACCGGTCGAACGATTCAGCTTGTCCGCCAGAATTTTCCCGAGCTGCGCGCATTCTTCGGGCGTCGTCCGCATCAGCGTCACTTGCGGATTGTGCTGGTAGAATTTGCGGTTGGCGAATTTTGCCGGGACAGTTTCTGGCGGACCGAAATTCACCATGTCGAGACAGCCCGTGGAAACAACAGCTGGAATGCCCGCTTTTGCGGCCGCTTCGAGGCGATTCGGTCCGGCGGTCAGAACGCCGCCGACCAGTTCATCGGCCCATTCGGTGGTGGTGATGTCCAAAACGCCGGCAACCAATCCGGTTTCAATCAGCGATTCCATCGTTCGCCCGCCGGTGCCGGTGGCGGCGAAAACCACGACTTCGTAACCGGCGTTTTCAAGGATTCTTTTCGCGTGCTCAATACAGGGTGTCGTGTTGCCGAATTGGCTGGCAACGATGATCGGTTTGTCTGTTGCTGCGGGAACGGGCATTTCAACCATGCCGCAAATCGCGCCTGCCGCACGGGTGAGCAGTTGCCGCGAAATGCGATTTAATCCCGCGATGTCCACTACGCTCGGGAACATCGCGATGTCTTTGACGCCGACGTAAGGTGCAACGTTGCCGCTGGCCAACGTGGATACCATTACTTTGGGAAATCCCACCGGCAGCGCGCGCATCGCCGCCGTGGCGATGGCGGTGCCGCCACCGCCGCCAAGCGAAATGACACCATGAATGCGTCCTTCTGCGGCGAGCTTCGCGAGGATGACCGGTGCTCCCTGCGACATCGCCGTTACGGCTTCACCGCGATCTTTCTTCGCGGTCAGCGCGGCAAAATCAAATCCCGCTGCTGCTGCGACTTCGTTGCGCGTGATGGACGGTTTCAACCGTGGCTCGCTTAACGTGCCGACGTCAATCACCAGAACATCGTGCCCGCGCTGGCGAATCAATTCCGCGACGAAGCCATGCTCAAGGCCCTTCGTATCCATCGTGCCTAGAATGGCGATCGTCGGCATGGCGTGGCGGAAAATTATTTCGGTTCTTTGCCTGCGGCCCAGAAGACGGCGTTGCGCAGCAGTTGAATGTAAGCGGGATGATTATGCGCGTCGCCGTCATGACCGAGCGTCAGGCCGACCACGCGTCCTTTCGGTTGCGCGACGGTGAAGAGTTGTGGATACGCTTGGTCGCGCTGTTTCGATTGCGCCGTGGCGAGGATTTGAATCGCCGGACCGTTTTGAGCGGGTTCGAAGTAATACAGTTCGTCTTTGATGGTGAACTTTTCCGGCACTTTGTGGACGAGCGGGTGATTGGGTTCGGTGACGATGACTTCAAATTCACCCAGCCGATCGTGCCCGCGCGAACCGCCGCCGATGAGGTCGCGATTATATTCCGGCCAATCGCGCCAGTTGTACCACAGGCCCGGATGTAAGCCGATCAAGCCTTTGCCATTTTCCACGTGTTTGAAGATGGCCGCTTTGGTGGCGGCATCGGTGAACGGTTTGTTGTTGCTGATGATCAGCACGTCCACTTCGGCAATTACGTCCGCGAGATCACCAGTTTTATCGGTGTAATGCGCGGTGATGCCGTCGGTTTCATTCAGGATTTTCACGTCGGCCTGGTGAAACCAGCGTTCATAATCATGCGCATCGCCACCGCCGGTGATGAGTACTTTCAAACCGTCTTTCCACGCGAATGCTGAATTCGCAGGCGCGGCAGCGGATTTACCGGAAGCATGACTGTCGCCAAGTTCCGCGGTGATGCTGACGAACGTCGGTGCAAGTTCGTTGTTGTAACTCGCGAGCGTGAGTTTTTCGACCACGCCGCGTTTGGTGAGCGATTTGGCGAAATAACGAATCTGCCGATTATCACGCAGCAGTTGCTCGATGTCTTTCAATGCTTCCGAACCGGGAACATCGGTGCGATTGCCGCAATCGGCGATTTCCACGCCATTGCGCAGTTCGAACACTTCAGTCGCACCACCGGCGAAATGAACCGTGATTTTCGCTGCCGGAATCTTTTCGGAAACATACGGATAACCCCATCCAGCCGACGCGAGGAAGTGCAGTTTAGTTGCTGCCAGACCGACTTTAACTTCCACTTCTTGCGGGTATTCACGCGACATACCCTGGTTGCCTTTGAGCACAATCACATTGTTGCCGGTGGCGGTACGGACGGGATTGACGATGTCGAACGGAATGTCGCGATGCGTGATCGTGCCCCACTTACGGAAGCGCAGCGATGCTTCGCGCGCATTCGGATCAATGTAAATGCCGCGAGCGGTGTTGGCGGTCGCCGCCGTGGTCAGATCAATGATGCGATAATGTTCATCGCCAGCGCAGAGGAACGTCAGCAGATCGCGCAAACCTTCCGCGCCGAGTTGTTCAAAACCTTCCGGCATCATTGAACGGCTGCTGCCCTGGCGGAAAGCGATGTTGTCTTTGCGGATTTCAATTTCCTCTGACTGCGTGCGCATCACTACCACGCGATTGTTCTCGCGCAACACGATGCCGTCGTAAGTCAGTTCATCCTTCGTCTCAATCGTAGTTGCGGTGTAATTCGGTTCGACAACGCGATTCGGATCGAGAATGTGGAGCAACAGATCTTCCGGCCCATGCGCACCCATGCCGGTGAGATTTGGAGCGAACTCGGCGCCTTCATTTTTGAAGCGATGACACGGAGCGCAGTTTTGCGTGAACAACTTTGCGCCGTTCGCCGCGTTGCCGGGTTTGATGACTTCCGGCCGCAATTGCGCAATCAACACATCTTTTTCTTTCTGCTCAGCGCCGTGCAATTGCGTGAGCACAGCAGTGGCGCGGTCGGCAACCGCTTTATCCGGATGCGTCCGCAGACGATGGATGTTGGCCAGCCCAAGCACGGCGGAAGTGAGTTTGCCATTGGCCATTTCTTCCAGCACCGCCATGGACCAGTCCGGTCGTTGAATCAATTGTCCGATTGCGATTTCGCGCAAATCAAAATCCAACCTGGGCAACGCAGCCAGTATCAATCGGCCGGCGGCTTTGTCGCCCGTGGCACCGAGAGCTTCGATGAGGCGACGTTGCAATTCTGCGCTGGCATCACCACCGATTAATTTGCCGACTGCCGGAACAATCGTCGCGTCAAGCGAACGAATGCCCAGCAGGTTGGCGGCGACCTGTCCGCGTTCGGCGTCGCTGAGTGACCTATCGGCAAGGCGCGATTCTGCTTTCGCGACTGCAGCTTTCACTGCATCGCCAACCTGATTCGCGTAATCCCATCGAGCGAGCAACGGCAGGACGGCGCTGGCCGTTTCTTCCGAGCTCAATAATTGGCGTAGCGCATTGCCTAATGCGGTGTCAGACGCGGGTTTGATTTCCGGTTTCAAATTCGCGACGAGCGATTGCAACGCGAGCGCTTTGAGTGCGTCCGTGGCAGCAGGTTTTCCGGCGAGCGAAATCACGAGCGCGCGAGCAGAAGCCGGATTGTTTTCCAACGCGACCTGGCGAGCTAGGGCCGGAATCATGCCGCGGAGTTCAGATGGATTCGTCGCAGCGAACGCGGCGTCGAGGAAGAGCAGGGGATTGCCAGCGCTGACGGCAAGCGCAGCGGTTTCGAGATGTTGATTTTGCAACGTGGGCCAGGCGGCGACGATAGCGTTTGCCACTTCACGAGTCGGTGCGGCGGACGCCGCGGCAGTGAGAGCTTCCAGCCGGACGCGCTGATTTGTATCGGCCAACAGCGCACGCAGCAATTCGAGCGGAAGCTGATTCACGCCAATGTGTTGTTCACTCGCGATGCGCAGGGCGTTCTTGCGGACAACCGGATCGGTATCGCGCGCGGCGGCTACGAAAGTTTTCGCGTCGAGTTTGTTGAGGTTATGCAAAACCCACAGTGCCTGCATGCGACCATAAGCAGTGGCAGCGCGAGTCGTCTGAGTTTTCAACGCATCCACAACCGAGTTGCCGGCACCTTCGCTCAAGAGTCGGTTTGCCGTTGCGCGTACCCAACCGTTCGGATGATCGAGCATGGCAACAAGTTTAGTCGCGTTCTTCGAATTGAGTTCGTAAGCGGGCAATTTTTCCGCCTGCTTATGTTGAATGCGATAAAGGCGGGTGAACTCGTGATTGCGATCCGGGCGCGTAGCGGCATTGCGCGCGCCATGCGGAACGCCGCGCGTGTCATTGTGGGCGGCGATTTGATTGTAGAAATCGACGAGGTAAAGCGCTCCGTCCGGGCCCACGCGAGCGTGAATCGGTTTGAACCAATAATCCGTGCTGGTCAGGAAATGTGTATCTTTGCGACCTTCTTCGCGGCGGCCTTGGTAAGTAACTCCGACCGGATCGAGAAATTCGTGATGCGTCAGCCACACGGTGGGTTCATGCACAAAGAACGACCAGGACGGGCCGCGCCATTTTGCCGGCCATGCGCCGCCGTCGTAAATAGTCGCGCCTGACGCTGCGGTGAATGCACCGACCCAGTCAATTTGCACATACGGCTGGCGTGTTTCGTGACGCGCGGGGAAAACTTTGTTTTCCTCAATGATCGGTTTGGCAGCGCGAACGCCGGGTACACCGGCCTGACTGATAATTTTCTCTGGAACGACGACGTGAAGAATCGGTTCGCCACACGTGGCAGTGCTGAAAAAGATTTCGCCATCAGGCGCGACTTCACAGCCCCACGTATTGCACGAGCCGGCGGCGACCTGCTCGATCGCTGAGCCGTCGGGGCGGAAACGATACAAGCCGGCGGTGATGCGGCCGAATTTTTTGCGACCGTCGCCAGAGCTTACGTCGCCGGAGCTGTAGCCGACGCTGCCGTAAATCCAGCCGTCCGGCCCCCAGCGCAGATTGCTCGTCACCGCGTGCGTGTCGAACGTGCCCCAACCAGTGAACAACACTTCGATCTTGTCCGCTTTGCCGTCGCCGTTCGTGTCGCGAATCCAAAGAATATCCGGCGCTTGAGTAACGATGACGCCGTCTTTGTAAAACACGGCGGATGTTGGTAATTCCAGGCCATCGGCAAAAACAGTTCGCTTATCCATGACGCCGTCGCCATTTGTGTCTTCGAGAACGGAGATGCGGTCGCGAGCCGGACGCGGTTCTTTGTTGCCGGCGGGATATTTTTCCGGTGCGAGCAAGCGCCACGGTGCAACGCGATTGTCATTCGGATGAATATCGCGACCGCCGGGATATTCCGGTGTTTCTACGACCCACAACCGACCTTGCGGATCCCAATCAACTGACATGATTTTCTCGGCCACTTTTTCATCAGCCGTCAATCCGATGTTGAACTCCGGATGCAGGTTGAAGGTCTTGATGGCTTCGGCAGCGGGCAACGGTCCGCCCGGCGGAAAACGCAACGCCGCGAGTTCTTCCGCTTTACAGAATTCATCCGCATTCGCGCGTTTGCCGGCCCACGCAATGCCGCGAAGCAGAATTGCGCGATAGTGCCGTTGATTGAAACTTTCGTATTCGTGCCCGGGAATGCTGACGAAAGCGCGATAAGGTTTGGCACCGTTGCCGAGTGTTTTTTCGTACGTCCAAAGTTGCGGCGCGATGACGAAAACATTGTGGAAACTGGACGCGAGCACGCCGATGTCCGGAGCGAGATCGAGGTCGTAATAGATTTCATCCTTCCAATCGAAATTCGAGGCGTCGCGGCTGATGGGATGATTTTGATCGAGCCAGCAAATGTTGACTTCGCCTTCGAGATATTTCGTGGCGCGTTCACGCGGGAGTGTCGGGCTGGGCCAGCGCCACGCGCCGCCGATGATGGATTTGCACCATTCGTGTTGATCGCCGCTGACGAGGCCGGCGTGCAGGACGACGACGCCACCACCGTGCTTCAGGAAATTTTCGAAGTTCTCGCGATCCTCACCGACGATGCGCATTCCGTCCGGCGCGTGAATGATCAACACGTCGGTTTCGTTGAGTTGCGCAGCGGTGGGAAATTCCGTCGCGCCGGTCGCTTTCGCGCCGCGTTCGTTGAGCAGTTGCGTCCATTCGCGGAGGAATCGCGGATGATCATGCTGACCCGGGCCGTGAGTTTTTGCGCCAGCCCGAATAAACACGCGCAACGGCTCAGCGGCCGCGGCCGAGAGGAAACTGGTGGCGGCCAATACCACGACCGCAAGAAGGAACAGGTATTTTTTCATCATTGAATTTCAGGTTGTCGGCCGGACCCTGCCGCGAACGAAAACCGCGACGGATTCGGTCGCGGTATAGGACGGGCGGCGGAGTTATTTTGATGGATGCGAAACGATGTCGAAAGAAATTTATCGAAGTTCACGCGCCATCGTTGTTTCAAAAGTTAATCGCACTTGGGCAGACCGTGTTTCTGACGGAGCGAAGCCCACGGTTCTTCAGTGGAAACATCAACAATTCCTGGTTCAGCGGCGTTAGCTGGCGATAGAATCGCCAAAAAAACCAATCGCTCGCGAAATGGATTGTACGTGCCGTGAACTTCACCTTTCGGAACTAAGACCATTTCGCCCGGACCGAGGATGCGATGCGTCTCACCAATCCATTGCTCGGCGCGCCCGGACAGGATGTAAATAATCTCTTCGCGCGTCGGATGCGTGTGAAACGGATGTGAACGCCCCGGCTCCATATTCGCGCGCACCATCATCAATTCGCGATTCGGGACGATGTCCGAACGACACAACCATTCTTCCAGCGTCCACGGAGAGATGACATCCACTTTTTCGGCAGCGGTGATGAAGCGGCGTTGTTCAATGCTCATGGCGATGCAATCAGAGTTTAAACCGGTCTATGGTTATCATTCTTTTGACGCTCGTTCTGCTGGTCATCGGAGCAGGGGAACGAACAGAATGGAAATGATTGGGCGATTATTTTCGTTTCGCTTTTTTGCCAAACGACTTCGCGGCGGGCGCTTTGAGTTTCTTGAATTCTTTCGTGAGATTCGTCAGCGATGCTTCGACGCCCATGCGTTCGAGCGAACTCGCACCCACGAAACCGACGGCATCGGTATTTTTCATCACGCGATCGGCATCGGCAGGTGTGTTGATGGGGCCGCCGTGGCAGAGGAAGAAAATATCTTTTCGGACGCGAGACGCGGCATCGATAATTTCCTGCGTGCGTTTGAGCGTGAAATCCCAACCGACGACCGCTTTTTTCACGCCGATGGAGCCGCCGACCGTCGTGCCGACGTGCGCGATAATTGCATCCGCACCGGCTTTCGCCATTTCAACGGCTTCCTCTGGTGAACCGACGTAAACGATGGAGAACAAATCCATCTTTCGCGCCAGTGCGACCATTTCATATTCCTTCTTCACGCTCATGCCGGTTTCTTCGAGCACGCCGCGGAAGTGCCCGTCCACAATCGTGTGCGTGGGGAAATTGTTTACACCGCTGAATCCCATTTCTTTGACTTTGCCGAGCCAGTGCCACATGCGGCGGCGCGGGTCGGTGGCGTGTACGCCGCAAATCACCGGTACTTCCTCGACCACAGGCAACACTTCGTATTCGCCGATCTCCATCGCAATGGCATTGGCGTCGCCATACGCCATCATGCCGCACGTCGAGCCATGGCCCATCATGCGGAAGCGACCGGAATTGTAGATGATGATGAGATCCGCGCCGCCTTTCTCAATGAACTTGGCGCTGATGCCGGTGCCTGCGCCGGCGGCGATGATGGCATCGCCTTTTTTCAACGTGGCGCGCAGGCGTTCAATCACTTCTTTGCGAGTGTAAGGATTTCCTTTTCCAGTCCAGGGATTCGGCATAGGGCGTCAATCAGTTGTTGTTTGCAGATTAAAATCGAATTGGAATAGAGAGGCAAAGCGTTTGTCTGTGGCCTTTTTTGGCCACAAAGCAAGGCTTCCTGAAAATAAAAACGAGGCCGCTCTGATGAACAGCCTCGTTGCGAGAAGTTTTTACCGCGGCTCAATGCGCTTTCGCGCCATTCGTGCCTTCAAGATGAACCGGTTTGTAACCGCCGATGGATTTGAAATAAATCAGCATCAACAGATAAATCACGGCCATCGTCGCCGGGATGAACGAGTCGGCTTTGAGTGTTTTGCGATCGCCTGCGATGCTCGCTTCATAGACGGCTTTTTGTTCGGGCGTCAGTTTCGCGAGAGCGGCTTCAGGATCTTTCGTGCCAGCTTTTTCCAATTCCGCTCGAGCAGTGCTGAGGGCGCTTTGAACTTCACCGAGTTTTTTGCCGTCAATCGCATTCACGTCAGCGAGGAACAACCAGCCCTTGGCCTCTTCGACTTTGTATTCAGCGTAAACGGCAGGATTTGTTTGTTGCAGCGACTCAGCCGCAAAGCGGTCCTTGGCATAGCCCAAGCCGGGTGAACCGATCAATCCCGCTGACATCATTCCCAATCCGCCCATGATACTCATTGCGACGGCGCCCGTCCGTGGGAAGCGGTCGCCGACAACCGCCAGCATCGTGGGCCAGAAGAACGTTTTGCCGATAGCGTAAACCGACAGCGCACCGAGCGCGCCACCAAAGGCTGTAATTCCGCTTACGAGATTCAGCCCGAGGCAGGCGAGCAGCGCGCAGACGAGAAGAATTCCGACAGGCGAGAGTTTCAGTTTCTTCTCGATAAAGTCGGCGCAGAAACGCAATCCGAACATGATGGCCGACGTAAACACGAACAGGAGCGTTCCTTGTTTCGGCGTGAGGATGTTGCCCGTAATGTTTTGAATCCATCCATCAGTACCCAGTTCCACCGCACCAACGAGAACGTGAGTCAGGAACAGAACGAGAATCAACCAGGCGCCCATGGCCCAATGACTCAGGTTGCTTAACGCCAGCCAGACCGCTACGCCAATAGCCATCGAGACGTAGAGCCATCCGCTGCTGAGGAAAAATTGCTGATTCGTGAGACCATTCAGGAGCGGTCCGAGACCGTCTTTGAAAAACAGGAAGATGAATAAACCGACTACTGCTGAACCGATGATGCCGACATCTTTTAACATGTCGCCCAGTTTGAGTCCTTTCTGAGACGCTTCGGATTTCGGGAAATGTTGTCCCATAAACATGAGGCCGTAAGCGACGGTCGGAATCAGGAACAGGGCGAGGCGCGTTTTCCAACCCCAACCGAGGCTTTCACCCCAGAAGCCGCCGATGAAACTGCCCAACACCATTCCGGCAGGCCACGAAGCGTGCAGGATGTTCAAATAGTGAGTGCGACTGTTGGGGAAGAGCGTTGCGACGAGAGGATTCGCGACGGCTTCTAACGTGCCGTTTGCCAAGGCGAAGATAAACGTGCCGGTCCACAGATAAACGAAGGCGGTTTTCGTCGCCATGCCGTCAGTTACCGCAAACGTCACTAGCGCGGAAACCACATGGAACAGGAAGGCGGCAATCACCAGTTTTCCGTAACCGATGCGATCAACAATCAATCCGCCGACGATAATTCCAAAACAAAAGCCGGTGAACCCCGCACCGTTGATCAAACCCACATCCAACCCGGTGAAACCGAATTTTGCGGACCAGATACCAAGAATGCCGCCGCGGATGGCAAATCCGACTCCGGCTGCCAGGATAGCAATGAATCCGGCCCATAGGAGCCGGCCCGCGTTGGGTGCGATTCCGTCTTTTTTAATGTTCATAGGATAGTTGGAATAGGAACGTCTGCGTTGTTGGTTATTTGGTTGTCTATTAAACGTCGTTCTGGTTTGCCCTCATTGACGAACTGAAATTACGTCGCCGCAAAGCCACAGTCGCGGGTGGTGATGCAGCGGAATGCGCTGCAATACACCCATCTTGCGCGCAACTGTCAACGACATTTCCGCGTGTTTCAGCGTGAATCCTCCTCCGGTCTTTGCCATGCTGCGCCGGCATGATTCATCCAACCGCGATCATTTCACCCAAAGCGAAGCTCGATTCCACGGTGCAAGTCGGACCGTACGCCGTCATTGATGCAGGTGTGGAACTTGGCGCGGGTTGCATCGTCGGACCGCATGTTTACCTGACGGGATTGTTGACGGTTGGCGTGAACAATCGCTTTCACGCAGGTTGTGTGATTGGAGATGCGCCGCAGGATTTGAAATACGACGGCACACCGACGCGGGTGCGCATCGGTGATAACAACGTTTTTCGCGAACACGTCACGGTGCATCGCGCGACCAAACCCGATGGAGAAACAATCATCGGATCGAACAATCTGTTGATGGCGCACGTTCACGTGGGGCACAACTCGCATATTCATAATTACGTCATTCTTGCGAATGGAGTTTTACTCGCTGGGCATGTGACAGTTTTTGATCGCGCCTTTTTATCCGGTAATGCGGCGGTGCATCAATTCGTGCGCGTCGGTACATTGGCCATGATGCAAGGGTTGTCGGGGGTAACGCAGGATTTGCCGCCGTTCGCCGTGTCCAAAGCGATGAATGAGATGTGCGGATTAAATATCGTCGGGATGCGTCGCGCGGGGATTTCCAGCGCTGAGCGACTGGAGGTGAAGAAGCTCTATCGCGATTTATTTCGGAGCGGAAAGAACCTTCGCGAGGCCGTGGCTGACGCGCAGAATAAATATTCCAGTGCGGCGGCAAAGACCATGTTGACTTTTATCACGGAAGCGAAACGTGGCGTCGTGGCTGATTGCAGGAG
>Ga0065721_10006676_pt1 | contig 15874 bp, 12 predicted proteins | sample Mesricmetagenome_FD_59108 | JGI IMG/M metagenome (GOLD analysis project Ga0065721, IMG submission 59108) | Mesophilic microbial community from rice straw/compost enrichment Sample: eDNA_1 v2 (version 2) | ecosystem: Engineered > Solid waste > Grass > Composting > Bioreactor | place: USA: Davis... | reverse complement strand
TCGGTCCAACGAATGATGACCTTACCAAGCCATGTCTTGCGAAGTATTTCAATTGCGAGATGCGGATTCATGAAGAAGCGCTTGCAGAGGTAACGGAATTTTTTGCGAGCAGGGGCCGACCTCTCACGGAAGTCAACCGTATGCAGGCAGTTCTCCCTGTGTGCTGCGAGAAGGTCACCAACAGACTTGGCACGGCGCCGGGAATGTGGTTTCAAAGGAACGGAAAAGTCTTTGTATCCATGCCGGGTGTCCCGCATGAAATGAAGACCATGATGACGGAGATTGTCATCCCGCGTTTGTTGAAAACATTCAGGACGCCCACCATTCACCACACAATCATCCGCACCGTGGGAATCGGAGAGTCTTTCCTTGCAGAACGAATCAAAGCCTGGGAAAGTGCATTGCCACCGCATATTCGTCTCGCATACCTGCCCGGCGTCGGCGAGGTCAAGCTAAGACTCACGGGTTTTAGTGAGAACGCGGTCTCAGTCTTCGAAGAGATGAGAAAATTGACCGAGCAGGTCCACGATCTTGCCGGTGAGTATATCTATGCTCTTGGTGATGACCCGCTGGAGGTTGCCGTCGGCAAGATGCTCCGCGAACGCGGACTCTCGTTGTCGATGGCTGAAAGTTGTACAGGAGGGTATCTGGCACACATGATCACAAGTGTCCCCGGAAGTTCGGAATATTTCGCGGGAAGTATCGTCGCATATTCAAACGAAGTGAAAGTTCGTGAGTTGGGTGTGAGCGAAGAGACACTCGCGCAACACGGAGCAGTCAGTGAGGCGACGATCAAAGAGATGGCCGAAAACGTCAGAAAAAAATTCAACACCGATATTGGTGTAGCGACGAGTGGAGTTGCCGGACCGTCAGGAGGTTCGGCTGAGAAACCAGTTGGTACTGTCTGGATTGCATACGCTGATAGAGACAAGACTGTAACTCGTCTGCTCCGATTATCGAAAGATAGGCTCGTCAATATTAAGGTCGCGTCAGTGAACGTGCTGAATCTTATTCGCACTTCCCTGCGATGACTATCAATTCGCCGCGCGAAGAGGTATCGAGAACCTCACATCAGACCATTCAAAAACCATTTGAATACCCTCTCCCTGTGGCGCGAGACTGATCGTGAATTGTTCGACCGGCGCGGATATCTTTTGCGTGGGCACACTGACGCGAAGCACGTCATTCTTTTCATCAGGTGGATTTGAACCCGATTCTCCAACTTGTGTGTTGAGGATAATCTCAAATGAATCGGGTCCTGGTATTGCATACATGCGGTACGTTCCCGCACTCACGGGACGCTCGTTGAAGAGGATATCGCGGTTAAAACTGATTTCCGTGGCCTTATTCGCGCCAAGTCTCCAATATTTCCCGTAGGGCTGAAGCGCATTTTGTTCCTCGGGGCCAAAGATAAGTCTTCCACGCACCGACGGGCGGCTGTATCGCACTGAGACCGTAACTCCGCCGGACGTTAGTGTCTTTTCATCGGGCGGGCTAAGCGCACTGGAACGCTGAAACCAATAGATAGACACACCGGCTACGATCACCAGTAATGCCATTGCGATCAATAGGCCCTTATTGTTCATAGTTAATGCTCTATGTTAAAGGTAGGAAATTGATCGGGAATCGACAATCTGTCTACCCCACCTCAAATTTGGACAAACGAGAGGTCATAACAGTTCATGGACGATTATGTGAACCCATCGTTTATTCATTGCTCCGGTTTAGAGGAAATCGATTCTTTGTGTTAACCGACATCGTATTGTTATTGTGATACGAACATGTTGGCACAGTGTTTTTATAGACGGGGTTGACAATCTAATTCTTTGAAGTATGGGTTACTTGCTGATCAAAAAAGACGACGTAAAAACGTTTAAATCGTTTTTGAATGGGAAAGAGATTGAAGTGGGGGTGCGAATAGGTTCGAACGCTAACATCTTCAATCCCAACGAAGAGATCGATGTCTTTTACGGCAATGACGGCAGTGACTTCTATCGAGCGCGCATCACGCGGCAGTCAAAAGCCCAGAACCCTCGCGACGGCGAGTCCCTTGTTACTTTAGGACTTGTCAAGCAATAACAATCACTTGTCTGATCACCAGATTTTCACGCGCAACGAATCCGGCCTGTACATCTTGTCACCCTCCTTCACGTCGAATGCCTCGTAAAAGGGAGTAAAATTCGACAGAGGTCCGTTTGCCCTGAGCATCACAGGAGAATGAGGATCGGTTAATACTTGTGTACGAAGCGCTTCATCCCGGTACTTACCACGCCACACCGTTGCCCACGACATAAAGAAGCGCTGTTCCGGAGTGAACCCATCGATCGGATCCGGGCGTCCGTGCTTCTTGAAGTGTAATTGCAACCCATCGTATGCTGCCGTTATCCCGCCGAGGTCACCAATATTTTCACCCAATGTAAATTCTCCCTGAACGAACACACCCGGCAACACCTCATACTTGCTGAACTGGTCCGCGAGAAGCTTCCCGCGCGAGCGGAATGCCTCCAGGTCTTCCTTCGTAAACCAATTCTTAAGATTTCCCTCAGCATCGAACTTCGATCCCTGATCGTCGAATCCGTGTGATATCTCGTGTCCGATCACCGCGCCAATTCCTCCGTAATTGACCGCCTCGTCCGCTCTATAGTCATAGAACGGCGGCTGTAATATTGCCGCAGGGAACACAATCTCATTCATTGGAGGATTGTAGTAGGCATTGACGGTCTGTGGACTCATCTCCCACTCATGCCGGTCTACGGGTTTCCCAACTTTAGCCAGTTCACGCTTCGCTTCAAACATGCTCGCGTTGACTACATTCTGAAAGTATGAAGCAGACTCCAGATCCTTATTGACTTCAAGGGAAGAGTAATCCGTCCATTTCTCAGGATAGCCAATCTTCACCTTGAACGTACTGAGTTTTTTCAACGCCATCTCTTTGGTGGAATCAGACATCCACTCGAGTTGTTTGATTCGCTCGCCAAAGGCGATCTTGATATTTTCGACCATCTCGACAGCCTTCTCCTTTGCTTCGGGAGGAAATTTCTCGTCAACGTAAAGCTGACCAATAGCCTCGCCCATCATATTATTCGTCATGGCGAGAACGCGCTTCCAACGAGGGCGCAACTGCTCAATGCCCCTCATGTACTTACTATTAAATTCAAATGAAGCCTTAACAAAATCGTGATTCAGGAAAGCCGCAGCGCTGCGGAGCAAACTTGCGCGGAGGTAGGTCTTGACATCACCTTGCAAGCTTTTGTTGAAAGCCCGTTCGCAGGCGCGAACAAATCCTTTGTCTGCTACCACGACCGTGTCTGCAGTGATCCCCAGGGATGAGAAATAGTCCTTCCAATCAATCGATGGAAGAAGTTTCGACAAATCCGATACCGGGATCGGATTGTAATAGTTATAAGGATCCCGACTCTGCTCTTTAGTCATCATTTCACGCGCGAGATCTGTCTCGAGCGCAAGTACTGCCTCGGCACTCTTTTGCGCAGCGTCCTCCGCGTCTCCCGACAGGACAAACAAATTCTTCAGATACTCGACGTATTTGGCACGAGTCTCTTTCGACTTCTCATCCGTTTTCAAATAATAGTCTCGTTCGGGCAATCCCAGTCCATTGGGCACAACGTAGACTGTATTGTGAGTGCTTTTATTGAGGTCGGGCTCTACTTGCAATCCAAAAAACGCAGTCCCTCCTCGGAGTAAGTCTCGCTCGAGGTATGACTGAAGGTCTGCCTTTGTGCGGATGCTTTCAATTTCATCGAAATAAGGTTTCAACACTTTAACCCCGTTTTGCTCGGCAAGCGTGGAGTCCATTCCAACAAAATAGAAATCGATTGCCTTCATCGGGTCGGAGCCCGGTTCGTACTTCCCGCTCTTACCGGCCTTTTCCATGATATTGAGGAGCGTGCGCTGTGTTTCCTCATGCAACTCCAGGAAACTGCCGTACGACCCGAGGTCGCCCGGAATCTCGTGTGTCTTCAACCAGCCGCCGTTGACAAACTGGAAGAAGTCATCCCCAGGCTTGACCGTTGAATCGATATTGGCCAAGTCAATGCCAACTCCCTTAGGCGTACCTTCCTCCTTTTTCGAACAGGAGAACGCGATTATCATTAAGAACAACAGACCGAAAGTATACAGTGCGTTTTTCATAGTTTCAGAATGAGGGTTGATTACGAAAATACACAAAAACCCTGATCTGCATAGACGACCAGCAAAAAATGGCTCACCGTGGGGTACGTAAACGGCTATTTTCAGGTTCCTATTATTTACACTAACTTTGCGAATTACGAGTTACGAATTCGGAATTACGAATGAAGGGACGAATGTCGAATTTAGTGACGAATGATGAATGTGGAATTAGTAACGAATGACGAATAGTGCTCCGAGCAAAGTTCATCAGTCTTCACGTGCATTCATTATTTAGGGATGTCGTCGCGTTCCGTATTATGGCTGGTAGTTCATAATTAGTGATTATGACCGTTGAATTAGTAATGCCCAAGATGGGTGAGAGTATCACTGAAGCGAGTATCCTTCGGTGGCTGAAGAATCCGGGTGACAAAATCGAGCAGGATGAATCATTGCTTGAGGTTGCGACGGACAAGGTCGATACCGAGGTACCGTCTACTCATGGCGGTATATTGAAAGAGATATTGGCGAAAGAGGGGGAGGTTGTAAAAGTGGGCAAACCTATTGCGGTTATCGAAACGGAAAATAGCAATAACGTTGTCACACCTACGCCTCAATCTGAACAAAAGCCCGCGATTGCAGAGCCAGTCGCTGCCGAAGTAGCGGAACCAAGCAAACCATCGCGTACCATTTCCAATGGTTCGCAAAAACAAAGCGTAGTAAAAGAGACCGGCCGTTTCTACTCACCGTTAGTCAGGAACATTGCGCGCGAAGAGAACATAGCAATCGCTGAACTTGAAACTATTCCCGGCTCTGGAGCCGAAGGTCGCGTAACAAAGAAAGACATCCTTTCATATCTGCAGAATCGCAAGCTCGGTGCGAGCATTAGTGCAGCTCCCCAACGAGTTCCTGTATCCATCGGCGCAGGCGATGAGATCATCCAGATGGATCGCATGCGTAAGATGATCGCCGAGCGAATGGTTGACTCCAAACGCATATCACCACATGTGACATCGTTCGTAGAAGCTGATGTCACTGGCATTGTGTACTGGCGCAACAAGTGGAAGCATGAATTTCAGAGACAAACTGGCGACGCATTAACGTACACGCCAGTTTTCATCGAAGCTGTCGTACTCGCGATCAAAGACTTCCCGATGATTAACGTGCAGGTAGACGGCGATCGAATCATTAAGAAAAAAGACATCAACATTGGCATGGCCGTCGCATTGCCCACTGGCAATCTCATTGTCCCGGTCATCAAGAATGCAGATCAATACAGTTTGCGCGGACTTGTGAGAGCGGTCAACGATCTGGCTAAGCGCGCCAGGGATAACAAATTGACCGCCGATGACCTCGCTGGCGGAACATTTACGGTATCGAATGTAGGTTCGTTCGGAAATGTAATGGGAACTCCGATCATCGTTCAGCCGCAGGTAGCGATCCTTGCCCTCGGTGCCGTTGTCAAGAAGCCTGCTGTAGTAGAAACGCCTTATGGCGATAGCATCGGCATCCGTCATAAGATGTTCCTGTCACACTCTTACGATCACCGCGTCGTTGACGGTGCACTTGGAGGAAGTTTTGTAAGAAGAGTTGCCGACTATCTCGAAAGGTTTGATACGAACAGACCTCTGTAGGGGATGAAGCCGCGGTCAAATGACTGCGACTGAAAATCTACGGTCACCGTTTCACAACGATGAACCCATTGATTTTCTTTCCATCGCGTTTAGTCTCAAGTGTGTAAAAGTACATCCCCGAACTAAGGTCCTTCTCGCCGCCGATATTGGATTTACCGCGGAAGACTCTATCGCTATTGTTGTAGTTGTGAATCTCAAACACTTTGTCGCCCCATCGATTAAACACGGTCAACTTGTTATCAGGGAAATTCTCGATGTTGCGAATAACCATGAAATCGTTGCGCTCATCGATCATTCCCGGTGAGATCGCATTGTGAACTACCACAGCGTCGTCGGAGGACGCCACTCCCACTGCCAACAGCGATTTTGTAACAGGAAGATCACTTGTCACCCGCCCTTCGGCAATGTTCCCCTGGAATGCCGATTGACCAAGACTCTCAAAGGGTTCCGATACGTTGTCTGACTGCGCAACGACGTATTCGTTTGTTCCAAACGCAAGTCCTTCTACCCGCACAGGCAATATCACCTTGGAATTCACAAGACTTCCGGGAGTTGCGTCGACCTCCCAATACCGTACCGCGGAGACGGCCCGTAGCCCTGGCGATGTTTCAAGGATGGTTCCACCGGTCTCAATCAGGGTAACGCCTACTTCCGGCGACGTTCCTTCAATATTGAGAAACTCCACGGGTAAAAACAGTGACCCATTTCCGACCGGGAACACCTTTCGCCCGGCACCACGATGATAGACGGGACCATTGATATGCGATGCATCCGACCCACCATTCACGACAGCGGATTCACCGAGCACTACCTTTGAGTCGTTCTGTGACACGAGAATTCCGCCTTCCAATGTAATTTCATTTTCAATCGTGATGTCAGCAAGCATCAGTTTCTCCCCGCCACCAGTGAGAGTCAGTTTACTAAAGGATTGATCATTGTGGTTGATGACTTGCGGAAGGTCACTATTAAAAGTAATCTTCCCTTCGCCGGCGTCGTACTCCGCATTGTTCGTCCACGCACCGCCTACCTGCATATCACCGTTATTGATGATGGTGCCTTCGTTTATGATTGCTTCCTTCACATAGAGGACACTTCCCGGTCCGATGCTGATCACGGACTTATTATAGAGGTCTTGCCCCAGCACCGCTGAGCCAGACAAGAATACCAAGATGAAAACAATAACTCCCTTCATCGTTGTCTTCTTATTAACCTTTGAAACCTGAAGGTGGAATCGCTCGATTGATGGTGATCCACGTTGATCCTGTAGAAATCACAGTGATGGAATACGCAACATTTTGCCCGTCAGTGTTTCTGTAGAGTGCTTCTGACGATGTACTGCCGTCAATTCCTTCAGCGGAAGTTACTCTGAGAGCTTCACCTTCGTTCGTGCCCAACGATCGGAAAATCAAAAGCCGCCCGCGATTTTCAGCAGCCTTGGGAAGTTCGATGGTAGCTGGCTTGCCAGGATTGGATATGAGCAAGTAGTCCGTAGGTTTGACCACATATCCATTGTCAACCATTGTGAACGCTACAAACTGGGAGCCATTAACGTTAAGCGCTCCGGGTCCCGGACCTTTGTCCCATTCACCAATGGAGACCGAGGATAAATTGAAGGCCATTCCGTTTTTCGCGTCGGGGCTCGTCGCGAGCACTTCGCTCAAACCTTGTGTAGCACCACCGGATGGATTTGCCCAGGTTGCGACACCACCAACGGTAGTCAACACCTGTCCGTTCGTCGCAGAAGGAGCAATCTTTGCGGTGGTCACGGCTCCATTCAAAATCTTCGCCGTAGTCACGGCGTTATCAGCGATCTTGGCCGAGGTCACAGCGACGTTGGCAATCTTGTTTGTCGTAACCGCGTTGTCAGCGAGCCCCGGGTTAGGATATGTTCCCGACAGCGCACCACCCGCTGTACCGGCCGGCGTTATTGTTACGCTGTTTCCCCCGGAAATGTTGAGCAAACCGGTTGCCGCCGTGTAGGTCAATGTTTGATTATCCGTGTTCGTACCGAGGAATGGAGCCAGATCAATTTCGGTCGCGGAAGCGTTTTTGGTTATTGTCAGCTTGCTTCCGGTCAACTGCAAATCCTGAATCTCATTGGTGGAGTTGTTGTCCTGATCTACTCCACCTTGCAATGGCAACCACGCAGATCCGTTCCAATAGTAGAATTGTTTTTCGTCAGTGTCGTACACAAGCATTCCATTCTCTGCAACTGTGAACGAAAGTCCACCCCTCTGAGCAGTGGTAACACGTGGCACTAATAGTCCCTGGTTGCTGTTAGGAGAAATGAGTTCCAGCACAGCATGAGGATTGGGGTTTGTAGTCCCTATTCCGACTTGTGCGAATACTGTCGAACAGGACAGAACCAGAACAACAAGAGAGCAGAACAACTTCATGATATTATGGCAGGTTAGGGTGATCCGAAGTTAGTCAGGTGTCACGACAAATGCATAATAATTAATAAAACTTACCAAGACAATGTAACCCGGAACACGTTTTTTGGGGTACTTTTGAGGCAAAAAGAAAGCAAGTGATGAAATTCGGAACGAAAGCTGTACATGCGGGTGTAACACCTGATCCTTCGACTGGTGCGATCATGACGCCGATCTACCAGACATCTACTTACGTGCAAGAATCTCCGGCCAAACACAAGGGATATGCCTACGCACGTGGAGCAAATCCCACTCGCAACGCACTGCAGGCGAGTATTGCTTCCCTTGAGAATGGAAACTTTGCACTTTGTTTCTCCTCGGGAATGGGTGCCACAGATGCGGTGATTAAACTACTNTCTCCCGGTGACGAAGTCATTACGAGCAACGATCTCTACGGAGGATCGTACCGTATGTTCACAAAGGTCTTTCAAAAGTACGGTATCAAGTTTCACTTCCTTGATCTTTCCAATTCAGACAACATTAAGCCGCACCTCAACGAACGGACCAAACTATTTTGGTTAGAAACGCCGACAAATCCGTTGATGAATATCATCGACATCTCCGCATACGTTGCTATCGCGAGAGAGCGAAATATCCTTGTTGCTGTCGACAACACTTTTGCATCGCCGTACCTTCAGAATCCTCTCGACCTCGGAGCTGACATTGTCATGCACTCCGTGACGAAGTATCTGGGCGGACACTCCGACGTCATCATGGGTGCACTTGTCATGAACGACGAGAAACTATACAATGACCTCGCTTTTATCATGAACTCATGCGGTGCGGTGCCCGGTCCGCAGGATTCGTTTCTCGTCCTACGCGGAATAAAAACTCTTCACCTCCGTATGGAACGCCACTGCATCAATGGAAGAAAAATCGCTGAGTTCCTCCGTGGGCACTCGAAGGTGGGGAAAGTATACTGGCCGGGTTTTACCGATCACCCGAATCACGACATCGCCAGGAAACAAATGCGCGACTTCGGAGGTATGCTGTCTTTCACGTTAAGAGATGACAGCGTCGCCACAGCGACAAAGCTGATGGAGAGCGTCAAACTGTTCTCGCTCGCTGAGTCACTCGGCGGAGTTGAGTCTCTGATCAATCACCCGGCTTCTATGACGCACGCGAGTATTCCCAAGGAAGAAAGGCTGAAAAGTGGGTTAGTTGACTCGCTGATTCGGCTTAGCATTGGTGTCGAAGATGCGGAAGATTTGATTGAGGATCTGGAGCAGGCATTGAAAGAGGTCTGACGATTAGGTTTCCTCAAAATTCAGATCCCTGCCGTACGTTTCGTTAATCATCCGCAGGGCAACAAACGCAATGACGATTGTTACCACTCCGACGATGAGTGCGCCGTAGATGATACCGAAGTGTTGGGCGCGGTCAACTCCGTAGCTGCTTGTAGTATTTGTCGTGATAAGGTTACGCAGGATTTCAAAAAGGAATGTTAACGGGACAACGGTACCCCTGATGAAATTCGGTACTGTGGTGGCTACCGTTGATCGAAGGTTGGTTCCAAATTGTTCGGCGGCGATGGTAACAAAAAGTGCCCAGTACCCGATAGCACATCCCATAAAGAAGCAGACGCCATAAAAGAATTCGGGGGTTTTCACCGGCATGAACAAGTAGAGTACAATAGCGACAAGGCTGAGTAAGATATAAGCGAATACAACTTTCTTTCGCGAACCCACCCGCTGAGAAATAAATCCACTGGTGAAATCGCCTATAGCCAATCCCATGTACGTGTACATCACTGCATCACCCGCGAGGATTGTCCCACTGATGGAAAGGGCCTTTGCGAACTCTGGAGCGAATGTGATTAGTATTCCGACAGCGTACCAAATGGGCAGGCCGATGAAAATGCATCCGATATATCGGGCGAGAGCGCTCTTTGACTGAAACAGTTGAAAGAAGTTTCCACGCCGTATTGAGGACTCTTTGAGTTTAACAAACATTCCCGACTCGAACACGCTCACGCGGGCAATTAGCAATAGAAGCCCGAGTCCTCCACCGATAAAGTAAGCAACTTGCCACGTATAGATTCGTGCGACAAAGTTGGCAAGAATGGCACCGGTAATTCCAACGGAGGCGATGATGGCAGTTGCGTAACCACGGATGCGCGCTGGCAGGATCTCCGACACCAGGGTGATGCCTGCTCCAAGTTCACCGGCAAGGCCTATGCCCGCAATAAATCTGAGGATCGCATACTGATCAACGGTGGTCACAAAACCGTTGGCAATATTGGCCAGCGAATACAGGAGGATCGAACCGAACAAGACGGAGAGTCTCCCGCGCTTGTCTCCCATGACTCCCCAGATAATTCCACCGATCAGCAAACCACCCATCTGCCAGCGCAACAAGTACTCGCCCTCGATTAACAATTGATCTTCTGTTACGCCGAGCGATATCAAGCTCGGCTTCCGCACAATACTGAAAAGCAGGAGATCGTAGATGTCGACAAAATATCCGAGCGCCGCCACGATGACGGGTAGACTCAGCACGAGTTTCAGATCCTTTTTATCCATCAAGAGGCAAAAAAAACGGCTGAAAATAATTAAACTATTCTGAAAGTTACCAGTTCTCATCCGCAAAAGGAAGTCTTGAAATGCACCTTTGAATCTCAATTAAATCATTATCTTGAAGGAAATACTGGACAGTCATGAATGGTATGTTACAACCGGGCGCCCTCAAAGGGAAAACGATCATTGTCACTGGTGGAGGTACCGGATTAGGTCGATCGATGGGTAAGTATTTCCTTGAACTGGGTGCGAACCTTGTAATTACCAGCCGCAAAAAGGACGTTATTGACAATACAGCGTCCGAGTTATCGCGCGAGACAGGTGGGCAGGTACTTGCCATTCCCTGTGATGTTCGGAAATACGAGGAAGTCGAAAATGTGATAGCAAAATCGGAGGAAGCCTTCGGCTCCGTTACCGGTGTTGTGAATAATGCCGCCGGAAATTTTATCAGTCCAACGGAGAGGCTATCGCATCGGGCATTTGACATCGTCGTCGATATTGTCCTGCGAGGCACCTATTACACTACGCTTGCCGCAGGTAAAAACTGGATTGCCAAGAAACAGCCGGGCGTCTTCCTGAACATTGTTACAACCTATGCGTGGACTGGTTCCGGGTACGTTGTGCCTTCCGCATGCGGAAAAGCGGGAGTGCTTGCACTCACACGTTCATTAGCCGTGGAGTGGGCAAAATATAACATCCGAAGCAATGCGATTGCGCCGGGACCGTTCCCTACCGAAGGAGCGTGGAGTCGGTTACTTCCCGGCGACCTGGCAAAGAAGTTTGACCCTGCACAACGTATTCCATTGAAGCGTGTTGGTGAACACCAGGAACTCGCCAATCTCGCAGCCTATCTTGTTTCAGATTTCTCATCGTATATCAACGGGGAAGTGATCACCATCGACGGCGGAGAATGGTTACGCAACGGAGGTGAGTTCAGCCATCTTGAGACGATTCCTGGTGAGATGTGGGATATGCTGGAAAAAATGCGCGGCAAGTAGTCGGCGGGAGTTCTCTGCTCTTTGCTCATATCGCTGCTCTGGCATCCGTGTATCCAACAGTTGCAAAAAATGCAAATCTCTTCCAACTTCTGAGTCTGAGTTGTAGTCTTTGCAATTAGAGACTTCATCGGTTTGTTTGTTCGCAATCGGCGGGCGTCTGTTTCCGGCTACTTTCACTTCAGCTAAACCATTTAAACTATGAAAGTACTACACAGCTCCCCCCTCCGCCTCGCACTCGTGGTCTTCCTGGTACTTCTTGGATCTGACGCGTGCAGCCAGGCAGACACCACCGCCATTTACAGAGTTGAAACCCGTGACGGCAATGAATACGTGGGCCGACTCATCAGCAAATCCGATTCGGTCGTTCGCCTGGAGACCCAGACCCTCGGTGCTCTTGCAATTCCGGCAAAGGACATTGTCGCGTTGGAAAAAGTGCATGCAAGCGTCCGCGATGGAGCTTACTGGTTTGCATATCCTCAGGCAACGCGCTACTTCTGGATGCCCAATGGATATGGATTGAAGCGGGGTGAAGCCTACTTTCAAAATGTCTGGATACTTGTCAATCAGTTCAGTGTTGGGGTAACTGATAACTTATCCTTCGGCGCCGGGTTAGTTCCGGCATTCCTCATTGGCGGTGGCCCGACACCGATCTGGGTTACTCCTAAAGTCTCGATACCCTTAAACTCCGACCGAGTAAACCTCGGCGCAGGTGCACTGGTTGGAACAATCTTCGGTCAGCAGGAGTCAGGATTCGGATTGTTATACAGCGTAGTCACTTTTGGCAGTCGTGATTCGAACATCAGCGTTGGCCTTGGTTACGGATTTGCAGGAGGGGATTGGGGTGACAATCCTACCTTCAGCTTTTCAGGAATGTTTCGAACGGGGAGACGCGGCTACGTCCTGACTGAAAATTATGTGCTTAGCACAGGAAGTGGATCCCAGGTTTTGGCCATGATTGGCGGTCGCACGCTTACAAAGAAAACAGGTATTGACTATGGATTGCTCATTGTACCGAACCTGGGCGAGTTAGTCGCAGTCCCGTGGCTGGGGATAACTGTGCCTCTGCGTGGCAAACTGAAGTCCTGAAATCAACGATGCCTGTACGGCGTATTCCGATTGTCGCGCGCTATATTTGTCCATGCAACGGACGAATATGTTAGACACCTGGTTAGAAGAGAAATTGCGTGAACGCAAGGCGAAGAGTCTGCTTAGATCACTTCCCAAGCCAAACAACCTCATCGACTTCACCTCTAACGACTATCTCGGCCTCGCGCGTAACGGCGCGTTACATCAAAACATCTCTGACACCATTGAGGCGCTCGCTCTCAATGGTTCCACAGGCTCGCGCCTGCTATCCGGCAATTCGGAGTTAGCCGAAAGAACGGAACAATTTCTATCAACGATATTTCAAAGTCACTCGACACTACTCTTCAATTCAGGATATTCTGCAAACCTCGCCGTACTTTCCTCCCTTCCACAGAAGGACGACACAATCATATACGACGAACTCGCACACGCGAGCATCAAAGATGGAGCAAGGCTGAGCCTTGCAAAGAAGTTCAGCTTCCGTCACAACGACATGGACGACCTCGAGCGGAAGGCGCGAAATGCTCATGGCAGAATATTCGTCGCAGTGGAATCTGTCTACTCGATGGATGGAGATGAATGTCCCCTCGCCGAACTGGTGGCGCTTGCTGAACGACATAACTTCATTCTGATTTTGGACGAAGCGCATACTACAGGTCTTCGCGGTCCTAACGGATCAGGTATGGCCGTTCACACAGGCCTTCACGACCGAGTTGATGTCCGGATCTACACATTTGGAAAGGCAATGGGTGTATGCGGGGCCTGCGTTGCAGGATCAAATGATCTTATCAATTACCTCGTCAACTTCGCGCGGCCGTTTATCTATACAACAGCTCCCTCTCCATACCAGGTTGCTTCCATTCGATGCGCCTTTGAATTCCTTGGAGCGCACATCGAACTTCAGAGCGTGTTAAAGCAAAAGATCGATTTGTTCCGACAAAATCTCGGGGCGATTGAAAACCGCATTGAGAGCACCTCTGCTATTCAAACGTTCATTGTTCCGGGAAATTCAACCATTAGAGAGACTGCGGCGTATGTACAAAAGCGCGGCTTTGATGTACGCCCAATCTTGTCACCAACAGTCCCAGCGGGGACAGAACGCCTGCGAATCTGTCTGCATACATATAACGACGATCAGGCGATAACAGATCTCGTCACGTGCCTCAAACAGATCCCGACACCCGCATTGAAATAGAACAAACATGAATTATTTTGTCACCGGCATTGGAACTGATTCAGGTAAAACCATCATCTCAGCAATTCTGTGCGAGGCACTTAAGGCGGATTATTGGAAACCTGTTCAGGCTGGCTTACCGAGAGACACGGAGACAGTAGCCGCGTTGATAAGCAATAAGACAACAGTGCTTCATCCCGAACGTTTTGTTCTTCGGACGCCGGCATCACCCCATGCTGCAGCGAAGATTGACGGAGTCAATATATCCCTGGATTCCTTTTCACTTCCAGAAACTTCTAACGCGCTGATAGTCGAAGGAGCGGGAGGATGCATGGTGCCATTGAACGACCACGATGTTGTCGCTGATCTTATTGCCAAGCTGGCTATGCCGACAATCGTCGTATCCAATCACTACCTTGGGAGTATCAACCACACCCTGCTTACGGTCGAAATGTTAAAACATCGGATGATTCCCATAGCAGGGCTAATCTTCAATGGTGATGAAAATCCGGAAACGGAACGCATCATTCTGCACCGTACCAAGGTACCGTGCCTCCTACGCATCAAACGTGAAGTGGTTGTTGACAAAACAGTAATAGCAAAATACGCGAAAGAGTTAAATAGAAACTGGAATGGATGATTTAATCTCCCTTGACCGGAAAAACGTTTGGCATCCCTTTACACCTTTGCAATCAACGCTTCCCATGCCGCTCGTGACGAAGGCTGAGGGTGTATATCTACATACACAGGACGGCAAACGAATTATCGATGCAGTGTCTTCATGGTGGGTGAATCTCCATGGCCACTGTAACCCCGTAATTGCCGAAGCGATTGCAGTACAAGCGCAAACACTGGAACACGTTATCTTCGCCGGTTTCACTCACCAGCCAGCAATTGAACTCTCGCAAAAGCTGCTAAGTGCGCTTCCTTCATCATTCAGCCGCGTATTCTATTCTGACAATGGAAGCACCGCCGTCGAAGTCGGGCTTAAGATGGCTATTCAATACTGGCATGACCGCGGTGAGCCCAAACGAAAAATCATTGCAATACGCGGTGGGTACCATGGTGACACATTTGGGTCAATGTCAATTGCCGAGAGAGGCTTGTTTACTGCCCCTTTCTCCGACCTTCTCTTCGAAACGTTATTTATCGACTTCCCTTCTCCGGGCATGGAAGATGACACAATTCAACAGTTTAAGGAATTGGTCAACCGAGGTGATGTGGCCGCGTTCATCTTTGAACCTCTTGTACAAGCAGCGGGTGGCATGCGCATGTACTCGTCATCGTGCCTTGACACGCTGATTGGCTACGCGCGGGATGCTTCGGTAATCTGTATTGCAGACGAAGTGTTTACAGGTTTCGGTCGAACAGGAAAGACTTTTGCCATCGACTATCTTCAAAATCTTGCTGATATCGTCGCTTTATCAAAAGGAGTTACAGGAGGTTTCATGCCTCTCGGTGTCACTGCTTGCGCGAAATGGATTGCTGATGGGTTCGACTCTCCTGCTCTTGACAGGACCTTCTTTCACGGACACTCGTACACGGCAAATCCTCTTGCATGCGCGGCTGCTAACGCGAGTTTCAACCTATTGATGGGAGCCGAATGCCAGGAGAACATTCAACGCATCTCAAGACAACAACTTGAATTCTCCCTATCCTTAAAGGGAAACAAAAAAATCATTGATGCGCGGACACTCGGAACCATCCTCGCCATTGAAGTAAAAACCAATCACGAAAGCAACTATGCGAATTCGCTGCGGACGACGATATACAACTTCTTCATGGAACGCGGCATCCTGATGCGTCCATTGGGAAACACATTGTATGTGTTACCTCCGTACGTAATCACTCGTGAGGCGTTGACCTACATTCACAAGTGTATTGAAGAATTCCTTGATCAGCTGGCTTG
>Ga0065721_10051188_pt1 | contig 15876 bp, 14 predicted proteins | sample Mesricmetagenome_FD_59108 | JGI IMG/M metagenome (GOLD analysis project Ga0065721, IMG submission 59108) | Mesophilic microbial community from rice straw/compost enrichment Sample: eDNA_1 v2 (version 2) | ecosystem: Engineered > Solid waste > Grass > Composting > Bioreactor | place: USA: Davis... | reverse complement strand
GGCGTGGATCGGCAGGCAGACCAGAAGGTTCATCGCCGCGAAGACGAGATAGACCTGCCGCCAGTCGAGCAGGCCGGCGAGCCAGGTGGTGAGCGGCCAGAACAAGGTCGAGGCGAAGCCGGCGATCAGCGTCAGGTGGACGATGCTGCGCTGGGCGCGGGCGCCGTGGCGCTGGACGCAGAGCGGGAAGGCCGCGCCGTATTGCACCAGGGTCGCCGCCATCTCGATGGCGATCAGCCCCGCAACGAAGGCGGGGCCCGAGGGGGCGAAGGCGCAGCCGGCGAGGGCGAGGGCTGCGGCGAGCGAGCCGGCGGTCATCACCCGGCCGGCGCCGAAGCGGTCGATCCAGCGTCCGGTCCACGGGGCGAGCAGGCCGCCGGCGAGCAGCGCTGCCGACCGCGCGCCGAACATCCACGCGTCCGGCCAACCGAAATCCGCCGCCATCGCCGGGGCGAGCAGGGCGAAGGCGTAGTAGAGCGTGCCGTAGCCGACGATCTGGCTGACGCCGAGGGTGGCGACCTCGCGCCAGGCCCGCGCCTCGCCAGGGCCGTCGGTCGCGGGCCGGCCCGCCTCCGCCTCAACGACCATCGTCATCCTCGCCGTGCGGAACGGGGATGGCGGTCGCGGCCGCCTCGGCACCGCCGCTCCGCCGGCAGCAGTCGCGCAGCAGGAAGTCGGCGAGGCCGGTGAGGGCCGGGTAGACGGCGCTGTAGCGGATCGTGCGGCCGTCGCGGCGGGCGGCGACGAGCCCGGCCCGGTCGAGCCGGGCGAGATGGAACGACATCCGCGACGAAGACGCCCCGTCCATCGCCGCGCCGATCACCCCGGCCGGCAACCCTTCCGGCCAGGCCTCGACCAGCAGCCGGACGATCCGGAGGCGCGTCGGCTCCGACAGGGCCGAGAAAGAGGCGAGGGCGTCGTCCTCGGTCATGGAGCGTCTCGATATCTCATGAGATGTTGAGATGTCTCTAGCCCGAAATCCGCCGCCCCGCCAGCCCGTCTCTCATCGCCGACGGAAGAAGGGGTGCCGGGCGCCTCGGCGGCGCGCAGCGAAAGGGGGTAGGGTTTGCTCACAGATCTGGCCGGCGATCGAGCGCGGAGCGGCGAGACCCGACGCCGGAGTGCGGGGGATCGCATCCCCGGTGATCCACCGATGTCCGGTTCGGCATATTCGGCGGACATATGGGATTTCCGCCTCTCTCCCGTCTTCACCGGCCCTGAGCCGGTGACCCAATGGCCTCACCGGGCGGGAGGGTGTCAGTGAAGGGAGACAAGCATGTTTGATCAATCGGTTGGGACCGTCTTCGCCGCACGGCCATTGGGTCGCCGGGTCGAGCCCGGCGATGACGACAGAGAGGGAATTCGTTGGCGCCGCCGGTCCGGCGGGCCGAGATGCGGCTCCGAGTGCGCACCATGCACGCCGACGAATATCTTCATCGAATCAAGGTGCTGATCCACAGGAGCCGAACACGAAGCGGACAGCAGTGGGCTCGACTCGGCGACCCAATGGCCGTGCGGCGAAGACCAGTCCAACGCTCTGATTAAACGTGTTTATCTCACTCTCGACGCAATTCCGACCGGTGATGTGATCGGGACACCGGCTCGATGCCGGTGATGTTGGAAGAGAAGGCTGAGATCCCTGACTCACGCCGAACTCGCCGAACCGGACAGCAGTGCGTCGATCGGGATGTTGCGGCACAGGGGGCGCGAAACGGCACAGCGGCGAGAAAAAGCGGCGCCGGAAACGCGAACGCCTCCGGAGCGGTGCTCGCGGAGGCGTCGGTTCTGGTTGCGGGGGCAGGATTTGAACCTGCGGCCTTCAGGTTATGAGGGCTACCCCATCGTTCGGAATACCTTTGTGATTTCCGTTGGTTAAGAGGATTTCGGGCGCCAAACGTCGGCGTCGTGTCGCACGGAACAGCCGCAAACCGTTGGGAGCAAACGGGAATCCAGACGTGCCCTCATCCGCGCTGGCTCCGGAACCCCTCGTATCGCGGCCGGAGGCGGCATTGCAGGAAGCTCTCCAGCAGTGTCAGAACCGGAACGCCGAGGCTGGCCGGGAGCAGGATGTTGACCCGATCCACGTTCGTTCGGATCCAGTTCCCGATCTCGGCCTGATCCGCGTCGCCCAGCCCGATGCGCTCGGCATCGGCGATCATGGAGGCCGCGAGCGTGCTCTGCGCGCTGCCTGGATTGTAGTGCTGGCTTGTGTAGCGCGCCTGGCTCTTGGGTCCGACCTTCCCGACCTTCAGCACGTCCTGGCCATGGGTGAAAATGTAGACGGCCATCTGACCCGCTGGCAGCCGAGTGGGCGGCGCGTGGGGCGCGGGCAACGCCTCGATGCGGATGGCGTCTGCCGCCAGCGACACGCCCGCCAGCCGCGCGACGGTCGCGAAATCAGCGAGGGTCTGGTCCGGAAGCCATGTCATGGCGAGCCCTTGTCGAAGGCCCAGAGCGCCTTGTCGAGGGTGCGCATGGTGATGTCGTGGGTCTTGGCAGTCGCCCGGCACAGCTCGAGGTATTCCAGCCATCTCTCGAAGGTGTAGAGCGTCGACCCGCCGACGGTGTTCATCGCCCTGACGTCCAGAATCGGATACCGGTCGGGAAATGCGAAATGCAGGATCACGCTCGCCATCGGCCACTGCACACCACGGAGTGCCAGCAGCGCGCCGATGCGCAATCGTTCAGAACCAGCAGCGAATGAAACGGCTGTGATCTCTTCGACCTCCGCCTCGGTGTTTTGACTGCACAGCTGGCGTGTGCGCCCGCCCCTCCACTTCCATTTCGCCACGGCGATCAGATCATCCCGCGTCATGTATCCACGCTGTGCCGCGGCCTGCATTCGGGCCCCGAGCACGTCATCCTCGTCGTAGACGTAGTGCCCGGCGTGTTCGAGGATCTGATCACGTGTCAAATTGATCTTCATGTCAGCAGGTTAGCGAGCGCGCGACGAGCCCGCCACCGGGAATTGCTCACCCCAGCAGCTTTGCCTCGACCATGGCCATTGCCTTCTGGTGATCGGGCGACGGGAACAGGTGGCCGTAGCGCTCCATGGTCATCTGGATCGAGGAGTGGCCCGCGAAGGTCATGATCTCCTTGATCGAGAAACCCTGCTCGATCCAGAGCGACACGGCGAAGTGGCGCAGGTCATGCCAGCGCATCGTCACCTCGACCTTTTCCTGCAGCTTGCGAAACCGCGCCTGCGTGTTGGTGTGCTGGAGGATCCCGCCGCGCGGCGCGGGGAACACCAGCCCGAGATCGCTTTTCGGGCAGCGCAATTTCCAGCGGCGCAGTGCGTTCAGCACCATCGGACCTGCCGGGATGTCGCGATAGCCCGCGCGCGATTTCGGCTCGCCCATCTGGTTGTAGGCGTCGGCGCGCTGGCGGATGTGGATGAAGCCCTTGTCAAAATCCACGTCCTGCCAGCGCAGTCCCCGCAGTTCGGACGCGCGCAGACCGCCGAGGGCCGAGACGATCAGGTGAGGCTTGAAATCCTCGTCGGCCGCCTCGATCAGCGCGCGGATCGCCTCCTTCGACGGGACCGGCGCCTTGTGGTCAATCCGGCTCGATTTGATGATGCGGACGCCGTGGGCGGCGTTGGTGAACAGCTGACCGTTGTCGATGGCGTGGTCGAGGATCAGCTTCAGCACCGAGATGGCGCGGCGGGTCAGATGCTCGGACCGCCCGTTCAGCAGCAGCCGGTCGCGGAACTCGTTGACATGGCGGCGAGTCAGATGGGCGATCAGCTTGTCTCCGATCCCCACCTCGGGATCCTTGATGTGCAGCCGCACATAGTCGCTGTAGCCGCGCAGCGTCGAGCGCTCCATCCGCCGCCCGGTTTTGCACCGCACCTCGCAGTGGTCGAGCCAGCTTTTCGCGGCCTCGGCCACCGTGATGCTCTCGCTGTCGGCCAGATAGGTGTGGCTGGCGACCAGCGAGCGGACCTTCACCAGATAGACGTCGGCATCCTTCCGGCGCGGGAACAGCTTCGAGCGGCGCTTGCCGGCCTGGTCGGTGAAATCCACCTGCCAGCGCACCAGGCCCGAGGGCAATGTTCGCTTCCGGATCGTGGCCATGCGCGTCCTCCAACGCTTTATCACGCTCAGCTTCGCGGGACAGGCAAGGCCCGAATTTCCGAGGCGAACGAGTGCCATTGACAGTGTGTCGGAGGTCATCTATCCATAGCTCAGACGCACTGTCAAAGGTTATCGCCATGAACCAGGAATTCACCATTCAGCAGCTCGCGGATGCGGCGCAGCTGACCCGCTACCAAGTCGAGGCGTGGATCTCGCGCGGCCACTTCAAGCCGGAAAACCCGGTCGAGACCGGCAAGGCACGGAAGTTCACCTACGAGGATGCCATCGTTCTCGGCGCGGTTGCCGAGTTCAGCCGCCTCGGGCTCTCGCCTGCGGTCGTCTCGATGCACACGGCGCAGCTGCGGTTCCGCCACGGGCGTGGGGCGCTGTTCGTGATCAGCACGGTCTTCCGGCAGGTCAGCGCCACCGAGGCCAACCCCGATATCGAGGGCGAGATCGACATCACCTCGGGCAGCATCGTCCCGACCGCCGAGATTGCCAGCATCGTCGCCGATCCGAAAGTTCGCGCCTTCGCGGTGGTGAACCTCGAGCAACTCGAACACCGGGTACGGGCGTCCCTCGGCGTCGCCTGACCCCACCAGAAACTTCGGAGGACATCATGCAGGAGCAATTGCGGGCTGGACCCGCCACGGGAGAGGTTTGCCCGACGCTGGCCGACGATCTGCTGCGCGGCGCGGACGCCATCGCGATCTTCGTCTTCGGCGACGCGAAGGCGCGGCGGAAGGTCTACTACTATGCGGGCGAGGCCAAGGTGCGGATGCCCACCTTCAGGATGGGCAACGTGATCTGCGCGCGGAAATCGAAGCTCCTCGGCTGGATCGAGCAGCAGGAGACCGCGCAATGGCAATGAGAATCGCGCCCCTCCTCATCACGCCCGATGACCACGTCCGCTATGGCAATGCGATCCGTCATTGCCGAGCCGAGATGCTGGACCTGGTCGAGAAAGCGATCACCGACACGGTCCATCATGCACAGGCCCGGAAGTGCCTGGTCGAGCTCGATCGCCTGCGGACCGAGTTGGAAATTCACCTCCACGGAATGGTGCCGCCACGGCACGATCCGCGGCACCTGAGGACGTCGGTCTACTCCGGTCAGGGCACCTTTTCCTGGAAGCGGCTTGCCCGGGAGGACCGTGCGCGGGACGCATTCGCGAGCTGGGACGTGGGGTACTGAGCCATGGAGGACGCCATCCGCATGACCGACGACGAGGCTGGCGCCGATCCGGTGGCGGATGCGTCCACCGTGGCGCCTCCCTCCAGCGCGCCCGAAGATCTGACCGAGTTGCGGCTTGCCCTCCACCGCCACGGCTATCGCCCGATCCCGGTGCTGGGCGCGCATGTCGCCATGAAGGGCGCGGGCAAGCGGCCGATGATGAAGGGCTGGGAGACGGTCTGCGCCAGCGCCGACGAGGCCGAAATCGCGCGCTGGACGAAGGCGCAGCGCAACTGCACCAACACCGGCCTGCTCTGCGGCGAGCTCGTCGGTGTCGACATCGACGTGCTGGACCGCGACCATGCCCACCGGCTGACCTGCATCGCGACCGAGATGCTCGGCATGTCGACCGCCTCCCGCATCGGGCGCGCACCGAAGATCCTGCTCGCGTTCCGCACCGATGCGCCGTTCGACAAGGTGCAGACCAGCGAGTTCCACATGCTCGACGGCACGGTGGCGCGGGTCGAGGTGCTGGCGACCGGGCAGCAGTTCGTGGCCTTCGGCATCCACCCCGACACGAAGGCACCCTATCACTGGCCGGAATGCTCGCCGCTCGATGTGCCCCTGCACGAGCTGCCGCCAGTCACGAAGGACCGGTGCGCGGCGTTCATCGCCGCGGCCGAGAAGTACCTTCGCAAGGCCGGCGGCCAGACCACCGCCGATCGGCGCGAGATCGACCGCGAGGGGCGCAAGGCCGCCGGGCTCAAGCAGAAGGAAGCCCCGTCGCGCGCGCTGATCGAGGAAGCGGTCGCCCACATCCGCAACGACGAACTGCCCTACGACGACTGGATCAAGGTCGGGCTCGCGCTCTACGCAGCACTCGGTCCCGATGGCCGCGGCCTGTGGGAGACCTGGTCGGCCGAGGCGTCGAAGAACGATCCCGCCTACACCGCCGAGAAATGGGACAGCTTCTCGTCCGTGCGCAGCGTGACCGTGGGCACGCTGTTCTGGCTCGCACGGCAGAACGGCTGGCGCGCGGAACGGGTGGAGCGGGTGCGAACCTCGCGCACTCGTATTCCAGGCGGGCAGGATGCCGACGATGACGACGGAGACGGCCGCCCGGTGATCCGCATCTTTGCGGGCTTCCTGCACCGGGCCGTCGACATGGCCGAGGGCGCGCTGATGCAGGCGGGGCTCGGCTACTATCAGCGAGGCAGCATGGTGGTGCGCCCGGCGATGGTGCCGGTGGCGGTCTCGGATGGGCGCACTGTCGACGCGCCCCGGCTGGTGGACGTCAAGGCGCACCACATGGCAGAGGCCTTCACCCGCGCGGCGAATTGGAAGCGGTTCGACAAGCGCGAGGGCGAGTGGCTCAGCACCGACTGCCCGCACAGGATCGCGGAGACCTTCCTGGCGCGCGAGGGCCAGTGGCGCCTGCCGGTGCTGACCGGGATCATCAACTGCCCGACCCTGCGCGCCGACGGCTCAATCCTCGACCTGCCGGGCTATGATGCGCAGACCGGGCTCCTGTTCGACCCGCAGGACGTGCGCTTCCCCGCCCTGCCGCGCGATCCCGACCAAGCCACGGCACTGCGCGCGCTCGCCTTCCTCAAGGATCTGATCTCAACCTTCCCGTTCGTCACGGACGCTGACCGGTCGGTCGCGCTCTCCGGGATCCTCACCGCGCTGGTGCGCCGCTCTCTGCCCACGGCGCCGCTCCACGGGTTCAACGCGCCGACCGCCGGGACGGGCAAATCGATGCTGGTCGACCTGGCGAGCCACATCGCCACCGCCCGCCCCGCGCCGGTGATCGCGCAAGGCAAGTCCGAGGAGGAGATGGAAAAGCGGCTGGGCGCGGCGCTGATCGCGGGCGACGTGCTGATCGCCATCGACAACTGCGAGGAACCGCTGGGCGGCGAGCTCCTGTGCCAGACCCTCACCCAGACCAGTCTCAAGGTCCGCATCCTCGGGAAGTCCGTCAACGCCGAGGTGCCGAGCAACGCCGCCGTCTTCGCAACCGGCAACAACCTGACCCTCGAGGGCGACATGACCCGCCGCGCCATCCGGGCGACGCTGGATGCGGGCGTCGAGCGGCCCGAGTTGCGCGCCTTCGACCGCGATCCGCTCGCCATGGTGACGGCGCAGCGCGGTGACTACGTCTCGGCCGGGCTGACGGTTCTGCGCGCCTACCACATCGCCGGTCGGCCCGAGATGCGCGCGCCGCTCGGCTCCTTCACCGACTGGTCGCGCTGGGTGCGCGACGCCCTGATCTGGCTCGGCGAGGCCGATCCCTGTGAAACGATGGAGGGCATGCGGGGGGCCGACCCGAAGCTGGAGGCGCTGACCACGGTGCTGGAGCAATGGCGCGAGGTGATCGGCCCGGACCGGGTCAGCGTGCGCGAGATCATCGAACGCGCCACGGACCAGCGCCCGCAACTCTACGGCAGGTCGGAGTTCATCCACCCCGAGTTCCGGGAGGCCCTGCTGCGCGTGGCGGGCGAAGGCGGCGCGATCAACGGCGGGCGGCTCGGCAAGTGGATCGGCGGGCAGCAGAACCGCATCGTGAACGGGCTGCGCCTGGTCTCCGCAGGCGTGTCGGCAGGGCGTGCGCGCTGGCGGCTGGAGAACGCGGAGACCGGGGCCGCGCCGATCAACGACGGTTCTGAAGTTCTCCGGAGCCATGCCGATGCGTGACGCTCATTCCCGATCCGTCTGGTGGGTTTGGTGGGTTTGGTGGACTTGTCCCCGTCCAAATCTGTGTTTGTCGCCCGAAGTGTCAGCGACGTGGAAGGTCGCGACACGTGACGCCATGCATCAAGCCACCACGCATGACATGACAGTTTACAGGGGCGGGCCGGATCACCCCACCAATCTCCACCATCCCCACCAGACAGATCGTCAACCTGCGGGACGGCCGGCACGGCCCGCGACAACTTCAGAACCGTCGTTAGCGGACGGGAACACCGGATCGCGGGCCTCCGGTCGGTTCCTCCCGGGCCGATCCGTATGTGGGGACGCGCAGCGCATAAGCCCGCCAGCGTCAGGGGGCGGAAATGACTAAACTCGACAGCCAAGAGACCAAGACCGCCTTCGCCGCGCGCGTCGGACTGACCAAGGGCCGCATCTCGCAGCTGGTGGCCGAGGGGCTGCCGGTGCGCGCGGACGGGCGGATCGACGTGGCAGTGGGGCTCGCATGGATCGAGGACAACCTCGACCCGGCGCGGCGCAACAGGGGCGGTGCCGCCGTCCCCACTCGCGCCACGACCACGCTGGCTGAAGCCAAACGGCTGCACGAGATCGTCAAGGTCCAGCGCGCCAAGCTGGCGTTCGAGCGCGAACAGGGCCAGCTGGTCGAGACCGCCGCCGCCACGCGCACGGTGTTCGCGCGCGCCCGTGCCGAACGCGACGCGCACATGGCGTGGGTGCAGCGCAGCGCGCCCCTGCTGGCCGCCGAGCTTGGCGCCGATCCCCGTGCCACCTTCGCAGCCCTCGACCGGATGATGCGCGAGCATCTCGAACACCTGGCCGACCTGCCGCTCGGGAGCTTCGGCGATGGTGCCTGACATCGACCTCGCCTGGCGGCGCGGCATCCGCCCCGAACCGCCGATCCCGGTCTCGGACTGGGCCGACCGGCACCGCATCCTGCCGCCCACCTCGGCCGAGCCCGGGCGCTGGCGCACCGACCGCACGCCCTATCTGCGCGCGGTGATGGACGCGCTGTCCACCGCCAGCCCATACGAACGTGTCGTGCTCATGAAAGGTGCGCAGACCGGCGGTTCGGAGGCGGGACTGAACTGGCTCGGCTACATCATCCAGAACGCACCCGGCATCGCCATGCTGGTGATGCCCTCGCTCGACATGGTGCGCCGGAACACCACCGTCCGCATCGACCCGCTGATCGAGGCGACGCCCGCTTTGCGCGAGTTGGTCGCCGCGCCCCGCTCCCGCGACGCCGGGAACAGCCTGTTCCGCAAGTCCTTCCCTGGCGGCCAGCTGGTGATGACCGGGGCCAATTCCGCCGTCGGCCTCCGCTCCACGCCCGTCCGCTACCTGTTCCTGGACGAGGTGGACGGCTATCCCGGCGACGCCGATGGCGAGGGCGACCCGGTCGATCTGGCCATCCAGCGCACCGCCACCTTCCGCGGCCGGCGCAAGATCTACATGGTCTCCACGCCCACGCTGAAGGGTCATTCGCGCATCGAGGCCGCCTTCGAGCACAGCGACCGGCGCTTCTACCACGTCCCCTGCCTGCAGTGCGGCGACATGGCCCCGATCACCTGGGCCCGCATCCGCTGGCCCGAGGGGCGGCGCGACCAGGCGCATCTGGTCTGCGAGGCCTGCGGCGGCATCCACTACGAGCACGAGAAACCCCGCCTGCTGGCCGCGGGCGAATGGCGCGCGACCGCAGAGGGCGATGGCCGCACCGCGGGCTTCCACCTCTCGGCGCTCTATTCGCCATGGGAGACATGGGCCGAGATCGCCGCCGAGCACGGCCGCGTCCGGAAGGATCCCGCGCGCCTGCAGGTCTGGGTCAACACCAAGCTCGGCGAGTCCTGGGAGGACCAGGCGGGCGACACCGTCCCGGCCGACCCGCTCATGGCCCGGCGCGAAGATTGGGGCGAGGCGCTGCCCGCCGCCGTCGCGGTGCTGACCGCGGGCGTCGACGTGCAAGGCGACCGGATCGAGGTGCAGATCCTCGGCTGGGGCCGCGACGAGGAGGCGTGGGTGATCGACTACCGCGTACTCTGGGGCGACCCGTCCGGGCCGCGCCTCTGGTCCGATCTCGACATGGTGTTGCAGGCGACCTTCCCGCATCCCGCGGGGCTCGACCTGCCGGTGCGCGCCGCCGCCATCGACACCGGCGGGCACCACACCAAGATGGCCTACGAGTTCTGCCGCACCCGACTCGCCCGCCGCATCTGGGCGATCAAGGGCCGCGGCGGGCCCGGCATCCCGGTCTGGCCGCGCCGCCCCACGCGCACGAACAAGGGCAAGATCCCGCTCTTCATCGTCGGCGTGGACGCAGTGAAGGACGCGGTCTACGCCCGCCTGCGCCTGACCGAGCCCGGCCCCGGCGCAATCCACTTCCCCCGCCGCCTCGACGCCGACTACTTCCGCCAGCTGACCGCCGAGCGCGTCGTCACCCGCTTCGAGCGGGGCCGCCCCATCCGCTCCTGGCAGCCCAAGCGCGACGGCGAACGCAACGAGGCCCTCGACACCTTCGTCTACGCCCACGCCGCCCTGCACGGGCTCATCAGCATGGGGCTCAGGCTGAACGAGGAGGTGGAGGGGGTGGCGGGACAGTCAACCGCGCCGATCCACGAGGCGAAGGGGGTGATCCGGTCGGCATGGATGAAATGACTGATTGAAACTTCGGACTCTTATGGTCACTATGACCCGAATATGGGGAGGCGGCCATGAAGACCATGTCGGCCCGCGATGCCAAGCATCAATTCGGCCTGCTGATCGATACCGCGCGAGCGGAACCGGTCGTGATCGAGAAACACGGTCGTCCAGTCGTGGTCGTCCTCGCCGTCGAAGAATTCGAACGCCTGAAATCGCTCATCCCGGCTGAGCAGACGGCGGCAAGACCTGTTCGCGAAGGAGATTGACCATGGCAGCAACCAAGAAGCCGAAAACCACCCCGGCGACACCTTGGCCCGCTGCGCCGGCTGCCATCCACCAGGAGGGCGCCTGGATCTGGCTGCCGCTCAAGGGGGAATGGCGCGACAGCACGGGCAAGCCGGAAGAACTGGTGCGCCAGAAGTTCATCCGTCACCTGTGCGAAAACTACGGCTATGTCCTTGAGCAGATGCGACAGGAAATGCGGATGATCTCGGGCAGCCGCAGCGCTCGCGCAGACATCGTCATCTGGGAAACGCCAGCCAAGGCGGCGGCCGGGCCGGGCGTATCGCCGGTGCTGGTCATCGAATGCAAAGCCGAGAGCGTCGAGATCAACCTACGCGACTACTATCAGGGCGAAAGCTACACGCGGTCGGCCGGGGCCGAATTCTTCATCGCCACAAACAATCGCTTCACAGCCGTCTTCAAGCTCGTACCCGGAGCGCCCGGCGACTTCGTGCAGATCAACGAGATCGCCAAGGCCTCCGACTGGGGTGATGCCAAGCGGATCGAGGAAATCCGCAGCAAGCTGCGGGTGTTTAACCGCAAGGAATTCCAGGACCTTCTGTTCAAGTGCCACTCGATCCTGCGCGACGTCCACAAGATGGACCCGGGCCGCGCCTTCGACACCATTTCCAAGATCCTGTTCGTGAAGATGTATGTCGAGCGGTCTGGCCTGCATGGCACCTTCACGGTCGACTTCCTCGACCGGCGTGCATCGACACGACTGTCCACGGACCCGGCCGTTCACGACGGCCTGTTCGACCGGACCAAGGATTACTACAAGGCCGACGACCTGTTCTCCGCGACCGACCGGCTGGAGATCTCCGAGGAAACTTTCCGCCGCATCGTGAAGGAGCTGGAGCGCTTCGACCTGTCGAAGACCGGCGACGACATCAAGGGCCTCGCGTTCGAGAAGTTCCTCGGCAACACCTTCCGTGGGGAGCTCGGGCAGTTCTTCACCCCGCGCCCGGTCGTGGACTTCATGGTCAGCATGCTCGACCCGCAGGAGGGCGAGCTGATCGCCGATCCCGCCGCAGGCTCTGGCGGCTTCCTGATCCGCGCCTTCGAGCACGTGCGCGAGCGCATCTCGGCCGACGTGCAGAAGCAGAAGGACAAGGTTCAGGCCGATATCGAGGCGAAAGGGCTTCCCATCGAGGAAGAGGAAAAGCTGATCGACGACGCCTTCGCCAAGCTGAACGAGGAGCTTCTCCCGTCAGGCGACGACAACAAGCCGATCGACACCCGCGTCGGTCGCCTTGCATGGCACTGCATCTTCGGCTGCGATGCCGAGCCTCGCGCGGCGCGCACCGCCAAGATGAACATGATCATGCATGGCGATGGCCATGGCGGGATCCACTACCACGACGGCCTCGTCGACATTAACGGCATCTTCCCCGGCCGCTTCGACATCGTCATCACCAATCCTCCATTCGGCTCCAACGTCGGCAGCGACCAGAAGGTCGGCGGCAGCGAGGAAACTCGTGTCCCCAAGGAAGCCTCGTACATCAACCGATGCGAGAGCCGGTACGGCGAGCCGTGGCGTCAGAGCCACGACGCCATGCAGAAGGCGATGGGCACGAACATCCTCGACCTCTTCGAGATCGGGAAGGGCAAGAAGAACCGCGCCACCGAGATCGTGTTCGTCGAACGCTGCCTGAACCTGCTGAAGCCGGGCGGGCGGATGGGCATCGTCCTGCCCGACGGCAACCTCAACAATCCGTCACTGACATGGCTGCGCCGCTGGTGCGAGGGCAAGGCGCGCATCCTTGGCGTCGTCAGCCTGCCCGAGGAAACGTTCAGCTCGGCCAAGGCCACCGTGAAGGCGTCACTGGTGTTCCTACGACGGTTCACCGAGGCGGACGAAACGGCATGGGAGGCAGCGTGGACCAAAGCGCACGCCGATCACGACGCCACTTTCAATGCGCAGCGTGATACCCTCTGCGATGATCTTGGTCGCAAGGTCGTCACCGCCGAGGATTCCAAGGTTGAGGACATCCTCGCCGAACTGGCGAAGCTGGGTGTCGAGCGCACCACCCCGGCATGGACGGCAGGGCCCGAGCCCGACTATCCGCGCGGCATCGGGTCGACGAAGGTCGGCAAGCCGAAGTGGAACGGCACGGCGAGCAACGCCAAGAAAGCGACCAAGCTCAAGCGCGACTACATGGCTGCCTTCGATGCGGACACGCAGAAGCGGTCTGACGCCTTCTGGCGCGAATTGACCGCCGGGCTGCGCGCCATCGACGCGGCCCATGATGCCGCCCTCTGGGCAACCGTCCGCGAGGAATTTGATTATGCCGTCTTCGTCGCAGCGCCGAAATCGGTGGGCATCACCTCGACCGGCGACACCGGGGACAGCGTGCCGAACGAGTTGCCCGCGCTGCTGGATGCCTATCGCGCCTTCGAGACGTGGGTGGAGGCCGGGGCCAAGCCCGAGGAGACGCCGGGTTTTCTCCTGCCCTCCGCTGCCTGATCCGTCAGTGGAGGGCTCTCGAGCCCTGGATCACCGCCGAAGACGTCGAGCACCAGCACTCGCACTTCCCGCCAACACCGCTGCGCGAGTTGATGACCCAGCGGCGCGAGGCGGTGGTCGTCACCGGCAGCTTCGGCGACTGGACGCCGATCACGGTGCATTTGACCGGCGAGATTTCCGCACGCGACAGGACCGCGCCCTACAAGGGCAGCATGTTCGCGGCGTATCCCGGCGACATCGTGTTCTCCAAGATCGATGCGCGCAGCGGCGCCATCGGCATGCTGCCCGCCGAGATCGGGAAGGCGGTCGTCACGCCGGAATTCCCGGTGTTTACCGCGGACCCCACGCGGCTGGACGGCGAGTTCGTTAAGCTGGTTCTGCGCACCGGCGGTTTCATCGAAGCCCTGCGACGCAAGGCCAGCGGCACCAGCGGCCGCAAGCGCATCACGCCCGAGGCGTTCCAGGACCTGCGTATCCCGCTACCGCCGCTCCCCGAGCAACAGGCCATCGTCGCCGCCTGGCGCGCGGCACTCGACAAGGCTGCGTCGCTGGAACAGGAGGCCGCCGAGGCCGAGGCGAAGGCCGCCGAGGCGTTCGAGACCGCGCTCGGCATTGTCCCGCCGCCTCCACTACCGGACCGCCCGGTCTTTGTGGCGAACTTCAAGGATATCGAGCGCTGGAGCCATGACGGCATCCTTCGCTCCGTTCTGCATATCGAGGATCCTGCACCCAAGTATGCCACCACGCCATTGGCAAGCGTCGGCAAGGTCAGCTACGGGCTTCAGAAATCCCCGGCGAACCGGCCGACGTCCCATGCCCGGCCCTACCTTGCGGTGGTCAACGTCCAGCGGTGGCGACTGGAGCTGAACAAGATCAAGATGATCAGCGTCCCCGATGAGGACATGCCAAAGTATCGGCTGGAATACGGAGACGTCCTGCTCTGCGAGGGCAACAGCCCCGATCTGGTCGGGCGCGGTGCAATCTGGCGTGATGAAATCGCTGATTGCGTTCACCAGAACCACGTTCTGCGTGTGCGTCTCGATCAGACCAAGGCGCTGCCTGAGTTCGTGCTGTCGGTGATCAACTCCAGCTACGGCCAGGCCTATTTCCGGTCCAAGGCCAAGCGCACCACGAACCTTGCCTCGATCAACAGCAAGGAGGTCGGAGGCTTCCCGCTGCCGCTTCCGACTGTTCCCGAACAACAGGACATGATTGACGAGTTGTTCGCGGGGCAGGCTGCGGCTCAACAGAAGCGAGAGGATGCAGCGAACGCCCGGGCGCAGGCCCGGGCCGATTTCGAGGCCGCCGTCTACGCCGCCGAAGATACCGAGGACGCAGCAGACCTGATCGCCGCCGCTTCATGACCTACAGCGACTACGTGATCTACGTCGACGAGAGCGGCGACCACACCCTGACCGCCATCGACCGGGACTATCCCGTGTTCGTCCTGGATTTCTGCATCTTCCGGAAGGACAGCTACGCCAACGTCGTCGCCCCGCAGGTGCAGGCGTTCAAGTTCGCCCATTTCGGCCACGACATCGTCGTTCTGCACGAGCACGAGATCCGAAAGCAGAAACCACCCTTCGTGTTCCTGAAAAGCCGCGACAAGCGCGATGCCTTCATGGACGGGCTGAACCGCCTGATCGAGCAGGCGGATTTCACCATCGTGGCCGCCGCGATCCACAAGGAACGGCTGACCCAGCGATACGCTGCGCCCGGCAACCCTTACGAGATGGCGCTGACATTCTGCATGGAGCGCGCCCATGCGTTCCTGCGGGACCGCGGTCAGCACATGCTGACCACGCACATCGTCGTGGAGCGCCGCGGCAAGCGCGAGGACGATGAACTGGAGCTCGCCTTCCGCCGCATCCGCGACGGCGCGAACTACGTGGGCGAGATGCCGGGTTTCGAGATCATCTTCGCCGACAAGAAGACCAACTCGGCCGGGCTGCAGCTTGCGGACCTAACGGCTCGCCCCATCGGGCGACACGTTCTCGACCCAGCACAGCCGAACCGCGCCTGGGAGATCATCGAACCGAAGCTGCGGCGCAGCCCGGCCGGTGCGGTGAGAGGGTGGGGACTGAAGGTATTCCCCTGAAAAGCAAAAGGCCCCGGGAGACCCCAGAGCCAGTCGCCGACCGGGAACAACCCCCAGTCCGATGATGCATATATGGCATGTGCCGAGGGCCAGGTCAAGGATTCCGGGCGACGGCCATCCCGGCGCATGCCGCCCGATACCGGATTTTGCAAAACATTACCAATAGCTTAATCGAACCGCTGGCGCGAGACTCGCGCCCATGCGGACCTTCCTCCATCGCCTTCTCGGCCTCGCGCGCGCTCGCGGCTTCGACGCTGCGGGTGGCGGGCGTCGTTGGGAGGGGGCGCGGACGGTCGACGGGCTGAACACGGCGATCCTCGCGGGAGCGACCACGGCGGCGCGGCGGGCCGGGTGGTATGCGCGGAACAACCCGTGGGTCGCGGCGGCGGTGGACAGCCTGGTCGGCAATGTCGTCGGCGCCGGGATCAAGCCGC
>Ga0065721_10005978_pt1 | contig 15879 bp, 14 predicted proteins | sample Mesricmetagenome_FD_59108 | JGI IMG/M metagenome (GOLD analysis project Ga0065721, IMG submission 59108) | Mesophilic microbial community from rice straw/compost enrichment Sample: eDNA_1 v2 (version 2) | ecosystem: Engineered > Solid waste > Grass > Composting > Bioreactor | place: USA: Davis... | reverse complement strand
AACGGCTGGCCCACGCCTTCCGGCGGATCGCCGCGCAAGGCGACGATGTGATTGACGCCAGCAGCCTTGTAGCCACGCACCACTTCATCCACTTCTTCGCGGCTTGCACCCACGCAGGTCAGGTGCGCTGCCGCCGGCACGCCGGTATCCGAGGTGATATGACTGACCATGCGCAGCGTCCGCTCGCGCGTCGATCCTCCCGCGCCATATGTCACCGAGACAAATCGGGGCTTGAGCGGTGCCAGTTTGCCGATGGTCTCCCAAAACCGCTCTTCCATGGCGTCGGTCTTGGGCGGAAAAAATTCGAAGGAAATCTGCAGGTCAGGCCGTTCGCCGGCGGTCTTGCGGCTGGCACGGAGGTTGTCGTCGATCATTTGGTTAGTCCGTCCTGTTGCGGTCGCCGAGGTGCCAAAGGCAGACCGTCAGCCCGCGATCCTTGCTATCGCTGGGGAAGTCCCGGACCGAGAGCACATCGAGCTCCGCCGCTTCAGCCCAGCCAGTTATCTGCTCCTGCGACAGCCCAAGACGCCGGTGGGCATGCTCGGTGCGCAGGAATTCGAGGTCGTGCGGGGCAAAATCCACAATGAGGACTTCCCCGCCAGGTTTGAGCAGGCGACGCGCCTGCGCCAGCATTCGGCCCGGGTCGTCGAAATAGTGCAGCACCTGATGGATCACCACCACATCGGCCGGCCCGATAGCCGGATCGAGCGTTGCAATATCGCCCAGCCGTACCTGTGCATGGCTGATGCCGGTGCTAACCAGCCGCGACCGGGCAACGGCCAGCATCTCACGGCTCGAGTCGATGCCAACGCCGCGCTTGTAGGCCGACGCCAGCACTTCGAGCATGCGCCCGGTGCCGGTGCCGAGATCGACCAGCACATCGACTTCACGCCCGCCAAGCGCCGAAAGAACTGCCGCCTCGACGGCTGCTTCAGGGACATGAAGGGTCTTCAAAAGATCCCAGCTCTCGGCCACCTTGGCAAAATACTCGGCTGCCCGCGCCTGCTGCTCTGCCCGTATATCGATTTGTCGTGCCCGGTCCCGGCGGCGAGCCGGATCGTCGGGATCGAGCCGCGCCGTCAACCAGCGGGCAAGGTCGGCCCCCTGCCCTTCGGGTGCCAGGCGGTAGTAGGCCCAGGCTCCCTCGGCGTGCCGCTGCACCAGACCCGCGTCGGCAAGCAGCTTGAGGTGCCGCGAAACGCGCGGCTGGCTCTGGTCCAGGATTTCGGTAAGGTCCTTGACCGAATGGTCCCCGTCTGCGAGCAGCGCGAGCAGGCGCAGCCGGGTATCTTCACCCGCCGCCCGCAGCACATTCACCAGATTTTCCAAGCCGACCATATTTACCCCGGATATAAAGATATCTTTATATCCAGAATTCGCCCCCCGTCCAGTCCGTTGTTTTCGCTGCCCCTTACTGGCTGATGCTGTAGTGGATCGGTTTGAAACTTCCGCCATTGCTGGCCGGAGCCGAACAAGCCGTCAGTCCGATGATGAGGTCCATCTCGGCCCGGAACCGGACATAATCTCCGGCTCTGCTCAGGGGCGGCTGCACCGAGAACCGCCCGGTCTCGCCATCGACGGGCACGTTCATGAAGCAGTTGAACGCGACCGGAATATCGTCCTCCGCCACACCAAAGGGCGCGAGCGCATGCGCGAGATTACCGTGGCAGCCCGGATGTGGTGGCTCATTGTCATAGCAAAGCCGGAAGGTAGCCTCGCTGCATGGCGTCAGAAGGAAATCGTGACGCCCGACCGTGTCGGCGACGATCTCCAGCATCACATTGGACCGGTTTGAATAGAGCTTGTGTCCGGTCGTGAGATAGATGGTCTCTGCGTAATCAAGCGTTCGGCCCGATGAGATTTTCTCCCTGATGTCGGCGATGGAGATGGCGAGAAGATCGGCTACCTGCCCGCCCCTTGGATCGATGACGGTAAGCTCCTGCCCGGCATTCAGCGCAAACGCGACGCCCGAACGGGGCGCAATTTCGTGGACCGCGCTCATCGTGGCTTCCGCCCGGCGGAAAGCGGATCAACCGCAACGGGATCTTCCGCAGGCCGATGGAACGGGCACGACCATTCGCTTGAAACCTGCCGCCCGCTATATTGGCGCGCTTCCGAACTCTCGCCATGCCGCGCCAGCATCGGGTTGATGCTACCCGCCAGTTCTTCGTCGCGGGAGAGGATGGATGCGCGCAGTTTCTCGTAGCGGTTTTCCTCTCGCAGCCGCTCGAACTGGTCATGCAGATTGAACACCATGACCGGGTATGAAAAGCGCCGGGCCGGGCGGCTGGCCTGTGGATGCATGCCAACGACGAAAAACGCCTCGCCCCCGAAACTCAGCGAGAAATGCGGATCATCAGGGTCGCTGCTGACGCGTGGATCTGGTCTCTGGCCGCGCCAGCCGTCCTTCTCGGTCAGCGATTGCAGCCGCTCCCACATACACTGCTCGAACTCCGCCTCGGTGAGCGCTCCTGGCTCCTCGAAAATCACCGCAAAGCTGGTGAAGAGCGTGGGTTCGGCTCGGTAGGCCCAGGCGAACTGCATCAGCCGGTCGTGAATCTCCACGTCGTTCCATGCACTGGCGAGATTGCGCGCCACATAGGTGGTCAGCTGGCCCTTGCGCAGTGCCGACTTGGCACCGACACAAGGAAAATCATTGGCGAGGATAAAGTATTCGAGCTCGCTTTCGAGGGGTGATCTGACAGGACTTCCGGGAAACATTGAACAACTCCAGGGCCCCGCTCAATGATCGACCCTGTGCGGTTGTTCCATCACACCCTAATGCGACAGGCGGGAAGTCCGTGCCAAAAGGATCACCGGCAGGATGCCGATGGCGACGATGATCAGCGCCGCGAGCGCTGCGTCCTCATAGGTACCACGGGCCGCTTCGCCGTAAAGCAGAGTGGCCAGGCTCTCGAAATTGAGCGGCCGCAATAACAGGGTGGCGGGAAGCTCCTTCATGCAGTCGACGAAGACCAGCAGTCCCGCCGCGGTAAGTGCCGAACGCGACAGCGGCAAATGCACTCGAAACAGTGTTGCCGTGCTGGAATGGCCGAGCGTGCGGGCCGCATGGTCATAAGCGGGCGGAATGCGGCTCAGGCCCGCATCAATGCCGCCGACCGAGATGGCGAGGAAACGCGTCGCGTAGGCGTAGATCAAGGCCGCGCCCGATCCGAGAAGCAACAGCCCGCCAGGCAGTCCTGTTAAGCTGGCCCACCAGCTGCTCAGGGTGCGGTCCAGCGCAGCGACCGGTACCAGAATGCCGATGGCGAGAACCGTGCCGGGCACCGCGTAGCCGAGGGCAGCGATCCGCATCGCTCCGGACGTCCAGCGTGACGGATGTAATCGCGCCGCATAGGCGACGGCGAAGCCGATGATGATGATGACCATGGTAGCGGCGGCAGACATGCCGACCGTGTTGATGGTCGCGCGGAGCAGTGTTGACGAGAAACCGGCAAATTCGATGCGCCGGACAGCCGCCACGATCAGGTAAAGCGCCGGCCCAGCAAAGCCGATGAAGATAGGTGCCACACCTAGGAGAAAGGCAACCATCGCGGGCAGCCCGCGCAGCTTTTGGCGCTGCATCTGGCGGGCATTCTGTGCCGTCGAGGCAAAGCGCTGGTGCCGCCGGGCCCAGCGCTCCAGCATCAATACGGCCAAAACGATCGCCAGCATGCTGATGGCGATTTGCGCCGCACCAGCCAGGTCCGTGCGCACGATCCAGGTGGTGTAGACAGTGGCAGTCAGCGTCCGTACACCGAGAAATTGCGAGGCACCGACGTCGTTGAGCACTTCCATCAGTGCCAGCGAGACGCCGACGGCGATAGCCGGGCGCGCCAGGGGAAGGGCCACGCGCCAGAAGATGCCCGAGCGCGGGACGCCCAAAGTCCGTGCCACTTCGACCACATTGGCCGCCTGCGTGAGGAACATCGCGCGGGCCGTGAGATAGACATAGGGGTAGAGCACAAAGCCAAAGACCAGCACCGCGCCCCACATGGCGCGAATATCGGGCAGGCGGAACTCCCGCGGGCTGGAATAACCCAGCACCCATCGCAATGCCCCTTGCACCGGCCCCAGCGGATTGAGGATATCGAGATAGGCGTAGGCCATGATGTAGGTTGGCACCGCCAGTGGCAGCAGCAGACCCCATTCGAGGAGCCAGCGACCGCGAAACTCATAGGCGCTAACAAGCCAGGCCGCGCCCGTGCCCACCATAGTCGCAATGAGCCCTGCCCCGGCCAGCAGCACAAGCGTATTCCAGGCAGACTGCGGCAGCACAAACTGGATGATGTGGCCCCACAGCCCACCGGTGTCGGCCATGGCGGTAAAGGCTATCGCGACAATCGGCACGACGGCGAGAACCGCCGCGGCAAATGCCACGGCGGCCCAGAAACTGATCGCAATGCCGGGGCGCCCTTGCAGACGCCCCATGCTCAGGTCGGTCATGGGTTTTCGCGGCGGCCCTCGGGACCACCACGACCTTGTTCAGTTGCTGAAAGTGTCGAAGTTGACTTCGTCGACCAGTTCGCTGGCGCGGGCACGGAACGGCAGCACGTCAGACAGCGACTGGCTGTCGGGCTGCAGGTCACCGAAGGCGGCGATGATCGGATGAACTTCCGCGCTGGGTGAGACCGGATATTCGAAATTGGCTTCCGCATAGAGCTTCTGGGCCGCATCTGAAACCAGATATTCAAGCAGCTGCACGGCTTCGTCGCGGTGCGGGGCATGCGCCGCCACGGCAGCACCCGAAACGTTGACCAGCGTACCGCCGCCCTCGAAGGTCGGCAGGATCACCTTGACGGCATCCGACCAGGCCTTCTGCTCGTCGCCACCCTTGCCGCTCGCCATCAGGCCGAAATAGTACGAATTGGCCACGGCGATGTCGCAAATGCCAGCCGCGATATCGCGGGCACCATCACGGTCGCCACCAGCGGCGGCGCGCGCCTGATTGGCCTTGAGCCCTTCGAGCCAGGTCTTGGTGGCCTCTTCGCCATGCTTGGCCATGTAGGCTGCGAACAGCGCGGTATTGTAGGGGTGCTGACCCGAGCGGATGCACAACTTGCCGCGGAACTCTTCATCGTCAAGCTGCTCGTAGGTGATGCTGTCGAGTTCAAGTTCCTTGGCGGCATAGACGACACGGGCCCGACCCGACAGGGCGAACCAATTGCCGTCGGCATCGCGCAAAGACTCTGGGATTGCCGTTTCAAGCACCGCGGATTCCACTGGCTGGGTCACCCCGGCATTGACCAGGTCGATCAGCGCACCGAAATCGACGGTCATCAAGAGGTCGGCGGGAGAGCTTTCGCCTTCTGCCTGCACGCGCTCGATGAGGCCGTTTTCCAGGAACACGGTGTTGACCGCAATGCCAGTCTCAGCGGTGAAGGCGTCGAGGATCGGCTGGATCAGACCCGGCTCGCGGGTGGTGTAGATGTTGACCTCTTGCGCGAGGGCGGGCACGGCAGCGCTCAGCGCAACAAGGCTGGCGAGACTGATAGTCCGGAGAGCATTATTCATAATATGTCCTTCGTGGCTTGTGCGCCGAGGGACAGGAGGCCCGACACGCCCTCGACGGGGCGCAAGAGCCATAGAAGATATTCTAAGTCAAGTTTATTCTATCTACCTTGGAATTACTCTAAACTATTGAATACAAATAATAATAAGACGACGAACTAGTCGTCCGGAAATATCAGGGCGCGATCGGTGTTTACGCTTATGTGCACGATATCGCCCACGCGAACGTCGTGCCGATCGGTACCACGCATCATCAGAGGCTGCTTGAGGCCCTCCACCGCCAGCGAGAGTTCCTCGATCTCACCCAGCACCGCCCGATGCAGCACCTGGGCTGCGATGCCGGTCTCGGCGAGGCTGATCGACTGCGGGCGCAGCAGCAGGCGCGGTGTACCTTCCATGCCGGCCGGCACGGGGAACTGGCCCAGCGGCGTCTCGAGGTGTCCATTGCTCAGACGCGCAGGGATGTCGTTGACTTCGGAGAAGAACTGGGCGGCATAGGCGGTCCAGGGCGCATCGTAGATGCGTTCGCCCGACCCGGCCTCGATCAGCCGTCCTTTCTGCAACAGCGCCACCATGTCCCCGATGGCAAGCGCCTCCTCCGGGTCATGCGTCACCACCACGGCCGTCATATTGAGATCGCGGATGATGGACAGCGTCTCCTGCCGCACGCGATCCCGCAGGCCGCGGTCGAGGTTGGAAAAGGGCTCGTCCATCAGCAACAGACGCGGCTGCGGCGCCAGCGCCCTGGCCAAGGCGACGCGTTGCTGCTCGCCGCCCGAAAGCATGTGCGGATAGCGCTCGGCCAGGCCCTCGATGCCAATGCGAGCCAGGGTATCGCTGATCCGCACCTCGCGATCCCGACGCGCCATCCTGTTGAGGCCAAAGCCCACATTGTCGCGCACGGTAAGATGCGGAAAAAGCGCATAATCCTGGAACATGAAGCCGACGCGGCGATGCTCTGGCTCGACGAACACGCCATTGCCCGAAACGGAGACGCCTTCAATACTGATCTGCCCGGCATCGAGTGTTTCGATACCGGCAATGGTTCGCAACAGCGTGGACTTGCCACATCCTGAATGTCCGACAAGACACAGAATCTGCCCCATCCCTATCTCGAGCGACACGTCGTCCAACGCCGCCACCGCGCCGAAACGGCGAGTAACACCAGACAGGACGAGCATGGATTGGGCGGCGGTCATGCCCTGCATGTGGCGGGCGGCCACTTGCGTGTCAAGCAGAAGGGTTGGGCATTCAGGCGGTCTGCCGATCTTCCATCATGGCCCGCTTGCGGAAGGAATGGGCCCGCCAGAGCTCGAAAATGTGCTTGGCATCCTCGCTGTCGAGCGCTTCGAAGCGCGACTGCACCAGCCTCTTGTCGCCTTCGTTCGGCAGGTCACGCCAAGGCAGCGTCGCCACGATAGCCTCGAACAGGTCGGGCGCCATGTTGGCCGAGCGCAGGGCGACGATAACGGCCACATAATCCTGGCTGGCGAGCCATTTCACCACGATTTCGGGCGACACCTGCAGCATCACGGCCATTGCGGCGGCAGCATGGTGCCCATAGCCGAAGCGGGCAAAGCGCGCCAGCGCACGGTCGTTGAGCTGCTTGCGGTCGGCCAGCCCCTTGACCTGGTTGTAGGCCACCTTCCATTCCTGCGCGTTGAAACCGGCCCGATTGCGGATGCGGTTGTAGACGACGGTATTGATCTTGCCGGCCGCCACCGGATCGACCTGGCGGTCCATGTCGCCCAGCGTCTGCAGTACCTTGCCGGCAACCGAGTCGATCTCCCCGCGCAGCGACTTCCAGTCGATATCGGTGCGTCCGCGCAGGTCCGCCGCGATTTCGGCGTCCTGGGTGGCCCGATGCACCAGCTTCTCCAGCGTGGCGCGGTCGAACTCGGCATTGGGATTGCGCACCAGCCGAACAACCGATGCGGTTTTTCCCTGGTCCACGATGGCCTCGCCAACGCGCTCGGTCAGGCTGGAACGCCCGGCAATCGCCACGCGGTGGTCCTCGGTGCGATTGTTGATGATGTCTATGAGGTCGTCGTCGCTGAGCACGTTGGAGAATTCGAGAAGCGGCCGGGCAACCTCGATAATGTCATTGGCAAGCTTGACCAACACGGTGCCCGGCGCCCTTTCGAGCGGTGCCAGAAGCTTGGCGACATGCACACGTGCTTCCACTTCCACCAGCTCGGCCAACTGGCACAGCACTTCGTCATATTGCGCGACCTGGTCGTCGTCGCAGCGATCGGAGACGTAGCTGAACAGTTGCGCGGTCGTGCGGAACAGCTGCTCGCGTTCGAACTGGTTGTCCTCACCATTGAGAACGCGGAAATTCGCAAAAGCCCGATGGCCTTCTTCGAATTCGGTCATGATCGATCTCCCGGCTTCTGCCGCACTCTATCGATCAACACTGACGCCCCACTTGCTTGTGGCGCCTGAAGGGCAACCGGGAAATTTGATTCAAATTGCAGGCTTTGCGACGGATCAAGCGCTGATCGACGCTCGCAGGGACAAAAAAGCCCCGGGCATTCACCCGGGGCCCCGATTTCGCAACCGCGCTGCCGATCAGCGCAGGTCGAACCGGTCAGCGTTCATTACCTTGACCCAGGCGGCCACGAAGTCCCGCGTGAACTTGGGTGCCGAGTCCGCCTGTGCATAGACCTCGGCATAGGCGCGCAGCTGCGAGTGCGAGCCGAAGATCAGGTCGACGCGGGTACCGGTCCACTTGAGCACGCCCGTCTTGCGGTCGCGGCCTTCATAAACCCCTTCCTCGTCGGCCTTGGGCGCCCAGACGGTGTCCATGGTCAGCAGGTTGAGGAAGAAGTCATTGCTGAGCGTCTCGGGACGGTTGGTGAACACACCATGTCCGTTCACGCCGGTGTTGAGCACACGCATGCCGCCGAGCAACACAGTCAATTCCGGGCCGGTCAGGCCCAGCAATTGGGCGCGATCGACCATGGCTTCCTCGGCCTGCATGAAGGCGCGGTTGCTGTAGTAGTTGCGGAAGGCGTCGGCGCGCGGCTCCAGCGCCGCAAAGGACTGAACATCCGTCTGCTCTGCAGAAGCATCCATGCGGCCCGGCGTAAACGGCACGGTCACGGCCTGCCCTGCCGCATGTGCCGCCTTTTCGAGCGCCGCCGAACCGGCCAGCACAATCAGGTCGGCAAGCGAGATCTTCTTGCCGCCGGCAGCCGAGGCATTGAACTGGGCCTGGATGCCCTCGAGGACCGACAGAACCCGGGCCAGCTGCTCGGGCTTGTTCACCTCCCAATTGCGCTGCGGGTCGAGGCGGATACGAGCCCCATTAGCGCCGCCGCGCTTGTCCGACTTGCGGAAGGTGGAAGCCGACGCCCAGGCCGTGGACACCAGTTCGGAGACGGAGAGACCGGACTCGAGCACCTTGGCCTTGAGTGCCGCGATATCGGCCTCGTCCACCAGCGGGTGGTCGACCGGAGGAATGACATCCTGCCAGATCAGGTCTTCGGCCGGCACTTCCTTGCCAAGGTAGCGGACCTTGGGGCCCATGTCGCGGTGGGTCAGCTTGAACCAGGCGCGGGCAAAGGCATCGGCGAATTCCTGCGGATTTTCCAGGAACCGACGCGAGATCTTTTCGTAGATCGGATCGAAGCGCAGCGACAGGTCGGTCGTGAGCATGGTCGGCCGGTGCTTCTTGTTGGGATCGAAGGCATCCGGAATAACCTCGTCGTCCGTCCTGGCCACCCACTGCTTGGCGCCGGCCGGGCTGGTCGTCAGCTCCCATTCGTACTTGAACAGGTTTTCAAAGAAGTAGTTGGACCACTGCACGGGCGTCTGGGTCCAGGTCACTTCCAGGCCGGAGGTGATGGCATCCTTGCCCACGCCGGTGCCGAACTTGCTCTTCCAGCCCAGGCCCTGGTCTTCGAGTTCGGCGCCTTCTGGCTCCGCCATGATCAGCGACGGATCGCCGGCCCCGTGGGTCTTGCCGAAGGTGTGGCCGCCGGCGATCAGCGCCACGGTCTCTTCGTCGTTCATGGCCATGCGGGCAAAAGTCTCACGGATGTCGCGAGCCGCCTTGATCGGGTCGGGGTCCCCGTTGGGACCTTCGGGATTGACGTAGATGAGGCCCATCTGCACGGCCCCCAGCGGCTCTTCCAGCTGCCGTTCGCCGCTGTAGCGGCTGTCGCCCAGCCAGGTGCCTTCCGGACCCCAATAGAGTTCCTCAGGCTCCCACACGTCGGCACGGCCACCGGCAAAGCCGAAGGTTTTGAAGCCCATCGATTCGAGCGCGACGTTGCCAGTCAGAATCATCAGGTCGGCCCACGAAATCGCGTTGCCGTACTTCTGCTTGATCGGCCAGATCAGGCGGCGTGCCTTGTCGAGGCTGGCATTGTCAGGCCAGGAGTTGAGCGGCGCGAAGCGCTGCTGGCCCATGCCGGCGCCGCCCCGGCCGTCGGTAATGCGGTAAGTACCGGCACTGTGCCAGGCCATGCGGACGAATAGGCCGCCATAGTGCCCGAAATCTGCCGGCCACCACTCCTGGCTGTCGGTCATCAGTGCCCGCAGGTCGGCTTTCACCGCATCAAGATCAAGCGACTTGAAGGCTTCGGCGTAGTCGAAGTCCGGGCCCATCGGGTCGGACAGGCTCGAATTGGTATGCAGCGGGCTGATGTCCAGCGCCTTCGGCCACCAGTGGCTATTCTTCGGGCCGCGCCGGCCGCCATGCGGGAACGGGCACTTGCCGGCTTCAGCCTGGGGGTTGGGATCGGTCATGCGGGGCCTCCTGTATGAAATGCCCGGGCCTTATAGGAGGCTGGCGCATATTAGGCCAATCGATTATTCTTCCCGCTACCATAGGAAGAACTTATCGTGACGATCTCCCTCAAGCAGATGCGCTACGCCATTGCGGTGGCCACTGAAGGTCATTTCGGCAAGGCTGCCGAGGCATGCGCCGTATCCCAGCCGGCATTGTCCCAGCAGATCCTTGCGTTGGAGGGGCTGTGCGGCACCGCGCTCTTCGACAGACTGAAGTCCGGCATCCGCCTCACCCCGTTCGGTCGGGAGTTCATTGCCCTGGCGCGGGAGGCGGTGAAAGCGGCCGATACCCTCGACGAGTTCGCCCTTGGCCGGGCCGGGCGGCTGGATCGTCCCCTCCGCTTCGGGCTGATTCCCACCGTCGCTCCATACCTCCTGCCCCGTATTTATCCGGCACTCAAGAAGGGGCTGCCAGATGTCAGGTTCTCGATCAGCGAAAATCGTACCGAGGCGATGCTGGGAGCGTTGCAGGACGGAAAGCTGGACCTGGCGCTGATCGCCACGNCGCCGCCAGCAAACGGCCCCCGGCTGATCACNCGCAGCTTGTTTGAAGATCCATTCGTGCTTGCCACCCCACGCAGNGAGGAACCCGAAACGCCCGTATCACTNGCCGCCTTGCCTCCCGAGCGCATCTTGTTGCTGGACGAAGGCCACTGCTTCCGCGATCAGGCCATAGCAGCCTGCGGGCTGGATGGTGACCGCACGGCCCATGCATTTGCGGCGACCTCCCTGGCGACCATTGTGGAATTCGTCGCCAACGGGCAGGGTGTCACCCTGCTGCCGCGGATAGCCCTGCGCAAGGAAGCCAGCGATCCGCGCATCGCCATTCATCCTTTGCCCGACCCGGTCGCCGGCAGGCAGCTGCGTCTGGTCTGGCGCGAGGCCACGCCCTACGCCGCCATCTTCGAGCGCATTGCCGACATCATCCGCTCCAGCCACGGCGCCTGATGGGCGAGCTGTGCCCGCCCTAGCCCACTGCGTCCTGCGCGGACCGGCGGTGCTGCCGGAAACTGTCCCAGGAAAATACCACGAGCGACAACCAGATCAGCGCGAAGCTGGCCAGCCGGATGGGGTTCAGCGCTTCGCCAAACACAGTGATGGCGAGCAGGAACTGGATCGAGGGTGCCAGATACTGAAACATGCCGATCGTTGTCAGCCGCAGCCGCCGCACGCCATAGGCGAACAGAAGCAGGGGAATGGCTGTTGCCGGGCCGGTCATCATCAGCAGCAGCAGTTGACCCGGATCGGCATGCACGCCCGGACCGCGCATCACGAAATCGAAGACCACGAAACCAAGGGCAAGCGGCGCCACCAGCAGCGTCTCTGCGAACAACCCGGTGGCGGGACCCGCCTGGGCCGTTTTGCGGATGAAACCGTAGAAACCGAAGGACAGGGCCAGACCCAGTGCGATGAAGGGGAAATTGCCCAAGCCCCAGGCCTGGATCACGATGGCCACCGAAGCCATGGCAATGGCAATGGTCTGCAATCTGTTCTGCCGCTCGCCCAGCAGCAGCATACCGATGGCAACATTGACCAGAGGGTTGGTGAAGTAGCCAAAGCTGGCTTCCAGCACATGGCCGGTTTCCACCGCCCATACATAGAGCAGCCAGTTACCCGCCAGCAGCAGGGCGGATAGCGCGATAACCCGCATCCGCCGAATATCGACCAGTACGGCCCGCAGTTCGCCAAAGCCGCGAGACAGGCCGATGATGACGGCCAGCAGCAGCAGCGACCACAAGGTGCGTTCTGCCACGATCAGCACTGCCCCGGCCGGCTCGAGCAGGCGGAACAGCAGCGGCAGAAAACCCCATGCCAGATAGGCGGAAAGCGCAGAAATTACGCCCTTGCGCGTCTCGTTGGCGTCAGCCGCGGGGCCGTACGCCCCCGAATTGCTCGGAGCTGGTGCCTGTTCGGGGAGTGTCATGTGCTGCTCCGCGCGCAGCCTGCGCGTGGAGCACATCTATCAGTCGCCGCGGCGTTGGGCCAATCAGAGTTTGTGATCGCCCGCCCGAGCAAAGGTGATGGACCCGGTCAACCTTTCGCAGGATGGGGCGTTTGCAGGAGGAGGGCACTGTTATGGCGTCACAAGTGAAGCAGGCCGCTCCGTTGTGCGCCGGGCACGTTCGCAAGCGAGGAGCATAAGATGAAAAAGACCACCACCTGGATCCTGATCGTAAACGGCACCCAGGCCCGCGTGCTTGAACATGCCGGCCTCGGCAAGGGCCTCACCAGCGTGGAAGGCCTCAATTGGTCCATTCCTGCCCTCCAGGCACAGGACATCGACGCCGATGGTTATGGTCGCGGCCCGACCGGCGGGGCCATGACTTCGGGCAACGATCCCGCCAAACAGCGCGAAGCGGAGTTCGTCCGCTCAGTGGCCGCCGTCATGCATGAAAAAGCCCTGGCCGACGCTTATGACCGGCTGGTGATCGCCGCCGCCCCCATTGCCCTTGGCAACCTGAGAAAGGCCTTGTCCGAGCATGTCAGGAAGCGTGTCGTGGCCGAACTGGACAAGGACCTCACCAATGTTCCTACGCCGCAGCTCGATCGTCATCTGAGCGATATCATCGCCGTCTGATATGGATTCAGGATCAAGGAGTTGATCCGAGGAGCGTACAAATCCAATCAATCGGTTGAATCAGATTTTGAGCGACCGGAATCAAAGTGGGAGCGTCTTGAATCAAGTCAGGAAATGGTGGGCCCGGGCGCGCGAACACTGGGCCACTATGCATCTGAATCGTCTTCGCTTTCCGCCCCGCCCAAGGCCTCGAGAAACTGTAACAGCAAGGAATTGACCAGCTCCGGCTTCTCGATGCTGGGGATATGGGCAGCCCCTTCAAGCACGACAGCAAATGCGTTGGGCATCGTCTCGGAGAGCGTCTCGTGGCGCTCGACAAGGGCGGTGAAGTCCTCATCGCCCACCACCAGCAGCGTCGGCGCGTTGACTTCGTCCATGCGGCTCCAGGCGTCGGGAGGCGCTTCTTCCTTCGTCAGCCGCGGCTTGGCAAGGGCCTTGCCGTTCATGTCGAGGAACAGGTCCCGCGCTGGCCCGCTCACCCGGCCGCTCCGGCTGCGCGGCCCATCCAGCCATTCATGCGCCTGCACCTTGTTGAGCAGGTCGACATCCCCGCGCTCCCAGGCATCCTCTTCAGCCATTTCGATGGACTGTTCTTCCGCCGTGGCGGTCCAAGGGGCCCCGGTGATTGATGTGCCGATCAGCACCAGGCCTATCGTGCGACCGGGATGGGCCAACGCGAAATCCACGGCGAGCGCGCCGCCCATGGAGCAGCCTACCAGCACAGCCGCATGGATATCGAGCGCGTCGAGCACGGTTTCGAGGTCGTCGAGATGGTTGAACGGCTCGTCGGCACTGGTTGCCTCGCCATAGCCGCGCCGGTCATAAGCCACTGCGTGCCAGCCGGCAGCGGCTGCCGCTTGCATCTGTTCGGCCCACATGCGCTTGTCGCAGACCCCGGCATGCAGGAACACCACCGGCAGTCCCTCGCCCAACTCCAGTCCGGGCAGGGTCGCGCCGCCGACCTCTACGGCGAACGCCTCCGCGGCCGGCATCACTTCACCAGCAGGGCGCAGAAGGTGATATCGTCCTTTTCTCCGTACCAGCAGCCCTCCTGCCCGGTTACGGGCGCGAACCGTCCCAACTCTTTGGGGTAACGGCCCGGCTGCGGTTCGGCGTCGATCAGGTAGCCCTGCCCCTCGCCATCCGCCTCATGTGCAAAAACGAAGGTCTGTCCGTCAGGCAAGGCGAACGTTATGCCCCCGCCGTCGACATTCACCTCGCAAGGAAAGTCGCCGTAGCCGGTCACCTGGCATTGTCCCGGCGCGGCATTTGCCGGAACGGCGAGGGCAAGGCCCAGCGTGAGCGCCGCCCCCGTCACAATATTCCTCATTCAGTCCCCCAAAGAACCGATCCTGCTCGGGATCGAAGCCCGTTTGCGCCCCAACTTATTGCAATAGGGCCAGCAAACCCAATGCTTTTCACAGATCAGTGGAGGTTTGGTAAAGGGGCCGGGTGGAGGCTACACTTGGCCGCCGACCAGCGCTTCGAGCGCTGAAGAAATGTCCCGGGCCGTATAGGGCTTGCGGATGACAGGCCGGTCCTGCCATTCGGGCGGCAGGCCCTCCCGGCCATATCCGGTAGCAAACAGGATGGGAACGCCGCGCTCAGCCAGTATCCGGGCGGCCGGAAACACGGTGCCACCGCCGATATTGACGTCCAGTATGGCAACGTCGGGCCTTTCCATGCTGGCAGCAAGTCGCTCCGCCTCAGCAAGCCACATGGCCTGTCCGGCAATTGACCAGCCAAGGTCCTCGAGCATGTCCTCGAGATTGATAAGGACCAGGGTCTCGTCCTCCACCACGAATGCTGTGCGGCCCGGATCAGACAAGCATCGTCTCCTGGGCTGCATAGGCTGCGCGCGGTATGACCAACGTGGCCTGCAGGCCCTGTGGTTCATAGCGAAGGTCAAGCTGCCCGCCCAGTTCCCCGGAAACCACGGTGTTCAACAGCCGGGAGCCGAAACCGCGCCGGCTGGGCTCGCTCGCTCCCGGTCCGCCCCTCTCGCGCCATGCCAGCTCGAGGCTCTCCGCCTCCCCCTCCCGCCACGATACATCGACCGTACCTCCGGCCACCGACAGGGCGCCATGCTTGGCAGCATTGGTGGCCAGCTCGTGCAGTGCAAGAGCAAGCGCCACAGTGGCCTTGGAATTGATGGCCAGCACGGGGCCGGCCAGCCGCACCTGCTCGCTGTTGAACGCTCCCAGTTCCTGGCGCACCAGCAACTCAAGTTCGGTATCGTGCCATTGCCGCTCGCTGAGCACCGTATGGGCCTTGGAGAGCGCCATGATCCGGGCTTCGAAGGCTTCGCGTGCGGTGGCAATGTCCGCCGTGCTGCGCAATGTCTGCGCGGCGATGGACTGCACGGTCGCCAGAGTGTTCTTGACGCGATGGTTCAGCTCATCAATGAGCAGCCGCTGCCGCCGGGCTGCGCGGAAGGACTCCGTGCGGTCCATGCCCTGCACGAAGACCCCTGTGATGGCCCCCGACCCATCGCGGATGGGGTTATAGGAAAAATCCACGAAGCGTTCCTCGGGCGGCTTGCCGGGGCTGTTGTCAAGCATCACCCGCGCCCCTTCGGCCGCGTGTACGAAGCCCTCGCGATAGACGCGGTCAAGGATCTCTATGAAGCCCTGCTCGACCACTTCGGGCAGCGCTTTCTCGAGAGGCAGCCCCACCACGTTGCGGCCCCCAACCAGCCGGACGTAGGAGTCCGAAGCAAAGGTGAAGATATGGGCAGGTCCCGACATGACTGCAAAGAAGGCCGGCGCCTGCTGGAACAGGCGGCGGAAATCGGCACTGGCGGCCTCGGCTTCGCGGGTGCGCTCTATGAGCCGGGTCGCCGCCGACAGCGAGCTGAAGGGCAATGAAGCCGCCTCGCGCATGCGCGCCAGTTCGGTCACATCGACCGTATTTTGCAGGATGAACTCGACCTTGCCGCGGGCATCCAGGATAGGCACGTGGATCGCAGTCCAATAGCCATTATAGACGCTGCC
>Ga0065721_10005737_pt1 | contig 15891 bp, 13 predicted proteins | sample Mesricmetagenome_FD_59108 | JGI IMG/M metagenome (GOLD analysis project Ga0065721, IMG submission 59108) | Mesophilic microbial community from rice straw/compost enrichment Sample: eDNA_1 v2 (version 2) | ecosystem: Engineered > Solid waste > Grass > Composting > Bioreactor | place: USA: Davis... | reverse complement strand
CTGGTGATCAATTCGGTGTGCGGATGTGCCGCTGGTGCGGCGCGACCCGGCATCAAATGGGCTCTGCAGAGTTCGTCCAAGAAACCTGATTCACTGACAACGGTATTCGCCGGCGTCGACAAGGAAGCCGTCGCGAGAGCGCGGGAATATACCCTTCCCTATCCGCCGTCATCGCCGTCAATCGCTTTGTTCAAAGACGGAGAGTTGGTGCACTTCGTTGAGCGGCACCACATAGAAGGTCGCAATGCTCAGATGATCGGAGAACACCTCTTGGAGGTTTTCGCAGAGTATTGCTAAACAGACATGTATCTAGACAGAAAAGGAACGGCCTCCCGTTCCTTTTTTTGTTTTTCTCAGAAGCTGAATTTCTTGAGAAAATCGATTAGGTCTTCTTCCAGCGTTCGGGAATTTCGGATCTGGAGCGTATCCGTTATCAGCGGATTGACTTTCACGTTCAATTCGTGAAGCCGCAGGTGTTGATTGATAAAAATGAATTCAAGGTCTGGAATGAGTCCCTTCAGCACATCCAGGATGTCGATGACCTTGAGGTTCTTGTCAACAATATTGTAGACATCGCTTGGAAGATCAGCCGTCAGTAGGTTGTTCAACGCGCGGGCTACCATTTCTATATGGATGAACGTACGGGATTGGTTTCCGTCTCCCTGAATTGTAACCCTCTTGTTGAAGTTGGCCTCGAAGACAAACTTGTTGATCACCGCGTCAAATCTCATGCTTTTGCTGTAGCCATAGACGTTTCCACACCGCATGATGTAAGTGTCCTTCTTGCCAATAAGGCGTCTTACATGCTCTTCCCCTCTAAGTTTCGACGCAGCGTAAAATGTCTGAGGATCCGGCGGCTTATCCTCGTGTGCTGGCATCTTTGAGGATCCGTACACACCCGTGCTGCTGGTGTATATGAAACGTTTCACATCACTTTCCTCGACGGCATAAACCAACTCTGCGGTACCCCAGTGATTAACCTGCTCATACGCGTGAGCGTCTGCATTGGCGAACGGAGTAGTAACCTTGGCAGCGAGATGGTAGACCACGTCGACGCCGGGAAGGATCTTCTTCAGCGCTCGTGAATCGAGAAGTTCTCCCTTTACAAATTTGATCTTGTGCGCATTGTTGAGCCTGAGACCGAGAAAGAGATTGAAGTTTGGCCTGCTGAGATTGTCATAAATGATCACTTGATCGACAAGCGGATTGTTGACGAGCAGGGTGACAAGTTCGGTGCCAATGTAGCCGGCACCACCGGTAACCAATACTTTCATGCGTGAGTTGACGAGAATCGAAAATCGAGAATCGAAAATTGTCGAGAATCGACAGTCGAAAATTGACAATCGATACTCAAGAACCGAGAATCAGAATTGAACCGCAGGTAACGTGATCCAACAAATTTATCGAGATGAAGGAGAAGCATTATCTATGTATTTCGGTTAAACCGCAAAAAAACGTGCGCCAAATTGGTGATTCTAATTTCAAATAGCAACCGGTACTCCATTGAAAATCCAAGCCACAACAGACACGCCGAAGACACAAAGGACACAACGCTTCTACCTAAATTCCTGCTTTCTTCACTGCCCTTGCATCCTGAACCCTGCACCTTGAACCCTGAACCTTGAACCCTGCATCCTGAACCCTGCACCTTGAACCCTGAACCTTGTACCCTGTACCCTGAACCCTGCGCCCCGGACCCTGCCCTCACTTGTTAATGAGATCCGTATGCAATCCACACTCGACCTTGTTCATTCCAAACCATCTCGCTTCACGTTCCTGCATCTCGGGGTCTAAGCGACGTGTGCAAGGTTCACACCCAATGCTGAGGTATCCCTTCTCCTCCAACGGATGTTTGGGGAGATTGTATTCCTTTTGGTATTCCCAGATCATCTTGGCATTCCAGTCCAGCATCGGATGAAAGCGAACACATCCGTTCTTGGCTGGTTGCTCGACCTTCATCGCTGCGCGAACTGCGCTCTGGTCGGCACGCACGCCGTTAATCCACACATCATGAGCCATCAGGATGGCATCCATCGGTTGCGTCTTATTCAGATAGCAGCAATGGTCGGGATCGGATGTAAACAATAAACGCCCCTCACTATCGCGTTGCATAAACTTGGGAACATCCGATTTCAAGTCAATCGTGCGAATGCCAAATGACTCAGTCACGTAGTCGCGGAACTTGACCGTCTCGGGAAAATGGAAACCTGTATTGATGAAATAGACCGGAATCGTATTGTCGATACGACTCAACATATGCAAGAGGACGAGGCTGTGCGACTGAAATGAAGACGTGGTAAAAAGCGTCTTTCCCGCCGCCTTGTAGGCCTGAATTTGCTCGCGTATCGCTTCAAATGTCATATTAGATAAGATTCAATAACGCCATGAAAATCAACACTCTATGGCAAAGTTGCAAAAATTCACTTTACCAGCTATATTCGTAGTCCAACAATAAACCCCTATGAGCCTGAAACACCGTCTGTTACTCGCCTTCATCCTGACCCTTCTGATCTTCTGCTCACACGCCATCTTCGGTTAACAGCCCTTCGGATACGGATTTCAAATTAACCATTATTCGACCGAAATAAGTCCCGTTAACTGACCTAGGGTCGAATTTTATTTCTTCAAACGTTTGTAAGTTGGCGCAATCGCCACGTCATTTTGGAGATTCCTACCCTTTTGATTTCTTTAACTCCATGAATCCCACAACTGCGGCCTTCACCTGCACCTATTCCCCGAACCTCCCGGCATTGCTTCAGAAACTGAACTGTTCAATAGCCCTGAGCACATACCAGGCAGGTAAGGTCGTCATCATAAGTGCATTGGACGAGGATCGCCTCATCCAACTTCCTCGCACTTTTCCGAAGCCCATGGGAATCGCAGTTGACTCATCGCGGCTGGCCGTAGCAACGCTTACCGAGGTCGTTGTATTCAACAACGCCGGAAGGATGGCACCCAACTACCCGCGCCAACCCAACACATATGACGCGCTGTTCCTTCCGCGCGCAACATACTTCACCGGCGAGGTGGACATCCATGATCTTCAGTGGACGGGCGATAATTTATTAGCGGTAAATACGAGATTCAGTTGCCTGTGTTACATCGACCATCGCTACAGTTTTACACCTCTGTGGAAACCATACTTCATCTCCCAGATGGTACCCTCTGATCAATGCCACCTAAACGGGATCGCATTGGAGGGAGATAAACCGCGGTTCGTGACAGCACTTGGAAGTACGAACGAGCCTGAGGGATGGAGAAAGAACCGCGATAGCGGAGGCATTGTCATAGACGTCGAGACCAACTCATTGGTAGCAGGCGGCCTCGCTATGCCGCACTCCCCTCGTATCTATGACGGAAAATTGTTTCTGCTCGAGTCGGCATCCGGCACCCTCGTATGGATCGATCCTGCCGATGGCAAGAAAGAGCTTGTGTTGAAACTCGACGGTTTTGCGCGCGGAATGGACAGGGTCGCAGACTATCTCTTTATCGGGCTCTCACAGCTGCGCAAAAAAGGTAGCTTCAATGACCTTCCAATCGCCAATAAATCCGTCTTTTGCGGAGTCGTGGTAGTTCACCTGCCGACAGCCAGGATAGTCGGTCATCTCAAGTATGAAAACAGTGTCGAAGAGATTTACGACGTAAGAATCATGAAAGGTATGAAACGCCCAGGCCTCGCCAGTCCACAAAAAGGCGAACACCGCTTGGCCGTTACGACACCTCAGGAAGACTATTGGGCGGTTATTAAAGATGAAATGAATGAGGACACATCAGGAAATATTGGGCATTCTTAAAGACGAAATCTCCCGGGAAACACGAATCCCGGTTTCTGAGATAGAAGATGACGCGGGATTCCATTCTCTCGGCCTCGATTCTATCAGCGCTGTTTACATACTCGACAGACTTGAAAAGAAACTCGGCGTCACCATGAACCCCCTGTTTTTCTGGGACTATCCAACGGTCACGCTACTTGCAGGACACCTGACGTCTCTTTGTAACCATGAATAGACCATTGTGGCGACCGCTCGATGCTGAATGCTTCCGCGATCCTTACCAGATGTATAAGGCACTCCGTGAAAACGATCCGGTGCACCTGGCACAGACGGGCGAATACATCGTCACTAAATACGAAGACGTCCGGCAAATTCTAAAGAGCGAATCCTTTGAGACTGGAAACCGCCTCATCTGGCTAAAAAGAGGAATATCCTACTTTGAGAACAAAGAGGAAGACCTTCGAGCTATCTACGCTGCGATGAATTCTTTCGTCCTGATGCTCAATGGCAGTCACCACCAACGCATCAGAAATTTTATCAGCAAGGCATGGAGTAATCGTGAAGTTGATTCCCTGATTGAGGCGAACTCCGCCATGCTACTTAACAGGCTCAAGGGGCATGAGATTGACTTTGTCAAAGAATATGCCCAACCTCTCCCTGTCTATACCATGTCTGGGATACTTGGCATCCCCGTTAGCGACTCCCAGTATCTGATCAGCCTGGGAGTGGCTATGACGAAAACACTGGATCTCTACATTTCTCTCCGAGACATGGTGCAGATAAATGATGCCGCCAAAGAATTCATTAACTTCTTCCGTGAACAAATCCGACTAAAAAGTGATCGACCTGACGAAGGATTGCTCAGTCGAATGATTCAGCGAAATCGATCCGAGAATGTTGGTTTGTCAGAAGAGGAAATGATCTCGCTCGCTATCTTCCTTCTCACCGCCGGGGAAGAGACATCCGCCAGTCTGATCACCAACACAATGGTGAACTTGTTGTCACATCCCGATCAACTAGCCCTTCTTCGAAAGGATCCATCCCTAATTGAGTCGACGATTGAAGAAGTCCTCCGATACGATTCAAGCGTTCACCTGCTCGGTCGCGTTGCTAAAGACGACCTATCTATCCGCGGAAAAGTCATTCCTTCAGGCTCAACGGTGACGCTGGTTGTGGCGTCAGCCAACCGGGATGAAGACGTTTTCCAAAACGCGGATGTATTTGATATTGCGAGACGGCCAAACCGACACCTATCGTTTGGCAACGGAAAGCACTACTGCCTTGGCGACTGGCTCGGGCGCCGTCAGTCTCAAATAGCAATCAGTTCGTTCCTGGAACGTTTTGACGAGATTGTTCTTCCCGATCAGGAGTTATCCTGGTATCAGAATATCGCCGTGCGCCGGCTAAACACTCTCCGGATAATTACGAGACCGCGTGCCTAACGCTTACTGAAATCATGGAGCAATTCGGGCATCTTTGAAATAGTACACGCGAATGTGATGGCCCTCCTGGCTGTTGCCAATATACACCATACCGGAAGCAGGCCACACTGCCTCGTTTCGATACTCCTTCATCCTGGGATTTTCAACAAGCGTGATAACGCCTATCGCTTGCTCCTGTTCGTCGCCACTGTGAATTGACTCCAGGAAGTCGCGAGTTTCGACGAACAACTTTGATGTCAGCCCGGGAATTCTGTATTGCGGCACAAGCAGTAGTCGTGTCGCAAAGAGGTGATTACGGAGTTGCTTGATGTAAACTTTATAGGCGGTGGAAAGTCCGACAACAGAACCTCCACTGTTTTTTACAACCCAAACGATCTGGTTCAGCCTTGCCGTTGCGTCGTTTCCAGTAGGCCCACCGTGATCTTTCCAGATACTCAGCACCTGATCGCGAATATCGGAAACATCTCGTCTCCAATAGTTCTCAAACCCAAGCCTTTCCTTATTGTCTTCTGGTTGCATCAAATCCTTGCCCCCTTGAAATAACCTATGCGGATATGGTGTCCCTGCGATGTGTATCCTGCGAATACCATCCCCGTGGCGGGCCATACCGCCTTCGTGCGCTGCTTCTTAAGAACCTCGTTCTCGATAAGCATCACAATCCCCTTGTATTTTGAACCCGACTCAGGAAGAGTCTCGAGGAAATCTTTTGTCTTAAGGGCAAGTAGCGAGTCGAGCCCCGGTGATCGGAACGACGGCACGACAAAACATCTGAACTCGTAAAAGAAGTTGTTGTTGAGAAATGGAACCTGAATCGGGCGGGCGGTAGACACACCTCCTACTTCGCCGTCGCGATTCGCAACTACAAAGACTATCTGTCGCGATCTACTCTCAATGACGTCGTCGCGCTTCAAGACGCCATGTCTTCTCCACAGTTGTTGCACCTTCGCCACTTCTGGTGCCGAGGGATTACCCCAGACATTTTCAAAAACCAATGACGTCATATAAGGAAAACTGCGGAGGACGATTCAATATCACAAAATTAATAGTATTATTGTTAATCGTTTGACCCCCATGTTAATACCTCGTCACCTCGTAGGGCTTTATAACCGGACAGTCCGACGTTACAAAAAGGTTGCGACTCGCCTGGAACGTGAAAAGAACCACAACACGTACAGGTACATCACTCTGCTGGAACGTCTCCGGAAGTTGCGTAGAAAAATCCTTAACCTCCAGGCGCAACTAAAATTGGGTATTGCCACCGGAGCAATCGTTGTAGGACTTTCACTCAACTCAGAAGCGCAGGTAACGCACAGCGGGCCATTCAACTACCAGCCGCGTCATCTCAATCCCCTCCGCGAACCGTACAAGTTTATGGACGTCACCTATCCTGCGTTCGCAGATATTGACAAGGATGGCGATCTCGATATGGTAGTCGCAGATCAATCTGGCGTCGACTACTACGGCACTACTATGGCGCCAATGCGTTACTTCCGGAACATCGGGACACAAAACGCACCCGTGTACGAGGAGAAGTTTGGTGCTGAAAATCCATTTTCAGAAATAACTTTCGCCAATGACCATCGCGGTCCTGTCTTTGCAGATATTGACAATGATGGTGATGTCGATCTCTTCATGTCATTGAGCCCTGTGTGGCAAGGCTACAATTACAACGAGGGTCGAATCGCTTACTTCAGGAATGACAACGGAACATTTGTCGAGCAAATCGCTGCGTGGAACCAAAACAACAAGGTGGGCAACCCATTCTTTGGAGTCACCAGGTCAAGCCATCAAAAACTCGCATTTGGAGACATTGACAAGGATGGCGACCTCGACGCTATCATTACGGGAGAGGTACTCGACCCATTGACGGGTGCGCCGGAAGCTTACGTCACTTACTACAAAAACAACGGACAGGGCACCTTCACCAGGTCAGATGCCGATCTCACGTTCACGCCCGCTATTGAAATTTCTCCGCTCAATCCTGCGATCGCCGATGTAGACGGAGATGGCGATCTCGACATTGTGTTTGGCGGATACTATTTGGGGTCAGAGTGGGATGAATTCCCCGGCCTGATGTATTACAAACAAACATCACCTGGCAACTTCGTGCGAGAGACCGCTGAGTTTAACGCAACGACAAAGACAGGAAATCCTTTTTACGAAATCTACTTCCCTAACACGCAGCCTGTCTTCGCTGACCTCGACAATGATGGAGACGCCGATTTGTTAGTGGGATCCGGTGATGGAGACCACTACTATTGGTTCCCCCGGAACGTCGTACATTACTATGAAAACAAAGGAAACTCCCTATTCGAAGAGCGGCGCGACCTGGAGAACCCTGTAGGCGGTGTTGATGTCCGACGATGGGCAACTCCCACCTTCATCGACATCGATTCGGATGGAGATATGGACGCCGTTATAGGTCACAAATACAATGACTACTATGCAGATCTCAACACCCCCTTCTACTACGAGCGACAGGGTAATCAATTTGTTCGCAAGTCCACGAACCATCCCCTCGCCTCAATTGAAATAGGAGGTTTCATGTCACCCGAATTCGGCGATGTCGACGGCGACGGTGATATGGACGCGATTTTCGGAACGACGTTTGGCGAGATCGCATACTTCCGCAACAACAATGGAGCGTATCAGGAGCAAATCAACGGGAGCCCGTTTCAAGATCTTACGTTCGGCTTTCACACGACACCCAAGTTGGCAGACATGGATGGCGATGGTGACCTGGACCTGATAGTAGGTACGCGTTACTCGGACGAAATTAGTTATTATGAAAACATAGGCACTCCACAGGCTCCTGAATTCATTCGGAGATTCTCTGACGATAATCCGTTTCAATATCCCTGGGACGAATACTTTGGTCAGGGACAAATCGAAATCGCCGATATCGATCACGATGGGGACTTAGATCTGATTGTCTCAGCCTATCTCAAATACGAAGACACCGATGCCGCAGTTCTGTATGAGAACGTCGGCTCGCGAACTTCACCCCAGTTTCAAATAAGCAGTAATCAACCTTTCCTGGAGGCAGCTGTCCTTCAAGGATTCAAGGGGTATACCTTGAAAGTCACTCTCGTCGATCATGACCAGGACGGTGACCTGGATCTGTTTGCCGGTGACTACTTTGGACACATTAAATACCTCAAGAATGACAACCCAGCCGTTGTAACGACAGTCGCATCGAGCCCGGTGAATTATGTTGTTGGTATCGACGATGAAATCCTGGTTGATCCGCTGATCACATTGACAGACCAGGACGATGACCTCATTGTTCGGGCAACGGTCACGATAACTAACTATGAGGAAGGTGACGAACTACATGTAGTCGATCACGCAGTTATTAAAGGGACCTTCGATGCTTCAACAGGTGTATTGACCCTGCGAGGTAAAGCACCACGTGCCGAATACCAATCGACTTTGCGAACGATCACCTACCACAAGCATCCTCCAGAGGGAGGCAGAACGTCCCCCAGGAAAAAGACATCGTCGCCAAAACCGATTGAATATCTCGTTTACGACACAGACAATACGCAACCATTGGTGGCGACAAGGGTCGTCAACGTGATCGCCAATAGCCCTCCGGAGGTAAGTAGCACTACGGAGTCCACCCAAGTGGGCAGTAGTGTCAGTGTAAATCTCCTTGGCTTGTTGAGTGATCCTGATGGAAACCTCGATTTGTCCACCCTCCAGATTATCGAGCAACCCACGAGTGGTGCAGAAGCCTTTATCACGACGAATCATGAACTCGTTGTTGACTACGGAGGATTGGCGTTCCGCGGTACAGACTATCTCACCATTGAGGTATGCGATGAACTCGGTGAATGTGCGCAGAATGTCATTGCGATCGAAGTGGGCGACTTTGGTGTCGAAGTCTTCAACTTCGTGGCGCCCAACAGCACGGGCGATAACAAGTATGTTCGTATCCGAAATCTCCCGCAGCCAAATAAAGTCACGATCTATAACCGATGGGGAGATAAGATTTTCGAGGTGAACAATTATGACAACTCCCTGCCGGAAAAACGATTCGAAGGTAGAACGGACGGCGGCAAGGATGTAGCCTCAGGCACATACTTCTATAGGATCGAAATCGGAAACGCGCCAGACTACACAGGGCCGAAAAAGATAACGGGATTCATTACGTTGAAACAATAGTACCCGGTGAGGTACTGAAATGATATTGGTTACCTTGCGTAAGGACAGATAATATACTACTGTGGAGTCTCGTTCTGGCGCATCAACGACGCAGTCTATGAGAAAAGCTTTACTGTTCGCGATCTTTGTACTCGCCGGATTCTCCGGGCAGGCGCAGATTGATCCACTATATGCGCAGTACCTCAGTAACCCAATGCTGATCAACCCAGCGTACGCGGGACTTAACAACAACCTTAACGCGTCTATTTCCTTCCGGAAACAGTGGGCAGGCTTTGAAGGAAGTCCGACTACTTATAACATCAACGGTCACACGTCCTTGCTCGACAATCGCATGGGTATTGGGCTCATGGTTGTAAGCGACAAGATTGGTATCAACAACAATACGGAAGTACATGGGACGTATGCCTATCGGATTGATCTCGATCAAAAATATCTGTCATTTGGTTTGCAGGCCGGGTTCATCTCCTATCGCGGTAATTACGACGAACTCAATCCGTATGACCCAACCGATCCCGTATTCCTCAGTGCTGAGAACATCTCAAAACCGAGTTTTGGTGCGGGGTTAATACTGCACAGTGACCGGTATTTTCTCGGTCTCTCCGTACCTCGCATGCTCAAAGCGCGGGCATCCTTCAAGGATCAGGTTACCAATGAGGAGGTCGAAGCCCAATTGTACAGTCAACACTTCTATGCGCTCGGTGCATACATATTCTATCTGAACGAACATATCAGGCTGAAGCCCTCGGTCTTGCTGAAATCGGTCAAGGGGTCGCCTATGTCCGTCGACGTGAATTTCTCCGCGACCTTTGAGGAAAAGATCACTGCAGGCATTTACACGCGAAACCTGAATGCTTATGGGTTGATGGGCCAGATTAAATTCGGAGGCTCATACCGCTTTGGATACGCTTTCGAAGTACCCTCCGGCAACTCCGTTGGTGCTCAATTCACGACCCACGAAATTACCTTCGGGATGAACGTAGCGGTCCTTGGCTTCCACAGTACGTCTATGACGAATTTCTGACAAGCCCCTTAAGGTATCTCCAACTTATTTACAGGCGTTTTCGTTAATAGCCACGGCAACAAATTCGCCGCGCGTGAACCTTTTAGCCGATATCATGTTTACTTTTAGGACATGAAAGTGAAAGTTTCGCGTAGGGAACATTTCAACGCTGCCCACCGGCTTTTCAGGGCGGATTGGTCAGACGAGGAAAACAAACGAGTCTTTGGAAAATGTAGCAATCCACACTATCATGGCCACAATTACGAGTTGATTGTCAGCGTTACGGGCGAACCCAACCCGGATACCGGTTATGTAGTAGACCTGAAGGAACTCAGCGATCTTATCCGCGACAATGTACTGACAAAATTTGACCACAAGAATCTCAATCTCGATACCGAATACTTCAAAGAATTAAATCCGACTGCTGAGAACATCGCCGTTGTCATCTGGAGGATCTTAAGACAAAAGATAGACTCCCAACTTGAATTGAAAATCACATTGTATGAGACAGAAAGGAATTTCGTTGAATATCCGGCCTCTTAAACCTCTCGATGAAGATGACGATGACCATGTCTCGTCTTCGGCCGAAACACCGCTTCGGCCCGACGCTTTTGATCTTGACGACGATCAGAAGATCGAGCTGATTGAGAAGCACTTCCGCGAGATTATGCACATTCTCGGGCTGGATTTGACTGACGATAGTCTCAACGGAACCCCCAGACGCGTTGCAAAGATGTACGTGAAAGAAGTGTTCAGCGGATTGAACCCTAAGAACAGGCCACATGCGCGACTCTTTGACAACAAATACAATTACGATCAGATGCTGGTCGAGAAGGATATAACCTTCTATTCGCACTGTGAACATCACTTTGTACCGATCTACGGCAAGGCCCACGTAGCATACTTCTCGTCCGGGAAAGTCATCGGGCTCTCCAAGATCAACCGCATTGTCCAATACTACGCAAAACGCCCCCAGGTCCAGGAACGACTCACAGTCCAGATTGGCAAGGAAATGCAGCGCATCCTCCACACAGAAGACGTAGGAGTAGTCCTGGACGCCAACCACATGTGCGTCGCCTCCCGCGGCGTCGGCGACACCAACAGCAAGACCGGTACAGCCTACTTTTCAGGGAAGTTCAAGGATGAAAATATCAAGAGGGAGTTTCTCAACTATATCAATAGTTAGTCCACGGACCACGGTCCACGGTCCACAAGTGGTCCACGGTATATTGGTCGACGGTTGTGACTCGATCGATTTGGTTGCAACCACCACTGTGGACCAATAAACCATGGACTGACCGTGGACTGCGGACCGTGGTCCGTGGACATTCAGTCGACTGTNGACAGTGGACTGTCGACTAATTTTTTACTACTTTAGCGACCCTAAAACTAAGACTATGGTATTTGATTTAGACATGATCAAGGCAGTTTACAAGCAATTGCCAGATCGCATTGCGCAGGCGCGGAAAGCCGTAAACAGGCCCCTGACGCTCTCGGAAAAGATTCTGTTTTCTCACCTCCACAACGAACAGGCTCTCGAGAATTTTGAAAGGGGGAAGTCTTACGTCAACTTTTCTCCCGACCGCGTGGCAATGCAAGACGCAACCGCTCAGATGGCACTGCTGCAATTCATGTCTGCGGGAATCCCCCGGGTTCGTGTCCCCTCCACGGTTCACTGTGATCACCTGATCCTCGCCAAGGATGGAGCTAAAAAAGACCTTGCTGAGTCTATCACCGCGAGTGGTGAAGTCTTCAACTTCCTCGAGTCTGTTTCGAACAAATTCGGTATTGGATTCTGGAAGCCCGGTGCTGGTATCATCCACCAGGTCGTATTGGAGAATTATGCATTCCCCGGAGGAATGATGATTGGAACCGACTCCCACACCGTAAATGCAGGTGGGTTGGGAATGGTCGCAATCGGAGTCGGGGGCGCCGATGCCGTCGACGTCATGGCCGGAATGCCATGGGAACTCAAATGGCCGAAACTCATCGGGGTCAAGTTGACCGGAAAACTCAACGGATGGACATCCGCTAAAGACGTTATTCTCAAAGTTGCCGGTATCCTTACCGTTAAGGGGGGTACAGGCGCAATCGTTGAATATTTTGGTCCTGGAGCGCTCACCCTCTCCTGCACAGGAAAGGCCACCATCTGTAACATGGGCGCTGAAATCGGGGCAACTACATCGACATTTGGATATGATGAGAAGATGGCCGAGTACCTGCGCGGTACAGGCCGCAGTGAAGTTGCAGATCTCGCCGACAAAGTAAGTGAGCATCTCACAGGAGATCCGGAAGTATATGCAAATCCTGAAAAGTACTTCGAGGAAGTAATCGAGATCAACCTATCAGAACTTGAGCCTCACGTTAACGGACCTTTCACGCCGGACCGCGCGATTCCTATCTCCCAGTTCGCAAGTGAAGTGAAGAAAAACGGATGGCCTGAAAAGCTTGAGGTCGGATTGATTGGCTCTTGTACTAACTCATCCTATGAAGATATTACCCGCTCTGCATCGCTCGCAAAGCAGGCGGTTGATAAAAAGATCAAGGCACGAGCAGAATTCACCGTAACTCCGGGTTCGGAGCAGGTCCGCTACACAGTGGAACGCGATGGCTACCTCGACGTCTTCGAAAAAATGGGCGGTGTAGTGCTTGCGAATGCCTGCGGTCCTTGTATTGGACAGTGGGCACGCCACACGAACGACCCGAATCGCAAGAACTCCATCATCACTTCCTTTAACCGGAACTTTGCAAAGCGAAACGACGGGAACCCGAATACGCACGCGTTCGTGGCTTCGCCTGAAATCACGACAGCATTCGCGATCGCGGGTGACTTGACCTTCAACCCTCTTACCGATACCCTCGTCAATGACGAAGGTCAACCTGTGAAACTGGATGAGCCGACGGGGGTTGAGTTCCCTCCAAGGGGCTTCGAAGTGAAGGATGCGGGATACATCGCTCCAGCCAGAGACGGAAGTAAGGTCCAGGTGAAGATCGATCCGCAATCCAAACGCCTGCAGGCTCTCGCTCCATTCCCCGCATGGGATGGACAGAACCTCACTGGCATGAGACTTCTTATCAAGGCCAAAGGAAAGTGTACCACTGACCACATTTCAATGGCAGGTCCGTGGTTGAGATTCCGCGGCCACCTCGATAACATCGCGAATAACACGTTGACCGGAGCTGTCAACTACTTCAATGAAAAGACCGATTCAGTCAAGAATCACTTGACAGGAGAATACGGCCCCGTTCCCGCAACACAAAGAGCGTATAAAGCCGCTAGCATCCCGACGATCGTCGTAGGTGACCATAATTATGGCGAAGGTTCATCTCGCGAACACGCAGCGATGCAGCCTCGTCACCTCGGTATCCGGGTGATCCTCGTGAAATCATTTGCGCGAATTCATGAGACAAACCTCAAGAAGCAGGGAATGCTCGCGGTGACTTTTGCAAATGAAAGCGACTACGACCTGATCAGAGAGGACGACCTCATTGACATCGTAGATCTCACATCGTTTGCTCCCGATCGTCAGCTCACGATGGTCCTCCGTCACAGCGATGGAACAAGTGACACGATCAAACTCAATCACACATACAACGCAGGACAAATTGAGTGGTTTAAGGCCGGATCTGCCCTGAACCTGATGGCAAAACAAATTGCACAGGAAGGGTTCAAACAGCCGATGGCAAAGAAGGCGAATAAGAAGCCATCGAAACCTGCAGCGAAGAAGGCAGCGTCTAAGAAACCTGCTGCAAAGAAGGCGCCTTCCAAGCTGAAGAAAAAGGCTTCCAAAAAAGTCGTAGCAAAAGCCACCAAGAAACAGGCGAATAAGAAGCCTTTGGTGAAAAAAGCCGCGAAGGGAGCTAAGAAGCTTGTGAAAAAGGCTGTGAAGAAGGTGGTTAAACTCGCGAAGAAAGTGAAGAAGGCAGTGGCGAGTAAGAAAAAATCTCCTGCGAAAAAATCAGCGAGCAAAAAGAAAAAGTAAACACAGCAACTGACTTTGATTGAACACATCCCGGGAAACACATCCCGGGATTTTTATTTTGGGAGGCCCGGTAGCTGATTCAACACCACTCTGAACTCGTTTAACATCATCGCTGTTGCGCCCCACACGACTTCATTGTCGACTTCAAAGTGCGGCGCCATCATTCGATATTTTCCTGCAGCGAGAATTTCCTTTTCCTTGACGGCGTCGTCGCCTGTGACATTCATCAGAGTGGATTCCAGGATACGATCAACCTCATAAGGATCAGGTCGAAACAAAGGTTTGTAGTCGATACAACCGATCACCGGCGTGACAAGATAGTTACTGGGGAGCACGAAAAAGTTGCTGAGTTTCCCGAGGACGGTGATCTCGGTCCTGTTTACTCCTATCTCCTCCTCGCATTCACGCAACGCTGTCTCTACTGCATCTTCACCGGGCTCGGCCTTTCCCCCCGGTAAGCTGACTTGCCCGCCGTGAGCGCCCGGATAATCTGGACGTTTTATCAATGGAAATTTTACAATGCCATCATCCTCATACAACAATACGAGGACTCCGCCGGGGCGTGGAGGTGTCTTGTGATTGATGCGCGGCCTGACGTCACCTATTGGCTTGGCGCGAAAAATATTGTGCGCCTCCTGCCCAGGAAGGGGCATGGTCAATCGCTCTTTGATGCTTAGACAGAGTTCTTGAAACGTCATAGCCACACCATTGTAAGGCTATTAACCAAGAATGTCCCATGTTTCGTTCAAAAATGGTATAGCTGAGTGTGCCGTGAGGTCGAACTGACATGGAACGACTGAAACATAATTATTTGCGATAGCCCATTCGTCGTTATCCTCGCCCTTGTCGAAGTTGACGAAATTACCCATCATCCAAAAGTATTTCCTTCCGTTGGGATCCAACCGCTGATCGAAATCCTCTACCCACTTGGCATTTGCTTGCCTGCAAATACGAATCCCCTTGAGGGGCTCATCCCGCTTTGGCGGAAAATTGACGTTCAGGGCGACACCTTTGGGAAGCCCCTTCTCCAATACCTGCAGCGTAATCTTCCGGATATATTCCTCAGTGTGTGAGAAATCAGCTTTGTGTGAAAAATCTGCGAGCGAAAAACCAATGGCTGGCGTTCCCTCGATAGCAGCTTCAATCGCGGCCGACATCGTCCCGGAATACAGAACCGATATCGATGTGTTACTCCCGTGATTCACTCCGCTAACGACAACATCGGGTTGACGCTGGTCTTTCATAACAAAGTGACGAGCGATTTTCACGCAATCCGCGGGGGTTCCTGAGCATTCAAATGCCCTGATCCCTTCAAAAATAAAGTTCTCTTCAAGGCGCAACGACTCCCCTACTGTGATAGCGTGGCCCATGCCAGATTGAGGACTATCAGGGGCAACTACAATGACTTCCCCGATCTCTTTCATTATATTAACCAGAGTAAGAATTCCCTTAGAAGTAATCCCGTCGTCGTTTGATACCAAAATCAGAGGCTTCATGCTTTGAATGTTGAATGTTGAATGGTGAGT
>Ga0065721_10051186_pt1 | contig 15894 bp, 14 predicted proteins | sample Mesricmetagenome_FD_59108 | JGI IMG/M metagenome (GOLD analysis project Ga0065721, IMG submission 59108) | Mesophilic microbial community from rice straw/compost enrichment Sample: eDNA_1 v2 (version 2) | ecosystem: Engineered > Solid waste > Grass > Composting > Bioreactor | place: USA: Davis... | reverse complement strand
CGGCTCAAGGCCGGGGTGACACCGAGTGTGTATTGTCCTCTGTGACAGGAGCCTTAGCTCCGCTCGAATCCCCGCTTCAATTCCCAATCCGTGACCCGGCGATCGTATTCCGCCTGCTCCCACTCGGCCGTGTGGATATAGTGGCTGATGACCCCTTCGCCGAAGGCGTCCCTGAGCATCCTGGACTTGCGCATGGTTTCGGTGGCTTCGCGCAGGGTCTTGGGGATTTCGCGGAGCTTCTTGCCGCTATAGGCGTCGCCGACAAAGGCGGGCTCCAGCGGGAGCTTCTCCTCGATGCCCTTGATGCCGGCGGCCAGCAGGGCCGCGATGGCGAGATAGGGGTTGAGGTCGGCGCCGCCCACGCGGCATTCGACGCGAATGGATTTGGAATGCTCGCCGCATAGGCGGAAGCCGGCCGTGCGGTTGTCGGGCGACCAGATGGCCTTGGTGGGCGCGAAGGTGCCGGCCTGGAAGCGCTTGTAGCTGTTGATATAGGGCGCGAGGAAATAGGTGATTTCGCGGGCATAGGCGAGCTGGCCGGCCATGAAGTGCTTCATGACCGCGCTCATGCCAAGCGCATCCTTGCCGTCGACAAAGGCGGGCTTGCCATCCTTGCCGGCCAGCGACATGTGGATGTGGCTGGAGGAGCCGGCCAGCGAATAGTCCCACTTGGCCATGAAGGTCACGGCCTTGCCCTGGGCATGGGCGATTTCCTTGGTGGCGTTTTTCAGCACGACATGGCGGTCGGCCATGGTGAGAGCGTCTGCATATTTGACGTTGATTTCCTCCTGGCCGGGACCCCATTCACCCTTGGAGGATTCCACCGGAATGCCGGAGGCTTGCAGGTGCTTGCGCAGGGCGCGCATCACGCCTTCCTCCTTGGTGGTCTGGAAGATGTGGTAGTCCTGGATATAGTCGCCCGATGTCTGGGCCCTGGCATGGCCCTTCTGGCTGATCGTGCGGTAATCCTCGTCGAAGAGGTAGAATTCGAGTTCGGTTGCGGCATTGGCCGTGTAGCCCATGGCGCTGAGGCGCTCGATCTGGCGCTTGAGGATGGCGCGCGGGCTGTGCGGGATCGGCTCATGATGATGGTGATCGCTGAGGTCGCAGAGCACGATGGCGGTGCCTTCGAGCCAGGAGGCCTTCATCAGTGTCGTGAGGTCCGGCTTCATGACGAAATCGCCATAGCCCTTGCCCCAGTTGGCGGCCTCGTAGCCGGGGACCGGCTCCATGTCGATATCGTCGGCCAGGAGATAATCGCAGCCATGCGTTTCGTCATGGGCGGTTTCGAGGAAATACTCTGCCTGGAAGCGCTTGCCGATCATGCGGCCCTGCATGTCGGGAAAGGCGACGAGTACGGTGTCGATGCTGCCGGCGGCGACATCCTTGCGCAGGGCGTCGAGGGAATAGGCGGCCATTCAAATCTCCGGACTGTTGGGAGCCGGCCGCGCGGACGCGACCGGCTGAAATTGTCAGGTATTGTAGCGATAGGGTGCGCCGGCCAGTTCCATGTCGGCATTGTACTGCTTGATGATCTCGACCACGCGGGCGCTGCGCTCGGATTGCTTGGCGATTTCATCCCAGAAGGCGACGGCATCGGTCTCCACCTGCTTCCATTCCGAGGCCGGAATGGTCGTGAGTTCGAGGTTGCCGTTGATGCGGTAATTGGCCTCGCCCGCCCAGTACCAGTGCTGGCGATAATAGTGCGAAGAGTCGATCATCATGCGGTAGAGCTGCTGCAGATGCGGCGGCACTTCGTTCCACTTGGCCGTGTTGACGAAATAGGAGCCGGCCCATGCACCCGACAGCGGGTTGGTCAGGTAGTATTTGAGCGCATTGGCCCAGCCCACGGTGTGCAATTCGGTCGTGCCGCACCAGCAGATGCCGTCGAGCTCGCCTGTTTGCAGGGCGGGCTCCACATCTTCATAGGGCAGCGAGACCGGCACCACGCCGTATTTGGAGAGGAACTGCCCGGCCGTGGGGAAGGTATAGACGCGCAAGCCATTGAGATCGGCCAGCGAATTGATCGGCTTGGTCGTGCCGAAATTGCACGGATCCCAGGCGCCGGTGGAGAGCCAGGTCACGTCGGGGATTTCGGCATAGGCCTCTTCCCAGATTTCCTTGAGGCCACGCCAGTGCCAGAGGGCCGGCACGTCGAGCGAATAGCGCGAGGCCAGCGGGAAATAGGCACCGAACACCTTGACATCGACCGGGGCGGCGGCGGAGTCGTCGTCGCTCTGGGCGGCGTCGATCGTGCCGGTCTGCACGGCGCGGAACAGTTCGCCATGCGGCACGAGCTGGTCGGCGGTGTAGAGTTCAATGACCATTTCGCCATTGGCGGCGGTGTTGAACCAGTCGATGGCATTCTTCACCACATGCTCGGCCAAAGCCGGGCCGGCATAGGTCTGCAACCGCCAGCGGATCGGCGACTGCGCCTTGACATAGGGCGTCGCCAGGGCCGTGGCGCCCACGGCACCAGCGGTGGCCAGGCCTGCCCGCTTCAGAAAGTTACGCTTGTTGAGTAGGTCAGTCATGTCGGATTCTCCCTGTAATGGTGCGATCCGGTCCCTCCGGAGCGCCTGGTTGGACTTGACGTCGGAACTAGCTCGGCCAGCGCCCCCTGTGTTGTGTTGGCATCCCTCTCACAAAACTCTCCTCATTTGCCGGCATAGAGGCTCGGCAGCCACAGCGCGATCTGCGGGAAGATCAGCAGCAGGATCACGCTGAGCGCCATGAGCAGCATGAAGGGCAGGATGGAGCGGTAGATATCGCCTAGCGTGATCTCGGGCGGCGCCATGGCGCGCATGAGGAAGAGATTGTAGCCAAAGGGCGGGGTTATGTAGGCGATCTGGCAGGTGATCGTGTAGAGAATGCCGAACCAGATCAGATCGAAGCCGAGCAGGCGCACCAGCGGAATATAGAGCGGCGCGACGATCACCAGCATGGCCGTATCGTCCAGGAACATGCCCATGACGATGAAGCTGAGCAGCATCAGGATCAGGATGCCCCAAGGGTCGAGCCCGAAGGTGTTGAGCAGCAGGTTCTCAATGGCCCGCACGGCGCCCAGCCCGTCATAGACCGACGAGAAGCACAGCGCGCCCAGGATGATCCAGAGGAACATGCAGCTTATGAGCAGTGTGTTGCGGGAGGTGGATTCCAGCACCTGCCAGTTGAGCTTGCCCGACAGGGCTGCGGCAATGGTGGCCAGCAGCGCGCCGATCGCCGAACTTTCGGTGAGGCTGGTAATGCCGGTGAGGAACAGCGTCATCATGATGGCGAAGACCGCCACCGGCATGATGCCTTCGCGCAGCAGTGCCAGCTTTTCGCGCAGGGTGATCTGGGCTAGTTCCTCGGGCGCGATGGGCGGCCCCATTTCGGGCTGGATGCGGCATCGCACATAGACATAGACGCCGAAGATCACGGCCATCATCAGGCCGGGCATGATGCCGGCCAGCCACAATTCGGTAATCGGAGCCCGCGCGATCATGGCGAACAGCACCAGCACCACGCTGGGCGGGATCAGGATGCCCAGGGTCGAGCCGCCCTGGATGACGCCGGTGACCATGATCTTGTCATAGCCGCGCTTGAGCAGCTCGGGCAGGGCAATGGTGGCGCCGATGGCCATGCCGGCGACGCTGAGCCCGTTGATGCAGGAAATCAGCACCATCAGCCCCATCGTACCCAGGGCCAGCCCGCCCCGGACGGGGCCGAACCAGACATGGAACATGCGGTAGAGGTTCGAGGCGATCCCGCTCTCGCTCATCATGTAACCCATGAAGACGAAGAAAGGCACGGTGATCAGCGGATACCAGTTGAGCACCTGGAAGGCCTGGTTGAACGGCATTTCCACAGCGCCATTACCCCAGAGCCACAGGGCGGCAGCCGAGCCGACAAAGCCGATGACCCCGAAGACGCGCTGCCCGGTGAAGAGCAGCACCATCATGGTCGCGAACATGAAGAGCGTGATGAGTTCCGGTGTCATGAAATGGGCCTGTTCATGGCCTGGGCAATATCGCGGAACAATTGCGCAATGACCTGGAGGAGCATGAGGAAGACGCCGATGCTCATGGCGACCTTGACGGGCCAGAGCACGGGCGACCAGGCGGAATAGTTCTTCTGGCCGTACTGGATGGCATATTGCGTGCTCGAAATACCGCCCCAGAGCAGCACGATAAGGAAGAAGATCACGGCCAGCAGAGTAATGGCGTCGAGCGTTGCCTGCCCGCGGCGCGAGAAGCGGCTATAGAACAGGTCCATGCGGACATGGGCATCGTGCTGGAAAGCGTAGGCGCCACCCAGAAGATAATAGGCCGACAGCAGGAACTGGGTCATTTCCAGCGCCCAGTTGACCGGGGCGCCGAACACGGCGCGCGAAACGGTGGACCACAGCATGATCGCGGCCATGGCGAAGAAGATCAGCATGGCAAATCGACCGACGAGGCGGTTGATGCGATCGACCCATCTGACAAAGAGAACTATCGGTGTCGGCACTGTGCTGCTTCCTGTCTCCTGGTCATGGGTCTGCTCCGGCTATCCGTGTTTGACCGCTTGCCGCGCGGCTTCGAGACAGCGCACCAGCCGTTCGGACCACAGGGTAACCCCCGCAGGCTCAAGGATTTCGTTGTTGCGGATTTCGATCATCGTGGCGGGCAGGCCTCGCGCGTCGCCGTGCTTTTCCAGCGTCAGCGTGACCCCGTTGAGCGCGGCATAGGGCTCGTTCCAGCCCACATTGAGCTCGGGGTCCTCAGCCTTGAGGGCGTTGAACAGCGCTTGCGTATAGGTGGTGTCCACCCCGTGAATCAGCCCGATCGGCCAGGGGCGCGCGACGCCGAGATAGACCGGCGTGAAGGAGTGCATGCAGACCAGGATGGTCTCCTGCCCGGCATGGCGCCGTGCCTCCAGCAGGGTTTCAATGGAGGCGTGATAGGGACGGTGGAAGTGGTCGATGCGATATTGCCGCTCATCGGCGGAGAGATTTTCATTGGCTGCAATGCGCGTGCTCTCCGACAGGGTCCAGATCAGGTCCGGCGCATTGAGCTCGCGGTTGCAGTCGATCACGATGCGCGAGACGGTCGACTGCACCAGAGGCGCATCGAGCTTTTCGGAAAGGCGATGGCTGACGGCAAGCGCGCCGGGGTCCCAGGCGATATGGCTCAGCCGTTCGGAGGGGGTAAGACCCATATCGCCATATTTGGCCGGGATACGGTTGCTGGCATGATCGCAGACGATGACGAAGGGCGATGCCCCCCGAGCATTGGAAACCAGCACTGCTTTTTGACCGCTGACGTCCACTGGACCCCTACGCAGGATCGGTTAACTTCTGTATCAGTAGTTCCACACTGATCAAAACTGTCAATGCTGAAATCATAAATTCAGAGGCGCGCATGGAAGGAAAATCGGTGGCCGGGCGCATTCACGATGCGATTCACCGGCTGACATCGGCCGAAAAGCGCGCGGCGCGGGGTCTGCTGGGCTCCTATCCCACGCTGGGCCTGGCCCCGGTGGCCGAATTCGCGCAACAGGCCGGAGCGAGTTCCGCCACCGTGCTGCGCTTCGTGTCCCAGCTCGGCTACAAGTCCTACCCCGATTTCCAGCGCGCCCTGCGCGAGGAGCTGGAAGAGCGTTCCAAATCCCCCTTGCAACGCAGCGCAACCAATGACGGCAGGGCAGGGGGGGATGCGCATTTTCTCGATCGCTTCGTGACCCAGGCGGTGGACAATCTGCGCGGCTCCGCCTCGCTGATCCCGGCCTCGGAATTCGAGGCGGTCTGCAGCCGGCTCGCCGAGGGCAAGGGCGCCTGCTACCTGGCGGGCGGCCGCTTCACCGATTTCCTGGCCGGCTATATGGAGGCTCATCTTCGGTTGATCCGGCCCGGCGTGCGGCGGCTGGACGGCAGGCCGGCGACACGGGCCGACCAGTTGATCGACGTGCGGCCGGGCGACCTGGCGATCATCTTCGATGTGCGGCGCTACGATCCGAGCCTGGTCGACGTGGCCACGGACCTGGCGGCGCGGCGCGCGCAGATTGTGCTCATCACCGATGAATGGATGAGCCCGGTCAGCCGCTTCGCCAAGCTGGTCCTGCCCTGCCGGACCGAAATGGGCCGCACCTGGGATGCGAATGGCTCGCTGTTCACGCTGGCTGAAGCGCTGATTGCCCGGACAACGGAACTGAGCTGGGCGACGGCAAGCAAGCGCATGGGAAGCATCGAGGGCAAGTAGGGGCCACTCCGCTACTCTTCTCCGTCCTTGCGCAGAAAATCCTCGGCACTGAGCACGATCCTGTCGTCGATCTCTCCGATGGCCTTGTCGTCCTTGCTTTCGTAGTCCAGCCGCACCAGCACCGAGCGGATGACATTGAGGCGGCTTCGTTTCTTGTCGTTGGCGCGGACCACCGTCCAGGGCGCATGCTTGCTGTCGGTACGGGCCAGCATGGTGTCGGCCGCCTCGGAATAGGCGTCCCATTTGTTAAGGGCTTCCAGGTCGACGGGGGAGAGCTTCCACACCTTGAGCGGATCATGCCGGCGGTCGTGGAAGCGCTTGAGCTGCATTTCGCGACCGATGGAAAGCCAGAACTTGAAGAGGTGGATGCCGTCGCGGGTGATACGCTTCTCGAATTCGGGCACTTCCTCGAGAAAATGCTCGGTCTGCTCGGGCGTGCAGAAACCCATGACGGGTTCGACCCCGGCCCGGTTGTACCAGGAGCGATCGAACAGCACCGTTTCTCCGGCAGCGGGGAACCAGTCGACATAGCGCTGGAAATACCACTGCGTGCTTTCCCGGCTATTGGGCTTGGGCAGGGCGGCGATGATGTTGTAGCGCGGATTGAGATTTTCGAGATAACGCTTGATCGTGCCCCCCTTGCCGGCGGCGTCGCGTCCCTCGAAGACGATCATGATGCGCTCACCGCTTTTGGCCAGGTGCGCCTGCAACAGCACAAGTTGCTTCTGTAGCTGGTACATCTGCTCTTCATAGCTGTCGCTATCGAGCTTATCTTCGTAAGGGTAGCCGCCCGAGCCCATGGCGTGTTTCTTGATGGCCTTGGGTAGTTCGGGATTTTCAAGGTCGAAGCCGTCGAGGGGATCGGTCACTGCTGTCTCTCCGCTGTCATCTTCACTGTGGTATGAAGGCGCCCGCGCGCGCAAGGGGCGTCGCAACTGGTTGATTCCCGGAAACAAAAGATGGACGAGCCGCAACAAAGCCTCCCCATGTCCCGCTGGAGCCTGGCGCTGGCGCGCATCATGGCGCAGGGCGGCCTGCTGGCGGGCATATTCGGCGTGCTTGCGGCCCTGGTGCTGTTCGGCGAGCTGAGCCCCGTTGCTGCGCTGGTCAGTTTCCTGGTCGTCATGGCCGGGGCGGCCATCCTGCCTGGCGGCACGATCACGGTGACACGGACCACTGATCCGGGCCGGTCGCAGGGTGCCGAGGATGATGCGGCGGTCTTCGCCTTTGCCGATGCGCTGGCCGATCCGTGCTTTGTGCTCGACCGGCGCAGCGTGGTGGCCCATGCCAATGCCGCGGCGCAGCGGCAGTTCCCCAATGTGAGCAACGGCAACCCGATCACCTTTTCGCTGCGCAATCCGGAACTGGTGCAGGCCATCGACCTGGCCATGCGCAGCGGCACGGTGCGCAGCATCGAGCTGCATGAAACCGTGCCGTCGGAGACCTGGGACAAGGTCGTGGTCTCGCCGCTACGCCAGCCGGGTCGGGACTGGCTGGAAGACGAGGACCGCCAACTTGTGGTGACCTTCCAGAGCCTCACCGAACTCAAGCGCGTCGATGCGTTGCGGAGCGACTTCATCGCCAATGCCAGCCACGAGCTGCGCACACCGCTGGCTTCGCTTCTGGGCTTTATCGATACGCTGCTGGGGCCTGCGGCCAAGGATGCGGCAGCGCGCGAGAAATTCCTCGGCATCATGCGCGGCCAGGCCGAACGCATGAGCAAGCTGATCGACGACCTGCTGAGCCTGTCACGCATCGAAATGCACCAGCATGTACGCCCGACAGGCAGTATCGACCTGGCGAGCCTGCTGCGCGAAGTGCGCGAAGGCCTGATGACGCAGGCCAAGGCGGCGGAGGTGGAAATCCGCCTGACCTTGTTCGAAGGGCCAAGCACGACGACGGGGGATCGCGGCCAGCTTTATGAAGTGTTCGAGAACCTGCTCGACAACGCGATCAAATACGGCGCTACCGGCAAATATGTCGAGGTGAGCCTGGCGCCATCTGGCCGGTCGGGCTTCCAGCACCAGGTGACTGTCATCGACCATGGACCGGGCGTCGAACCCGAACACGTCCCACGCCTCACCGAGCGCTTCTATCGCATCGATGCCGATGCCAGCCGCAAGAAGAAGGGCACGGGGCTCGGGCTCGCCATCGTCAAGCATATCGTCAACCGCCATCGTGGGCAGATGAGCATCAAGAGCAAGCCGGGCGAGGGCATGCGGGTGGATGTGTTTCTGCCTTGAGGCAGGGCGCGTGGTAACGTGTGGCGCCAAATCTGAATTATCCACGCACGCGATGTCATCCCGGCGCAGGCCGGGATGACACCGTGGATGGGAATAGCGCAACAAAAAGGGCGCCGCTCGGGCGCCCTTTGTCATTCTATATCCGCGACTAACGCCGCTTCTTGTCGACCTGGTGATAGGCCCGGCGCGAGTGGAATTCGCAATAGGGGCCGGTCTCCAGGCTTTCCTGGCCGCAGAAGTAGAAGTCCTTGCTGAGCGGGTCGCCGATCGGCCACTTGCAGGTATGCTCGTTGAGCTGCAGCAGGTTGAGGCGCTTGTCTTCGGGAATGAAGAGCTCGGCCACGGCGGGCGCGACATAGAGGTCGGCCTCGAGCTGCGGATCATGCGCCAGGGCGGTGGCGCCTACCGATTGCGGGCGCGGCATGGACGAGCGCACCTTGCCGACGCCACCCATGCCGGAAAGACCGGAAGAGGGACTGGCGACGCGGCGCGTGGCCGGGCGCGCAGCCGGACGGGCGCGCGGGGTGGAATTGGTCGGCTTCGCACGGGCCGAAAGCTTGAGGCGATGCACCTTGCCGATCACGGCATTGCGGGTAACCCCTTCGCCGAGCTCGCCGGCAATCTGGCTGGCCGAGAGACCTTCCATCCAGAGCTTCTTCAAAGTCTCGACGCGCTCATCAGTCCAGCCCGCCGATTGTGCTCCTGAAACCATCGTCAAAACAGAATCCTTCATTGCGCTGCCAAATGACCTATGGCAGCCATAAACGCTAGGCGTCGTATGTCAGGTGGGTCCGCCACACGAGATATCGTGTTCCCAATGACGCTGAGTTTACGCCATGCCCGGAATCGGGATCAAGAGTCGGGCTCGACTTTCCCCGTAAATCCACTGCTTAAAATTGTCCTAACAAACCCTGAGTCAAATCAGGCACTTGCGGGCTGATCATTGACTTATCACAGGAAATTGGCCTAACTCTGGCGCCGAAACGCGCTGCGCAATGAGCGCGTTTTTGGTTTTTGTGGCGCTATTGTCACGCTGCGCCGCTAGCCTGATTTCAACCCCGCCAAAGAAGGAACAAACCCATGTCTGCGCTATACGGCACTTATGCCCGGTCCGATCTCGCTTTCGAGCGGGGCGAGGGCATGCGCCTGTATGACCAGCATGGTCGAGACTATCTCGATTTCCATTCCGGCGTGGCGGTGAACGCCCTGGGCCACGGCGATGCGCATCTGGTAAGCGCGCTCAAATCGGCGGCCGACAAGGTGTGGCACACGGCCAATACCTTCACCATTCCCGAACAGGAACGGCTCGGCCAGCGGCTGGTCGATGCCACTTTCGCGGATTCCGTCTTCTTCACCAATTCGGGCGCCGAGGCGCTCGAATGCGCCATCAAGACGGCCCGGCACTATTTCTGGGCCAAGGGCGAGAAGGACCGCTACGAGATCATCGCCTTTACCGGCTCGTTCCACGGCCGCACGCTGGGTACGATCGCCGCCGGCGGCAACCCAGATTACCTCGAAGGCTTTGGTCCCCCGGTTCCCGGCTTCAAGCATACCAAGCCGGGAGACCTGGAGGCCGTCAAGGCGCTCATCACGCCGCAGACCTGCGCCATTCTGATCGAGCCGGTGCAGGGCGAAGGCGGTGTTACTGCCATGACGCCCGAATTCATGCAGGGCCTGCGCGCGCTGTGCGACGAGCATGGCATGCTGCTGGTGCTCGACGAAGTGCAGTGCGGCTATGGCCGGACCGGGCGCTTCTTTGCCTTCGAATGGGCCGGCATCACGCCTGATATCGTGGCCGTAGCCAAGGCCATCGGCGGCGGCTTCCCGCTCGGCGCGTGCCTCGCCAGAGGCGATGTCGCGGCCTCCATGGTGCCCGGCACGCATGGCTCGACCTATGGCGGTAACCCGCTGGCGACCACGGTCGGCAATGCCGTGCTCGACCGCATCCTGGCGCCCGGCTTCATCGATCATGTCAACCAGATGGGCCAGAAGCTCGCCTGGCACCTGCAGCAACTGGCGCAGCGCTACCCCGATTACGTGCTGGAACTGCGCGGCAAGGGCCTGCTGGCAGGCATCAAGATTTCCCCGCCCGTACGCGACTTCGTGACACGGCTGCGCGACGATCACCGCCTGCTGGCCATGGGCGCCGGTGACAATGTGCTGCGGCTGATCCCGCCGCTCATCGTCACCGAGGCCGATATCGAGGAAGCCGTGGGCAAGGTTGCCGCGGCCTTCGATGCGATCGAGGCCGAGACGGCATCGGTTCCGGCGGTGGGCTGATGGATCTGAGTGTCCGCTACTATGGTCGGCGACGACGCGGCCTGTTTCCTCCTCCCTGAAGGGGGAGCGACAGCACGCGCATACACTCACCATTCATAGCGTCCACAAAGGAACCCGGCCCATGACTCCGACCGGCACCCCAAGGCATTTTCTTTCCATCGACGATTTCACCTATGCCGAACTGCGCGGCATGCTCGATACCGCAGTTTCGCTCAAGGGGCGGCTCAAGGAAGGCGACCGCCCCCAGCCGCTCAGGGACAAGGTCCTGGCGATGATCTTTGAGCGGCAATCGACCCGCACCCGCGTTTCTTTCGATGTCGGCATGCGCCAGCTCGGCGGCGAGACGATCATGTTGTCCGGCCAGGAGATGCAGCTCAGCCGCGAGGAAACCCTCAGCGACACCGCCAAGGTGCTCAGCCGCTATGTCGATGCGATCATGATCCGCATCCTGAGCCATGCCGACCTGCTCGAACTGGCCGAGGCCGCGACGGTGCCGGTCATCAACGGCCTGACGCGCCGCGCGCATCCGTGCCAGATCATGGCCGACCTCATGACCTTCGAGGAACATCGCGGCAATATCAAAGGTGCCAAAGTGGCCTGGGTCGGCGACAGCAACAATGTGCTGCATTCCTGGGTGAATGCGGCTGAACTGTTCGAGTGCCACCTGACCATTGCCACGCCCGAGGAATACAGCCCCGAAAAGGACCTGATGGATGATATCCGCCGGGCCGGGGACTATGTGAAACTCATCGAGGATCCGCGCGAGGCCGTCGAGGGCGCCGACCTCGTCATCACCGACACCTGGGTGTCGATGGGCGACGTCGATGTCGCCGAGCGCCGCCGGGTCTTGAAACCCTACCAGGTGAACCCCAATTTGATGGCCTTGGCGGATAAGAACGCCTTGTTCATGCATGACCTGCCCGCCCATCGGGGCGATGAGGTGACCGACGAGGTGATCGACGGTCCGCAATCGGTTGTGTGGGACGAGGCCGAAAACCGCCTGCATGCCCAGAAAGCCATCCTGTGCTGGGCCTTTGGGGCCGACGTGAACTAGCGGATACTCCCGCTGCCACTGATGTCATCGCACCCATCCGTGTCATCCCGCCAGCGCGGGAATGACCTGGTGGGATTTTGCGTGACCGGGTGGAACGTTTTGCCTTGAGGGTCTAGCCTCAAGAAAGCCAAGTGAATGACCACGGATACGACTGCCATGAGCGAGAACCTGATGAGCGCCCTCGGGCTCGACCGGCCGGAAAGCGGCGACGATACCGTGGTACCGTTCACGCTCGACCAGCTCGATACGCGCGGCCGCAGCGTGCGGCTGGGCGAAGCGCTGGACACGATCCTTTCCCGCCACAACTATCCCGCCCCGGTTGCCCGCCTGCTCGGCGAGGCCGTGGTGCTGGCGGCCTTGATTGGCTCGTCCCTCAAGTTCGAGGGCCGCTTCATCCTCCAGACCCAGACCGACGGGCCGGTGAACCTGCTGGTGGTCGACTTCGACGCGCCGGACGGGCTGCGCGGCTATGCGCGCTTCGACCATGACGCGGTGGTCAAGGCCGCCGAAGAAGGGCGCATCAGGCCCGGTGAACTGCTCGGCAAGGGGCACCTTGCCATGACTATCGACCAGGGTCCCAATACCGAACGCTACCAGGGCATCGTCGCGCTGGACGGTCATTCGCTGGAAGAGGTGGCCCACACCTATTTCATGCAGTCCGAGCAGATCCCGACCCAGGTGCGCCTGGCGGTGGCCGAGTTCACCAAGAAGGGCGACCATCGCCCGCATTGGCGCGCCGGCGGCGTGCTGATCCAGCATCTGCCCGAACACGGCATCTCGCATATGCCCGACCTGCCCGGCGATGGCGATTTCGACAATCCGGAAACGGCCGACCCCGACTTCGAGGAAGCCAATGGCTGGACCGAGGCGCGCGTCATGCTGGCCACGGTCGATGACCTGGAACTGGCCGATCCGGACCTGAGTTCGGAGCGGCTGCTGTTCCGGCTCTATCACGAGACCGGGGTACGGGTGTTCACGCCTCTGCCCATGGTGGAGCGCTGCACCTGCTCGGCCGACCGCATCGAGGACATGCTGGCCACCAGCTTCACCGCCGAGGACCGCGAGGAGATGACGGTGAATGGCGAGATCGAAGTGGTCTGCGAATTCTGCTCGACCGCCTATCACTTCAATCCGCATCACTTCGACGCCAAGCATTAATTCACGGAACGGCCGCTTTTGCGGCCGTTTTCCGACCGGCTTGCCAAGACTCCCGAATATGATCAGTATCTGAACATAAGTATCCGGGCGTAGGGGCAGCCTGTGAACGTCGACCTGATGTCAGCCATCGAGGCGATCCAGCAGCAAACCGACAGTGCTGGCATTCTCGACATCATGTATGCCACGATCGAGAACTACGGCTTTCAGCGGTTCATTATTTCGGGCCTGCCCGATCGGGGCCAGGACGTGCGCCCTTTCGTGCTGCTCTCGGGCTGGAACGACGAGTGGTACGAGCGCTATGCGAGTCTGGGCTATGTGCATCTCGATCCGGTGGCGCGGCACTGCTTTTCCACCACAAGGCCCTTCAACTGGTCCGAGGCGCCCTATGACCCCGAGGCCGACCTGCCGGCCCGCCGGGTGATGGAGGAAGCGCGCGACTTCGGCATGGATCAAGGCTTCTGCGTCCCCATCCATATGGAAGGGGGCATGCAGGGCGTCGTCTCGCTGGTGGGCGACCCCAGCGGGCTCGACGACAAGCGGCGCCTGGAACTGCACATGCTGGCGCTCTACGCCCATGGCCAGTTGCGCTTCCTCAACAGCAGCCAAAGCGAGCTTGCCCAGCGCCGGGCCATTACCGGCCGCGAAAGCGAAGTGCTCAAATGGGTGGCTGCCGGCAAGACCGCAGCGGAAATCAGCGCCATTACCGGCCTCTCCCAGCGCACCGTGAACCAGCATTGCGAAAATGCGCAGCGCCGGCTTGGCACAAATAACCGGGTCCATACCGTGGTCGAGGCAATCCGGCACAAGCTCATCACGCTCTGATCGGGCTGGACAGATGTAATGGCGTTGGTCGACCTGGCCACTTGCCATGGCCATTGTGATTTATACCAATATCGCCGGCCCGAACCGGCGTGCCTTACTGCAACGTCATCTCACGCTTGGGGGCAGAGGCGATGAAGGTTTATCCAATCCGCGCACCGGCGGACAGTTATTCTATCGACCTTCTGGAACGCCATTACAGCCTGAGGCATACGATTTTCGTCGATATGCACGGCTGGGAGGCCATCCGCCGCCCCGACCGGCGCGATATCGACGCTTTCGACACGGTCGATACGACCCACCTGCTGCTTGTCGATGGCGACGAACTGGTCGGTGGCTCGCGCATGACGCCACTCGACAAACCGAACTTGCTGCAGACAGTCTTTCCCGGCCTTGTGCAAGGAGCATTCCCCGCCTCGCCCTCGCTTGGGGCCGATTGGACGCGCTTTTATGTGCGGCCCGATCGACGCGAGGGCAGGCGACGCGCGCCGGAGTCTGCAGCCCTTTTCTGCGCGATGATGGAATATGCCCTGTTGCAAGGCTATTGCTTCATCACCTTCGTTTCGACCATCCGCATGCTGGGGCATGGCGTCAGCCTTGGCTGGCGCATCACGCCGCTGGGCGCGCCTGAACTGGTTGATGGCAAGCCGACCATCGCGGCCTGGATCGAGGTGAGCGAGGCCGCACTGGAGAATGTGCGGCGCGTCACGGGGCAGAGTGGACCTGTGCTCGTCGAGCGCGATGTGGTTCACAGGCCTTTCTACGCTCCGGCTGCAGCCCGGCACTGACCCGGTTACCTGGCAATGTCGGACGCGCTGGATTTGACCAGGGCGATCCTTGGCGAGGATGGTCCGAAGGGTAGCACGGCCCTCCAGGTGCTGGAGGCGGCGCTGGAGCGCGAAGTCGATGTGCTGCTCTATTGTGCCGCCACGCTGGGGCTGGATGCTGCCCTGGTCATGCAACGCGCCGCTGCCTGGGCCGACTATCCCTTTTTCGAGCGGGTGCCGCGCGGCCTAGCCGGACGAGTTGAGCCGACACGGCTCGAAGCGCTGGCCGATGTCCGCATGTTCCGTGGGCAATTGCTGGACCGGGAGATTGCCTTTGCCGCCCCCGGCTTCTTCGACATCATTCGTCTCAAGCACAGGCTGGCGGTCAAGCCCCGGTTGCGTTTCCTGTTGTGCTTCGTGCCCGAGGCGGCCCTGCGCGACTATCTTGCCGAGGCGGCGGCCCCCGCGCTGATCGACGGCGCGCGGCAGAACCTGGCGCGCCGCTGGCCCTATGCTTCGGCCCATCTCGAACTCACCCGAATGGCGCGGGCCGGTTTTGTGAGCGCGCTGGTCCTGCTGGTCTCGCTGCTGCTGCTGGCGCCATTCTATGCCCAGGTCTGGCTGTTGCCGCTAGCCTGCGCCACGCTGGTCGTGCCGGCAGCGATCCGGCTCGCCGCGCTGTTCAATCCCACCGGGGCATCGGCTGCGCTGCAAAGACCGCCCGACGAAGAACTGCCCGTCTATTCGGTACTGATCCCGCTACGCAACGAGGCGGGCATGGTGCCGCAGCTCTTTGCGTCCATGGCGGCGCTGGACTACCCGCGGGAACGGCTCGACATCAAATTCGTGGTCGAGGCGAAATCCGCCGCCACCATTGCCGCGGTACGCGACCGGCTCGGCGATCCGCGATTTTCCCTGGTATCGGTGCCGGACGCCTTGCCGCGCACCAAGCCCAAGGCGCTCGATTTCGCCCTGCCGCTCTGCCGGGGCGAACATGTCGTGGTCTTTGACGCCGAGGACAGGCCGGATGCCGACCAGCTCTGGAAGGCCGCGCTGCGCTTCCGAAACGAGCCTGACATTGCCTGCCTCCAGGCGCGACTGGTGATCGACAATGGGCGGCGGAACTGGCTCACGGCTCTGTTTGCCGGGGAATATGCGGGCCTGTTCATGGTGCTGTTGCCGGCGCTGGCCCGCTGGCGCCTGCCCATGCCGCTGGGCGGGACATCCAACCATTTCCGCCTCGGGGTCCTGCGCGAATTGGGTGGCTGGGACGCCTATAATGTGACCGAGGATGCCGACCTGGGCATGCGCCTGGCCCGCCGGCGACTGCGGGTCGAGATGCTCGCCTCCGC
>Ga0065721_10051185_pt1 | contig 15903 bp, 12 predicted proteins | sample Mesricmetagenome_FD_59108 | JGI IMG/M metagenome (GOLD analysis project Ga0065721, IMG submission 59108) | Mesophilic microbial community from rice straw/compost enrichment Sample: eDNA_1 v2 (version 2) | ecosystem: Engineered > Solid waste > Grass > Composting > Bioreactor | place: USA: Davis... | reverse complement strand
CCGGCCAGCGGCTCAGCGGGGCGTCCCGGCTTGGCCAGGCGGCAAGCCGGACCGCATTGGCGCTCGGCTTGGCGGCGGGCGCCTTCTCGTACGGCGGCCTGCAGCTGTATGCGGTCGCCATTGCGACCGGCCAGGCGAATTTGGCCGCTCCCATCTTCGCCACGAACAGCCTTGTCGTGGCGATCGGCTCCGTCGTCTGGTACAAGGAGCGGCTGACGAAGCTGCAATGGGCCGCCTTCATCTGTCTGCTCGCCGGCTTGGCCGTCATTCGGCTTGAATAATCGGCAATCGCACTTACTTTTTGTTTGTATATATGCTACAATAGACCTAACTTATTTTTCGGCATGTCAACAGGTTTGCGACATTATTCGTGTTTCAGGCGCGAAACGGGGTGAAACGATTGGATTATTCGACCATGTGTCCAAGATACGAAGCTGCTGCCGATCTGCTGGGCAAGAAATGGACGGGCAGAATTATTCGAGTGCTGCTTGGGGGACCGAAGCGATTTAAGGATATTAAAGAACAAATTCCGGAAATGAGCGATAAAATGCTGACCGACCGGATGAAGGAGCTGGAAGCGCTCGGCATCGTGGTTCGGCAAGTATATCCGGAAATGCCGGTGCGCATCGAATACGAGCTGACGCCTAAGGGACGGGATTTGAAGCCGGTCATCGAATCGATTCAGCACTGGGGAGAGCAATGGATGTAGCAGCGGATTCGTCCGCTTGAACGGGAGCGGGCATGCTTCGCCGCGAAGGGCGGAGCATGCCCGCATTTTCTTTTTAGAACGGAAAAAATAATGGCAAAAGCAGCACCATGGCAACGCCCAGCGCAAGCTGCACCGGCATGCCGACTTTGATGTAGTCCATAAAGCTGTACCTTCCCGCCGACATGACGAGCGCGTTGGGCGGCGTCGAAAATGGAACCGCAAAACAAATGCTCGCTCCCAGCGCGACGGCAAACAGAAACGGAACCGGATTTACGCCGAGCTGAACGGCGGCCGCCAGCGCAATCGGCGCAAACAGCACCGCGCAAGCGGTGTTGCTGATAAACAAGGTCAACAGCGAAGTGGCAAAATAAATCCCCGCCAGCATCGCCAGCGGCCCGAAGCTGCCCAGGCTGCCGACAAGCTGCTCCGAAGCCAGCGCCGCCGCCCCCGTCTTCTCGATGGCGGCCGACATCGGGATCATGCCGCCGATCAGAACGATGCTTTCCCAATTGACCGTTTTATAGGCGGCTTCCATATTGCGCAGGCAGCCGGTCGCCACCATCAGGACGGCGGCGATCATGACCGTGACGACGGCGGGAAACAGCTCCGCGATCAACGAAGCGACCATCAGCACCATAATAGCGGCGGCGATGGGCGCTTTATGGCTTAACGGCATCGCGGCGGCTTCCTCCTTGGGACGGCCGACCACGACGATGTCCGAATGCTCTTGCGCCAGACTTTCCAGGCTGCTCCATGCCCCCTGTACGAGCAGCGCGTCGCCGGAGCGGATTTTTTCGTCCTGCAGCCGGTGCAGCACCACCTCTCCTCTGCGCTGTATGCCCAAAATGTTGACATTGTATTGCTCCCGGAAGCCGGAATGCTTGACGAGCTGGTTAATATGGCGGGAATTCGGCGGAATAAGCAGCTCCGCGATGCCCGTTTCGAGATTGGCGTAGCCGCCTTGCTCGGGCACTTCGCCGCCCTTCTCCTCCGCCTGGCTGTCCAGCAGCTTCAAGCCGTATTCCCGGGCGAACCGCTCCGCGTCTTCGTAACGGCCCTTGACGTACAAAATATCGCCTGCCAGCACCGTCGTATCCGGGCCGGCCACTTCCATATTGATCGTCTTGAAAAACGGATTGGCGCCGGCGCTTTGGCGCCGAATTTCCCGGATATGCAAATCGAATTGCGAAGCGATCGGCAGCTCCCTCAGCGTCCTGGATACCGCCGGCGAACCGGCCGCCGCCTGCAAGCGGTACAAATCGTCCGACAGCCGGTATTGCTTGGCCAGCTCCTCCAGGGAACGGCCGCCTTCGTCCTTGCCGGCGCTTCGTTCCTTCCCCTTAAGCAGCCATTTGCTCAACACGACGGTAAGAACGGTCCCGATCGCCAGACAGACCAGCCCGATGGGGGTAAACGAAAAAAATTGAAGCTCCCCGAAGCCGCCGTTCATCAGCGTCTCGCGAATGACCATATTGGGCGGCGTGCCGATCAGCGTGAGCGTGCCGCCGAGGCTGCTTGCAAAAGCGAGCGGCATCAGAAGCTTTCCGGGACTGACCTCCGCTCTCATCGCCAGACTGACGACGATCGGCAGCATCACCGCGACGGTGCCCGTGTTGCTGACGAACGCTCCGATCAACGAACCGGCAAGCATGACGGTCGCCAGCAGCCTCGTCTCGCTGCGGCCCGCCAGCTTCAGCAGCTTTCCGCTGACGATATTGGCCAGTCCGGTATGAAAGATGCCCCCTCCAACCACAAACAAACCGATCATCATAATGACGACCGAATTGGAAAAGCCGGACAGCGCTTCGGCCGGGCTCAAAATGCCTAACAGGACCAGGGCGATCAGCGCGCATACGGCGACCAGATCCGAGCGGACCTTGCCGCTGACGAACAACGCCGCCGACAAGCCCAAAATCGATAAAGTCACAATCATTCCGGTGTTCAAGCTGCATCCTCCTAGCTTAGCGGCATATCGAATGGATATCTTTTCATTATCGCGCACAAAGACGTATGCCGCAACAAAATCGGCGCCTTCCAATCGATTGACAAATGGCATAGTTTTCACGTATGATATTGATAATAATTATCAATATCATACTGGGATTTCATATCCGCTTTACAGGCACGTCAAGACGAAAGCACTGCCCGCTTCATACCCGGTTTCGTCGCGTCAAAGACGCAAAAAAGGCCGTCCCGGGCAGCAGTTCGCCGCATCGGGACAGCCATCATCAGACCGTGCCGGGCGATTAACTTACATGCCCAGCCATTGCTTGAACAGATGTTTGGTCGTGTCGCGGTTGATCGCCGCGATCGACGTTGTAAGCGGAATGCCTTTCGGGCAGGAGCGCACGCAGTTTTGCGAGTTGCCGCAGCCCTCGATGCCGCCGTCTTCCATGAGCGCTTCCAGACGCTCTTCCTTGTTCATTTCGCCCGTCGGATGAGCGTTGAACAGGCGGACCTGGGAAATTGCCGCAGGACCGATAAAGCTGTTGCGGTCGTTGACGTTCGGGCACGATTCCAGGCAGACGCCGCACGTCATGCATTTCGACAGCTCGTAAGCCCATTGGCGCTTCGATTCCGCCATGCGAGGACCCGGACCGAGGTCGTAAGTGCCGTCGATCGGAATCCAAGCCTTCACGCGCTTCAGCGCGTTGAACATGCGCTCGCGGTTGATGACGAGGTCGCGGACAACCGGGAACGTACGCATCGGCTCGAGACGGATCGGCTGCTCCAGCTTGTCGACCAGGGCGCTGCACGCCTGGCGCGGCTTGCCGTTGATCACCATGGAGCAAGCGCCGCAAACTTCTTCGAGACAGTTCGATTCCCAGCATACCGGAGCTACCTTCGTACCGTCCGATTTGACCGGGTTACGCTGGATTTCCATCAAGGCGCTGATGACGTTCATGTTCGGACGGTACGGAATTTCGAACTCTTCCGTATACGCTTTGCTGTCCGGCGTATCCTGGCGGGTAATGATGAACTTGACGGTTTTTTGAGCGACAGTCGTTTCGGCCATCTTTATTCTCCTTTCTTCTTATCAGTTGTATAATCGCGCTTGCGCGGAGGGATCAGGCTGACGTCAACGTCCTCGTACGAAATTTTCGGTCCGTCCGGGGTCCAGTCGGCAATCGTCGACTTCATAAACTGCTCGTCGTTGCGTTCCGGGAATTCCGGCTTGTAGTGAGCGCCGCGGCTTTCGTTGCGCAGCAGCGCGCCGAGCGTCATCGCTTCGGACAACTCCAGCATGTTCCACAGCTGGCGCGTGAACGCCACGCCCGCATTGTTCCATTGCGCCGTATCGTTAATGTTGATGTTCTGGTAGCGCTGCTTCAGTTCCTTGATTTTGGCAATGGTCGCCTCCAGCTTGTCGTTGAAGCGAACGACGGTCATATTGTTCGTCATCCATTCGCCAAGCTCTTTGTGCAGCACGTACGCGTTTTCCGTACCGTTCATGCCGAGAATGCGGTTATACTTCTCCGTCTGGCGCTTCGTCTCGCGGTCGAAGACGGAGGAAGCGACGTCCTCGGCGGAGCGGCTCAAGCCTTTAATATATTCGACGGCCTTCGGTCCGGCTACCATGCCGCCGTAAATGGCCGACAGCAAGGAGTTCGCGCCGAGACGGTTCGCGCCGTGATACTGGTATTCGCATTCGCCCGCGGCGAACAAGCCCGGGATGTTCGTCATCTGGTTGTAGTCGACCCACATGCCGCCCATGGAGTAATGCACCGCAGGGAAAATTTTCATCGGAATTTTGCGCGGGTCGTCGCCCATAAATTTCTCGTAAATTTCGATGATGCCGCCGAGCTTGACGTCCAACTCCTTCGGATCCTTGTGCGACAGGTCGAGATAAACCATGTTTTCGCCGTTAATGCCCAGCTTCAGATCGACGCACACATGGAAAATTTCGCGGGTCGCGATATCGCGCGGCACCAGGTTGCCGTAAGCCGGATATTTTTCCTCGAGGAAATACCAAGGCTTGCCGTCCTTGTACGTCCAGACGCGTCCGCCTTCGCCGCGCGCGGATTCCGACATAAGCCGCAGCTTGTCGTCGCCCGGAATGGCCGTCGGATGGATCTGGATAAATTCGCCGTTGGCGTATTTGACGCCCTGCTGGTACACGGCGCTTGCCGCCGTTCCCGTATTGATGACGGAGTTGGTCGTTTTGCCGAAAATAATGCCGGGACCGCCGGAGGCCAAAATAACCGCGTCCGCCCGAACCGTATGCACTTCCATGGAGCGGAGGTCTTGCGCCGACACGCCGCGGCATACGCCGTCGTCGTCCAGCACCGCGCCGAGAAATTCCCAGTGCTCGAACTTGTTGACTAAGCCGGCCGCTTCCCAGCGGCGCACTTGCTCGTCCAGCGCGTACAGCAGCTGCTGTCCGGTCGTCGCTCCCGCAAATGCCGTCCGGTGATGCTTCGTGCCGCCGAACCGGCGGAAATCGAGAAGCCCTTCCGGCGTGCGGTTGAACATGACGCCCATCCGGTCCATCAGATGGATAATGCCCGGCGCCGCTTCGCACATCGCCTTGACCGGAGGCTGGTTGGCGAGGAAGTCGCCTCCGTATACCGTGTCGTCAAAGTGCTCCCAAGGGGAGTCGCCTTCGCCCTTCGTATTGACCGCGCCGTTAATGCCGCCCTGCGCGCAGACGGAGTGGGAACGCTTGACCGGCACAAGAGAAAACAGGTCCACGTGCACGCCGGCCTCCGCCGCCTTGATCGTAGCCATCAGGCCGGCCAGACCGCCGCCAACGACGATAATTTTATTTTTTGCCATTATGCTTCGCTCCTTGTATTCATACTATCCGATATTGGCCAGCGCCAGAGCGGCGCTTGCGGCTTCCTTGAACTCGTCTCCGCGGAACGCCACCAGCGACAAAATGAACCAGGCGGACACGATGACGAATACGCCCATGCAAATGTAAGAGGAAACGCGCTGCGCCCGCGGGCCCACCGTAATGCCCCAGCTGACGAGAAACGCCCAAAGCCCGTTGCTGAAATGGAATACGGCGGCGAGAACGCCGATCACGTACAGAACAAAATAGACCGGGCTGGAAGCGATATGGTTCATTGTCGAGCCCAATTCTTCATGCGTAATGTTGCCCAAATAAACTTGCATGCGGGTCTGGTAAACGTGCCAAAATACGAAGACGAACGTAATGACGCCCGTTACGCGCTGCGCGGTAAACGCCCAGTTTCTCCCGTAGCTGAAGCGCCCCAGATTCGAGTTCGACTGGTAGGCAACGTACAAGCCGTAGATGCCGTGAAACAGCAGCGGGAGATAGATGCCGAAAATCTCGAGCAGCGGCAAGAGGGGCAAGCTGTTGATGAAGTGCACGCCTTTGTCGAAGCCTTCCGGACCGCGTTCGTAAGCCTGGAAGTTCGTCAGGCCGTGAACGACGATGAACCCGCCCAGCGGGATGATCCCGAGCAGCGAGTGCAGCTTGCGCGAGAAATACGAATTTCCTTTCATGTCATGACTTCTCCTTTCAAGACTGTAAACTCTTTCGTAGTAAACAAACCTTCTACATTTTAACGCTGGCGCATACCCCCGTCAACAAATGCCGACACATATTTGCCACACTTCCCATCGTACTCCTTTTCAGCTTATAATGGAATTGCTTATTTTTTATAATTTCTTATAACCTATTATTATAAGGAGATGGACCGATGATTGACGAGCTTCATGTCTTTGCCGTTATCGTGGAGCAATCGAGCATGAACAAAGCCGCTTCCCTGCTCAATATTTCGCAGCCGGCCCTGTCGCGCAAGCTGGCCAGGCTGGAGCAGGAACTCGGCGTCGAGCTGTTTCGCCGCGTCGGCAAACGGCTGGAGCTGACCCGCATCGGACAGCTTACCTACGACTATACGCTGGAGCTGCGCCGGCTCCATCTGCAATATTTGCAAACGTTGTCCGAGTTCAAGGCGACGGGCCGCACCTCCCTGACGATCGGCGCCAGCCTGACGACGCTGCAGACGACGCTGCCGGACCTGATCCAGTCGCTGACCGTTTCCCATCCGGAAATCGACATTAAAGCGGTTACAGGCAAAACGCACGAAATCGTGTCGTACGTCCGCGAGCACAAAGCCGATATCGGCATCGTCGCCTCCCGCATCGACGATTCTTCGCTGCGCTGCATCCCGCTGTTCGACGACCATCTGCTGCTTGTGCTGCCTCGCAACCAGATCGTCACGAACAAAGGGAAGCTCGATATCGGCGACTTGAACGGCATGCCGATGATTCTGTTCAGCAAGGGAACCTGGTACCGCATTCTGACGGACGAGCTGTTCGACACGTACAAACTGACGCCCGACGTCCGGATGGAAATCGATTCGTTCGAGGCGATTCTTCGCCTGCTCCATACGTGCCGCGCCGCAACGCTGCTCCCGCAATCCTATTTGCGCCAGCAGCTGCTGGAGGACAACGAGCTGGCAGTCGTACCGATCCGCGAGCTGGAGGATACGAAGCGGACGACGTCGCTCATTCACGCCGACCCCGCCGCCTTAAGTCCGGCCGTCCGGATGTGCATCAGCGAAATCGCCGCCAAATATCCGGGAGCTGGCGCCGAAGGACCGTAAGCGTCCCCTCCAGCTGTTGCTGTTCCTATATTTATTGCCATGTCCGGCGCTTTCTTATCCGATCGCGTTGCAGTCGCGCAGCCCCTGCACGGCGGCGAACAAATGGTCGAAACGATAGTCCGGGCGCACGCCTTCAGGGACGCTTGCCCCAAGAAACACGGTGCGCACGCCCGCGCGTCTGCCCGCCTCGATGTCGACGTCCCGGTCTCCGGCCATAAAGCTGCGGCTCCGGTCGATCTTGTATTTATGAATCAAGGCGTCGAGCATGCCCGGCTCCGGCTTGCGGCAGGCGCAGCCGGCATGCGGCTTGTGGGTGCAATACCGCGTCTCCCGAATCGTGCCGCCCCCCTCCCGAATAAGCGTCAGCATATATTCGTCGACCCTTTTTAAGGCCGCTTTGCTCATATGCCCCAGCCCGACGCCGCCCTGATTCGACGCGACGAACACTTCGTAGCCCAGCCGGTTCAGCTCGCGGATCGCTTCCGGCACCCCGGGCAGCAGGACGAATTGATCGGGCCGGTTAATGTTGTTCCCTTCGTTAATGACGCCGTCCCGGTCCAAAATAAACGCCTTCATGACGCACCTCCATGGATTGAGCGCGTATGCGCCGTATAAACGACCCTTGGCATGGATAATTTACCCTGCATTGTGATATGGTAGTGAATGAATGATTACGAAGCTGCAGAGGTGAAGCATGAACGAACTTATCCAACCTAATGAATGGCGGCGCTACATTTGGGCCGCGCTCGTATTTGCCGTCATATTCGTCGTTATGGAGATCGTCCCTACGGTATCCTACATGCAGAAGCACGAATACGGAGGCAGAGTCATTCCCGAAGCCGAAGCCGAGCGGGCGGCGGCCGACTTTGCCAGCGGGCATCTCGGCTTGTCCGTCGATTCCGCGCAAGCCGTCCATCAAACCGACAAGCTGCTGACCGGCTACTTGTCCAAAGAAAAGCTGCTCGAGCAATATGAAGAGCGCTACGATAAGCAGCTGCCGACGGATACGTATCAGGTGGCCGTCAAGTTTGCCGACCGACAAGGGAGCGGCTTCGTCTACGTGCACATGTATAATGAAGCGGTGACGGCATGGTCCTTCCGAGTCGGAGGCGACATTCCGGCCGCGGAAGAGCAGGCCGCCGCCGTCGACGCGACGCTGAAGGAACGGCTGTCCCTCACCGACCAATTCGAAGCGGTGGACGGTTCGGAAAAAGGAAGATGGACGATCTTCGATCCCGGCAACCGCATCGGCGAAGCTTCCTTGTCGGCGTCGCTCGAAACGAGAACGGTTAACGGCAAGACGATCGTCACGACATACAAGCCGTCCTTCAAGGCGCCTTCCGATTATATCGACTACGTCGAAAAACAAGACAAGCTGGCCGGCTGGCTGGTCGGCGTCGGATATATATTGATGAGCATCATTCTTGGCATTCTCGCCATCGTCTATGCGATTCTGTATCGCAAACATACGTCGTTCAAATACGGCTCCGTGCTAACGGCGATCTTTTTCGTCACCTATGCCGTTATGAACCTGAACATGATCAAAGGGCTTCAAGCGAGCCAGGGCGAGCAGCTGATGGATAACGCCTTCCTCGTCTTTACGATGATTCTGACCGTCATGCTCAGCGTGCCGATGGCCGCCTCGATCTATTTCTCGCTCGTTGCCGGCGACGGCCTCTGGAAGGCGCAGGGGCGGCGATTGTGGCCGCGCCTCGGCGAACCCGGCTACGGGAACCACGTATGGCGCAGCGCAGGTCTCTCGTATTTGTTTGCGCTTATTATGCTCGGCCTTCAGCCGCTCATCTTCCGCGGCCTGGAATTCGTCATCGGCACCTGGAGCACCAGCGACGTCCTGATGTCGCCCTACAACGTGTCCGTCCTGTGGCTCATGCCCGTGCTCGCCTGGGCGGCGGCCATTTCGGAGGAAGCCGTCTTCCGCCTGTTCGGCATCGGGCTGTTCCGGAAGTGGTTCCGGCATACGTTTGCGGCGGCGCTGCTGCCGACCTTCTTCTGGGCTCTCGGGCACGTCAATTATCCGTTTTATCCGTCGACGACCCGGCTGATCGAGCTGATGATTATCGGATTGATGTTCAGCTTTATCTTTGTCCGCTACGGCTTCATTACCGCCATGTTCACCCATGCCATCTTCAACAGCGTGGCGGTAGCGACGATGCTGTTTATGGCCGGTTCGGCCGCGGATATGGCGTCCGCCGTCTTCTTTATCTTGCTGCCGGTGCTGATCGCTTACCTTCTCAAGCTGTGGAACCAAAAAAAGACGGCCTCGCCGGTTTAACGCGGCGGGTCGTCCTGCAGAGCGGCTATAATCGTCGCGGCGAGCTTGTCGCCGATCGAGAGAGGCTTGAAGTCTTCGACGGAAGCCTCTCTAATCCGTTTTAGCGAGCCGAAATGCTTCAACAGAAGCTTGCGCCGCTTTTCGCCGACGCCGGGAATCGAGTCCAGCCTCGACTCTACCATCGACTTGGCCCGCTGCTCCCGGTGAAACGAGACGGCGAAGCGGTGAACCTCCTCCTGAATGCGCTGCAGCAAATAAAACTCCTGGCTGTCGCGCGGCAGCGGCACGATCTCGGCCGGATCGCCCGTCATCAGCTGGGCGGTCTTATGCTTGGCGTCCTTGACGAGACCGCATACCGGAATGAACAGCCCCAGCTCGTTCTCAAGCACGTCCAGCGCGGCCGATATTTGGCCTTTGCCTCCGTCCACCACGATCAGATCGGGAGGCGCCAGCCCCTCCTTCAGCACCCGCTCGTACCGCCGCCGAATAACCTCGCGCATCGTTTCGTAATCGTCCGGGCCCTGCACCGTCTTTACCTTGTACTTGCGGTATTCCTTCCGGTCCGGCTTCCCGTCCGTGAACACGACCATCGCCGACACCGGATTGACGCCCTGAATGTTGGAGTTGTCGAACGCCTCGATTCGTCTGACGTTGTCCAGGCCAAGCCATTCGGCGAGCGAACGGGAAGCCTTGACGCTCCGCTCTTCGTCGCGTTCGATCAGCCGGAACTTTTCCTCCAGCATCACCTTGGCGTTGTCCTGCGCCATTTGCACGGCTTCGCTTTTGCGGCCGCGCTGCGGAAGCAGCACCTTCACCTTCAGCCAGCTTTGGAGCGCTTGGACCGTCTCCTCCTCCCGCTCCGCGTCGTTCTCGGGCGGATGCGGCAGCAAAATTTGCTTCGGCAAGGCAGGATTGTCGCTGTAATATTGCGTCACAAACGTCATAAAGTCGTCGTACTCTTCCCCGTAGTACGGGAAGGTGGACGCATGCCGCTCGATCAGCTTGCCCGACCGCATGTACATAATTTGCACGCACATCCAGCCCTTGTCCGTGGCGTAGCCGAAGATATCGCGGTCCATCGCGTCGTTCATCGTTATTTTTTGCTTCTCCATCACGGCGTCGATGGCGACCATCTGGTCCCGGTATTCCTTCGCCCGCTCGAACTCCAGCGCTTCCGCCGCCGCTTCCATCTTGCGCTGCAGCTCCTCGCGGACCGCATCGTGGCCTCCGTTCAAAAACTTCGCAATTTCGGCCACCATCGTATCGTACGTTCCCGGCTCCACCTCGTATTCGCACGGCGCGATGCACTGGCCGATATGGTAGTACAAGCATACTTTGTCCGGCAGCGTCTTGCATTTGCGCAGCGGATACAGCCGGTCCAGCAGCTTCTTCGTTTGCTGCGCGGCGAAAGCGTTCGGATAAGGACCGAAATATTTACCTTTATCCTTCGTCACCCGCCGGGTAACTTCCAGGCGCGGATGTTTTTCGTTCGTAATTTTAATATAAGGAAAAGACTTGTCGTCCTTCAGCAGCACGTTGTAGCGCGGGTGATGCTGCTTGATCAGGTTGCACTCGAGAATGAGCGCCTCCATGTTGCTGGACGTCACGATAAATTCGAAATCGCGGATTTCCGACACGAGACGCTGCGTCTTGCCGTCATGGCTGCCGTTAAAATAAGAGCGGACGCGGTTTTTGAGCACCTTCGCCTTGCCGACGTAAATGATCGTCCCCTCGCCGTTCTTCATCAGGTAACAGCCCGGCTTATCCGGCAGCAGCGCCAGCTTGTGGCGGATATTGTCCTTGAAGCTTGCGGGCTCCCCCGAGCCTCCGTATTCCTTAGTCCCATCGTTCATGTTCCATACCTCCGAAACCAGCTTGCGGTTCTATTCGACATTGTAGCACATTGTCCGGCGGATTGGGTCGCTCTTCTTCCCGCGCTCCCGTCGTTCGCAGAAACGTATGGCGGATATATTCGATAAAGACGCGAACCTGCTGCGTCAATTGCTCTTCCTCGCGGTATACGAGGCAAATGTTGCGACGGTTTATATATTGCGGAAGGCTGCGCATCGCCAGCTCTCCGGCTTCGACCTCGCGGAGGACGCTGCGCCGCGGCAGCACTCCTATGCCGATATTGCATTTGATCGCTTCCTTGATCGTCTCGATCGCGCCAAGCTCCATGACCGAGTGCCAGGCGAGTCCCGCCTGACCCGCCCATTGCTCCGACAGCGTTCTCGAGGTCGAGCCCGTCTCATGCAGCAGAAACGTCTCCTCCCGCAAATCGTCCACCTCGACCTTATCCCGCGCCGCCAGCCGATGGTCCGGCGACAGCAGCAGCATCAGCTCGTCGGCCATGATCGGCTCTATGGCCACTCCGGGCTCTTCGGCATCGCCAAGCGACACGATGCCCGCGTCGATCTCGTATTTGCGCAGCATCTGCAGCACGCTTTCCGCCTTCTTGACCGTCAGCGTCAAACGGACGCTGGGGAACAGCCGTTGAAATTCGGCCAAATACGGCGGCAAAAAATAAGTGGCGGGCGTGTAGCTGGCGCCGAGCTTCAGCTTGCTGAAGCTTTGCTGCCGGCGCTGCTCCATCAGCTCCCGCGCCTCGTCCATCAACGAGACGATGCGCCTGGCGTACGGCAGCAGATCGGCGGCGCAATCGTTCGGGCGGAGGCTGCGGGCCTGCTTGTGGAACAAGGGCAGTCCGAGCTCCTCTTCGAGCTTGCGCAAATGAAAGCTGACCGTCGGCTGCTTCAGCCCCAGCTTGTCCGCCGTCTCCGCCAGCGTCTTTCCGGAGCATACCTCCAGCAATATTTTCAACTGTTGGACATTCATCGCGCACCGACTCCCGCACATCTTTTAAGGTTCTGTCCATAGTATAGATTTTATCTATAAAATGATCAATAACAATAGAACATATTTAACAATATCTCGATACCCGGTTAACGCCCGTCTTACAAACCGCTGTTAAAGTGGAACAGAGCTTATTAATCGATGATGGAGGGAACACAATGAACACAATTTTGACGCAATATCGCCGCCTGGGCTTGCTGCTCGCGGCCGGGCTTATGCTTTTGCTTGCCGCATGCGGAGGCACCGGAGGCAGCGGTTCGTCCGGCGCCGGCGGCGCGAAGCCGACGGAAGCTCCGAACACCGAACAGCCTGCGGAGACGGAACAGGCCGAGATTCTGGATGAAGGAACGCTGACCGTTTATTTGAACGACTTCGACGAAATGATCGGGCCGATGTTCGAGGAAGCGACCGGCTACAAGGTGGACCTCGTGTCCGGCAACGGCGCCGAAATTATGTCCCGTATCGAAGCGGAGAAAGGCAATCCGCACTGGGACGTCGTCTGGATGGACGCTATGCCGTCGATCTACGGACTCGGCCAGAGCGGCCAGCTGCTGGAAGGGTGGACGCCCGACAACGCCGCGCACATCTCCGATGCAATGAACGGCTACGTGCCCGAGCAAAAATGGTTTTATCCGACCGGCGCGCATGCCGCAGGCGTCATTGTTTACAATACGAATGAGCTGACGGCGGAGCAAGCGCCGAAATCGTGGTCGGATCTCACCGATCCGGCTTACAAAGACATGATCGGCATGGCCGATCCGGCCATCGCGGCGCCGGCTTACCCGTTCGTCGCATATTTCTTCCAAAGTCTTGGCATGGACGAAGCGAAAACTTATTTCGAAACGCTGATGAACAACGGCCTTCGCGTCTACCCGAAAAATCCGAACGTCGTCAGCGCGCTCACTTCCGGCGAAATCAAAGTTGCCGCGCTGCAGGAAAGCAACGCCTACAAAATGAAGCTGGCCGGCGAGCCGATCGAAATCGTCTGGCCGGAGGAAGGCGCTCCCGCATCGGTTCGCGTCGCCGGCATTCAGAAAAACACCAAAAATCCGAACGCGGCCAAAGCGTTTGTCGAGTTTGTGCTCGATCCGAAGACGCAGCAAGCGCTGCTGGACAAAGGCGAAGAAAGCTTCTTCGAAGCGGCGGCCAAAGATGTAGCCGAGAAGCCGGAGCGTTCCGCGGACGCCAAGCTGAACGCCGCCGAAGCGGCTTGGGCGTCGGAGCACGAAGCCGAAATCAAGCAATGGTTCGCGGACAAGTCGGTTAAGTGAAGATGATGCAGCGAAGCCGGGACCGGCTTGGATGGCCGGTCAGTCTCATCCTGTTCGTACTTGTGCTCTACCCCTTGGCGGCAGTCATGATCCAGGTGCTGCTGCCCGGGGTTTTCTTCGGCAACTGGCAGCTCGGCGACCTGAGCCTGCTGCTGGACGTATTTCATCGGCCGTTATGGCAAAAATCTTTGGAAAACTCGCTGCTGCTCGGCATCGGCACGACCGTGCTCGGCACGCTGCTGGGAGGCTGTCTCGCCATGCTGCGGGCCAGCTGGTCGTTCCCTACGGCCAAACTTTTGGACGCCTCCGTCTGGCTGCTGCTTATCACTCCTTCCTTTATTTTGGCGCAAGGATGGGTGCTGTTTTCCGCCGGCAACGGCTTGGCGGCCCATGTGCTCGGGTGGAATTGGGTCGCCTCCGCCGTTTTTCAGCCCTCGGGGCTGATCGTCATCATGGCGCTGAGCAAGTTTCCTTTCGCTTATCTGAGCGTGCACGCCGCCATGGAATGGAAGGTCGACCAGCTGTCGCAAGCCGCGCGGCTGTCGGGCGCTTCGCCGCTGACCGTATGGCGCACCATTCAGGCGCCGCTGCTGCTCCCGGCTTTCCTGGCCGGAGCGGCGCTCGTCTTTATGGACGCGATCGGCGATTTCGGTCTTCCCGCTTCGATCGCCGCCGTCTATAAATTTCCGACGCTGCCGTATTCGATCTACTCGGCGATTTATACGTCGCCGATCCGCTTCGATATGGCGGGAGTGCTGTCCTTTTACCTCGTCGTCCTGATCGGCCTGGCGATGCTGGTTCAGTTTTACGCCCTGCGCAAATCGCGCTACGACATCTTGTCGGGGCGGGCGGTTCCGTCGGCGCCTAAATCCGCCGGACGGTGGAAGCTGCCGCTGGCCGCCGGCAACCTGCTGTTTCTGGCCGTCGTCATCGGCATTCCGCTCGGATCGAATGTAATGATGTCCTTCTTCAAAACGCAATCGGGCGGGCTGACCTGGAGCAATTTGACGCTGCAGCATTACGCCGAGCTGTTTTCCGGCTCGCGGCTGCTGCTGACCGGCCTGTACCGTTCTCTGCTCATTGCGGGCGGAGCGGCGCTCGCTGGGCTGCTGATCGGCCTGGCCGTCGCCTATGTATTGACTTACTCGCAATTTCGGTTCAAGCGGTGGATCGAGGTCGGTTCGATCGTAACGCTGGCCGTTCCCGGCGTCGTGCTTGGCATCGGCTATATTTTCGTCTGGAATCAGAAGTGGCTCGAATCCGTCGGTCTGCTGCTGTACGGCAAGCCGTCCATTCTTGTGCTGGCGGCCGTTGCCGGAGCCATCCCCGTCATTACCCGGATCATGATCGGGGCCATGGCCAAAGTGCCGCATCATTTGCTGACGGCGGCGCAGCTGGCGGGCGGCTCCTTCGCTTCGCGCGTTCGGCATATTCTCATTCCTCTCATCCGGGGAGCGTTAGTATCGGCCGGACTGGCCGCGTTCGGCGCAAGCGTCTTCGACCTGGCGGTCAACTCCATCCTGTTCCCGCCGAATTTCATGACGCTGCCGGTCGCCATCAACAAGGCGTTCGAGGATTTGCGCTACGGCTACGCTTCGGCGGCGACCATCTTCGGTTCGGCCGTCGTCATCCTCATCATATTGACCGCGGAACGGCTGCTGCGGCGAAAGGAGATGGCTTCATGACTACGGCAACGATGCCGGAACAAACGCGGAATCATTCGGAAGAAGCGGCCGAAACGGCCCGCTCTCGCAGGGAGGCAGTCCATCCCGAGCGGGAGACGCTGCTGAGCGTACACGGCCTGACGAAACAATTCGGAAAGTTTCAGGCGCTCAAGGGGCTGGACTTTGAAATGAAGCGAGGCGAAATTATTAGCGTCCTCGGCCCGTCGGGCTGCGGCAAGTCGACGCTGCTGCAGCTTGTCGCCGGGCTCCTCCGGCCCGACGGCGGCGAAATCCGGCTGAACGGAGAGGTAATCGCCTCGCACCGGGGGATGCTGCCGCCGGAGAAGCGCGGCGTCAACATGGTATTCCAAGACTATGCGTTATGGCCGCATCTGTCGGTGTTCGACAACATCGCCTACGGCTTGAAGAGGCAGCGGATGGCGCGGGGCGAAATGAAACGGCGCGTCGCGGAGCTGCTCGAGCTGCTGCAGCTGAGCGGACTCGAGCAGCGGCTGCCGCCGCAGCTGTCCGGCGG
>Ga0065721_10051184_pt1 | contig 15904 bp, 13 predicted proteins | sample Mesricmetagenome_FD_59108 | JGI IMG/M metagenome (GOLD analysis project Ga0065721, IMG submission 59108) | Mesophilic microbial community from rice straw/compost enrichment Sample: eDNA_1 v2 (version 2) | ecosystem: Engineered > Solid waste > Grass > Composting > Bioreactor | place: USA: Davis... | reverse complement strand
CCGGGCCTTGTCAGCGAGCGTCTCCTGTGTCCAACCCAGCAACGCGCGTGCGGCCCGAGATTGTCGGGCGGTGATCATGCATGACCACCTCCCACACGGACCTACGCGCACGCCAAAACTACGACTATAATAGTCGTTCTTGCCTACTCGTTCCAGCGATTTGCGCCTCTGGTCGAGCGCTTGCGGCCGAAACCGCGCCGACTGATTCGGTTGCCGGCATGGCAAAGGCCCCCGGTCCGTCTGGGCCGGGGGCCTTGCGCTGGGGCTTCAGTCGCCGCGCCGCCCGTTGGGGCGGGACCAGATCAGCGAGAAGCCTTCGCCGTCCTCATCGTCGAAGAGGTTGGCGTAGATCGGGGCGTTGAAGCTCGGATCGTCGAGCTTGAGGCCCAGATAGTCGCGGCCCTCGTTGGAGCGCTTGGACCAGGCGGCGCCGATTTCGGCGCGGCCGACCAGGACCCGGTGGCTGGGAGCGTTCTCGCCGTTGGCGCGGGTGTCAGGGACGATGCGCACACCCTTGGCCTGGACGCTGAGGGTGACGATTTCGCCGGTGAACTCGTTCGAGCCGGTCTTCTTGAAAGTGCCGATAGTCGCCATTGTAAGTCTCCGTTTTTTCGTATTCGAGCCCGCACCATGCGGCCTCGATGGCGATCGGCGGGCCGGAGGCGAACGACGACACATCGCTTGCGACCGTAGCGCAGCGGAGGATGGCGCAGGCGCGACTTTGTTGTTTCGCGAGGAATGACGGCGTAGCCGGCAGGGGAAGAAAGTCGAGACCAGCCGTTGTGGCTCAGGCGCTCGAGGCGAAGCCGGCCTTCGGCCAGATCAGGCCATTGAAGAGGCCGTTTGGAGCGGTCGAGCTACGGTCAGGAAACGGAGCGGATGGCGGCCGTCCCGCAGCGACAAGCCGGGATTTGCGATGATGCTCACCGGCGTTTCCTCTCTCGGCCGGCCAAAATTTGCCCCATCCGTCCCTTTCTCCGCCCTCAGGGAGATCGCCACACCGAATGCCGTGTGTGCCGCCGAGATATGGCTCTGCCTGGTCCAAGCGCTCCGGCGGGGAACATTTCTGCGAGCCCAGCGACGATCCGCGCCGCACACGCCCATCGCTGCAACATGAGGCGACGGGGGCGATCGCTCCCATTGCTGTTCTGGTCCCGCCTGACGGCGATGACGAAGTTTAGGCCCGCGAGAGATCCCGTTCGGATGGACCGGGTGCCGCTGCCATACCTGCGACGCGCACGAAGGCGGTGATGCCGACCGCGACCGCGCCAATGACCGAGAACGTGATCTGCCATGCGTCGGACGGCATGAGGTGTTTCACGATGCCATGGGTGGCGTGGAAGCCTGCAATCGCTGCCGGCGCGACGAAGGCGGCCGCCACGATCAGCTTCAGCCACATCGGCCGGACGAAGGTGAGGAGCAGATGGCCGGCGACGAGCGTCATGACCGCCGCAGTGGCGCCGACAAGGATGGCGCCGGGGATACCGGCGCCCGTGCCGTGCGCCCAGGCGCCAGCGGTTACGCCGACGAAGGCCGGCAGGGCGAAAACGGCCAGCGTGAACAACAGCCAGCAAAGCAGGCCGATCGCGGCGAGAGATGCAAATATAGCGAGAATGATCATGGTGGTGGCTCCGTGAAGACGATGTCTGACGGTCGCGCCTCCACCACCACCATGGCGCATTCGCATCTATAGCTGAAATTCGGCCTGGCCGGGAGCGGAAATCGTCTGTTTCCGCCCGGGCCGACCGGATCGCCCCGGTCAGGGGGCGAAGGGGTCGATTTCATGGACGATCTGCGAGGCATCGCCGTCATACTCGCTGGCGGGCGTCACCGAGAGGGTGCCGTCGCCGGCCCGGAAGATAACGATGACGGCCATCAGGGTGGTGGCGAGGCTGAAAGCAAAGGCGTGAGCATCATTGAGGGACATTGCTGGGCTCCTGCTGGAGCGGGGGAGCATCCCCCGCCGACAGGCGCCCGATGTGTTCGGCCGTGGACTGCAATCACCGCGAAGGCGCAGCCGCAGCGGCGGCATGCTCGCATAGCCGACCCTTCATGGGTTGATGGCGACAAGTCCGCGGCTGGACCAAGGATTAGCGCAAGAAGGCGGAGGTGGTTCTCGCGTCAGGAGACCCGCTCATCGGCCTCGATGCTTGCTCTCTTCGGCAATCGCCTCGTGCAGCTTGGGACTGATTTCGGCTATGGTTCCCGAAACGCCTTTGGGGAGTCGGGAAGGTCTGACGATGGCTGAGTTCACAGGCAGAGACCTGCATCTCATGAAGAAGGCTCTCGCGATCGCCGTGCTGGCCATCGAACGTCAGCCTGGGCCGTTCCAGTCGTCCTCCGATCAGGCGGATATGAAGGCGCTGCTCGATGCGCTGATCGAGAACGATACCGAGCTTGCCCACTATGCGCGATCCGCCCGGATCGCCGTGACAGGCGAACGGGACTGAAAAAGGCGGCTTTACGGAAAAACGCCGATGCGCTTTTGCGGGATGGCGGCTGTGTGAAGATGGGAAGGCGGCGCTCACGCGCCGCCGAATTTCCAGACGGGGATGCCGAGCTTCCGGGCCTTGTCGGCGAGGTTGTCGTTGATGCCGGTGCCAGGGAAGTGCATCACGCCCTTGGGCACGATCTGCAGTATGTCGTCGTTGCGCTTGAACGGTGCGGCCCGGCCGTGCTTCGTCCAGTCGGGCGCAAAGCCGATTTGCGGCACGTTCCGGTTCGTCGCCCAGAGCGACGCGATCTTCTCGGCGCCCTTCGGCGACTTGCCGTGGACCAGCACCATGTCCGGGTGCTTCTCGTGCACCTGGTCGAGCTTGCTCCAGATCAGCCGGTGATCGTCGAAGTCGAGCCCGCCGGTGACGACGATCTTCGGGCCGGGCGGCAACAGGATTTCCTGTTCGGCGCGCTTCCTCGCCATCAGGAAGTCGCGGCTGTCGATCATCGCCGAGGTCAGGTTGCGATGATTGACTTTCGATCCGCTGCGCGGGAGCCAGGGCTTGCCGATCTGACGTTCGTAATGTTCGGCGGCCTGGTCGCGCATCAGCTCGAAGGCGTTCTGGCGCTCGATCAGCGTCATGCCCTCGGCGATGAGGCGCTCGAGTTCGACCGACTTCACCTCGCTGCCGTCCTGTTCGCGCTGTGCACGCTTCTGGGCTTGCTCGTTGTCGTCCAGTTCTCGGCCGATTCGGTCCGTCGCGCGGTGGAAGACGTTGACGGTCGACCAGAGGAGATCGTCAAGGTCGGGTTCGAGGCGCGTGTCCTCCAGGGTGCCGATCAGGGCGTCGAAGATGTCGGCGATAGCGCCCGCGACCGCGTTGCCGTCCGGAAGAAGCCGCTGGTCTGGTTCGTCGGCAAAGGGTCGGTAGCCGTGAAGCTGCAATTCGTTGAGGACATGGTCGGTAGGTGAGGACTCGTGGTGCGGTTCGAAGTCGTCGTGCGCGTCCATGGGATGCTCCGTCGGTGGACCGCGACCGTCGCGGCCTTCATGGCGACGAAGCCCACGGGCCGGACGGCCGGGCACCCGGAGCGCAGCGCAGGGCTCGACGGCTAAGGCCGGCTATTTTGTCTCGCGATGGAAAGGCCCGCAGGGCCGCCGGAAAATAGTCGGCCGCAGCCATTGTCCGGCCGGCCCGGCTGTGGGCCGATCGCCCTCTCGAAGGCCGAGGCGCGGTCCTCTGCGATGGAACGGAACCTCCGAACGGCGCGGCGCCGATCCACCGCCGCACCTTTCCTCTCCCGGCTATGCCGCCAGCGCCATGTAGCGCGCCACATCCTGCGGCCCGATCTGCATCCGGGTCAGGCTGCGAAGGTGGTCGATGCCGAGCGTGCGGAGATCCTCGTTGAAGTCGCCCAGCTCCGGAGAAATGACGATCGCCTCGATCCCCGCTGCATTCGCCCGTTCGATCAAGGTATCGCGCGCCCCGTCGCCGGCCGGATCATCGTCGCGCAGGATGTAGAGCCGCCGCAGCGTGTCGGGGAACAGGATGGCAGCGAGATGGGCCGCAGAGAGCGCCGCCAACATCGGCACGTCGGGAAGCACCTGCCGGATCGACAGGACGGTCTCGATGCCTTCGCCGGCAGCCATGACTTCGCCGCCATGGCCAAAACGGACCGCATGCCCAAGAAGGTCGCCCATCGCCCGACGCGGTGTGTCGATCGGCGCCTTGTCGCGGCTGCGCGGATCGAGCCAGGTGCGATGCGCCCCGATGATCTTGCCGTCGAGATCGGTGACGGCCGCTATCATCGCTGGCCAGGTCTCGGTCGGCGAATGCTCGTCGGGACGATAGTAGCAGCGCGGGTGGAAGTGCAGGCTTTCGGTTCCGCGTAAATCCGTAATGCCGCGTTCCCGTAAATACGCCTGTACCAGCGTGCCGTGGATCGGCTGCGACATGCGGACTAGCCTTCGGGCTGCCTCGGGCGAGCCATGCGGCGCCGGGCTCTGACGCTGTGGTTCACGCGGCTCCTGCTCGGGTGGCGGCATGCTGAGGAAGGTCCGGGCCTCGTCGGCGACGTCCTTGAAGTCGACCAGGCCGCAGCTTTCGCGAATGATGTCGAGGAGATCGCCATGCTCACCGGTGGCCGCATCGGTCCATTTGCCCGCCGGCCCCTTGGGCGAATCCTTGAGGCGCACATACAGGGAGCGGCCCGGCGTATTGCGTGCGTCGCCTACCATCCAGTAGCGGCCCTCGCGGCGTCCGCTGGAGAGATAGTGCCGGCACACCGCCTCAGCCTGCCGGCCGAGACGCTGCGCCAGATCGGATGCATCATGACGGGCCATCATGCTGCCTCCCGTTCAACGATGCGCGCGACCGGATAGGCGTCGAGCACCCGGGCCAGCACCGCCTGTCCGGAGGCGTCGACCGGCACGAAGAAGCGCAGCTTCCACGAGATGATCTCGCTGAACAGGCCGTAGGCCCGCAGCCGCTCGCGCATGGCGTCGGTGAAGCCGGAAAGCTCGATCCGGTTGGCGCCCATGACGCGCACGCGCCGAAGCTGGAGACCGTCGGCAAGATCGAGAATGGTCTTTCCGTCGATCAGCGCCGCATGGGCGTCCTCGGCCGACAGGCTGGCCGTTCCGGTCGAGGTGGCGTTCGCCGCCCAGGCGGGCGGGACGCGGCGGCCGATGATCCGTTCACCCTCGTCGGTCTGGAGCCGATAGACCCGCGTGGATTCGTCCGGCAGGCGCTTCCAGATCGGCAGCAGCAGGCCCGCGACGATATGGATGGTGCTTTCTGCGAACTCTGGCACATCAGCCAGTTCCGCGTTCCACGCTGCCGCGAACGCATCGCGGTCGACGTCCTCCCAGTGGCTTTCCTCCATCATGCGCAGCGGGGAATAGTGCTGCTCCATCGGCCGGATCAGGCAGACACGGCGTTCGATCTCGCCGTCGTCGAGCATCATCGACGGCGCCGGTACCTGCACCGCAGCCCGATGCGAACGGGCGTTGACCAGCAGACGAGCACGCGGATCGGAAAGCTGGTCGAGCGCGGCGGCCAAATCCAGCGGCCGGTTGCGTTCGCGCCGGGTGATGGTCAGCAGCCGAGTTTCCGCTCCTGTGCCTGGATGGGTATGGATGATCTGGCTGTCGGCGACGACGAAGCTCTCGGCCTGGAGCGTCTCCAGCCCGAGATCATAGACACCGGCACGGATGGCACCGTCGACTTTGGCGGCGAGGAGTTGCTCGAAGGCGGTGAACAGGATGCCCTGAAGCTCGATGGTCAGCGCCAGCAGACGGTTGAGGAAGGTGGTGATCGGCGGCAGCTCATCCTTGATGCCGTTGTCGTCCATCAGCTTCAGGCCGGTGGCGGTCTCGAAACGGGCGAGCGAGCAGCCTTCGACCTTGCCGCGCACGAGCAGCAGGTAGAGCTGGCGCAGCGCGTCACGGGCGTATGGGCTTTCGAGATTGTCCTCGGGCCGGAACAGGCCCTGGCCGCCGGTCTGGCGCTGCCCGCGCGTGATGGCGCCGAGCGTGTCGAGCCGCCGCGCGATGGTCGAAAGGAAGCGCTTTTCGGCCTTCACATCGGTGGCGATCGGCCGGAACAGCGGCGGCTGCGCCTGATTGGTGCGGTTGGTGCGCCCGAGCCCCTGGATCGCGGCGTCGGCCTTCCAGCCCGGTTCCAGCAAATAGTGGACGCGCAGCCGCTGGTTCTTCGCCGCGAGATCGGCGTGATAGCTGCGGCCGGTGCCGCCGGCGTCCGAGAAGACGAGGATGCGCTTGTCGTCATCCATGAAGGCGGCGGTTTCGGCGAGATTGGCCGCGCCAGCACGGGTCTCGACAGCGAAGCGCTCGCCCCTGCGCACGATGCGGCGGGATCGGCCCGTGACCTCGGCGACCATGTCCGTGCCGAAGCGCTGGACGATCTGGTCGAGCGCACCGGGGACCGGCGGCAGCGAGGCGAGATGCTCGATCAGTTCGTCGCGGCGGGCCACGGCCTCGCGGCTTTCGACCGGCTGCCCGTCCCGATAGACCGGGCGCGATGACAGATTGCCCTCGCCGTCTGAGAACGGCTCGTAGAGCTGCACCGGGAAGGAATGGGCGAGATAGTCGAGGACATATTCGCGCGGCGTGATATCGACGCGGACGTCGTTCCATTCCTCGGTCGGGATCTCGGCGAGACGGCGTTCCATCAGCGCTTCGCCGGTCGAGACGATCTGGATGACGGCGCTGTGCCCATCGGCCAGGTCCCGCTCGATCGAGCGGATCAGCGTCGGCGTCTTCATGCTGGTCAGAAGATGACCGAAGAAGCGCTGCTTGGCGCTTTCGAAGGCCGAGCGCGCGGCGGACTTCGCCTGCGGGTTCAGCGTTCCCTGCGATCCGGTGATGTTGGCTGCCTGCATCGCCGCGTCGAGATGGTTGTGGATGATGGCGAAGGCGCCGGCATAGGCGTCGTAGATGCGGGTCTGCTCGGGCGTGAGCCGGTGCTCGACCAGCTCGTATTCGACGCCGTCATAGGAAAGCGACCGGGCGGTGTAGAGGCCGAGCGCCCGTAGGTCGCGGGCGAGCACCTCCATGGCCGCGACGCCGCCATTTTCGACCGCCTCGACAAATTCGGCCCGGTTGGCGAAGGGAAAATCCTCGCCGCCCCAAAGGCCAAGTCGCTGGGCATAGGCGAGATTATGGACGGTGGTCGCTCCGGTTGCGGAGACGTAGACGACGCGGGCGTTCGGCAGGGCGTGCTGGAGCCGAAGGCCCGCACGCCCCTGCTGCGAGGGCGCGACATCGCCCCGTTCTCCCTTGCCGCCGCCGGCGTTCTGCATCGCGTGGCTCTCGTCGAAAATGATCACTCCGTCGAAATCGGACCCCAACCATTCAACGATCTGCTTGACGCGCGAAAGCTTGTTGCCCCGGTCGTCGGACCGTAGCGTGGCATAGGTGGTGAATAGGATGCCTTCGTTCAGCCGGATGGGCGTGCCCTGCGGGAAGCGTGAGAGCGGCGTGACCAGCAGGCGCTCCATGCCGAGCGCCGACCAGTCCCGTTGCGCGTCCTCCAGCAGCTTGTCGGATTTGGAGATCCAGACCGCCTTGCGGCGGCCCTGAAGCCAGTTGTCGAGGATGATGCCGGCCGACTGGCGGCCCTTGCCGGCGCCGGTGCCGTCGCCGAGCATGAAGCCCCGGCGGAAGCGGATGGCGTCCGGCGCATCGTCCGGCGCGGCGCTCACAAGATCGCCGGTCTCGTCGACGGTCCAGGCCCCGGCGATATAGTCGCCATGGGCCTCGCCGGCATAGATCACCGTCTCGAGCTGGGCGTCTGACAGCACGCCGTCAGTGACGATCGCGGCCGGAAGCGTCGGGCGATAGCTCGGCTTCGGCGGCGCGACCGACGCCATGGCCGCCGATTGCACCAGTTTGGTGGGATGGGGCTGCGCGCCTGGGATGCGGATCGTTTGAAGCGCATAGGGTTCGTAGATCGAATCCGACAGGCGGCTGCCCTCGGGCGGCATCCAGTCCACGGTCTCATAGTCGAGCGGCACGCCCTCGATCTCGGCGATGCGGCGGGCCGGCGCCGCGACGGCGGGCCGAGCGAGATAACCGCGAACGGTGCGCGGCGCGGCGTCGGGTGCGATCTTTGGTAGCGCGACGGCCATGCGCGGCGGCACGTCCCGCTCGATCCAGGTGAGCAGCGTCGCCACGTCCGGCGCTATGCCAGCGGAGCCCGGGAAGTGCTGCGCATCCTCGGCCGGCGCCTTGTCGACGACGGTCAGGCGGGTTTCGATGGTCGTGCCGTGCCTGGCATAGACCGAGCCTGCGATCGCGGCGGTGAACACGACGCGGCCATGCTCTTGCAGCCGAATGAAGCTGTCCCGCCAGGCCGGCAGTTCGGGCGATAAATTCGCGCCGGTGATCGCGACCAGCCGGCCGCCCGGTGCGAGCCGCGCCAGCGCCGAGGCGATATGACGATAGGCGGCGTCGGCCACGCGTCCGGAGACATTCGCCATGACCGAGAACGGTGGGTTCATGATGACGACGCTGGGGATGGCGGCGCGATCGAGATGATCGTCAATCTGGGCGGCGTCGAAGCGCGTGAGGGGAACGGCCGGAAAGAGGGAGGCGAGAAGATCGGCGCGGGTCTTGGCCAACTCGTTGAGGATAAGCGAGGCGCCTGCGGCCTCGGCGAGGATGGCGAGCAGGCCGGTGCCGGCCGAGGGTTCGAGCACGCGGTCGGTTGGCGACAGGGCCGCGGCGGTGACCGCTGCGAGGCCGAGCGGAACCGGCGTCGAGAATTGCTGGAAGGTCTGTGTTTCCTCCGAGCGGCGGGTATGGGTCGGCAGAAGGCCCGTGACCTTCGTCAGGGCGGAAAGCCGGGATGCCGGAGAGCCGGATTTGCGGAAAAGTGCCGTTCCGTATTTGCGCAGGAAGAGGACAGTTGCCACCTCGCACGCGTCATAGGCGGTCTTCCAGTCCCAGGCGCCGGCAGCGTCGGACGCGCCGAAGGCCGATTCCATGGCGGCGCGGAGCACGGTGCTATCGATCCGCCGCCCGCGTTCCAGCAAAACGAGAATTTGATCAGCGGCGGCGATGACGGCGGATGCATGGAGGATAGGCGCAGCCGGAACGGCCACGGGCGACATGATGTTCATGGATTGAAACCTCGGGAGAGCGGGAACGGCAAGCCCGAACGACGCTCTCTCTTGACCGCCCGGGCTCACCCCGTCCCGGCGGCCCTCTCGCTCTCGAACGATCTTCCCTGCCGGCATGAAAAAGCGCCCCGGCCGAGCGACAGGAGCAATTTGATGTGTCGGTTTCAGTGTCCGTTCGCGATCTCGCTGGCGATGAGCCTGCGCGCTTTGCGGATCAGGTCATCGCCGCTGGTGTCGATGTGCTCGAAGAAGCGGGCGCGCGCGCCATTCGCCGTCCAATCGGCATAGGCGCAATATTCGCGGGCCTCTGTCCGGAAGGCCCGCATGTCGCTGGCCCAACGCGGCTTAGGCTCCACGATGACGGTGATGCCGTCTCTGGTCTCTGACCAGGGAAGCGACCGCTCCGTGGGCGGTCGCTCGTGATCGGCGGCGAAGATGGCGTCGATGTTCATCATGGCGCCTCTCCCGGCGTATGGGGATAGATGGAGCCGGTGGGATCACCAGGGACGGGGGGCAGATAGGCATCGTAAGGATTGCCGTCGGCAAGATGCCCGAAAGGCGTGAAGACAAAACCGCCATCCTCTCTCCCCACGGCGCAGATGACGTAGCGTGGTTCGCCAGTCATAGCGTCGGCGCATTCCATCAGCGCCAGATGGCCGTTTTCCGCGGCGCGCAGAAGGGTCTGAAAATTGGCGCGGGCATGATCGGTAATGCTCATCGTTGGCCTCCCTCGGCAAGATGATCCTCCAGCCAGCCATGGGTGTAGGTCCAGGCGATGGTCTGGCCGGTCGCGAGATCGAGAACATGAGCGCCGCCGCCGAAGGCGTTGACACGCGGACGCGAGCAGGTGTTGGCGTACTGGAAGCCCCAGCGCCCGGTCAGCCCGAATTCCTTGGCACAGCGCTTGACGAACTGGATCAGGCGTTCGGGATCGCCAGTGACGTCGTCGCGCAGCCACAAGGTCGTGCCGCCATGTTCCGGCTGGATCGACAGGGCGAAGCCGTCCGAGGGCGGTTCCTCCGAGGCGCCTTCCTCCGACAGGGCATTGTAGAGATCGAGTGCGCGGGCGGCGTTCTGAGGCGTGCCGACATCGAGCAGGCACGAGAAATGGGTGAAATAGTCGGCCATATCAGGCTCCTGAAACGAAAAGAGCCCGGCGCGATGGCCGGGCTCGGTGAGAGGGGAATGGGGCGGAGCGGCTGGAGCCACCCCGCGTCCTGTGGTCATTCGGCCGCGATGGCGTGGACTTCGTCGTCCTCGTCCGCGGTGACGTCTTCATCCTCGTCGCCTTGGGTGAGGAAGGCCGGCAGGTCGGCCCCGTCATCCTCGCCACCCGCATCGACCTCGGGCGTGGCGGTTTCGGCCTCGGCTGCCAGGCGCAGGGGTTCCGGCAGCCAGCCGGTGTCGGCCAGCAGGCGCTCGGCTTCCCGTGCCATGTCGCCCTTCTTCAGGTGGTCGATGAGCTGCGCGGCCTGTTCGCCCGCGCCCTCGCGTACCGCTTCGAGGATGCGCGGCTTGGTGACCCGGCCAAGATAGTTGCCGACCGTCGGCCGCCAGCCGACCTCGACCATGTCGAGACCGGTCGCGCGCGCCAGCCGGTCGGCCTGAGCGAGCCGCATGTCCAGCGTGTGCTGCGAAACGCCGTTGCCACCATAGGGGTTCGGCTTCTCGTAAAGCGCGTTGACGCCGTAGCTGACACAATGGGCGAGCAGCGCCATGCGGCTGGTGTCGTCGAGCCCGACCAGCCAGTCCCATAGCGCCTGGTCGTCGGCAGGGATGTCGCCAGCCCAGGCCTCGTCACGCTCCTGCACCGTGCGCGCTGACGGGCTATCCTTCAGCCCTTCGTCCTGCACGGGGAAGAAGATGTGATTGACGCTCGCCTCAAGCGCCCCCTTGTACATGCGGTGCTGGAAGGTGTCCGAGACCAGCTTGTGCAGCAGCGCCGTCATGGCGACATGCGGATGCTCGGCCAGCGCGTTGCGCAGCGCCAGCGTCCGGTGGGCGGTCAGCTCAGTGACCAGGCGATCGGGCAGCGGCTTGATAGTCTCTTCCTCATCGTCCTCGCCGTCCGCAGATTTGCCGCCGATGGTGATGACGGCGCGCTGGACACGCGGATCAGCCGGATCGTCCGCACCGTCGCCGGTCTCGCCGTCCTGGCTGCTGTCCGCCGGTTCGGGAGCCTCGTCCTCGGGGCGGACATAGCCGCGTTCGATGTCGAGCCGGCCGTCATGGCCGATGCTGACGAAGGCGCCGGCGCGGGCGATGTCGGCGGGCTCGAAGCGGACGGGACGTTCGTCGAACGCCGCAAGGGCGGTCTCGATCTCGCCGAGACGCTGATCGACCTCGTCCGGCAGTTCGTCGGCGCCTTCATACTCGGCCTCGAGCTTCTGATATTCGGCGTGAAGCGCCTCGATTGTGGCCTGCTCGTCGATGCTCAGGTCAAGCGGCTCGCCTTCCAGCACCCGCAAGCCGTGGGTCGCGCCATAGGGGAAGCTGACGGCGACCTCGATCCACTTCCAGCCTTCGGCTGCGATGGTCTCCGCCTCGGCCTTCAGCTTCTCGGCGACCAGCCGGTCGAGCAGCGCCACGTCCTGAAGCCAGCCACCATCGTCAGACTGGAACAGGTCGCGCATGATGACGCCGCCGGCCGCCTCATAGGCGTCGAGGCCGACGAAAACGGCGCGCTTGTCGGAGGCCCGGACCGTGGTCTCGGTCAGCATCCGGCGGATCTGGTACGGCTCCTTCGACCAGGAATCCTTCACCGCATCCCAGACCTGCTGCTGGCGATCATGGTCGCCGGAGACCGTGAAGGCCATGAGCTGTTCCAGCGTCATGCCGTCCTCGGCATAGATGTCGAGCAGCGCCGGCGAGACAGAGGCAAGGCGCAGCCGCTGCTTCACGACCTGGGCCGAGACGAAGAAGGCGGCGGCGATCTCATCCTCGGTCATGCCCTTGGCGCACATGTCCCGAAAGGCCCGGAATTGATCGAGAGGGTGGAGCGGCGCGCGCTCTATATTCTCCGCGAGCGAGACTTCCTCAGCGAGGATCGCGCCGTCGCGCTCGCGCACGACACAGGGGACCGGCGCAGTCTTGGCGAGGCGCTTCTGCTTGACCAGCATTTCGAGCGCGCGGAAGCGCCGGCCGCCGGCGGGCACTTCGAACATGCCGGTCTCGTTGCCCTCGGCATCGACGACCGGGAAGACGCTGATGCTTTGGATCAGGCCGCGACGGGCGATCGAGGCCGCCAGGTCCTCGATCGAGACGCTGGCCTTGACGCGCCGGACGTTGGATTGGCTCAGCACCAACTTGTTGAAGGGGATGTCGCGCGAGGACGACAGGGTGATCTTCTGAACGGCAGTAGCCATCGGGATATACTCCGCGACGGGCGGCCGGGAGCCTCTCTCTCGACCTCCAACCCGTCACGAAGCGAAGCGCCGCCCTCTTCCTCTAAAGGGGGCAGCGCCACGGTGTGGGAACGCAGATAAGGAGAAGCGTACAGCCGGAGACACGGAAATCCGCATCTCCGGCTTTGCGGAAATCAGGCAACTTGATCGAGCAGCTTCTTCGCCTTGACTTCCATGTCCAGGCGGGCGTCCTGGTGCGGCTTGTCACGCGCGACGGCGGTGATGCCCTGCACGAAATCGAAGATGCTCTCGGGCGGACGGCCTTCTTCGGTCAGCACCGTATCGATGATCTTGCCCGTCTCCGCCTTGGAGAAGCCGCGACGGCGCAGGAAATCGGTGCGGTCCTCGTCGGTCCTGGCGACGATCCGCTCGCGGGCGGCCTTGATGCCGTTGACGAAGGGCATGGGCGACGAGTTCGCGAAGTTCAGCAGCGCCGGCGCCGCCTCATGGGCGAAGCGGTTGGCGGCATGTTTGCTGTGGCGGATGGTGATTTCCTCGAAATCCTCAACGCCCCACAAATTGCGATTTTGGCAAACCGCACGCAGATAGAAGCTCGCGATGCCGAGGGTCTTGGCCCCGACTTCCGAGTTCCAGCAGTAGAAGCCGCGGAAAAACAGATCAGGCGATCCATCCGGCAGGTGGCCGGCCTCGATGGGGTTCAGATCGTCGACGAGAAAGAGGAAGACGTCACGGTCGGAGGCATAGAGCGTGGTCGTATCCTTGGTGATGTCGACGCGCGGATTGTAGATCCCGGTCGACCAATCGAGCACGCCCGGCACCTTCCAGCGCGTATCGCCTGTGCCATTGCCGGCGATGCGCTGCACCGCCTCGACCAACTCGTGGTCGAAGATGCGTCCGTAGTCAGGGCCAGTCACGGCGCGCAGTTCAAGGCGACCATTGTCGGTTTCGAGGGTCTTGATCTGCTCGGCCCGGTTGGAGGTCAGGCCGTATTGCAGATTGATGCCGGCGAGCGCGGCGGGGAGCTGGCGCAGATAGGCGGCGGGTGCGCCGACCAGGCTGGCGAGTTGACCGAAGGACCAATGCGTCGGCGCGACGGGTGCGTCGGCGCGGGGGAGCATGAGGGCCAGCCGCTCCGGATCGTTGCGATTGGCCTCGACATGGACCAGCGCGCTTTCCACCACGCGGGTCCGGCTGCGGTCGGCGCGGTCGCGCACCGACCGGGCCAGTTCGGACAGTGAAAGGTAGCGCTCGTCGGCTGGGCGCGAGAACCATTCGGACGAGACGCGGCCGATGCGTTCGCCGCGCGTGACATCCACCTTGTAGCCGCCGTTCGTGTCACGGCGCGCATCGAGAACCTGCATGTTCATGGGATCGATCTCCACGACGGGCGTGGGAGCCTCTCTCCCAGCCTCTTCCCGTCACGGAAACCGGATCCACCCTCTCACTCTCTGGGGGCGTTGCGGGGAGATCCCCGCTCGAAGGGGTCGGCCGAGACTCAAGGCTCGGCCGCAGGGGAAAGCTTTCCCCTTAAATGAAATACTCCCATCAGGTTCGAGGCCGCAGTGGCGAAACACGCGCAAACTCGTCGGTCAATGGTGTCGCATTTTCGCTCTCTGCAAGCAGCGACATGCTTCTGATGCAGACCCTCATAGTTGTCGCCTCTAGAATCCACCGTTGCTCGTTTCCTTCCTGCCTGGATTCAGCCGCCGCAGCATGCGCCGAGCAACATGCGGCGGAACGCGCCGGTGCATGGCCATCGCTTCGTCACGGTGGCAATCGCGCAGGCGCTTGCCACTTCCGCATGGGCACGACCAGTGACCTTTCGGCCAATCCTGGGATAGTAGCCGCAAATGGTAGAGAAGGCTTCTCCGCCTGTTCGGGATTCCCAGCGCATCCGCGTAGGCTTCCTCGAGACCTGGCGTTCCGTGCGCCCTTTCGCCAAAGGGCCACTTTCTGGTTTTCTCGAACCAGAACTGGCCGAGAAAATACTCATTGAGCGGGCCGCTGAGGAAACTGCCGAGGGAGTGGTCATCGACCGTAATCAACCAGTTTTCCCACACCGTGACGCAGCAGTCGCCGTCGGGGTTGATGTGGCGATCTGCCTCGCGCGGGATTCTCCCGCCGACCTCGAAGACCTTGGGTTCGTGGCGTGGATAGAGATTGGATAACTCGATCCTGATGTCGAATTCGGCGATCGGTCCGCCCGGAGCCGAGACAACATCCTTTTCAAATACGAGGTAGCTGCCCTCGATATGGATTTTTTCACCGTTCGCCGACGCGCGAAGCTTCGGCTGGTCAAAGGCGATTGCGGCCTTGACCTCCCCGAGCGTCAGCAGTTTGGTCGGCTTGCCTACGACCTTGCCCAAGGCTTCGACTGCGGCCCGGAGCGGTTGATCTGTTCGACGGCGCGCTCGGCACGCGCCATGTCCTCGGCGCCGGAGAGGCCGGTGGCGATCGCCGGGGCCGCGAGGCCTGTAACGGCGACCGGCAGCACCGCCGCCATCGTGCTATCGACCAGCTTGGCGCCAAGATGCTCCCGGAGCAGCTCGGGCATCTTGTCGAACGTGCTTGCCCTCAGATAAAGCGCGAAATCCTGCCGGGCCTGTTCGAGCCAGCGGTAGAAATTCTCGCGCTTCCTGGGTTCCTCGGCCCATTTATCGGCAAAGTTCTCGGCCGGGTTGACCGGGTTCGCTACCCAGGCGACGCCACCGCGATCCTCGATGTAGCGATCCATGCTGGTCAGGATGCTTTGCAGCGCTGTCGAGATGGTGGGTTCCTCGTTGTAGGCGTGCGCGGCCAGCGTCGTGATGACGATCGAGATCGGCTTGTGTTCGCCATCCTCCGCGAACATGCAGTCGCGATGGCGCTTCAGGAGCTGGATCGTGCGCTGCAGCGGTGTCTTGACCTTATAGTCAGGAATTTCGTCGACGCTGGCGGTAACCCGCTCACGCTGGGCGAGCGCGCGCTTCGCTTCAGTGAGACGCACGCGCATCCGGCCGCGAAACCAAGCAGCATAGCCGGTCGGATTGCTCTGCGGCCAATCTTCCGTCGGCTGGTCGTAGTGCGGCAGGGTCTTGTCGGTGATGGCGATGGCATGGCCGCTCAACGCAGAGTCCTGCGCGAGCGCGCGGTGGCCCTCCATGAGGAGCCTGACCTGGTAGCGCTGCGCGTCGGGCAGAGCCGGCAGAATGTCCATGTGAAACTGCGCGCCGGCAGCGTAGTTCAGCCGCCAGCAGCGGCGATGCTCCTCCGGGACTGCCATGCCGTGCGCCCTGGCGTAGAGCGCGACCTCGCCGCCGACAGCCTCCTTCAGGCTCTTTTGCGTGAAGTCGGCCTTGGTCGCTTCGAGACGGCACACCAGATCGACATCATATTCCTCGGTGTCGGTCAGCGGCCGCGTCACCGTACCGAGCAGGAAAGACCCCTGCGGCGAGATCGACGGGTCGTACTGGGCAATG
>Ga0065721_10051183_pt1 | contig 15905 bp, 18 predicted proteins | sample Mesricmetagenome_FD_59108 | JGI IMG/M metagenome (GOLD analysis project Ga0065721, IMG submission 59108) | Mesophilic microbial community from rice straw/compost enrichment Sample: eDNA_1 v2 (version 2) | ecosystem: Engineered > Solid waste > Grass > Composting > Bioreactor | place: USA: Davis... | reverse complement strand
GCTCGACGCGCCCGCGAAGGTGTAGATCGTCTGGTTGGCGTCGCCGACGACGCACAGGTCGCGGCGCTCGCCGAGCCACAGCTTCAGGAGCCGGTACTGGAGGGGCGAGACGTCCTGGAACTCGTCGACGACGAAGAACCGGTACTGAGCACGCACCCGGTCGCGCGCGAGCGGCTCGGCGTCGAGCATCCCGCTCGCGACGAGCAGCACGTCCTCGAAGTCGATGCGCCGGCGCTCGTCCTTGAGGTCCTCGTAGTGCTGCTGGATGTCGGCGACGGCGTCGGCGTCGAGGCCGCGCGGCAGGGGGCGGCGGCGGGCGGCCTCGGCGTAGGCGGCGATGCTCAGCTCCGAGGTCTTGCGCCACTCGATCTCGCCCGCGACCTCCCGCACGGCGCCCGCCCCGAGCTTCACCCGCGCGCGCTCCCCCGCCTCGGAGATGTAGCGCGCCTTGTTGTCGAGCAGGCGCGGCGCGGCGCCGCCCACGAGGTCGGGCCAGAAGTGTCCGAGCTGCGCGAGCGCCTCGGCGTGGAAGGTGCGCACGACCGCTCCCGGGGCGTCGAGCGCGCGCAGCCGGTGCCGCAGCTCGCCCGCCGCCTTCGCGGTGAAGGTGAGCGCGAGGAGGCTCCCGGGGGCGTAGACGCCCTCCCGGATGCCGTGCGCGATGCGGTGGGTGATCGCGCGCGTCTTGCCGGTGCCGGCGCCCGCGAGGATCGCGACCGGGCCGAGGAGCGTCTCGGCGGCGTGCCGCTGTTCGGCGTCGAGCCCGTCGAGGAGGCCGGACCCCGCGCCGCTCATCGCGCCCCGGAGTCGCCGCGCGAGCCGTCGTCGATCTCGGCGCCGAACCAGTGCTCGACGATGACGCGGGCGATCGACGTCGGCCCCGGCAGGATGACCTCCCGCGCGGCGACGGCGGCGGCGAGCTCGTCGCGCGTGAACCAACGCAGGGCCCGGATCTCCTCGCCGTCGGCGCGGGGCTCGGTGTCGGCGCCCGCGGGCACGCGCGCCTCGAAGCCCACCATGAGCGACGCCGGGAACGGCCACGGCTGGCTGCCGAGGTAGCGCGGGTGCTCGACGCGGATGCCCGACTCCTCGTGCACCTCGCGGATGACGGCCGCCTCGAGCGACTCCCCCGGCTCGACGAACCCGGCGAGGATCGAGAACCGCTTCTCCTCCCACTGCGCGTTCGAGCCCAGCAGGAGGCGGTCGTCCTGGTCGATCACGCCGACGATGACGGCGGCGTCGGTGCGCGGGTAGTACTCGGCGCCGTCGGGGTCGCGGCGCACCCAGCCGGCGAGGGCGGGCTCGGTCTCGACGCCCGCGCGCGGCGAGAAGCGCGACACCGAGTGCCAGTTGAGGATCGCGAGCGCCTGCGTGAAGAGCCCCGCGTCGCGCTCGTCGAGACGCGATCCGATGCGCCGCAGGTCGCCCCACTGCGCGGGGCCCGTCGGCATGTCGTCGAGCTCGTCGAAGCCCTCCGGCGCGTCGACGGCGAGCGCGACGATCGGGGTGCCCGCGGCGAGGTCGGGCGCGTCGGCGATCGTGCGGCCGAGGTAGACCGCGAGCGCGGCCTGCGGCACGATCGTCGGCGGCAGGATGGCGAGCCGCGTCGGGCTCGCGAGGAGCGCCTTGCCCTCGTGCAGCACGATCGCCCGTGTGCGCGCGTCGTCGAGGAGCGCGTCGATGCCGCCGGCGCGACCGAGGTGGTCGCGGTCGAGGGCCGCGCGCGCGAGCGGGAGTCGCGAGGCGAACGTGGGGATCGCATCCTGGGGATCGGCCATGCCGGGAGTGTCGGACATCCGCACTCCTCCTGCACCGACCTACCCTGTGCTCATGGCCCGGTCTCATCTCACTCTAGCGGCGCTCGCGACGTCCGCCGTGGCCGGCCTCGACGTGGTCGGCGCCCAGCCGTTCGGAGCGCCCGGCGGCGACTTCGACAGCGCGATCCTCACCGGTCGTGACGGCCGGCACTGGATCGTGCGGGTGCCCCGGTCGGAGCGCGCCGAGCAGGAGCAGTCCGCCGACCTCATCGCGCTCCGAGCCCTGAGCGCCGGGGTGCGTGCGCGGCTGCCGTTCGCCGTGTCGACGTTCGCCGGGCAGGTCCCGGTCGACGGCACGCGCGCCGTCGTGTCGGAGTTCGTCTACGGCTCGAAGGTGCCGCTCTCGGCGATGAGCCTCGGCCTCGCGTCGAGCATCGGCGCGGCGATCGCCGCCATCCACGCCCTCCCCCCGACCGTCGTCGTCGACGCGGGACTGCCGTCGCACTCCCCCGTCGAGTCGATGCGCGCCGTCGTCGCCGTCATGGACCGAGCCGCCGCGACCGGCCTCGTGCCCGCGGCGCTGCTCGCCCGCTGGGAGCGCGCGACCGAGGACGCGACCCTGTGGCAGTTCACCCCGACGGTGCTCAACGGCGCCCTCGGCTCCGACTCGTTCCTGTCGGCGAACGACGAGGTCACCGGCCTCGTCGGCTGGCACGGCCTGCGCGTCGGCGACCCCGCGATCGACCTGCACTGGCTCGCCGCGGCGGGCGGCGACCTGGCGGAGGCCGCGTTCGCCGCCTACGCCCGCGAGCGCGGACCCGTCGACCGCCAGCTGCGCACGCGCGCCGGCCTCCTCTCGGAGCTCGAGGTCGCCCGCTGGCTGCTGCACGGCACCGAGGTGAAGTCGACCGAGATCGTCGACGACGCCGTGCAGATGATGTCGGCGATCGTCGACGACGTGCAGAAGGACCTCATGTCGCCCCTCGCGGAGCGCACGACCGGCCCGCTCGACGTCGACCAGGTCGAGGAGCTCCTGGAGCGCACCGCCCGCGTGCGCTGACCCGCGCGGGCTACCGCACCATCCGGATCTCGGCGAGGTCCTCCCACGCGACCTCGATCGTGCGCACGCCGTCGGGCGCGAAGCCGTTGCGGCGGTAGAACGCCTGGGCGCGCGGGTTGTCCTCGGCGGTCCAGAGGAACGCGGGCCGGTCGCCGACGGCCGCGTCGAGGAGCGCTTGCCCCGAGCCCGACCCGTGCATCCGCGGGTACTGGTAGAGGTGGAAGAGCTGCCAGTCGCGCGGCGGGTCGTCCTCCCGCGGGGGTCCGGCGAACGCGTAGCCGACGACCTCGCCCTCCTGCTCGGCGACGACGATCACGGTCGCTCGGGCTTCGGCGATGCCGCGGCGGAACGGCTCGGGATCGGCCGGCAGGTCGGCGAGGAACTCGGCGCTCAGCAGGTGCGCGAACGCCCCGCGCCAGCCCGCGAGCCGCACGGCGACGATCGCCTCGGCATCCTCGGGGACGGCGGGGCGGACGGTGATCATGCCCCAGTGTGCAGCGCGTCGAGGGCGGCGCGCCAGGCGAGCGACGCGCAGCCCGCACGCAGCGGATAGCGTCCGATGCCCGCGAACGCCTCGAGGTCGCCGAGGGCGGGGTCGGGCTCCGCGTCGGCGTCGAGGGTCGCGAGGTAGCGTTCGGCGAGCGGCTCGAGTTCCGCGCGGGGGCGACCGGATGCCGCGGCGGCGAGCGCGGACGCCGCGGCCGTCGAGACGACGCAGCCGTGCCCCTCCCAGGTCACGGCGAGGATGCCGTCGGGCGCGACCGCGAGCCGCACGGTGACCTCGTCGCCGCACGCCGGGGAGCGGCGGTGCGCCTCGAGACCGGTCGCGTCGCCGAGCCCGTAGCCCGTGCGGGCGCGCGCGAGCTCCTCGATCACGGCGGCGCGATCGGGCTCGGCGAGCACGGTCAGACCGCGGTCTGCGCGAGGTGCAGCACGGCCGCCTCGAACGCGTCGATCGCGGCGGCGACGTCGGCCTCGCGCACCGACTCGTCGGCGTGGTGGCTGATGCCGCCCGCGCAGCGCACGAACAGCATCCCGATCCCGGTGAGGTCGGCGACCGCCATGGCGTCGTGCCCGGCGACGCTCGGCAGCTCGACGGGGGTCGCGTCACCCGTCGCGGCGATGCCCGCGGCGACGGCGGCGCGCAGCGCGTCGGCCATCGGCGCCTCGGGGGCGACGTGCGTCGACACGACGTCGACGTCGAGACCGCGGTCACCCGCGATGCGGTGCAGCTCCTGCCGGATGTAGCCCCACGCGGCATCGCGGCCGGACGCGGTCTCGTCGCGCAGGTCGAGGCTGAACTCCGCGAACCCGGCGACGACGTTGACGGCGTCGGGCTCGACGCGGATGCGCCCGACCGTCGCCGAGCAGCTCTTCTCGCGCGCGATGCGTTCGATCGCGACGATCGCCTCGGCCGCCCCGAGCAAGGCATCACGCCGCAGGTGCCGCGGGGTGGCCGCGTGGCGGGCCTCGCCGCGGAACGAGATCATCCGCCGCTCCGCCGCCGCGATCGCGGTGACGACGCCGAGCGCGCGGTCGAGCTCCTCGAGCCGCGGGCCCTGCTCGATGTGGCACTCGAGGTAGCCGACGAGGCTGCCGGGGGCGCGCGCGGCGGACCCGATCTGCTCGGGCACGATCCCGAACGTCGTCGCGGCGTCGCGCAGCGTCACCCCGTCGGCGTCGACGAGGTCGAGCCAGGCGTCGTTCCACGACCCGGCGAGCGCGCGCGAGCCAAGGAGCGTCGTGCCGAATCGCGTGCCCTCCTCGTCGCCGAACGCGACCACTTCGAGCGCGAACGGGAGGTCGGCATCCCGCAGCCGGTCGGCGACCTCGATCGCGACGAGCACCCCGAGGATGCCGTCGTAGCGTCCCGCGCCCGGCACGGTGTCGAGGTGCGAGCCGAGCAGCAGCGCGGGGCGGTCGTCGGCGTCCACGAGCCGGCGGCCGCACACGTTCGCCGCCGCGTCGGGCCAGGAGCGCAGCCCGGCCTCGCGCATCCACGCGGCCGCGATCGTGGTGACCCGGGACTGCTCGGGCGTCAGGTAGGCGCGCAAGATGCCGTCGGGCAGCGCCGAGTGACTCGCGAGCTCGTCGGCCCGCGCCATCACACGGGCGGCGCGCTGGGCGGTGTTCATGCGTAGACCTCGAGCGCGGCGTCGACGCCCGCGCCGTGCGGCACGCGCACGCCCGCGCGGCGCAGCACCTGCTCGAGGGCGGCGAGGGTCGTGAGCACCGCGTCCTTGCGGGCGTTGTAGCCCATGACGCCGACGCGCCACACCTTGCCGTGGAGGGGTCCGAACGAGGTGCCGATCTCGATGCCGTAGTCGGTCAGGAGCGTCGCGCGAGCACCGTCGCCGTCGACGCCGTCGGGGATGTGCACACCGACGACGTTGTTCATGCGCACGCTCTGGTCGCCGAACAGGGTGAGCCCCGTCGCGACGAGTCCCGCGGTCATCGCGGCGCCGTGCAGCCGGTGGCGTTCGACGGCGTTCGCCATGCCCTCCTCGACGAGGATGCGCGCGCACTCCCGCGCCCCGTAGAGCATCGTCGTCGCCTCGGTGTGGTGGTTGAGCCGCTTCGGCCCCCAGTAGTCGAGGATCTGCGCGAGGTCGAAGTAGTTGCTGCGGATGGGCTCGGCGAGCACCGGGTCGCCTTCGCTGCGGATGCCCGCCTCGACCGACTTGCGCGCCTCGATGATCTCGACGGCCGCGGCGGAGAGCGTGATGGGCGACGACCCGGACGGCCCCGCGAGGCACTTCTGCAGGCCCGCGGTGGCGGCATCCACCCCCCACGCGTCGACGAGGAACTCGTTGCCGGCGAGGCTCGCCGTGACGTCGGTGTAGAGCAGCGCCCCGTGCTTCGCGGCGAGCGCGCCGAGCTCGTCGAGCGGCTGTGCGACCGTCGTCGACGTGTCGCCGTGCACGACCGCGAGGAGCTTCGGCTTCACCCGGGCGAGCGCCTCGTCGATCTCGGACGGCGTGAAGACGGTGCCCCACTCCCGCTCGATGACGTGCACCTCGGCGCCGCAGCGCTCCGCGATCTCGCGCAGGAGGTGCCCGAACCGGCCGAAGATCGGCACGAGCACGCGGTCGCCCGGAGCGAGGAGCGACACGAGCGCCGCCTCGATGCCCGCGCGCGCGGTGCCGTCGACGAGGAGCGTCGCGGCGTTGCGGGTCTGGAACACCTCGCGGTAGAGCTCCTGCGTCTCGGCCATGTAGCCGGTCATCGCGGGGTCGTACTGGCCGACGAGTTGGGCCGACATCGCACGCAGCACACGCGGGTCGGCGTTGATCGGGCCCGGTCCCATGAGCAGGCGGGCGGGCGGGTCGATCGGAAGAGCGGTCACGGATTCAGGATGCCACTGTCGCGTTACGCGGGGATGACGCGGTTACCGTGGGCGGCATGACCGTCGAGCTGCGACCGATGACGACCGACGACATCCCGCGCGTCGCCGAGCTCTGGTATCCCGCGTGGCGCGACGGGCACCTCGGCGGGGTGCCCGACGAGCTCGTCGCGCTGCGCACCCCCGACGACTTCGTGCGCCGAGCGACCGCGGTGCAGCCCGGGTCGACGGTCGCCGTGCGCGACGGGGAGGTCGTCGGATTCGTCACGGTGCGCGACGACGAGCTCGACCAGCTGTTCCTCGACGCGGCGGCGCGCGGGTCGGGCATCGCCGAGCGACTGCTGCGCGAGGGCGAGCGGCTCATCGCCGCCGCCGGGCACGGGACGGCGTGGCTCGCCGTCGTCGCGACCAACGCGCGGGCGCGGCGGTTCTACGAGAGGCTCGGCTGGCGCGACGAGGGCGAGTTCGTCTTCCCCGCCGACACCGCCGACGGCACGATCGACGTCGTCTGCCGACGGTACGTGCGCGACATCGGCTGAAGCGGGCCCGTCAGACGAAGAGCGCCGCCAGGTCGAGGAGCGCGAGCTCGCTCCCCCTCGGGCCCACGAGACACAGGCCGACCGGCTCGGGCACCCGCAGCGCCGGGATGCCGAGGCCGGGCCGACCGGTGAGCCCCGCGATCGCCGTGAGCCGCAGGGTCGCGCCGCGCACGGCATCCAGTTCCGCGGGGGTCGCGTCGAGGCACGGGGCGGGGCTCGACGCCGACGGCACGAGCAGCACGCGGTCGCCGAGGATGCCGTCGAGCCGCGCGCGGTGGGCGGCGACGGCCGCGCGGGCCTCGGCCTCCTGCTCGGCGGTGACGGTCTCGGCGATGCGGAACCGGTCGGCGACGCCCGGGCCCAGCACATCCGGGTGTCCCGCGACCCAGCCGCCGTCGGAGTCCCATGCCTCGGCCGCCTGCGTCACGCGGAACGCCTCGAACATCGCGTCGGGGTCGCCGAGGTCGACCTCCTCGACGGCGACGCCCGCGATCGCGGCGGCGAAGGCATCCCGCACGGCCGGCTCGGCGAGGGCGACGAGGCGCGGATCGACGACGAACCCGCCCGGGTCGACGACGAGGTGTCCGAGCACGACCTCGACGACGCGGCGGAGGGTGTCGGCGTCGCGCGTGAGCCAGCCGACGGTGTCGAACGCCGGCGCGAGCGGCCAGACGCCGTCGAGCGGCACGGACCCGTGCGTCGGGCGGAGGCCCCAGAGGCCCTGGTACGACGCGGGCACGCGGATCGATCCGGCGGTGTCGGTGCCGAGGCCGATGCTCGCCTCGCCGAGGGCGACGGCGGAGGCGGGTCCGCTCGACGAGCCGCCCGGCAGCGCGCCCGGGACGGCGCCGTTGGGCGGGGGCCCGTAGTGGGCGTTGGCGCCCGCGATCGAGTAGGCGAACTCGTCGGTCTGCGCGATGCCGCGCACGACGGCGCCGGCATCCAGGAGCACCTGCACGGCGGGAGCGGTGCCGACCTCGACCGGCGCCTCCGCGAGGAACGTCGGGTTGCCGACGCCGACCGCGAAGCCCTCGAGCTCGAACAAATCCTTCACGGCGACCGTCTCGCCGAGGAGCGCGCCCTCGGAGGCGCCGGCGAGGAGCGGCTCGCCGACCTCGCGCCAGATGCGGGGGTCGACGCTCATCCGAAGTCCGCCTTCCGGATGCGGGCGTGCACGCCCGTCACGCGGTCGACGACCTGCGAGATGTCGAAGTCGGTCGCGGCGGAGAGGTAGGCGTAGGCGTGCTCCTCGTCCATCCCGTAGCCGCCGACGAGGAACGCGATCGCGGCGCGCACCGAGTTCTTCATCGCCTCGCGGAGGTCCTCGTCGAGCCCCGTCGGCACCCAGAACTCGGGCGTCTCGACGACGGGCCCGAAGCGGTGCACGAAGCCCGCGAAGGGGTCGTCGGCCTTCGTCACGCGGAACCGCAGCGTCGCCCGCAGCGACGCCTCGAACGCCGTGAGCGCGACCTCGCCGTCGCCTTGCGCGAAGTGCGGGTCGCCGATGTAGGCGAGGGCGCGGGGCACGAGCACCGGGAGGTGGATCGTGGATCCTTCGACGAGCAGGTTGATGTCGATGTTGCCGCCGTGGCGTCCGGGTGGCACCGAGTGCGGCCGCTCCGCCCCCGCGACGGCGACCCCCATGGTGCCGAGGAACGGCCGCGCCGGGAAGTGCACGCGCTCCGCCGCGCCCGCTCGGAGGGGAATGGAGCCGAGACCCGCCTCCTCGTCGAGTCGGGCGAAGATGCTCACCGTCGCGTCGCCGCGCGGGAACTCGCCCGGGAGCGCGCCACGGCCGTGCCTGTTGGAGATGACGCCGTAGGGCACGCGCGGCAGCAGCTCGACGACGTCGATCGAGAGGATGTCGCCCACCTCTGCTCCGCGCACGGCGACGGGGCCGGTGAGCACGTGCGGCCCGTCCTCGGGGTCGCGCGCGCGGGACGCGGCGAGGGCGACGGCATCCGTCAGCACGTCCTCGCGGGCGACGCCGTGACCGCCGAAGAACGCGACCGGGTCCGAGCCCTGGTCGTCGAGCACGCCCTCGTGGCTGAGCGTGTCGATCGTGACCTCGACGCCCGGGTCGACCTCGAGCACCGGCGCATCGCCCTCGACGGGCGAGCGGCCCCAGAACACCGTCGCGGGGTCGGCGGGCAGGTAGTGCTCCCCGCGGATCGGACCCTCGCCGGGGTTCAGGATGCGCGCCATGCGCCCCACGTTATCGGGCGAATCGGGCCACCCACGGCGACGCCGGTGCCGCCGCGAGCTCGGCGAGGGTGCCGCGCTGCACGACGCGCCCGCCCTCGACGACGAGCAGCTCGTCGGCGAGCACCTCGGCGTCGGCGCGGTCGTGGCTGACGACGATCGCGGGCCCGCCGAACGCCCGCAGGTGCCGCGCGAGGTCGGCGCGCACGTCATCCCGGATCTCGACGTCGAGCGCCGCCATCGGCTCGTCGAGCAGCAGCACCGCGGGTTCGGCGGCGAGCGCGCGGGCGAGGGCGACGCGCTGCGCCTGCCCGCCCGAGAGCGCCCCCGGATGCCGGTCGGCGAGCGCGGTCAGGTCGAGGCGGGCGAGCCACGGCTCCGCCGCCGCGCGTGCCGCCCGCCACCCGCCGAGCCGCACGCGCTGCGGAAAGGCGACGTTGTCGCGCACGCTCAGGTGCGGGAAGAGCAGGAGGTCCTGGAACACGACGCCCACCCCGCGACGTTCGGCGGGGAGCGCCGCGAGGTCCCGGCCGTCGAGGGCGATCGTGCCGCGGGCGTCGACGAGCCCCGCGATCGCCGCGAGGAGGCTCGACTTGCCCGCCCCGTTGGGTCCGACGACGCCGAGCACGCGCCCCGGCGGCAGGTCGAACGCCGCGACGACGTCGAACGCCTCGCGCGGCACGGCGACGTCGACCCGCAGGCCCGGCGCCGCCCCCGGTGCCGCCCCCGACGCCGTCACCGCGCGACCCCCGGCAGCCACCGGTCGCGCAGCGCGAGCAGCACGACGAGCGACACCGCGAGCAGCACGAGGGCGAGCGCGATCGCGGTGTCGGGGTCGGAGTTCATCGCGAGGTACGACGCGATCGGCAGGGTGCGCGTCACCCCGGGGAACGAGCCGGCGAACGTGATCGTCGCGCCGAACTCGCCGAGCGCGCGCGTGAAGCACAGGACCGCGCCCGCCGCGACCCCGGGGGCGACGAGCGGCAGCGTCACGAGTCGGAACACCTGCGCCCGGCTCGCCCCGAGGGAGTCCGCCGCGGCCTCCGAACGCCGGTCGGCGGAGCGCAGCGCCCCCTCGACCGCGAACACGAGGAACGGCATCGCGACGAAGGTCTGCGCGATCACCACGGCGGGGGTCGTGAACGGCAAGGCGATCCCGACCTCGGCGAGCCACTGCCCGAGCAGCCCGCGCCGCCCGAGCAGCAGGAGCAACGCGATGCCGCCGATCACGGGCGGCAGCACCATCGGGATCGTGATCGCCGCCCGCAGCAGCCGCCGCGGCACGGCCGCCCCGTGCTCCGCGTGCGCGAGCAGCACGGCGAGCGGGATGCCGAGCACGAGGCACGCGACCGTGCTCACCGCCGCGGTGCCGAGGGAGAGCGCGAGGGCCTGCAGCACCGCCTCGCTCGCGAGGAGCGCGGGCAGCTCGCCCCACGGCGCGCGCACGACGAGCGCGACGAGGGGGAGCACGAGGAGCGCCAGCCCGACGCCCGCGAGCACGAGCACCGCGGCGCCGGGCCGCCTACGGGATGCCGAAGCCCGCATCCGCGAGCGCCTTCCGTCCGACGGGGCCGAGCACGACGTCGACGAACGCCCGGGCCGCGACCGCGTTCGGGGCGTCGGCGAGGAGCGCGATCGGATAGCGGTTGAGGATCGACGCCGCCTCCGGCAGCTCGATGCCCTCGACCTCGTCGCCCGCCGCGTTCACGTCGGTGCGGTAGACGAGCGCGGCATCCACCTCGCCCAGCGCGACCTTCGTGAGGACGGCGCGCACGTCCTCCTCGAGGGTGTCGGCGCTCGCGCGCACCCCCGCCCGGGCGAGTAGCTCGACCGCCGCCGACCCGCACGGCACGGCGGGGTCGCACAGCGCGACCGTGAGGTCGGGGTCCGCGAGGTCGGCGAGGCCCGTCACCCCGCCGGGGTTGCCCGCAGGCACGGCGAGGGCGAGTGCGTTGGTCGCGAACACGACGGCGTCGTCGGCGAGTCCGGCCGCCTCGACCGAGCCCATCGTGGACTCGTTCGCCGAGGCGAAGACGTCGGCGGGCGCGCCCTCCAGGACCTGCTCGGCGAGGGCCGACGACCCGCCGTAGCTCAGCACGACGTCGACCCCCGGGTGCTCCGCCTCGAATCGCCCGGCGAGGTCGTCGAAGACGTCGGTGAGGGAGGCCGCGGCGAGCACCGTGACGGTGCCGGTGAGGGCATCCGGGTCGGCGGGTGGGGTGGGCGCACATCCCGCGAGCAGCGCGACGCCGACGAGCGTCGCGGCCCGCTTCACGGCGCCTCCACCGTGACGGTCGTCGCCTTCGCGCTCGCGACGACGAGCATCCCGGGTTCCAGCCCGAGGTCGTCGGCGGCTTCGCGCGTCATGAGCGACACCACCCGGAAGGGGCCGGCCTGCACGTCGACCTGCGCCATGACGCCGTCGCGCTGCACGCGCGTGACGATGCCGGTGAACCGGTTGCGCGCCGAGGCCTTGGCGAGCGGGAACGCCTCGGCGAGGGCGGATGCCGCCTCCGGCTCCGCGAGGAGGGGCACGAGGTCGGCGCCCGCGATCACCTGCCGCCCGTTCTCCCCCCGGCGCACGGGGAGCTTCCCGGCCTCGCCCCATCGCCGCACGGTGTCGTCGCTCACGCCGAGCAGGGCCGCGGCTTCCCGCACCGAGAACTCGTTCATGCACGGGAGTCAACCACGGAACCGCGAATGCGTGCATCTTGAGCCGTTGTGGCCGCATCCGCGGATATGTCCGCGCCAGTTCCTCGGAGGTGGCGCGCGCAATTCAGGACGGATCGCCCCGATCACGGCGCCGTCGGCCGTGCGACGCCGGATCTCCTGAGTTGCGCACCCGACGGGCCACCACCGGCCGACGAGCACCGGCCCCCGACCGTTTGCGAGGATGGAGCCATGGCCGTCGATCCCGCCTCGCCGCGCTTCGCGCGCCAGCGGATCCTCGCGGGCTTCGGCCCCGACGCGCAACGCCGACTCGCGGAGGCGCACGTCGTCGTCGTCGGCGCCGGCGGACTCGGCAGCGCCGTGCTGCCCCTCCTCGCCGCGGCGGGCGTCGGCATCCTGACGATCGTCGACGACGACACCGTCGCCGAGAGCAACCTGCACCGGCAGACCCTCCACACCGCGGCCGACGTGGGGCGGTCGAAGGCCGAGGTCGCCGCCGAGGTGCTGCGCCGCCTCGCGCCCGACGCCGACATCCGCGCGCTCCCCGTCAGGTTCGAGCCCGGGATGACGTTCGACCTCCTCCTCGACGCCGACGTGCTCGTCGACGCGACCGACAACCTCGCCGCCCGGTATCTCGCGAACGACGCCGCCGCGGTCCGCGGCATCCCGCTCGTCTGGGGATCCGCGCTCGCCTACGCGGGTCAGGCAGGCGTCGCGTGGGACGAGAAGGGCGTCGACTACCGCGACCTGTTCCCCGAGGACGGTTCCGCCGACGGCGGCGACACGTGCGACGTCGTCGGGGTGCTGCCGAGCGTCCCGGCCGTCATCGGATCGACGATGGCGACCGAGGTGCTCAAGCTGCTCACCGGCGTCGGCGAGCCGCTGCTCGGCCGCGTCGCCGCCTTCGACGCGCTCAGCGGCCGCACGCGCGAGATCGAATACCGCCGCGACCCGGAGGCCCCGCGCCCCGGCTCGCTCGAGGAGAGGACCCAGGCCCCCGTGGACACGCCCCGCCGCACCATCACCCCCGAGGAGCTGCGCGACGAGCTCGCCGGGTCGACGCCGCCCGTGCTGCTCGACATCCGCGAGCCGTGGGAGGCCGAGATCGTCTCCATCCCCGGGTCGGTGCTCATCCCGATGGGCGACATCCCGGTGCGGATGACCGAGCTCGACTCCGACGCCGAGACGGTCGTCTACTGCCACCACGGGGTGCGCAGCGCGCGCGTGCTCGAGTTCCTCGAGCAGAACGGCTTCACCGACGCGCGGCACCTCACGGGCGGCGTCGACGCCTACGCGGCGAAGGTCGACCCGGGCCTGGCGCGGTACTGATGGCGCGCACCCCGGTCGCCGAGCACGAGGGACGCGTGCGGGCCCTCCTCGCGCCGCTGCGCACGCGGGATGCCGAGGACGTCGCCGTCGCCGCCGCGCTCGGCCGGGTGCTCGCGGCTCCCGTGCTCTCGCCGATCGACCTGCCGCCGTTCCGCAACTCGCAGATGGACGGGGTCGCGGTGCGGGCGCAGGACGTCGTGCCCGGCGGTTCGCTCCCCGTCGTCGGCGAGGTCGCGGCGGCCGCGGGAACGCCGGCTCCCCTCGCCGCCGGCACGGCGGTGCGCATCATGACCGGCGCCCCCGTGCCCGAGGGGGCGGATGCCGTGGTGCCGGTCGAGGACACCGTCGCGACGGATGACGGCCGGGTCACGATCGCGTCGGTCTGGGGTGCCGGGTCGTTCGTGCGGGAGGTGGGATCCGACCTCCGCGCGGGCGCCGAGCTGCTGCCCGAGGGGCTCCGGCTCGCGCCCCGACACCTCGCCGCGCTCTCCGCGGCAGGCCTCACGACGGTCCCGGTCGTGTCGCGGCCGCGCGTCGCCGTCATCTCGACGGGCTCGGAGCTCGTCGCCCCGGGCGAGCCGCTCCTGCCCGGGCAGATCGCCGACTCCAACGGCACCGCGCTCGTCGCGGCGTGCCGCGACGTGGGCGCCGAGATCGTGCTCGAGGGCCGCGTCGTCGACGACGCCGACGCCTTCGCCGCGCTCCTCGACGCCGCCGTCGCCGCCGACGCCGAGCTCGTGCTCACCTCCGGGGGCATCTCGATGGGCACCCACGAGGTCGTGCGCGACACCCTCGAACCGCTCGGCGCGACGATCGACGTGCTCGCGATGCAGCCGGGCGGGCCGCAGGCGATCGCGGCGTACCGCGGCATCCCGGTCGTCTGCTTCCCCGGCAACCCGGTGTCGAGCCAGCTGTCGTTCCTGCTGTTCGTCGAGCCGATCCTGCGCGAGATCGCGGGGCTGCCCGACCGCATCCGGGTGTCGCGCGTGCTCGAGGAGCCGATCACGTCGGTGCCGGGCAAGCGGCAGTTCCTGCGCGGCCGCGCGCTGCCCGACGGAAAGGTCGCGACGGTCGGCGGCGCGTCGTCGCACCTCGTCGCCGCGCTCGCCGCCGCCGACGTGCTGCTGGACGTGCCCGAGGACGCGACCGAGCTCCCCGCGGGCACGACTGTGGAAACCTGGGAGCTATGAGCGGGCTCACGCATCTCGACGACGAGGGTCGCGCGCGCATGGTCGACGTCGGCGGCAAGGCGGTCACGCGTCGCGTCGCCGTCGCCACGGGGCGTCTCGACACGACGCCCGAGGTCGTCGGGCTCGTCGTCTCCGACGGACTGAAGAAGGCGGATGCCCTCGCCACGGCGCGCCTCGCGGGCATCCAGGCGGCGAAGCGCACGAGCGAGCTCATCCCCCTCGCGCACCTCCTGCCGCTGGATTCCGTGAAGGTCGAGTTCGAGCCCGCGGAGGCCTCGATCGGCATCCGCGCGACCGTCGCCGTGACGGCGAAGACGGGCGTCGAGATGGAGGCCCTCACGGCGGTCGCCGTCGCGGGGCTGACCCTCCACGACATGGTCAAGGCGATCGACCCGGCGTGCGTGCTCGGCGACATCCGCCTCGTCGAGAAGACCGGCGGCAAGCACGGCCACTGGACGCCGGAGGGGGCCGCCCCCGTCCCGCACCTCGGCGCGGGCGTCGTCATCGTCTCCTCGACGGGCGCCGCCGCCGGCACCCGCGAGGACCGCACCGGTCCCGTCATCGTCGAATGGATGCGCGCGCACGGCTACACGGTCGACGAGCCGGTGATCGTGCCCGACATCGACGTGGAGCGCGCCCTCGCGGCCGCCGTCGCGGGGGCACCCGCGCTCGTCGTCACGACGGGCGGCACCGGCATCCACCCCCAGGACCGCACGCCCGAGGCGACGCGCGCCGTGCTCGACCGCGAGCTTCCCGGCATCGCGGAGGCGATCCGCGCCGCCGGACGCACGGTCACCCCGACCGCGGCCCTCTCCCGCGCGCTCGCGGGCCTCGCCGGGCACACGATCGTCGTCAACCTCCCCGGCTCGCCCGGCGGCGTGCGCGACGGCCTCGCGGTGCTCGCGGAACTCCTCCCCCACGTGCACGACCAACTCGCGGGAGGCGGCCATGAGTGAGCCCGTCGCCCTCGTCGTCGACGGCCCGATCGACCGCGCGTGGCTCGAGCAGCAGGTGCTCACGGATGCCGACGGCGCGATGGTCGTGTTCGAGGGCGTCATCCGCGACCACGACCACGACGACGCCGTGTCCTCGCTCGACTACCAGGCGCATCCCGACGCGGAGCGCTTCCTCGCCGACGTGTGCGCCGAGGTCGCGGCGGCGGCGGGCCTGCGGGTCGCCGCGGCGCACCGCATCGGCCATCTCGAGATCGGCGACGTCGCGCTCGTCGCCGTCGTCGCCGCCCCGCACCGCGCGGAGGCGTTCGCCGCGTGCGCGAGACTCGTCGACGAGATCAAGGCCCGCGTGCCCATCTGGAAGCGCCAGCACCTCGCCGACGGCCCCTCGGAGTGGGTCGGACTCTGACCCCACCCGCAACGACGGGGGCGCTCGGGTCGCAAGTGGGGCGCTCGGGATGCCCGCACGGTCATCCCCGCGGCCACCGCGCCCGCGCCTACCCGCCCGAGAACGGCGGCAGCACGTCGACGCGAGCACCGAGGGCTCGGGCCGGGTCGCGCGTGACGACCCCGTCGACGAGGAACGACCCCTTCGCGAGCACGGGCGCGAGGGCCGGGTAACTCGCGAGGAGGGTGTCGCGCAACTCGCCGACCGTCGCGGCGCTGAGACGCTCCTCGTCGCGCCCGGCGGCCTCCGCGGCGGCCGCGAAGTACCTGACGACGACCTCAGCCACCGATCGCCCCCATCGAGCGGATCGGCCGGTGGAAGTCATCGGCGTCGATGCCGTGGCCGGCCTGCTTGTTCCACATCGCGGCGCGCCAGCGGTCGGCGATCTCGGCATCCGACGCCCCGCCGCGCAGC